>ERZ773073.95-NODE-95-length-48820-cov-4.863119_pt1 | contig 48820 bp, 46 predicted proteins | sample MGYA00580616_ERZ773073 | MGnify/ENA primary metagenome ERZ773073 (study PRJEB29015, sample SAMEA2737960) | human oral metagenome | biome: human oral; feature: human-associated habitat; material: dental | place: China | collected 2131 ...
AATCTGGTGAACGCTTGTACCTTACTTCTAAAAACAAACGTAACACTCCAGACCGTCTTCAATTGAAGAAATACTCACCAAAACTTCGCAAACACGTTGTGTTTACAGAAGTTAAATAATTGAGTAAACAAAAGCCTATGAAATCAACGTTTCTAGGCTTTTTTTGTTTTTATAATGTGGTTTTGTCTGATTTTTGTCTGATTAGAAGCAATTGACGTATTTTAACTGAAATTTAAAATTTCTTTCAAATATTTCCCCGTTTGAGACTCTTCACAACTGATAATATCTCTTGGTTTGCCTTCGAATAAAATATACCCCCCATTCTTTCCGCCCTCGGGTCCTAAATCAATTATCCAATCAGCTTGAGCAATAAGTTCTAAGCGATGTTCAATCATCACAACCGTATTCCCTTGATTGACGAGGCGTCTTAGTAAACTAAGCAGTTGTTCAACATCCTTACTATGCAGACCTGTGCTTGGTTCGTCGAGAACAAAGATTTGTCCTGACTCTTGTAACTTACTAGCTAACTTAACCCGTTGCACTTCTCCACCTGACAAGGTACTTGTAGGCTGACCTAAAGTCAGATAATCTAAGCCAACTTCCTTCATGACTGACAGAGATTGACAAATCTTATCGTTCGAAGAAAAAACTGTTAATGCTTCTTCGACAGTTAGATTCAAAATCTCTTCAATTGTGAAATTCTGATAACGATAGCTGAGCGCTTTAGGATTATAACGGTGACCCCCGCACTCCTCACAAACGACCTCAACTGAATCCGCAAAAGCCATGTCATAAACGATTTTTCCAGTTCCCTTGCAAATTGGACAAGCACCTTTTGAATTATAGCTAAACCAACTAGGGGTTACATTGTTGGCTTTGGCAAATAATTTTCGAATTTCATCCATTATTCCTAAGTAAGTTGCTGGTGTGGAACGAATGGAGGTACCAATAGGTTTTTGATTGATGATAATGGCATCTGGGTAATTTTCGATAAATTCGACACCAATCAGAGAGCTCTTCCCTGAACCCGCGACACCCGTTACTGCGGTCAAGATTCCCTTAGGGATTTTTGTATTAACCTGTTTAAGATTATTTGCAGTAGCATCTTTGATGGCAAAATATTCTGTCCAAGCTAGTGGGTCTTGATTCAGTCTAAGTGGTTGATTTAGGGCACGGGTTGTGTAGGTGTCAGCTTTTTGCAACTCTACAAGACTTCCTTGAAAAATTAGCCTACCGCCTTCCCGACCAGCCAATGGTCCCAATTCAATGACTTCATCCGCTAAAGCTAACATTTGTCGGCTATGTTCCACAACCAAAATATTGTTGTGCTTATCTCTTAAATCCAACAAGAGCTGACCGATTTTCTCGGCATCATGAGGGTGCAGACCTGCAGTCGGTTCATCAAAAACGTAGTTGACATTACTTAGGCTGGAACCGATGTGTCGCACCAACTTGACCCGTTGCATCTCACCACCTGATAAGGTTTCTGTCTTCCGAGACAAAGATAAATAACCAATCCCAACCGTCTCCATCCGCTTAATAGCTGACTTGATTTGTGCAACTAATGATTGACCTAAAGGACTATCAACTTCTTCAAGTAAAGGCAAGAGTTCACTGACTGATAAGTTCATATAGTCAACAATATTATGCCCGTTTATCTTAGAAGCTAAGGCCTTGGGGTTTAGTCCTGAGCCTTCACAACTGGCACAAGGTACCTGAATGACAAGAGATAGCACTTCTTCTTGCAATGATTTTTTCAGCTTAGAAATATCCCTTTTCAGATAGAGGCGGTAGAAACGCGGAATGACACCTTCATAGTCAACACGGTCCACACTCCCCGTATTATTAGAACGAAATTCAACCTTGACTATTTCATCGCTTCCTTCTCGCAAAATCTGCCATTCTTCCTCAGAAAAATCAGCTAACTTTTTATCTGCATCAAGTAAAGGATTATTTTTGTAAAGATAAGCCTGCCAGCCACTCGAAAATTGGCTAAAATTAATAGCACCTTCATTCAATGATTTTGTGGTATCAAAAATCTTATCCTCAATTAACTGATAAACCTTCCCAATCCCAGTGCAAATAGGACACATCCCTGCAGGATGATTGAAAGAATAAGCCATTGAACCACCCGCACTTGGTTGACCAACCCGTGAAAACAGCAGACGAATAAGCGGAGCAATGTCCATAGCCGTCCCGACTGTTGAACGAGTATTAGTCCTTAAAGCTTTCTGAGCGACAACGATAGATGGGGGTAAATTTTTAATTTCGTCTACGTGAGGACGCTCATAGTGAGGTAGCTTGTTCCGTAAAAAGAGAGGATAACTATCCTGCCACTGTCTACTACTTTCTCTTGCTAGCGTATCAAAGACAAGGGAAGACTTCCCCGAACCTGAAACACCTGCAAAAACCACTAGCTTATTCTTAGGAATCGTCACATCAAAGTCTTTTAGATTGTGCTCTTTAGCACCAAAAATTTCAATACTATCTGTTTCCATCAATTATTCTCCATATCGTCAGTTAAAGTTAACAGCTCAGCTTTAGTAAATTCATTCTTCACAAGAGTTAGATATTTTCCTTGAAGTTCAACATATTTTTGCATATCCTCTTGCCCCATGGCCCTTATTGCTTCTTTTTCTGCTTCCACCATTTTAGCAACGGTCATCTCTATATAAGTTTTGCCTTTTTCAGTCAAGGACAATTTCTTGCTCTTACGAGAACTTGGTAGTGGCGTCACCCTTACATATTGGTCAGCACTCAACTTTTTTACCGAAGAGTGAATGGTTTGTTTTGGGAACATCATCTGTTCAACCAAGTCCTGCTGAGTGATATCACCACTATTTACTAATAAAAAATAACAGACCCACACGCTACTCTCAGATAGCCCAAAATTCTTAGCCATGACACGATAAAGAGATGAGAATTCTTTCTCTTGTACTGATAATTGCTTCATAAAATCTGTTTCCAAAATAATTCCTTACCTCTCTTTTGGTCTGATTACAGACTAAATTATATCCTAAAAAAATATCTATGTCAAATAGAAAAGGAGGCAGTATCCTCCTTTCCACACTTAGTTCTTATTATTAATCAATTTTTCCAGCCTTTCTACAGCTCCTCTCATGGTGTCTTTTTGCTTTTTAATCACATGGAGATAGACACGCTCAATCTCCTTGGAATCCTCCGAGTGTCCAACAAATTCTCGAATGGTGGAGAGGTCTATACCTTCGCTAGCCATAATGGAGATAAAGCTATGGCGGAACATATGAGGGATAACATGAATCGGTCTGCCAAAGTCTAGGAAGCTATCTATGTCCTTATAGGGTTTACCAGATTTTTTATTATATTTTGCTGACTGACTAGAACCACCTCTCAGGAATTGTGAGAGTTCATTATGATAAAGCGGAGAGCCTTGCCGATTACCTGTTCTGATATAGGTTCTGGTAAAGAGATAGCCTAGGTCTTGATAAGTAGGGTTAAATTGAGCTTGAAACTTATTTCTGTCTATATAATGTCGCAAAATTTTCTCTACCTCAGGACTCATTGGAATCGTTCGGACACTTTCCTTGGTCTTAAGGTCTGCTCGGTAGCGTTCCTTTCCGTCAAGATTAAGTGCTTCCATTACCTCATCTGATTTATTTTTGCTTGCCCTCTGCCAATGAACCTTTATCCACTTCTCCTCAAAATCAAGCATATCCTCATTCAAACCCAGAACTTCACTTGGTCTCATACCTGTTAGAAAAATCATTCTCAGCACATCTGCGATAAGTTGATTATCAGGACGGTTAGTCCAGCTTTCTATCAGTCGGAGAACGTAGTTAACCTCACTTGCTTCTAGGTATTTTTCTGCAATATCTTCACGTTTCTTGTTTTGCTCCTCACTCTTTGTCAGAACCCGCCTTTTAACCTTATTGTTGGCAATCGGGTCTTGTGTAAGAGTAATCTGTCCGTTTTCGACTGACCAATCAAAAACCATCTTAAGATAAATATGCAGGTTTCTTGCCATGTGCATGGAAGAAGCATTGATTAGATTTTGAATTTCCTCTGTCATAGAGGCAAATTTTGTGATAGACATTCTGGTATCAAAATTAGGCACGATATAGCGGTTATAGATAGTAACCCTTGTTTTAAGAGTATTATTGGCTGGTTTGACCCTTTCATACCATGCTTTAAAGGCTTTACCATAAAGACTTCCATCTTCATCATAGGGCTTAGCGATTTCTTCTAGGGTTAAAAGTCTCTTGGCTTTCTTAGGCTTAATACCTGTTACCTCAGCGATATAGTCATCAACTAATTTGTTCAGTTCTTGCGTGACCTGTGTAATCAATTGTGAGTTTTTAATATCGCTGACCAAAAGACGTTCTTTTCCAGAAGATGTCTTTTTACTTGGTCTTGCCTTAGTGGTAAACCACCCTTTACCAGCACCTGTAGAAAGGTATTTCTTGTGAGATTTTTTAGTAATAGGGTGGGTAAATCGCATAGCGAACTTCACCAAGACATTGCCTGCTTTATAAGGGTCTGTTCGCCAAGAACTGATGATGAGTACTCTTGAACTATTATCTCTCATAGGTATTACCTACGCCATCTTTGCGACATATTGATTGGCAATTTTGTAGTCAAACCATGCCACGAAGACTTCTGAGTGAATAAAGACATTGCCATGTGTTCCTTTAATACCGAAAGAGTATGGGCTGTCCTTCATCTGACGAATATAGCTATTGAGCGTTGCAACGGTCATGCCATGCCAGAGTTCATCTAGAAAGACGGATTTACGGTACCAGTTACGGGTCAAGTCAAAATCATGTTCTGTTTTTAATGTTGCCATTGAATTCTCCTTCTATTTTGGTTATAATCAAGTTAGTTATTTTTGGAAAGGCGATTTGTAGTTTGCTACAGGTCGTCTTTTCCTATGCCCCAATAGGCTGAGCTTTGTTGCTCTTGTTTGTACTGCTGAATATCAGTCTCATCTGTTTCCGTTAGTTTGGATATCCCAATCTCAAGTAAGTGTTGAATATAGCCATTTGCCTTTTCTTGTCCGTAAGATTCTGCTTTTGCTACATAGAGTTTTCCAAGTGTTCGTGAGACTTGCTTCTCTGTCCATAGCTCAGACCGTTTTAGGGTGGGTTTTGTCCGCTTTACACTTAAGACCGTCTTTTCTTGTGTTTCTAAGTAGTCATTCCACCATTTTACGTTTTTTCTTCGCCAACGGTTGGAATCCTTATCTCTCGGACTGACAAAGCGATAGTGTCCATTAATCGCTTCAAAGTAAATCTCTTTAAGGGGACGTCCTTTTTTTATCTGTTGAGCCAGTAAGTTTGCCTTTTCTTGCCAACATCTAAGCTCTGCTCTTGTCCATGATGAGGGCATTTCTGGTAAATCTTTATCCAGTTTTTGTTCTAATAGCTTATTATAGATGCACCATTGCTGAGTACCTCTAACACCAATCGTTACCATTTCACCAACCTTTTCACCATTTTCAAGAATACTCTTTTCATGGTAATCAAAGGTTTTAGCGGTTGATATGCAGAGTTGCTTTTTACAATAACTATAAATAAGCGGGACGGATAGGCTATCATCAAAAATATCATTGGCGATATCTAGTCTTGTAAAGTTACTATGGCATTCAGAAATGCGTTTCATCAGGGTTACCCAGTTATTGACATTGCTTTCCATGTATTCTTCATACTGACGGCACCCCTGCCCTCTCAGTTCGATAAAAACTCCCATTTTTGATTCCCAGTCTTTATTGAAGTAAACCTTTATCTCTGAGAAGGCATAATGCCTTTGGTACTTGTTTATCCCCCATTCATTGAGAACAAACTTATCTTTAGGAAGAATGAGGATTTTCTCAATGACATCATCTGGAGCTAAGCCTTTAATCGTTACGGCTAAGTAGTCTAACATCACTGAGTTATCCATGTCTAGGCTCCAATAAATTTAATATCAGTTGCCACTAGTTTTAAGCCTCCCCAATTTCCACCACCATTATTATTAGCTCGCCAACTAAGGTGGACTTCTGGATTGACAAGTTCTACTACAAGTGAGTTCAGCTCATCCTTTTCAACGGATTTAGCCAACTTGTCAAGGTTGTCTACAATCTCCAAGCGAATACCCTTGAGGTCATCAGGGGAATAGCCCAGGTCTTTCAAGGCTTGGATTTTGTCTGTATCTTGTACAGAGCAAGTAATTTTAGCTACTTCATCTGTCGAAATGCTTTCGCCATTGACATTTTTATAGACTGGTGCAACTCGTGAAGAAAGGATGGTCACTTTCTTTGGAATGTCAAATTGTGATTTATCCAATTTCAAGTCGCCAACTTTTATAGTTTCGTCTGTTAAGTTAAATTTTGTCATGTTTTTTCTCCTATTCATAAAAGCTACGCCTACATGAAATCAATCGTAAACCGTTGATATCATAGGCTTCATAAATGTTTTTTTCGTGAAATTTGCTTCAAATCACTGAACCCCTTGCGTATCAAGGAATTTGACCACATTTTATGTATGTGTGCACCCCCTAATAGGGACTGGGGTGCAAATGTCAAATCGAGTTCAGCCGTTTGCCACCTTTCCCACCTGCTCTGGGCTACCGTGTTGACCACTCGCCCAGTGGTGGGGTGGCGAACCGTCTTCATCGATGAAAGAAGCTAAGTCTCTTAAATGATTTCTTTTCAGTCTCTTTCTCTAAGGTCTGGATTCTATCCAGAAGCACTTCTAACTCCTGTTTCAACTTTGCTAGGTTCCTTCGATAATCTTCTCGGATTTCCTTAAAGGAGACCTCTAGCTCATCAACAAGTTCTCTAATAGGTTTTTGATAATCATTTTCTTTAGAAAACCCATAAACACTTAGAATTGCTCTTTCCAGCCCCAACGAAGACTTCTTATCAGCAATCGCTTGAAAATGATTTAGGTCATCTTCTGTAAAAAGATAAACTTTAGAATAAGATTTTCGACCCGTTCTCACTCTACTTTCATTGAATTGAGTACCAGTTAGACTTTCAATCTTTAACCGCCACTTTTTCAATGTTGAGACTGAGTTGAGACCATCAACCCTATCTACAACTTCTTGATAATCGTATTTACTCATTAGTTTACCTGTATTTTCTGATTAAGAAAGTCGTTCAAAATCTGCAAAGAACTAGATTCAATCAATCGCTCAAATCCCATATCCTTGATAAGGCGATAGAGTTCTCTGTCATTCAAATCTTTACAATCCTCTGGTTTGATTAAGACTTTCTCTTGTGTATCTGGTGAGTAGGCTACCCACTCTACCATTTGTAGTTCCATACCTGTTAAATTCATAATTACCCTCTTTTCTGATTCTGCATTCAACTAGCGTTTATCCGAAATATCTGGTATAATCACAGCAATTAGATTTACTGTCCTTGAACGATGTACCAGATTGTTCAAGGATTTTTTGTACCTTCCTTTCTTTTTTGATTGTTGGGTTAGCTCCTCTCTAACACGCATGTACGGTTTTATGTACGTTTGGTGTAAAATTTTTGAGCAACCTTAATGCTCATCAATAATTATATACGATATCATACACGGAGTCAAGCGTTTTTCTCAAAAAATGTACGATTTTATAAACACCTGTGTTATAATAGTCTGAGAGGTAACCTATGTTTGAAATACTTAAACCTGATAAAAAGACTGTTGGTCAAAGATTAAGACAAGTCAAAGATGAATTAAATTTGTCTTTTACTGAATTTGGAAACCGTCTTGGATTAAAAAAATCAACGATTAACGCATATGTAAGAGGAGATAACTTAGCTCCTCTTGAAGTTTTAGAGAAAGTGTCAAAAATCTATGGAAAACCCGTAGGTTGGTTTTACTACGGAGAATTGGAAGAATATATTGAACTTTACCTTAGAAAACTTGGTTATGGCACATTCCTAGATGAGTATCCTGATACTCCATTAAAAATAAAAGAAGAGCTTTTTAGAATAAAAACAAATCCAATACAATCGGTCACAAGAAGTGGGGGAGTAACCATTGGAACATTTGAAAATCCTGACTGGGAAAATGAATTTGGATACCCAAAAGAAGGCTACCTAGATGATATCTTTTTTGAAATGCTTTATGATACGCTGAGGGACACAATTAGGAAGGAAGCCAAAACCTACTTAAGCCAGCAAGACGGACTTGATGATACTAAAATCAACGAACTTTCTGATTACTTTGCTAACCAAATCTATACTTCATATGATTTTATCGGAAATCTAGAAATCCTTTCCAAAGATAAAATCAAAAAAGAAATTAAAAAGGGCTATGAACGCCTGATTAAAGATTCGCCATCAGCAGGTGTAGAAGTTAGCTATGATTCCAATTACCTACTCGGTTTTCTAATCAATACACTTGCAGATAGCCAAGCAACAAGGCAATTACTTTCAGATATGTCCCAAGCAACAGTTGGTATGCCTTTTTCACAATTTCATGAAGGGCATGAATTAGTTGAAATTATCCAATCTGTCAGACCACGACTGATAGAACTATACAATAATACGACCTTTGATGACTGGACTGACTGGGCGGAGAAATAATCACGTGGTTTTCGCGTGACTTTCGCGTGATTTTCGATATCTTTTTAAAACGAACTACTCAAAAATGCTTTAAAATCAAGCAAAATTGAGTATTATCAAAAATTTTTTTCGCGTGATTTTCGCGTGATACCCTGCAATTTGATTTTTTAAGTTAGGAGGAAAAAGTGTGGAATTAAAAATTGAAGGCAATGATTTAGAGTACAAAAAAGCTAAAAAAGCACTTCCTGATTCTTTCTGGGAGACCTATTCTGCTTTCGCAAACACCAATGGTGGAAAAGTTGTCTTGGGAGTAGATGAAAATAATGAAGACCCTTTTCAGGGAGTTATGAATCCTGAAAAAGTTAGGAATGACTTGTTTAATCTAGTCTCTAATAGAAAAAAAGTAAGTTGTAATTTGCTAACCGATAATGATATTGAGTACATTGATATTCCTGATAAAAATCGTCAACTTATGGTAATAACGATTAGAGAAGCCAGTAGTGACCAAAAACCTGTCCATCTTAAAAATGATTTTAGAGAATCTTATAAAAGGTTAGGGGAAGGTGATGTTAGACTTGATAAAGAAGAGCTAAAGTATCTCATGGCAAGCTCCCATGATGATATTGATGGCGAACTCCTAACTAACTATGACGAAAGTGACCTCAATATTGAATCAATCGAAGAGTATAAAAAACTCCTAATCGAATTAAGCGGGAACACTAAGTACACCAATATGCCACTTAGGGACTTCTTAACTGAAATTGGTGTTTTTAAGAAGGATAGAACAGATGGCTCTTATAAGTTGACTGCAGGAGGGTTACTATTTTTCGGGAAATACAACTCCATAATATCTAGGTATCCTAAATTTCAATTAGACTACTTTGAAAAGGACAACTCACTTTCTACTAGGTGGAATGATAGGATTTCAACAGGGGACATGATGTACCCTGATTTGAACATGTATGACTTTTTTAATTTAGCATACAAGAAATTAACTGCAACTACCAACGATAGGTTCGAACTCAATGATAAATCTGCCCATCGTTTACCATTTAAAAAAGATTTATCTGAATCTATACGTGAAGCACTAGTAAACTGCTTAATGCACGCTTACTATGACTTTGACTCACCTATCGTTATCACCGCATATAATGATTTTTATGAATTTAAGAATCCAGGAAAAATGAAAATTTCTATTCCTGAGTTTATACATGGCGGTACGTCAAAAACACGAAACGGTACAATTTCATCGCTATTCAGAAGAATCGGAATGTCTGAGAAGGCTGGCTCAGGCGGGCCAAAAATCTTTGATGTGTCAGAAAAATACAAATTGAAAATTCCCGAAGTTTCAACTACTTTTGATAGTACTATCGTAACCATTTGGAAAGTGGACTTGTTGTCTTCATACCAAGATGTAACACAAGATGAAAGAGCTATTCTCAAGTACATAATCGAAAATGAAAGCATTAGCAAAAACGATGTTATTGAGAATAATCTGATGACAGAATATAAGTTCAGAGAAAACTTAAAAACTCTTCAAAGCAAGCAATATATAGAGGTAATTGGCAAGGGACGTTCAACAAAATATGTTCTTCCTAGAACATCATCTGAACAATATCATATCATCAAACAAAAAATTAAAAACCTTGGTGATTTTATGACCAAGAACTAAAGTTTTATCTGATTTTTGTCTGATTAAAACTAAAGCAAGGTCAAAATCACCCTATTTCATCAATAATTGAAAGATCGAAAAGCCCATAAAATCAACGTTTCTGTACATCATGAAACTTGCTAAATTACATATTACGCTTACAGAAGTGAAGTAAGCATTCAATACGAATCAATACAGAAGAAAAACGCTGATTTCAAGCGTTTTTTCTTTTTGCCAAATGCGATATATTGCACTGTATTTCAATTCAAACTCTACCTTTTTCTCTACCTTTTTTAGATAAATATATCAGCTGGATATTGAAGTTAAGCCCTGCTATAATTTCGATGGCAGGACTTTTTAATATTTGGTACACTACCTTCTTATCTATATTTTGATGGAGCTGAAGTTGACATCTACAAAGTTTAATGTTAAAATACATTCAAAAATATATTTGAATGAGGTGTTTTATGATTCAAAATGTTGTTACTTCAATAATCCTGTATTCTGGGACAGCCGTAGACTTACTTATTATCCTAATGTTATTTTTTGCCAAAAGAAAAAGCAGAAAAGACATCATTAACATCTATTTAGGACAATTTCTAGGCTCTGTTAGTCTAATATTGCTAAGTTTGCTTTTTGCATTTGTCTTAAATTATATTCCTAGTAAAGAGATTTTAGGTTTACTCGGTTTGATTCCAATTTTCCTAGGCCTCAAAGTTTTGCTTTTAGGAGATTCTGATGGAGAAGCTATTGCAAAAGATGGTTTGCGAAAAGACAATAAAAACCTGATTTTTCTAGTCGCTATGATTACTTTTGCAAGTTGTGGCGCTGACAATATTGGTGTCTTTGTCCCATATTTTACCACCTTAAATTTAGCGAATTTGATAGTGACTTTACTTACTTTTCTAGTCATGATTTATCTCTTGGTTTTTTCTGCCCAAAAATTGGCACAAGTCCCTTCTGTTGGAGAAACTTTGGAAAAATATAGCAGATGGTTTATTGCCGTTGTCTATTTAGGATTGGGGATGTATATCCTGATTGAAAACAACAGCTTTGACATGCTATGGGCTGTGTTAGGCTAGGAGAAAAAATTATGAAAAAAGATAGTATCTGTCAAGTGGATGTTATAAATCAACAAAATGTTACAACCGCAACGAACTACCTTGAAAAGGAAAAAGTCCAAAAATCACTTCGTATTTTATCAAAGTTTACCGATAATAAACAGATAAATATCATCTTTTATCTCCTTGCTGTTGAAGAACTCTGTGTCTGTGATATAGCCTGTTTACTAGATCTCAGTATGGCATCTGCATCCCACCATCTTCGTAAACTAGCCAATGAAAACATCTTGGACACTAGAAGAGAGGGGAAAATTATATATTATTTTATAAAAGATGAGGAAATCAGAGATTTTTTTAATCAACTAGGATAACAACTATTTTTACTACTTTACCATGATTATATATAGGACTTATCTATGAAATTTTTTGATGAAATTACTCACAAGAAATACCTACTCGTATCAAATATTTAAGAAAAAAGTATAATTTAAAGCAAAGCGACTGATGTAATGCAGGTTACGTTATCCAAGTTAAAAAAGGAAAGCGACAAGTTACTGCTTCAAAATTGCTTTATTTGAATACTTAAACGGATTTAGACTATAAAGAAATTATTTTTGGAGATATTCCAAGTTTGTTGAAAATATGTTTTATCACTGTTTCAGCTCTATTTTATTTAGAGATTTAGAAACTGTAGATAATGGTCTGAAAACAGTAAATGGATAAATTTACTGTTTTTTTATTTAAAAGGGAAGAAATTTGGAGTGTAAATTAGATATGGAGTAGGAGGAAGTGCCTTTGTGATAGGGCTTTTTTATGGTACAATAGTGTGTGAATTTGTAGAAGGTGAGGCGCATTATGGAAATTAAAATTATTGAAACTAGTGATATGCATGGGTACGTATTACCGACAAACTATACAGAAAGAAACATGGACTTAGGATTCAGTACGGCGAAGGCTGCAACTGTGATTCGTCGCTTAAAAGAAGAAGCGAAGGGTCCTGTGATTCAAATTGAAAACGGGGATTTCATTCAAGGGTCACCATTAAGCTACTATGTTCGTAAACAAGATTCAAAAGTAGCCTCTGATTTAACAAAAGTATTGAACTACTTAAACTATGACTTAGGGATTTTAGGAAACCACGAGTTTAACTATGGGTTAGACTACTTAAGAGAAGCGATTGCGTCTTATAATTACCCAATTCTTTGCTCAAACATTTTAACAAAAGACGGCAAGCCAGCTTTTGGCGAACCTTACAAAGTGTTCGAGAAAGAGGGTGTGAAAATCGCAGTTTTAGGGATTACAACGCCTTATATTCCAAATTGGGAACAACCTGCAACGGTGAAAGATTTAGTATTCGTGAGCGCGTTGGAAACAGCGAAGAAATATGTTCCAGAAATGCGTAAAGTAGCGGACGTTGTCGTTGTCACTTACCACGGAGGATTCGAGTGTGACCTTTCATGTGGGGACCCAACGGAACTCTTAACAGGAGAAAACGAAGGGTATGCGATTGTGACGCAAGTAGAAGGAATCGACGCGTTAGTGACAGGACACCAACACCGTGTGATTGCACAAAAAGTGAATGGCGTACCAGTGATTCAGCCAGGATACCGAGGCGCATATGTGGGTGAAATCAGCTTAGAAGTGGAAAAAGTAGACGGGAAGTATACGGTTATTTCAAGCGAAGCAAAACTTCATCCTACAGAAGATGTTCCGGGAGACCCAGCTGTATTAGAAATGTTTAGCGACTTACAAGCAGAAGTGGAAGATTGGTTAGATACTCCAGTAGGAAAAGTTATTGGAGATATGACGATTAAAGATCCACATGCTGCCCGTTTAAGCGAGCATCCATATATTGAATTTATCAATAAGGTTCAAATGGAAGCCAGCGGTGCGGATATCTCAGGAACTGCGTTATTCAACAATGATGGACGTGGATTCAACTCAGAAATCCGCATGCGTGACGTGATTACGAACTATATTTATCCAAATACATTAGCCGTTCTTAAAGTGAGCGGTGCGGACTTGAAAGCGGCTCTTGAGCGTGTGGCGACGTATTTCATTGTCGAAAACGGACAAGCAGTCTTCAATCCTAAATACGTGGAACCAAAACCTCAATTCTACAACTACGATATGTATGAAGGAATCGAGTACACATTAGACTTCACTAGACCATTCGGCGACCGTGTGACTCGCTTAGAGTATCATGGTAAACCTGTTCAAGATACGGATGAATTAGAAGTAGTGACAAACCAATATCGTGCAGTTGGTGGCGGAAACTATAGTATGTTTAAGCCGGAGAAGATTGTGCGTGAGGTGCAGATCGACATGACGGAGCTCATTGCGGAATACTTGCGCAAACATCCAGTCATCGAAGCAACAGTCAACAACAACTTTAAGACTGTGGTGAAATAAAATATAGACACTTCAAACTCCTCAGAGTTTGTTATAGAAAAGCATTATAGGATACCGGTTTGAGCCTATTGTCTCAAACCTACCAAGCTTCAAACAGTCTCTACGAAATGAAATTTCTAGAGACTGTAATTCACATTGGTTATGATTCCCTATAATGCTTTCTATAACCTCTGAGGAGTTTTTCGTTTTATCAGCGCTTAAGTTGTTGTGTTTCTTCGATAAAGTGAGTGCAAGTATTCCTTCATTCGAAAGGGAAAGGTGCTTCAAAAGAGATTGGAGAGTCTTAAGTGGTGGTTGCAAAGTTTAGGATTTTGTTAGGAAATTTGGCGGTATAGGCGGGATATGGTATGATGAAGGCACTGAATTGCAAAGTGAGGTTTTGTATATGAAATTGGAACGGAGCAAGATAATATAACGACTTTATGGGAAATGATACGAGAAATTAGGAAATAGATGGTTTTCTGTGAAATAGAAAGATGTTACAATAAAAGCGAGGTGAGTGTATGCAAACAATAATGATTGTCGAAGATGAAAAAGTCATTCGTGATGCAATTGTACAAGAATTGGAAAAATGGAATTATGAAGTGGTTGCGGTGGAAGACTTTTCACAAGTGTACACTCAATTTTTAGCGGTAAATCCGCAGTTGGTGATTATGGACATTACATTGCCGTTTTATAATGGCTATTATTGGTGCCAAGAGATTCGTAAGGTGTCTCAGGTGCCGATTATGTTCTTGTCCTCGCGTGATCAAGCGATGGATATTGTGATGTCGATTAATATGGGCGCGGATGATTATATGACAAAACCGTTTGAGCCAAGTGTATTGGTCGCAAAAATTCAAGGAATGATGCGTCGTAGTTATGAGTTTGTGCAGCAGAAAGATTGGCTGGAATATAAGGGGATTGCTTTGCAGCTTGGAAGCGGAAAAGTTTCCTATGAGAGCAATGTTATTGAGTTATCGAAAAATGAATTTATCATTTTGCGCGTATTGTTTGAAAAACAAGGGGACATTGCACCGAGAGAAGATTTAATGAATGCATTGTGGAATAGCGATGTGTTTGTTGATGATAATACCTTGTCCGTGACGGTTGCTCGTTTGCGCAAACGTCTTGGAGAAATCGGGTTAGAAAAATTAATCACGACGAAAAAAGGCGTCGGGTATGGATTGGCGGAAGTGATTGAATGAAAACAAAAGTTGAATTTAGTATCGCCTGGTTCAAATCGCATGCCTTCTTACTCGGAGCGCTGGCCTTTATCGAAGTGTTTTCAATGGGGTTCTTCTTCGTCTTTAATTGGCTAAGTTCAGAAGTCGGCTATTATTTATTTTTACTAGCCTTTTTCCTTTTGGTAGTCGCGGGTGCACTTTTGTGGCACGATTGGAGAAAGTATAGAGAAGTCGTTCGAAGTTTGCAGCAGGAAGTGACAACGCTAGAAGATGGATTTTCGCCAGCGATTGTACACTTGTACGAGGCGATTCAACAAGAAAAGGCTGGTATGCGAGGGTTGAGTACAAAGATGAAGCAACTTCGCAAGGAGGATGTGGACTACTATACTTTATGGGCCCATCAAATTAAAACGAGTATTGCCGCGAGTCAGTTGCTCATCCGTGAGTTGCCGCAAACGTCTGAGAAATCTTTATTGAGTCAAGAGCTCGTTCGTATTACGACTTATACAGGACTAGCGTTACACTATGTTCGTATGGAAAGTTTCCATCAAGACTTATCGATTTCAACGATTTCTATTGATGAAGTGATTCGTCCGCTATTGAAGAAATATGCAACCTTCTTTATTTCGAAGAAATTGCATTTGGACTATGTGCCTACTGGGAAAAAAGTGGTCACGGATTCAAAGTGGTTAGGCGTTATCGTGGATCAAGTGTTATCGAATGCAGTGAAATATACACCGGAAGAAGGAACGATTCGGATTCTCTTTGATGAAAATACGTTAAGTATTGAAGATACGGGAATCGGGATTGCTGCTTATGATATTAAACGGATTTTTGAACGTGGATTTAGTGGCTATAATGGTTGTGTGAACCACCAATCGACAGGGCTAGGTCTTTACTTATCTGCAGAGATTGCTAAAAGATTGGGCGTTACGCTTAATGTAGCGTCAAAAGTTGGCGAAGGGACAACGGTTCATATTCAGATTCCGTCTGAAGTGATGCAAGTGAAAGATTAACGAAGGCGAGGGGAAGCCCTCGTTTTTTTGTGCGATAAAAGGGATATTTTCGCTAAAAAGTTAACGATGACACGCCCGGATGTGTTATAATTATAAGGATAACAATATCTTTTAAGATAGGAGAATGACAATGACAGTAGATCAATTAGAATTAGTCGTCATTACAGGTATGAGTGGGGCAGGGAAAACTGTTGCAATGCAAAGTTTTGAAGACATGGGATATTTCTGTGTCGATAATATGCCACCAAGTTTATTACCAAAATTCTGGGAATTAGTAAAAGAATCAGGAAAAATTACAAAAATTGCGCTCGTAATCGACTTACGTTCACGTGCGTTCTTTGATGAAATCATGTCTGCTATTGCAGGGTTGGATAACACATCCTTTATTACAACGAAAATTTTATTCTTAGAAGCGAGCGATGATGCGCTTGTTTCACGGTACAAAGAAACAAGAAGAACACACCCTCTTGCTGGGGAAGGACGTATTTACGATGGAATTGTTGCGGAACGTCGTTTATTACAAGATATCAAGACACGTTCACAAAAAGTGATTGATACAACCAATCTTTCGCCTCGTAAGTTACGTGAAGAAATCATGCAAGCTTTCTCAACAGGAAAAGAAGGGATCTTCACGATTCAAGTGATGTCCTTTGGATTTAAATATGGGCTTCCAATCGATGCGGATGTCGTGATGGATGTACGTTTCTTGCCAAATCCACACTACATCCCTGAGTTACGTCCGTTAACAGGACTAGATGAGCCAGTGTATGATTACGTGATGAGCCAACCAGAAGCAAAGACCTTCTATCATAAATTGATGGACTTACTCGACTTCTCAATTCCTGGCTACAAAAAAGAAGGAAAATCGAGCGTGACGATTGCCATCGGATGTACGGGTGGTCAACACCGCTCTGTAGCCTTTGCGGAACGTATCGGACGTGAATTATTATCAGACTCTTACAATGTGACAATCTCTCACCGCGACAAAGATCGTCGTAAAGAAGGGAATGGACGCTCATGATATTTGAGGTAACACCGAACCCTCCGAGGAAGAAAGGACCGAAAATCACTGTTATTGGTGGAGGAACAGGTCTTCCAGTTTTACTGAGAAATCTTCGTAAGAGAGATGCGGATGTGACGGCGGTTGTAACGGTTGCTGATGATGGTGGCAGTTCAGGAATCATTCGAGATTATATGAACGTTGTGCCGCCAGGAGATATCAGGAACTGTATGATTGCTCTTTCTCCGATGAACGCTTTACAAAAAGAAATTTTCCAATATCGTTTTAATTCCGACGACCAATTCTTCGCCGGGCATGCGATTGGGAACTTAATCATTGCGGCCTTAACAGAGATGCGTGGAAATAATATTTTCGATGCGATTCGTCTCCTAAGTCGTATGATGGCGGTGGAAGGACATGTGTATCCTGCCGCTGAAGAGCCGCTGTTACTGCGTGCAGAATTCCAAGATGGAACAATTGTAGATGGTGAGTCTAAGCTCGTAAAATATCGTAAGAAGATTAAAAAGGTTTCAGTGCATTGCTACGACGAGAATCGTAAGCTCGATGAAAGCCGAACTCCAATGGCGGCACGTGAAGTCATCAATGCGATTATGGAAGCCGATATGGTTGTATTGGGACCTGGTAGTCTTTATACGAGTATCTTGCCGAACTTAATGATTAGTGATATTGGTCAAGCCGTTTGTGAAACGAAAGCGGAAGTGGTGTACATCTGTAACATCATGACGCAACTTGGCGAAACGGAACACTTTACTGATGCAGATCATGTACGCGTGTTGCATGACCATTTAGGAACTAAATTTATCGATACTGTTCTCGTGAATACAGAGGCAGTGCCAGAAGAGTACTTAAACCAACAAAAGAACGAAGAGTACCTTTACCAAGTGAAGTACGACTTCCAAGGATTGCGCGACGAGGGATGCCGAGTAGTGTCGTCTGACTTTATTAAATTACGCGAAAAAGGTGTATACCATGATGGTGAAAAAGTTATCGACGAATTATTCCGTCTCTTACAAAGTGCACGAATTGAATAATAACCAATGAAATAGGAGCCAAGACTTCCTCTTGGCTCCTTCAACATGACTAGAAGAGAAAGGAGGAGGCCTGTGTCCTTACTATCATTTGCTGCAGAAACAAAGCAAGAATTAACGCAACTAGAAGTGCAATATGACTATTCAAAATATGAACTTGCGGCGCTCATACGAATGAATGGGGCGGTTGGGATTTTGAATCGTCAATTGATTTTAAATATCCAAACGGAAAATGCGACGATTGCCAGACGGATTTATGTGCTCTTGAAGAAGTATTATCAAGTAGAAAGTGAACTCTTGGTTCGCCGTAAGATGAAACTGAAGAAGAACAATGTGTATATCGTACGTTTAAAACATGGAACAGAAGAGATTTTGGAAGACTTGAACATCAAGTCGAGTGGCTTATTTAATATGCGCGTTCCGGAGAACGTTCGAGAAGACGAAGAGAAGATGCGTGCCTACCTTCGTGGGGCGTTTCTGGCTGGCGGTTCGATTAATGACCCGAAAACGAGCCGTTATCACTTAGAGATTTATTCGATTTACGAAGAACATAATGACGATATTTGTCAGATGATGAATGCGTTTGGGCTGAACGCCAGAACGATTGAGCGTCGTAAGGGATATATCACGTACTTGAAAGAAGCTGAGAAAATCGCAGACTTCCTTGCCGTGATTCATGCTTCGAAAGCGATGTTGCATTTTGAAGATATTCGAATTATTCGCGATATGCGAAATACGGCGAATCGTTTGGTCAACTGCGAGAATGCCAATATTAACAAAGTGGTGAATGCAGCCACTCGTCAAATCGAAGAAATTCAATATATTGAAGATACGGTAGGACTTGATGCCTTGCCGGATAAATTATCGGATATTGCAAAAATCCGTTTAGAGAATCCAGAAATTAGTTTGAAAGAGTTGGGTGAAATGTTACCTTCTGGGCCTATTTCAAAATCAGGGGTAAACCACAGATTGCGTAAGATTTCTGAATTTTCTCAAAAATTAAGAGAAAAAGGAAAAGCCAATTAGAAGTATCTGGACGTAGCTTACTATAGAAAAAACTATAGGAGGTTCGTCTTATGAACTTAGTATCTTTAATTGGTCGTGTTGTCAAAGAGGTAGAGGTGCAACAGCTTCAACCTTCCGGAAAGAGTGTATTTAATAATACCATCGCGGTGCAAAATGTTTACCGCAACAGCGATGATTCGTATCATTCACACTTTATCCAAGTGGTCGCCTGGGGCAAAATTGCGGAACGAATCAGCAAGTTTGTCAAAAAGGGAGACCGCATTGGGGTGGAAGGGCGGCTCAATACCCGTCGCTATACCAACAAGAATCATCAAGAGGTGTATGTAACCGAAGTGGTGATTGAGGAAGTCTACTTCTTAGAACGAAAACACGAAACAGAAGAGGACGGCGCAAGTCCTTTTGAAGATCCGCAAAGTTTGTTTGTGGAATAGTGTAAGGAGAGGAATTCCTTCACGAGACAGTTTAAATGAAGGAGTTTTTCGAGTGATTATATTAATAAATGGAACAGCAATTGCTATCGGAGCGCTTGCGGGTGTGTTTTTACGACATATAATTTCGGAGCGTTTCGCACAACATATCATGCAAGGGTTAGCGCTATGTGTATTCCTAGTCGGAATTAAAGGCGCAATTCAAATTCCGAATAGCTTAATTATGATTTTATCGCTTGTATGCGGTGGCGTTGTCGGAGAAGGGCTTCAAATGGAGGAGCGAGTACGTAAGTTCTCAGACTGGCTTCAAGAGAAGGCATCGAAAGGCAAACAAAACAATTTAAATATCGGTGAGGGGTTCGTTGCAGCAGTCATGATTTTCTGCGTGGGGGCACTTGCCACAATGGGTTCTATCCAGTTAGGAATTACTGGCGATACAACCCTGCTTCAAACGAAGTCAGTATTAGATGGGATTACTTCTATCTTTCTTGCGGCAACGGAAGGAATTGGAGTTGGACTTTCAGCTGTAGCGGTCATTGGGTATGAGTTAGTTTTAGTGGGATTATCTCAACTAGTAGCTCCTCATTTGAATGATGTGGTAACTGTATCGATGTCTGCAGTTGGATCGGTTCTTTTAGTTGGTTTAGCGATGAACTTACTAGGAATTACGAAAATTAAAATTTTAAACTTCTTACCATCGATTTTTATGCCGATTCTACTTGTACCGTTATTAGCGTTATTTTAAGAATATGAAAAACACCGGACCAAGAATTTTCTTGGCCCGGTGTTTTTGTCATTTCATTAGTTATTTTCTGCTTCTAATTTTTCGAAAGCATCGTGTAAGATGGATTTCAATGTTTTTGCAGATAAGTCCATTTTCTCTTGTTCAGAGTCTGCTAGAGGGATTTCGATGATTTGACGAATTCCTTCACGTCCGATGACGGCTGGAGCTCCGATATAAATATCTTCTTGGCCGTATTGACCTTCAAGGTATACTGATAATGGGAAGATGGCTTGTTCATTGTTTAAGATGGCTTTTGTAATACGCGCTAGAGTAGCACCAATACCGTAGTAAGTAGCCCCTTTTTTAGCGATAATTTCGTAAGCCGCGTCACGTACTTGGAAGAATACTTCGACTAATTTTTCTTCATCTACGTGTGGATTTTGACGAACCCATTCATAGATTTGTAAACCGCCGACGTTTGTATGTGACCAAACTGGGAATTCAGTGTCCCCGTGTTCACCCATGATATATCCGTGAACGTTACGAGCGTCAACACCCACTAATTCAGCGATTGTTTGACGGAAACGAGCGCTATCTAGAGAAGTACCAGATCCGATAACGCGTTCTTTTGGAAGTCCTGAGAATTTCCAAGTTGCATAAGTTAAGATATCTACTGGGTTAGTCGCCATTAGGAAGATTCCGTTGAATCCGCTCGCCATAATAGAGTCTACGATGTTTTTCAAGATTTTTAAGTTTTTAGAAACTAAGTCCAAGCGAGTTTCGCCAGGTTTTTGAGGAGCACCTGCTGTGATACATACAATGTCTGCGTCGTGGCAGTCTTCGTATGTAGCTGCATAGATTTTTTTAGGGGCATTGAAAGCTAAGGCATGTGATAAGTCTAACGCATCGCCTTCTGTTTTCTCGAAATTAATATCGATAATTCCTAGTTCTTCTGCAATTCCTTGTAAAACAAGTGCGTATGCGTAACTAGAACCAACGGCACCGTCACCAACTAAAATTACTTTATTACCATGTTTTTGAGATTTTTCCATATTCATACCTCCTAAAAAAATAGTGTTGGAACATCCATAGATAAGTATAGCATGATTTTTGAAAAATTGAGTTTCAGAAGGCCCTTTTTATGACAGATAATACATAAAAAACACAATTTCGTGAAAATGTGAATTAATAACGGGACGGTAGAGGGGTATGGTATAATAGCAAAATAGAAGAAAAAAGAATAGGTGAAAGTATGAAATTAGTCGTTGGTCTAGGGAACCCTGGAGCAAAGTATAAAGGGACCAGACATAATGTCGGGTTCATGACAATGGATGAAGTGGCCTATCAAGAGAAGTTTGATTTTGATAAGGCGCTTTTCGATGCGGTATTTGCACAAGTGCAAATCGGTGGCGAGAAAGTCATCTTCATGAAGCCATTGACGTTTATGAACTTATCGGGTGAAGCGATTCGTCCGCTGATGAATTATTTTAAAATTGGAATTGAAGACTTGCTTGTTGTTTATGATGATATGGATCTGCCGGTTGGAAAGATTCGTCTTCGTCAAAAAGGTGGTGCCGGAGGACATAACGGAATTAAGAGTATTATTTCATGTCTGGGAACTAGCGAGTTTAACCGGATTAAAGTGGGGGTTGGGCGTCCAAAAGATGGACGCACGGTCGTAGGACATGTGCTCAACCGCTTTGAAAAAGAGGAAGAAGAGGACATTATTTTTGCAGTGCAAAAAAGTGTCGATGCGATTCGTTCGTGGATTGAAACGGATGATTTCGTCAAAACGATGAATCAATTTAATTAGTAAATAGAGGAAAAGAGATGCTGCAAATTTTTTTGCGGTCTCTTTTTGTCGTTGGAAAAAGGAGAAAGTTATGCAATTAGTGCAACAAACGATTAGTAAACTGAAAGGATTTAAAGAGTGGTTGGATACACTCCCTCTTCATGAGAGTCAACTCGTGCTAGGGCTTAGTGGGTCTGTAAAGCACTTGGCCCAGTCTTGTGCGTTTGAGAAATTGGACAAGCAATTAGTAATTGTGACACCAACGCTCTTGCAAGCGACGCAGACTTATGAAGAGCTATCAGAGTGGTACGACGATGAGATTGTTCATCTCTTCCCGGTAGAAGAGTCGCTTGCAGCGGATTTCTCAGTAATGTCACCGGATGTAGTGAGCCAACGTATTCGCACGCTCGATTTCTTAAGTCGAGGGCAAAAAGGAATCGTCATTGTGCCGCTCTCTGGGATTCAAAAGCTCTTGGTTCCAGCAATTGTATGGAAGAAGAGCTCTATTGAACTTGCGATGGGGTCTGAAATTGAATCGATGGATGCCTTTGTGGAGCAGTTAGTGGAATTAGGATATCGTCGTGAAAATATGGTTGCGACTCCGGGTGAATTTGCGCTTCGTGGAAGTATCGTTGATATTTACCCACTCGACCAAGAGTATCCACTACGTCTAGACTTCTTTGATACAGAAGTAGATTCGATTCGTGCGTTTAACGCGGAGACACAGCGTTCGATGGATGTCATTAATGAAGTGCGCATTTTACCAGCCACAGACTTACCACTTCTAAAGGAAGCTGTCTGGAAGGCGCAAGCCAAAATTCACGCACTCTATGAAAAGGACGTGAAGGCGGCTCAAAGTGAAGAACGAAAAGACCAAGTCGCAAATATTCAACAAGCCATTGATGCACAATTAGAAAATGGAGAAATCCCATCCAACTTAACGTACTTCTTGGAATGTATTTATCCTGAGAAGACCAGCTTATTAGATTATGTTTCTAAAGATGCGTACCTCATTATTGATGACTACGCTCGTTTTGTTGAAAAGAGCAAAACTTTAGAAGAAGAGGCGGGCTATTGGAAGACGCACCATATCGAAACGGGTGCCATTGCTTCTGGATTGTCGCTCGTTCAAGATGGACGAAAAGTGTTAAAAGACAGTCCGCTCTCGAGAACGTATTTCGCCATTTTCCAAAAAGGGATCGGACGATTAGCATTCGATGCCATTCATCCGATTACGACGCGTACGATGACGCAGTTCTTCTCGCAAATGCCGATGGTGAAAGTCGAAGCAGATCGTTGGAAGAAACAAGGCGCAACGGTTATCGTCTTAGTCGATGACGACAAACGCGCGCAAAAGGTCGAACAAACCTTTGCCGATTTTGACATTAAGAGTGTGATTTCAAACGGAACGGTACTGGAAGGGCAACTTCAAATCATGGTCGGCAAGATGCACAATGGATTTGAACTACCAGAGGATAAATTTGCCATTCTTACGGAACGCGAATTATTCAATAAACTCACGAAACGCGCACCGAGAAACCAAAAAATCTCGAACGCAGAACGATTGAAGAGCTACACCGAATTAGCGGTTGGAGACTATGTGGTTCACGTGAATCACGGGGTCGGTGTGTACCAAGGGATGGAGACGCTAGAAATTGGCGGGATTCACCAAGACTACATGTCGATTCACTATCAAGATGGCGGAAATCTCTTTGTTCCGGTGACGCAAATTAAGCTCGTTCAAAAATATGTCTCATCTGACGCGAAAGTTCCAAAACTCAATAAATTGGGCGGTACGGAATGGGCGAAGACGAAACGTAAAGTAACGGCCAAGATTGAAGATATCGCCGATGAACTGATCGAATTATACGCCAAACGTGACGCCGAAAAAGGTTATGCGTTTAGCCGCGATACCGTCGAGCAACAAGAATTCGAGCAGGCCTTCCCTTATACCGAAACGCAAGACCAACTGCGAAGTGTGGCGGAAATTAAGGAAGACATGCAAAAGGACAAACCGATGGACCGTCTGCTTGTTGGGGACGTTGGATACGGGAAAACGGAAGTAGCTATGCGTGCGGTCTTCAAGGCGGTCATGGATGGAAAACAAGCGGCCGTTTTAGTACCAACAACGATTCTGGCCGAGCAACATTACGAGAATTTCGTACAACGCTTTGCGGATTATCCATTTACCATCGGATTGTTAAGTCGTTTCCGTAGTAAAAAAGAACAAGAGGAAACGATTGAGAAGCTTCGTAAAGGAGCGGTGGATATCGTCATCGGGACTCACCGCCTGCTTTCAAAAGACGTACAGTTTTTAGATTTAGGACTTTTAATTGTCGACGAAGAACAACGCTTTGGAGTGAAGCATAAAGAACGGTTGAAACAATTGAAATCACAAGTGGACGTATTGACGCTGACGGCAACACCAATTCCAAGAACCTTGCATATGTCAATGCTTGGGGTGCGTGATTTATCCGTTATCGAAACCCCACCCGCAAACCGATATCCGGTTCAAACCTTCGTGATGGAGCAAAATCCAATGACCATTCGTGACGGGATCGAACGTGAAATGGCTCGTGGCGGCCAAGTCTTCTATTTATATAATCGTGTTGAGACGATTGAGAAGAAGGCGGACGAATTGAGAGCTCTTGTTCCAGGATGTCGTGTGGGTGTGATTCACGGTCAAATGAGTGAGACGACGCTCGAAAATATTCTCTATCAATTTATTGAAGGGGAATACGATGTGTTAGTGACGACGACGATTATCGAAACCGGGGTAGATATTCCAAACGTCAATACCCTCTTTATTGAAAATGCCGATCATATGGGGCTTTCGCAGTTGTATCAATTGCGTGGACGTGTTGGGCGTACAAACCGTATTGCCTATGCGTACCTCATGTATCAACCAGATAAAATATTAACGGAAGTCAGCGAGAAGCGTCTGCAAGCGATGCGCGACTTTACAGAACTCGGCTCTGGATTCAAGATTGCCATGCGTGACTTATCGATTCGTGGGGCAGGGAATTTACTTGGAAAACAACAGCACGGATTTATCGATTCGGTCGGATTCGATTTGTATTCTCAATTATTAAGTGAAGCCGTGTTGAAGAAACAAGGAAAAGAAGTGAAGTCGGACGAAGAAACGGTTGAAATCGACTTACAGATTGATGCGTATATTCCAGCAAGCTATATTCAAGACGAACGTCAAAAAATCGAGATGTACAAACGAATTCGCTCGATTGATAGTGTGGAAGCTTATGAAGAATTGCTCGATGATTTTATCGACCGCTTCGGGGACTTCCCGGATGAAGTGAGTGCATTAGCAGAGGTTGGATTGATTAAGCATTACGCCAACGAGATTGACGTCGTATCGATTAAACGGAAAGACAATTCGGTGACGATTACGATTGCGCCACCTTCTGCCACACGGTTGCAAGGGGTGCCCGTCTTTGAAGCGCTTGGTCCAGTGAAATTACCAGCGCAAGTATCCAACAAGGGCGAAAGTCTTCAGATTTTATTAAATATCACGCAAAAGCCTGTTGACTTATGGCTGGAGCAAGTTAAACTGTTTGTAAAAACATGCGGGGAAATTCTAACCCGCGATGAGGAAAAACATGAAGAAGATAAATAGTAAAGGGATGATGCAAGGGGCGATTGCGCTCTCGATTGCCGCGTTTATCGCTAAGATTTTAAGTGCGGTGTACCGAGTTCCTTTCCAAAACATGGTAGGAAACACCGGATTTTATGTATATCAACAGGTGTATCCTATCTATGGAATCGGCATGACCTTTGCATTAACGGGATTCCCGGTATTCGTGTCCAATGTAGTCGCGGAATACTTGGAGTCGACACATTTAAAGAAATTATTGAAGCAGCTATTCGTGATTGCAAGCCTTGTTGGAGTGGGGATTTTTGCCTTTCTTCATTTGGGTGCGGGAATGATTGCCCACTGGATGGGAGACGTAGAACTCTTGCCAGTCGTCCAAAGTGTATCGTGGATGTTTCTATTGATGCCGTTTCTAGTCATCACAAGGGGATATTTCCAAGGAAGCTTTCGAATGATGCCGACTGCCATCTCACAAGTGGTGGAGCAGGTCGTTCGGGTTGCGGTAATTCTCTTTGTGGCGCGTCTGTTCGGCAGCACCATTTCAGACTACTACACGATGGGGACATGGGCGATGTCGAGTGCGACGATTGCGGCAGTCTTTGCGATTCTTGTGATGCTGTATTATGTATTGAAAGAAACGAAAGATCCGCTCGATGGCTTGACGATTATGCCAGTAGAAATGGAAGTGCCGACATTTGGGCATCTCTTTAAACGCTTTGCCTTTGAAGGAGGAACCATTTGTCTCCTTAGTTCGATTTTAGTCTTGTTCCAATTGGTAGATTCGTTCTCTGTATATAATGTGTTAACGAATCAAGGGATGCTTCCGGAAGTAGCAAAAGACCTCAAGGGGATTTACGATAGAGGGCAGCCGCTTGTGCAATTAGGAATGGTGGTCGGAGTCGGATTTTCATCAAGCTATATGCCGATGTTATCGCGAGCCTTTAAGAAAGGGCACGACTTAGAGTTTAAGAGATTATCCGCGTCACTGCTTCGAATGACGATGACCTTCTCACTTGTTGCAACGATGGGGATGATGGCCATCTTGCCATGGTTAAATACTGCACTCTTTGGAGATGCACAAGGGCAAGCGGTGCTGTTAGTTTATGTCACTAGTATTTTCTTTGCATCTGTGATTATGTCGCTGCACGGTATTTTCCAAAGTCAGCATCAATATCCAAAAACACTACTAGCCCTCATAGCAGGACTCGCAGTGAAAGCTGGTACGAACTACTTATTCGTAGCGATGTTTGGAACGCTTGGTGCTAGCCTTGCCACAGCGCTTGGACTTTGTGTCATGATGGGTGTGATGATGGCTTTTGCAAAAGAAAATATGACAAGTGTGTTGCGTGACGGGAACTTTATGCAGAACCTTTCAAGCATTGCGCTTGGCATGACCGTTATTGTTTCGGTATTATCATACGGAGCGTGGCATGTTGCCGCCTTGCAAGATTCCAGAACGATGGCCTTTGTCTTTTCAATCGTCTTTGCCTTTATTGGAATGGTGATTTTCCTGGCAGGAACGATGAAATGGAATTTATTTACGAAACGCGAATGGGTTCTAATTCCAAAAGGAAAGACCTTACTTAGAAAATTTGGTAGAAAAGAGGAAAATGATGAGACTCGATAAGTTTTTAAAAGTATCACGATTAATCAAACGCCGTACGGTTGCAAAAGAAGTAGCCGACAAAGGACGTGTGTTTATTAATGATAAAGTAGCGAAATCTTCAACGGACGTGAAAGTAGGAGATAAAATCGCAATTCAATTCGGGAACAAACATGTCTTAGTCCAAGTTGAAGCATTGATGGATTCAACGAGAAAAGAAGACGCAAAGGAAATGTTTACGATTCTAGAAGAGAAGCTCATTAAAGAAGAACCGTTAGAACTATAATGAAGGAGAGAATACGGCAAGCATGTCGTATTCTTTTTTTATGGAGATGAGCTCTTTTTTTGAATGCGTTTTCTGTTGACAAAAAAATAAAAAAAGAGTATATTTAATAGTACTTTTTTAGAAGAAATAAGGAGGGGAAACGGTGGATTTAAATACAATCAATATACTACAACCATTTAACGCAATGATGGAATTGCGTCATTTTTTGGCGATTTTAATTTCATGTATTTGTGGACTTGCCATCGGTTACGAACGCACCTCCAGAAATAAACAAGCAGGGGTAAAAACACATATGATTGTGGCGCTCACTTCTTGTTTAATGATGATTATTTCAAAAGAGGCCTTTCTGGATACACCAAACTACGATACAGCTCGTGTTGCTGCTCAAGTCGTCAGCGGTATCAGCTTTATCGGTGGGGGAATCATCTTTATGCGAGAAAAACGCGTGAGTGGACTGACTACCGCTTCAGGAATTTGGGCCACATCCGGGATTGGACTTGCGATTGGCGGAGGATTCTGGTTCTTCGGGTCGGTTTGCGCAGCGATTATTGTCATCGTCCAAAAATTAGCGTATCAACCAATCTTGCAAGGAAAACAACGTCAAGTAAATATTTACTGTGAAATTTCAGACCCAACCATTGTGCAGTCGATTTATAATTACTGCCACTTTGAAGATTATCAATCAATTCAAGTCGAAGCGCGCGAACTCGATGGTGAGAAATATGAGCTCGTGATTCGCATTCATAATGACGAAGAAATCATTATTGAGAACTTGAAAAACTACATTCGCGAAACGGAAAATCAAGTGGTAATTAAACGCGTGAAACTTCGTGCCGAAGATGTTAACTAAGAAGACAACTTAGAAATCTTACTATTTTGTGGCTGTTCATGGTAACGCCAAAAAATAGAAAATTTATAAAACGCGAAAAAAATGATTCCGCAAAGACTAACGGATTTTATAATAACAGTAATGTGATACGCATCGAATGTGAGGGAGAAAGACAGAAATACTCTAAATATATTTTTAGAGTATTTCGTTTTCTTTCCCCCACAAAGTTGAATAGGAATGAGCTAGCTGGCTACAGCGAAGCTCATTCCATTCAACCACTGTGCAAACGCGGAGTAGGGCTTGTACCTTACTCCGCGTTTGAAGCTTCGAAGGTGAGAGACGGAAGGCTCGAACCGGTGCAACATTACAGTTATTATGAAGATATCCGTTAGGAAAAGCGGAATCATTTTTGATTTCAAAGGAAGTTTTCAAAAAAATACAAAAATTCTTAGTGTAACCATGGACGATGAGCGTCATTCTTGTTATACTCAGTTTGTATAAGTAAAAAAGGAGACAATTAAGGTGAAGCAAAAAACACAACAAAGAAATTCAAATGTAATTTCTATGAATCAAAAATTACAACAGAAAAAACCTTCTACTCCCGTTTGGAAGAGCCATTCACTAATGACAAAGTTAATTGTGATTGGTGCCATCGCCGTTTCGGGGTCAATGATTGTCGGGATTGGGAACCAAATTAGCCAAGCAAATCAATTAGATCAAAAAATTGAACAAGCAAAGGCTGAAAAAGAATTTGCTGAAAAGCAAAAGGAATCTTTACAACAACAAGTGGAGCTTCTTCAAAGTGATGAATATATCGCGAAGTTAGCGCGTAGTGAATATTATTTAAGCAAAACTGGAGAAATCATCTTCAGTACGCCGCGGGACACTGCAAAGCATAAAGCACAACAAGTAAAAGAAGAAGTTGAACAAGGGGAAACTGTTGTTAAGGTGACAACTCAAAACCGTTAGGCAATGAATCTTTTCGATACGTCAAGCGTGTATCAAAAAGGGAATAATGAAGGAGGAACGCTTTTTATATGTCAATCGAAGTAGGAAACGTAATCCCTGGTAAAGTTACTGGAATTACAAATTTTGGAGTTTTTGTGGATTTAGGAGATCGTAAAACAGGTCTTGTTCATATCAGCGAGGTGTCTGATTCATACATTCAAGATATCAAAGAAGTTTTAAAAGTTGGAGACGAGGTCAAAGTGAAAGTCATGACGATTGCAGATGATGGCAAAATCAGCCTATCTATTCGTCGTGCCGTTGACAAACCAAAAGAAAATTCAGCGGATAAAGCAAAAAAGCCTTTCACACCGCGTAATCAAGACTCTCAAGACTTTAAGAAAAACCGCACTGCTGGCAGAACTTCAGATTCGTACGAAAAGAAATCTCCTTCGCAAGCAAAAGCGACAGATTTCGATTCTCTAATGAGTTCCTTCTTGAAAGACTCAGAAGATCGTTTAACTTCATTGAAACGTAACACTGAAGGAAAACGTGGAGGCCGTGGCGGTCGCCGTTCATAATGAAACCACAAATCTCTTCTAGTGTAAGCTGGAGGAGATTTTTTTGACAGAAAGGAGAGGCCTATGCAACATCAACTAACAGCGTTTTTTAGAAGAAATGTAGAAAACTATACTGAGAAGAAATATGTGCTTGCCGTATCCGGAGGTGTCGATTCGATGGTTCTTTTGAATGCGATGGTCACTTTATTTGGAGACGATGCAACAGATCGACTCGTAGTGGCCCATGTGAATTATGGTCTGAGAGCACAAGCCGTTGATGAGGAACAACTCGTTCATCGTTTTTGCAAGCTGCATCAGATTCCAATCGAGACAAAGCATTGGCACGAAGCAGAAGGGGAGACGACTTCTGAAAAATCGTTACGAGATTTTAGATATGATTTCTTCCGCGAAGTGACTTCAAAGCATCAGGCGGACTACTTAGTATTGGCGCATCACCAAGATGATCAATTGGAGACTGTGTTGATGAAATGGTCGCGTGGGAGTACGCTGGAAGGTCTCTCTGGGATGAAGGAAAAACGTCACGTGAAAAACTTGTCGATTTTACGTCCGTTCCTATCGTATGAGAAAAAAGAACTCTACGAAGAGGCTAAGAAATATGATGTTCCTTTTTTAGAAGATGAATCGAATGAATCGGATGACTATACACGAAACAGATATCGTCATCATGTCATCCCGTTCTTGAAAGAGGAAAATCCAAATGCCGGAAGCCACTTCCAAAAGAGTGCGCAGATGATTGCGGATGCGGTGGCGTGCTTAGTGCCCATCCTAGAAGAAAAACAAGAACAGATTTTCCAAAAAGGGAAGAAGAAAGTCGCGTTCCACCGTGAAGCGTTCCTCAAAGAACCCGTTGAAATGCAACGACTGCTCTTGCAACAAGTGTTGATGCAAATGGATACGACGATTTCTGTGGTGCAGATGGAACAAATCTTAGAAAAGGTTTGTTCGGATAAAGCGCAGCTCACTCTGGATCTTTCAAATGGATGGAAGTTTAAGAAACGCTACGAAGAATGCTCGTTTGAAAAAGGAAGACCTAAAGTCGTTCCAAATATTGAATTTGTCCTATCGAAACCAGAAGACACATTGATTCGACCAAACGAAGATGAGCAAATTCTTCTAACTACAGGAAAGACATCTTCGGATTTTGCAATTCCTGTTTATCCAAAGGACTTCCCGCTCACGATTCGTCATGCAAAACCAGGAGATAAAATCGCACTGAATGCAGAAGAAACGAAGCATCAAAAACTCTCAAGATGGTTTATTAATTCCAAGATTCCACTCGAAGAACGCAAGGAAATTTGGGTGTTGGAAGACGCCTCAAAAAAAATTCGTGCCATTTTGGGCTATCGCTATGCTGAACCGTTGTTCTTTGAAGAGGAAACTGGTAAAATGATTCTATCTTACGAAAACAAAACGAGGTGCACACATGTTAAAAAATGATATGTCAGAAATTTTAGTATCAGAAGAACAATTGCAAGAAACGATTAAGAAATTAGGTGCTACGTTAGCGGAAGATTACCGTGGTAAAGATCCGTTAGTTATTTGTATTCTTAAGGGTGCTATTTTCTTTATGGCAGATTTAGTCCGCGCAATGGACTGCAATTTAGAAATTGATTTCATGGATGTATCTAGTTATGGAAATGAATTCGAATCAAGCGGCGAAGTACGTATCTTAAAAGACTTAGGTCAAAGCGTTAAAAATCGTCACGTGATTATCGTGGAAGATATTATCGATACAGGCCGTACTTTAAAACACGTGGTTGAATTATTAAAACACCGCCAAGCAGCAAGCGTTAAAGTGGTGACTTTATTAGATAAGCCTGAACGTCGTGAAGAAGCAATCGAAGCTGATTACGTTGGTGTTCAAGTGCCAAATAAATTCGTAGTAGGATACGGATTAGACTTTAAACAATTCTACCGTAACTTACCATGTATCGGTGTTTTAAAACCTGAATTCTATGAAGATTAAGAATGAGTAAAACTATTCGTCAATAAAAGTCAAATATGTTATGATAGAACGGTAGTGAATAAAACTATCGTTCTTCTTTTATAAGAAGATGGGGAGGTACAATGAATAATAATAATCGATCAATATTTAGATCTAGCTTACTATATATCTTGATTTTCGGTGCTATTGTCATTTTTGTTGGAATGTTTAACGGGGATTCAAAAGGTCCTATTGCAGATATTTCATATACAGAATTTATGCAAAGTCTGAAAAGTGGCGAAGTCAAAGAAATCAAAATGCAATATTCGAATTCTGTGTATACCATTACTGGGGAATATACAAATCCGAAAGAGCAAACAACGCAAGAAGCTAAAAATCAAAAGGGGTTATCTATTTTTGATAACCGTACAACAAAGAGTACAAACTTCAGAACAACAGTCTTACCTAATGACTCAACGATTAAAGAAATCAATGAAGCGGCTCAATCTAAAAATACAAAAGTTGAATCTTTACCAGAAAGCTCAACAGGCGTATGGATTTCCGTTTTATTACAAGTCGTATTACCACTTGGCGTATTAGGGTTCTTACTCTATACAATGTTTATGAGCCAAGGAGGCCAAGGTGGACGTAACAATCCAATGAACTTCGGTAAGAGTCGTGCAACAAATCAGAAGAAACAAAATGTAAAAGTGCGCTTCTCTGATGTTGCGGGTGCCGAAGAAGAAAAACAAGAGCTTGTAGAAGTGGTAGAATTCTTAAAAGACCCACGTAAATTTACAGCGCTTGGTGCACGTATTCCTGCAGGGGTACTTCTTGAGGGCCCTCCAGGAACGGGTAAAACCCTTCTTGCCAAAGCCGTTGCGGGTGAAGCAAACGTACCATTCTTCTCGATTTCAGGTTCTGAATTCGTAGAAATGTTCGTAGGGGTTGGGGCAAGCCGTGTTCGTGATTTATTCGAAAACGCGAAGAAAAATGCTCCAGCAATTATCTTTATCGACGAAATCGATGCCGTTGGTCGTCAACGTGGTGCCGGAATGGGTGGCGGACACGACGAACGTGAACAAACATTAAACCAATTACTAGTTGAAATGGATGGGTTCGAAGGAACAGAGGGAATCATCGTGATTGCCGCAACGAACCGTTCAGACGTATTAGACCCAGCCTTACTTCGTCCAGGACGTTTTGACCGTCAAATCTTAGTAGGTCGTCCAGACGTGAAAGGCCGTGAAGCAATTCTAAAAGTACACGCACGCAATAAGAAGCTTGCAAAAGACGTGGACTTAAAAGTGATTGCGCAGCAAACTCCAGGATTCTCTGGTGCTGAACTTGAAAACTTATTAAACGAAGCAGCTTTAGTAGCGGCTCGTCGTGATAAAACAGCCATCGACGCATTAGACGTGGATGAAGCACATGACCGTGTAATTGCTGGTCCGGCTAAGAGAGACCGTGCTATCAGCAAGAAAGAACGCGAAATGGTGGCTTACCACGAAGCAGGGCATACAATTGTTGGTATGGTCTTAAGCGATGCACGTGTGGTTCATAAAGTAACGATTGTCCCTCGTGGACGCGCTGGCGGATATGCCATCATGCTTCCAAAAGAAGATCGTTTCTTAATGACAAAAGAAGAATTGTTCGAACAAGTAGTTGGACTTCTCGGTGGTCGTGCTGCTGAAGAATTTATCTTCGGCGTGAAGACAACAGGAGCATCTAACGACTTTGAACAAGCAACAGCTATTGTTCGTAGCATGATTACAGAGTACGGAATGGTGGACGAATTAGGAACTGTTCAATACGAAGGAAATCATCAAGTATTTATCGGACGCGACTATGGTCAAACAAAAGGTTACTCAGATCAAGTGGCGTTTGAAATCGACAATGCAGTACGTCGTATCATGAAAGAAGCGCATGAAAAAGCACTTCAAATTCTTGAAGAACATAAAGATCAATTAGAATTAATTGCTCAAAAACTTCTAGAATTAGAAACATTAGACGAACGTACAATTAAATCACTTTTCGAAACAGGTGAAATGCCAGCTCCAATCGCGGAAGATGAATATCCAAGTGAAACAGAAGCGGCAAGTTTTGAAGAAACGAAAAAAGCCTTAGCAAAACGCGATGCGGAACAAGCAGAAGGCAAAGAGGTTCCAGAAGAACATGAAGAAGTCGAAGTAGCAGATGTTACCGAGGCTCCAAGCGAATTCGAAGGACCAACAGAAAACGAATAACACAAAGGGTAGGAGAGCTGAGGCAGTTGTCACAGCTCTTTTCCTATAAAAAAGGAGAAACAAATGGCAGATACATTATTAAAAGTATTGGCGTTCAATGATGAGGTCAAAGCCGTTGCGATGGTTGCCACAGATGCAATTGCAGAAGCACAACGCAGACATGATACTTGGAGTTCTGCAACAGCAGCGCTCGGTCGTACCATCATCGGGACACAATTATTAGCAAGCAGTTTAAAAGACGATGAACGCATCACTGTTCAAGTGAACGGAGATGGCCCTGGTGGAAAAATCATGGCTGATGCGAACGGTCGTGGGGAAATGCGTGGGTATATCACGAATCCTCATGTGAGCCTTGAATTAAACGACAAAGGAAAACTAGATGTCCGTGGAGTCGTGGGGACAAACGGAACGATTACCGTTATTAAAGACTTAAATATGAGAGAACCGTTCTCTGGCCAAGTGCCAATTGTAGACGGAGAACTGGGGATGGACTTCACGTATTACTTAGCAGTTTCGGAACAAATTAACGGAGCTGTTGGGGTATCGGTTCTTGTAAATCCAGACGAAACAGTTCGTGCAGCAGGTGGCTTTATGATTCAGCTATTACCAGGGGCGAGCGAAGCGACCATTTCAGAAATCGAACGTCGTATTAGTGAAATTCCAATGGTCTCTAAACTAATCGACCAACAAGAACAACCGCGCGATATTTTGAATCGATTATTAGGTTCGGAAAATATTCGTGAGTTAGAAGAAATGCCTGTGAAATTCCATTGTGGCTGCACGCGTGAACGTTTCAGTGCAGGGTTAATGTCGATTGGCGTAGATGACTTACAACACTTGATTGACGAAGACCATGGCGCGGAAGTGGTTTGTCATTTCTGTGGTGAGAAATATCATTTTGATGAAGCAGAATTACAAGGCTTAATTGATGAAATTAAAGCCAAACGCGAAGCAGCAGACGCTTAATCGTTAAGGTGTAAGAGAGTGAGAAGGGGTGATTCCATTTCTTCTCACTCTTTTTGTGTTTTCAGCCGTTAAAGCTATACAAATAAAGAAAAACTTAGTATAATACATACATAATACAGACGAGGTGTATAGATGATTAAACGAATTTTTGCTCGAATGAAAGGTTATTTATTGTTATTTGCAGGGAGCATCGCACTCTTGGCAATAGCTCTAATGCTTGATTTTAAAACATTTGAACAATTTAATTTTTATCGAGATGTTGACGTTTGGAGCCATCCAATTCTCTTAGTGCAGCTAGTAATGGTGGCTATCGTGCTCCTTCTGCTAGGGCAAGTCATCGGATTATCGGTGAAATATTATTTCGCATTTAAGAAATTAGATGCGCTCTTCCCGAATAACGAATGGGAACAAAAAGATTTTAAAGAAAAAGCAGACTATGTCGATGAAAAATTCGAAGCGATGATCGTAAAAGAAGTACTCATCTTTTACGGAAGCCATTTTACAGTCATTCCGCTAAAAGAATTAAAAGAAATTCATTTGTATCGTACGAGTACAGGTCGCCGTGTGTATTATGGAATCAAGTTTACATTTAAGACAAGAAGACGTGCCTTTGTTCCAAATACATATGGAAAGACACTAGAAGAAAAGTATCGTCTCGTTCGAAAGGTGAATTACTTCGTCCCAGTTAAAATTAAGGACGATTGGAAAAATATCAATAGAAAGTAGGAAAAAAAGGTGCATAAAGGATATGTGAGAAGAACAATCTTTCTCTGGGGTTCCTCTATAATTTGGGTTCTGTTAGGGATTTTCTTTTTTTCTGGAACCGTGAAAGGATACATAGGAGGAGAGTCGCTCTATAAGGCAGGTGATATTTATCATTTGAATGATGCAGGAACTTCTGTTGCGATTCGGGTGTTGGATATAGACTCAGAGGCCCTCACTTACGATGGAAAAGAATATTACTTAGTGAAGCATGAAAATGGGGTTACGCCGCTTCAAGCGCAAGCCAAAGACATTCAACAGTTGTTGGATTTGAAAAAAGCGAATCCTGAGGGATGGGAGCCTTTAAAAGAAGCCAATATTTATTTAAATGTTCGTGTAACGCCAGCAGTGACAAAAGGACGTAGAGGAAGTACTACCGTTCATATATCGTCAGTATTGAAGGAAGCCTTTGCGACCCAATATAAGAAGGGGACTCTCTTACCGGTCGGGGACTCTCTACCGCTGGACTTCCTTCATTATTTAACTTTGACATCATTTTCAAATCGATTGTTGGAGACGGGGGTCACACTCTTTGTATTTCTATTAGCGTTAGTCTCCTTCTACAGTGCGTATAGACGAGTGCGTACATTGAAGGAAGAATACGAGGCATTTGATAAAGAGTTTCCACGATACACTCAAAATATGAAGGCTTTACTAATGGATGCGGATTTTAATGATCCTAAGCTAAAAGTTCTGGTGAAGGATCACAAGTTCGTTTGCTATAATAAGGATTTTAGAGTGATTAAGCTGAAAGAAGTACGAAATGTTGAAGTTCGTCGCCAAAAGGCAAAAAGCAGTGTCACCTATGCCATTGATTTTGCTTTTGGAGGGAATAAGAATGTAACCATTCAATTGAAGAATCGCCCAGAGAATGTTCGCCAATTGGTGGATTATTTGAATGAAAAAGAAGGAACCAAAATATCGATACCGTTTCAATGGTAATGGGTATCGGTTTAATGAAAATGAGACAAAAAATTCAATAGAAAGTAGGGTTTAAAATGCATAAAGGGTACGCAAGAAGAACAGGTCCGATATGGGTTGTAGTAGCGATAATGACTGTAGTGATGGTAATCATTGCACGTGCGGGATTCAAATCATTCCAGAGCGCGGAAGACTTATATAAAGCCAATGAAGTTTACTATGTAAACGATAAGGGTTCATCCGTCGCCATTAAAGTAATGGATATCGATCCAGAACCGCTTGTTCTAAACGGGCACACCTATTACTTAGTGAAACATGAACGAGGCGTTGCGGTTTTCGAGGCAAAATCAGATGAATTGAGCAATGTTTTAGAAGCAAAGAAAGCTGCCGGAAACGCAGAGAATGCACTCGAAGCGTCGAATCTTTATTTGAGTGTGCGTGTAACACCAGAGAAGAGTAAAGGGAAAAGATCTAATGAGAAGGTGAATGTAACGCCTGAGATGAAAGACGCCTTTTACAAGAAATATAAAGAGAGCCCGCTGTATTCAGAAAAAGCCAAGACGCAAATCGATGAATCAAGAATCTTGAAGTTAACGACTTCTGAAGCTCAATGGGGAGATTCGGCAATGACGTTTGTTATGCTTGCAGTCGTTCTTGGACTAATTGCGTTCCAAATTTATCAAACGCGTCGCTTGAAGGCGCAGTATGCCCGCTTTGATGCGTACTTCCCTGATTACGCGAACAATATGAAGCAGTTGTTGGATGATGCAGAATATGTCGATCCAAAACTCAAGATCCTTGTGATGGAAGGCATTCTTGTCAGCTACGACATTAACTTTACCGTCATCGACTTATCAGAAGTCAGCAAGTCTTACCTTGTTTTTGAGAACAGAAGAAAAGGCGGTATGAGGGTTCATCTCCGCTTTGAATATCCAAACAAGAAATACGACTCGATTCTCTTTAGAAGACATTTATTACGTCTCAAAGATCTTGTGGAATATTTAAACGAAGAATACAATTTAGGATTGAAAGTGGATTTTAGACTCTTAGGATAATTAACGGAGAGTAAGATGAACAAAAGGATATTTGTTAGGACACTATTTGACTGGTGTATCGTTATTGTTTTATCGGTTGTTTGCTATTTTGATTTACAGCCAGCGATTCATATGAATACGAACCCTGAAAAATTGTATCAGCAAGGCTATGTCTATAAGGCAGAGAATAGTAATGATGTATTAGCGATAAAAGTGTTGGATATTGACCCTAACCCGATTGAAAGAAAGAATAATACTTATTATTTAGTCAAACATGAATATGGTGTCACAGCCATGAAGGTCATTAAAGGAAGCGTAAATAAACTACTTGAGGTAAAAGAAGTACTTGCTCCTCAAGAAAATCCTTTAGAATCTTCTGGCTTTTACCTTCATGTACAGGTGCTTCCTGAAATTCGCAGGAGAAGGAAAAGCTCAGATATCGTCATTATTAGCAAAGAATTTAAGGATATCATTCAAGAGAGATTTAATCAAAGCGACCTTTCAAAAGGAGGGGCTACTGTCGATACGACGCATCTTCTTGATTTGATGGACGACAGAGGGGTAGCTCATTTTCTCGTGGGACCTGTATTGGTGGGACTTGTAGCATTGTTTTTCTTCATCAATACAATCAGAAGGATTTTCTATTTACGTAGACAGTTTAAACTCTTTAATACATTATTTCCAGGTTATGCGAATCAACCAGAGCGATTAGTGAAAGATGCGGACTTTGGGGACCACTCATTACGAATGTTAGTTCACCAAGATGTTCTCGTGCTATACGGTTCGGAGTTTCAAGTCGTTTCAGTAAAAAGTATTAATCAAATTAAATTGTTTAGAACACGCAGAAAAGGACATTTTCGTTATAAGGCGAAGCTGTTCTTCCATTCGGGATCTTCTCTACAATTAGACGTCAATCGTGACGTGATTGAAGCGCAATATCGTTTCTTTGAATATCTAGCTACTCTTGCTCCAATAGAGATAGTAGATGAGTGGGAACAGAATTTTGAATAAGAAGGTGGAATAGTTTTGCATAAAGGAATTTTAAGGCGAACATGGGGAATGTGGATTGTCACTATTCTCGTTGGATTGTTGGTGGCAATTTTTGCTTTTATGGTGTCTATGGCCTATATGAGTGGGCGTCATTTATATGAGCATAGAATTTTTTATGAACTAAAAGATATTTCGGTATCAACTTCGATTAAAGTACTAGACATCGATTTAAAACCAATAGAAGTGGATGGAGAAACGTATTATTTAGTAAAACATACTTTTGGAGTAACGCCACTCGCGACTAATTCTGCTGCTATTAAGAATATTCTTGAGTTTAAAGAGGCGCTTCCTGAAAAGGAAAACGTATTGGAAAGTTCAGATTTCTACTTAAATGTGCGTGTTGTTCCTGCAGAAGAGCCAAAAGGAAAATCACGCATCCAAACGAATATTACTCCTGAAATGAAGCGAAAATTTTATAATAGATATATTCAGAGTTCGCTTTCGGTGCCGTCAAATAAGACGGATTTCGATAAAGAGCATTATTTGACTATCACCAATAGTGAGGATAGATTTCACGATATGATGATTTTTGTTGGATCACTCGGGATTTTCTTACTGATATTAGTGATGCAAATTCTACGTATTCGTCGATTGAAGAAACACTATCGTCGTTTTGATGAGTTTTTCCCAGTGTACGCCAATAATATGAAACAAATATTGGATGTTGCGGATTATGTGGATGATAAGCTTAAAGTGTTTGTCAAAGACGGAATTTTAGTTTCTTTTGGAATTGAGTTCAGGGTAGTAGACTTAGAAGAAGCAGACAGCGCATCTGTTTTTCGTCTAAAATCAAAAGGAGGCGCGAAATATCGATTGACGTTCTACAATGATGATCGTTTGCATGCAGAAGAAGTCCCTCTTGGTGATTTAAAGGACAATATTATTGATTTAGTTCATTACTTAAGAGAAGTTTGCTCATATAATGTTTATATTCAATTTTAGTGTGGATATAAAATTAGAAACAACCTCGGAATTGAAGTGCACCCTAAAAGTTAGACAGAAAATCTAACTTTTAGGGTGCACTTCAAAAATTTTCCGAGGTGGTTTTTGCATAGAGGTGAGTGTAACAATTATGTTACGTAACAAAAATGTTACATCGAAAAGTTAAGTTGTATCAAAAATGATACGTATCAAAATTGATACAAAAAGAGTAGAGTGTATCATACATGATACGTATCACGCATGATACATCTTTATTCTGAACGCCTTTCCGCTGAATTTTCGCACAAAAAAAGAACCTCAAAAACTGAATGGAAATCTTTTGAATTCTATAGTGAGAGCAGTAGTGAGAGTAACCAATGTGAATTACAGGCCGTTTTACGGCCTGTTTGAAGCTTGGTAGGGTTGAGACCTTGGCTCAACCCGATACAACTACTGCCATCACTATGAAGATATTCAAAAGATTGCAATAAAGCTTTGAGGTTCGTGTTTTTACAATGAATTACGCTTCACCGAAAATACCTGTTGAGAGGTAACGTTCGCCTGTATCTGGTAATAGAACCACAACAGATTTACCTTTTCCTAAGCGTTTTGCCACACGTAGAGCGGCAGTTACAGCAGCTCCAGAAGAAATACCAGCAAGGATTCCTTCTTTAGCAGCTAAGTTTTTCGCTGTTTCGATGGCATCGTCACTTGAAACAAGTTCAAAGCCGTCAATCACATCACGGTCGATGATGCTTGGTTCAAAACCAGCAGAGATTCCTTGAATGCGGTGTTTTCCTTTTTGGCCTTTAGAGATAAATGGAGCTTCTTCAGGTTCAACCCCGATAATTTCTACTTCTTTGTTCACTTCTTTTAACGCACGTCCAACACCTGTAATCGTACCACCTGTACCGATACCACTGATGTAAGCGTCTGGTGTTTTTCCGTCGAAGGCTTTAATGATTTCTTGCCCAGTTGTTTGATAGTGGATAGCTGGGTTTGCTTCGTTGTCGAATTGACGGGCCCAGAAGTAGCCAGGTTGTGCTGCTAATTCTTCTGCTTTAGCAACGGCAGCACCGAATCCGTCAGCAGCAGGCGTTAATAATACTTCTGTACCGTATGCTTTCATTAATTGGCGGCGTTCGATAGACATAGATTCAGGCATAATTGTGATGACCTTGTATCCTTTGGCAGCGCCGACTAGTGAAAGTCCTACCCCTGTATTTCCGCTTGTTGCTTCGATGATTGTGTCGCCAGGTTTTAGGCTTCCATCTTTCTCAGCTGTTTCGATGATGTTTAAAGCGATACGATCTTTCACAGATCCACCGGCGTTAAACGACTCGACTTTTACATATACATCTGCAGAATCGTCTGAAACTAAACGGTTTAGTTTCACGAGGGGAGTGTTCCCGATTAATTCTGTAATTGTTTCTACTGATTTGACCATAAAATGATCCCTCCATAAAGTTAGACTGGGCAACTTTAAGGGTTGCTTGTACCAATTGTAACGGGGTTTGGAGTTAGGAACAATACTTTTGTTTCAAAAAAACAGAAAAAAGTATAGAAAATTCAAATTAGGTGTGATACACTATCTGCTAGCAAGGGCTTTTAAACTCATCCAGAGAGGTGAGAAAGGCTAAAATCAAGTTTATTAGACTAGCCCTACGCTTAAAAACATAGGGCTTTTTGTGTGCACAAAAACGCCCGGAAAAGAGGGTAAAATGGAGTTACAAACTTCAAAAGTCGATCTGTTGTTAGATGTGGATCAAAAACCGGAGCTCGTGCCTGGGCTGCTCTTGAGTTTGCAGCACGTGTTTGCGATGTTTGGTGCCACTGTTTTAGTGCCGTTAATATTGGGGATGCCAGTATCGGTTGCTTTATTTGCGTCAGGATTAGGAACGTTAATCTATATGGTTGCGACGCAGTTTAAAGTACCTGTTTACTTGGGATCCTCTTTTGCTTTTATCACGGCCATGCAATTTGCGATGGAGCAAATGGACGGGAAACCAGATGCTGCGCAAACAGGGGTTGTGTTAGTCGGACTCCTCTATGTGGTTGTGGCCTTATTTGTTAAATTCTTAGGAACGAATTGGATTAACCGACTCTTACCGCCAATCGTCATCGGACCAATGATTATCGTTATCGGTCTTGGTCTTGCAAATAGCGCGGTAACGAACGCCGGATTTGTAAAAGATGGGGACTGGAAGCCGATGTTCGTTGCAGTTGTCACATTCTTGATAACAGCATTTATTAATACAAAAGCAAAAGGCTTCTTGAAAATCATTCCATTCCTATTCGGGATTATCGGTGGATATATCGTGGCTATCTTCTTTGGACTAGTCGATTTTACAAAAGTCATTGAAGCACAATGGATTGCTTTACCAGAATTATACTTGCCATTTAATACAAACGGATTCTTCCATCAATATAACTTATACTTCGGGCCTGAAACATGGGCGCTTCTGCCAGTAGCGGTTGTAACGATTGCGGAACATATCGGGGACCATACTGTCTTAAGTGAAATCTGCGGACGTCAATTCTTGAAAGACCCAGGCTTACACCGCACGCTCATCGGGGACGGGGTGGCAACAGCCGTATCTGCCTTCCTAGGAGGACCAGCCAATACCACTTACGGTGAAAATACAGGAGTTGTAGGATTGACGCGTATCGCATCCGTATCGGTTATTCGTAACGCTGCACTGATTGCGATTGGATTTAGTTTCTTTGGTAAATTCACAGCGCTGATTCGTACGATTCCGAATGCAGTGCTTGGTGGAATGGCAATCCTCTTATACGGGGTGATTGCTTCCAATGGGTTGAAAGTCTTAATTGAAAAACAAGTGGACTTTAGACAAGTACGAAATCTCATTATCGCAAGTTCAATGTTAGTACTTGGACTTGGTTCAGCGGTGCTTGAAGTAGGATCTGTCACTTTATCAGGGACAGCGCTTTGTGCGATTGCTGGAATCGTCTTAAACTTAATCTTGCCTCATGAAAAAACAGAAGAAAAATAAGTAAAACGTTAGCGAACAGATAGGACGTCAGAGAAAGCTCTGGCGTCTTTTTTATGGTTTATTAAAGAAAGTGTGATTATATAAAAAATGAATAAAATAATAGTTCCGAAACAATTCAGAAAATATCTCAAATAGTGTAATTTTCTCCTCAATAAAGCACATAAATTACTTGCACCCTATGCTATATAATTTTATATTATATAAGGAATGTAATTATCTATATAAATTATATTATATACATGTGAAAGGCTTTGGCTGTTTCAAACGTCAAACTTTAAGTAATATTTGTCGATTGTAGGAGGAGCTTTATGCTTACTGAAAAGCGTAGAAGAATTATTTTGGACTTATTAGAAAAAGAAGACACGGTTCACCTGAAGGATTTAATGGTGGCGTTGGGGGCTTCTGAATCAACGGTTCGTCGCGACCTATCTTTACTAGAAGAGGAAGGAACGCTGATTCGTGTACACGGTGGAGCAAAACGTGTGTATTCGAAAGAATATGAACCAACGATAAAAGAAAAAGAACGCTCAAATCGTCGTGAAAAAGAATGTATTGGCCGTTATGCCGCATCTCTTGTCACAAAAGGTGAGACGATTTATATGGATGCTGGAACAACAACGCTTCGTATGATTCCTCACTTAGAAGGAAAAGACGTGACGGTCATTACAAACGGCGTGCAACAAGCGCACTTATTAGCAGACTATGGTATTAAAACCGTTCTTCTTGGAGGACAAGTCAAAACGGAGACAAGTGCAGTGGTAGGTACACTTGCGCAAAATCAATTACGCGAGTATTTCTTCAAAAAAGCGTTCCTTGGAATGAACGGGGTTGATTTAAGTTATGGATATACGACTCCAGACGAAGAGGAAGCATCGATTAAAAAAATTGCAATTAATAAGAGTAATCAAGCATATGTATTGGCGGATTCGAGCAAATTTGCTAAAGTAAGTCTCTGTAAAGTTGCTGATTTTCATCAAGTAACGATGGTAACAAACACGACGAAGGAGCAAGCTGATTTACGTTACCGTATGGCGGGTAGCATTCGTCTTGTTGAAATGGACGCATAATTAAGGAGAGATAGCATGATCTACACGATTACGTTTAACCCAGCGATTGACCTTGTTGTTAAAGTTCCAAACTGCGAACTTGGTACTTTAAACCGTTCTGTTGAAGAAAACTACGTGGCAGGTGGAAAAGGCATTAATATGTCTGTCATCTTGAAACGTCTAGGATTCGACAATACAGCAACAGGTTTCTTGGCAGGTTTCTCAGGAAACTTCATTAAAGAAGCGTTGCAAGCAGAAGGAATTCATACGAACTTCATCGAAATTGATGGTGTTACACGTATTAATTTGAAACTAAAGAGCACCGAAGAAACGGAAATCAATGCCAATGGGCCTGTGGTTTCTGCAGAAGACTTCGCTCGTTTAGTAGCGTACTTTGAAGCTAACTTGCAATTGGGAGACGTAGTGTTCTTAGCCGGGAATGCTGGTAATGGGATGGATCACCAAGCGTACACAACGATTGCAAAATTGTGCGACGATAAAGTCGTAAAATTAGTGTTGGATACAACAAAAGAGTTATTAACGAAATGTCTTCCATATCACCCATTTATCATCAAACCAAACCATCATGAGTTAGGTGAGATTTTTGGTGTGACGATTGAAACAGAAGAACAAATTGTCGATTATGCGAAAAAACTCCAAGAAATGGGAGCACGCAATGTATTGATTTCTCGCGGTGGAGACGGTGCACTGCTCCTTGCTGAAACTGGGGAAGTCTATACATCGAATGTTCCAAAAGGGAAATTAGTAAACTCAGTTGGAGCAGGAGACTCCATGCTTTCAGGCTTTATGGCGAAATTTATTGAAACCAAGGATTACGCAGCGAGCTTGAAACAAGGAGCCGCTACGGGAAGTGCGACAGCCTTCTCTGTAGGAATTGCAGAAAAATCATTTATCAAAGAGTTATTACCACAAGTAGTGGTTACAAAACTGTAAGAGTGCACGAGGAGTACTTCCTTTTGTAGTCACTCATCCGATAGTATTCATTGCCATCTGGATTTTCTGTGGTGTCATAGGAACGTTATTATTAAACGTGACACTTTCTAAAACAAACAAAGCTAAATAAAGAGATTTGAATTTCGGCTCTTAGGACATTCCTAGGAGTCTTTTTTTGTATAGATTTAGAATATCAAGTTTATTGTTAGAGTTTTAGAGTTGCAAAAAAAGAACTACAGTAGTATATTGAGAACAGTTAATTATGTGAAAAGTACAAAGGGGTGCCATTTTTGGCTGAGATGTAGTTACAAACCCTTGAACCTGTTACGTTAGTACGTGCGTAGGAATTGTATTTGATTTCGAAGTTTTAGACGGAGTCTCTTTGTGTTTTTCAACAAACGAAGGAGGCTCTTTTTTTATGAAGAGAAATGTTTTAGTATGGGTAGAAGTTGCAATTATTGCAGCATTGTCAATGTCACTGTCCTTTATTCCGGACTTTGCTGGGTGGTTTACACCGTCGTTTGGAGCAATTATTCTTGTTATTTTTTCACTACGTCGTGGCTTGACACCAGGTTTAGCAGCAGGATTGCTATGGGGATTACTCCACTTCGCATTAGGGAAGGTGGCATTCTTGTCTGTTGAACAAGTACTCATTGAATATGTCATTGCGTTTGCAGTGATGGGACTTGCAGGACTTCTCTATAGTCCGTTCCAAAAAGCATTAAAAGCTGAGAAATATACAAGTGCGATTACGTTAGCTTGTACGGCAGCTTTTGTAGGAGTAGGCGTTCGCTACTTCTTCCACTATATTGCCGGGGTAATTTTCTGGGGTAAATATGCACCAGAAGGAATGAGCCCATGGTTATATTCACTTACTGTAAACGGGGCAGCGGCACTCGGAACTTTCATTGTAGTAGTGATTGCGTGTGTGGCGTTGATTCGTCAAAAAAAATTATGGATAGCTCACTAGGGAAATTGTGCTTTCCGAGTCCTGGTTTAACCTGAAACCAGGGCTCTTTTTGTTTGAAAAAAGGAGAAAAAGAGTAAGACACTTCGTGCCTTCAAATAACTCTATAGTAGTCATTAGTGCTGTACCGACCTGAGCCTAGGTCTCAGGTCTATCGAGCTTCAAACTGACACTAGGAATAAATTCCAAGTGTCAGTAATTCATATCGATTACAACCGCTACAATGACTACTATAGAATTTGAAGGCACTCGTTTATCTTAATCTTTTTCAGTAAAGAGACGTGGTTTTAGTTAATCCAATTTCCTTAAGAGCTAGGAGGAAAAAAGAGGTGCTGGGATGGAGAGAGAGTTTGACAGGAGGTCATTTCAATAGTAAAGTAAACGGTGAAAGAGGTGTTGGTATGGTTACAGAATGCGAAAAAATGAATGTGTCTCATGAGATTTGGATGATGATTATGAAAATCTACAATGAGAACTTGAAAACTTTTTCGATGTCATTAAAAGACGTGGGATTGAATCCAACTCATTTTGAAGTGTTACATCTGATTTTCCGAAATCAAACGATGGATCAAAAGACGATTGCACAAACGTTGAATTTGACGCAGGGAAATATTACGCACTGCATTCGTCATTTAGAAAAGTTGGAATTGATTGCGATTGAAAAAGACTGGAAGACAAAACATATTTCATTAACAGAAAAAGGGAAGAAGTTGCTCGATGATTTAATTCCGGCGCAACATCAAATGATGGAACATACATTACGTGGATTGGACTGCAACCAAAAGCAACAATTACGTGAGCTACTCGTCTCATTTGCAAATACATGTAAGGACTCGGTTTAAGTAAATTTTAAGTACGAAATGTATACTGAAGAAAAAAGAAGAGGTAAACCTATGAGAATTTTAGTAGCAGAAGATGAAATTGATTTAGCCGAAGCGCTGAAAATGATGTTAGAAATGCAAAAATATAGCGTGGAACTCGTTCATGACGGGGAAGACGCGCTGTTTTACGCCGAATCAACACCGTATGATTTAATTTTACTGGATGTCATGATGCCGAAGAAGTCTGGAATCGAAGTGGTACGTGAATTGCGCGCGGGTGGAAATGCCACGCCGGTACTGATGTTAACGGCCAAAAGCCAATTAGAAGATAAGGTCACAGGATTGGAAGAAGGGGCCGACGATTACTTAACGAAACCGTTCGAAGCTCCTGAATTATTAGCGCGTGTGAAATCATTACTTCGCCGTCCGAATGTGTTCGTATCGTCCGTGATGACGGTTGGAAATGTTGAATTAAATCGCGATAAGTTCACGATGCAATCTGCTAGTGGACAAGTGTTATTGAATAATAAAGAGTTTCAACTGATGGAATACTTTATGATGAATAGCAATCAAGTATTGTCTACCGAGTTAATTATGGAAAAAGTATGGGGACTCGACTCAGACGCTGAAATCAATGTCGTGTGGGTGAATATCTCCTCTCTTCGTAAGAAATTAGCCAGTATTGAGGCAAACGTGACGATTAAATCTGCACGTGGTCTTGGCTATCAATTGATGGTGGAAGCCTAACATAAGAATTATCTGATTCAATAAAAACGTTGAAATGAGGGAGTGCATGTTTAAACAACTTCAAAAAAGCTTTGTCAGAAGTGCGATGCTGTCGTTTACGGCAGTGCTATTCATTGTGCTCGTTGCCGTAAATTTTGTGAACTATAAACAATCGGTGGCGCAAGTAGACCGTGTATCCACGATGTTAATAGATAATAATGGTGAGTTTCCCGATGCACCCGATATGAAAGAACCGAAAGAACATCCAGTTCACGGAATGCCAAAAGGTGAGAAGTTTGGGAAAGATGACCAATTGTCCACTCGTTACGCAGTTGTGCGAATCGCAAACGATACCGTTCAATCGGTAGACCAATCCCGGTTAGTGTCTGTTGACGAAGCTACGTTGAAAGAAATCGCTCTTCGAGTTGCAAAAGAAAATGCGATTTATGGGTGGGACGGAAGTTTAAGATATCAAGTCTCCAAAACGGATACAGAAACAATGGTTGTATTGGTGGATGCCAATCGTGAAGTGCAGCAGAATACAAGATTGTTGATGGTCACTTTAATCGTATTTATTTTATGCTTAGCGGTCGTGTATATCTTCGTTCGTTTGCTATCGAAGAAAGCAATTCGTCCTTTCGTAGAAAACGTGGAGCGTCAGCAACAATTCGTGGCGAATGCGAGTCATGAGATTAAGACACCTTTAGCCGTTCTTTCAGCGAATACGGATTTACTAGCGATGATGGGGACAGATGCTAAATTTGTCGACAGCAACAAACGCCAAATTAAACGTCTGAACTCTCTCGTAGAACAGATGTTACTTCTTTCAAGGTACGATGAAGGAGAAGCGGTTGCGACAAAAGAAGAAGTGGATTTAGTTGCTGTTACAAAAGAGGTCGTTGAAGAGATTTTACCAGTCTTAAACGAAAAAGGACTCCGGGTGGAATTTACTGGTGAGGCACAAACGATTGTCACAACGAATAAGAGTGCAATGACGGAATTGATTCGTATTTTACTCGATAATGCGATGAAGTATACCGTAGGCACACCTGTCATCACAGTCGAGGCGAAAAGCAATCAATTGGCCATCGAAAATGAAACCAAGCCGATGACAAAAGAACAAGTCAGTCAGATTTTCGATCGCTTCTACCGTGTAGATAGTTCGAGAAATCGTACGACAGGCGGTAGTGGACTAGGGCTTTCAATCGCGCAGAAGATTGCCGAAACCAATCAGTTGTGCTTGAGCGCTGAGCTTATCAGTAGTAGTCAGATTCGTTTTGTCATTGAGGGTAAAGAAAATGGATGAACGAGTTGCATATGAAGTGTTAGAGGTGGTTGGTGAAATTCCGAGAGGAAAAGTTGCTACCTATGGACAAATTGCTAGTCTCGTAGGTCGTCCGAAAAATGCAAGGTTAGTTGGAAGAATTTTAAGTCAGGTAGATTTATATGGCCACTATCCTTGTCACAGGGTTGTGAATGCAAAAGGAAGACTTGTGCTGGGATGGCTTGACCAAAAAGCATTGTTAGAATCAGAAGGAATCCTTTTTGAAAGTCCAACAAATGTTTCGCTGAAAAAATATCAATGGAATCCTGAAGAGGATTAGCCCAATCTGTAGAAAAGATTGGGCTTTTATTTTTATAGTGATTTAAGATAGATAGAAAAACCAAAGATATTGGAACATCCTTCCAGCGTCTTTTTTCGTACGCAATTATCATATATGGTAATTTGTACTGACCCCAAAAAGTTAGACGATTAATTTAAGCAAAGGATTTAGTT
>ERZ773073.96-NODE-96-length-48334-cov-14.964912_pt1 | contig 48334 bp, 38 predicted proteins | sample MGYA00580616_ERZ773073 | MGnify/ENA primary metagenome ERZ773073 (study PRJEB29015, sample SAMEA2737960) | human oral metagenome | biome: human oral; feature: human-associated habitat; material: dental | place: China | collected 2131 ...
CGAGGGTAAGCCTAACTCGTTGGTGGAAGACTCCGTGAAGGTGCGCGGTACCGGCTATGACCCAAAGTTTATTCCTCAAGGCGGATACTTGCAGGTTTCTCTTATTGAGGGTGATTGGCCCAGAGGTCAGGTTGTTACTCAGGAAAGAACCGTGTCATCGGTGAAAGTTTCTGCCGAGGAGCTCTCGCAGAGCGGCCTCTTTGAAACTGCGCTTCCCTATCCGGCAGGTCTGGATGCACGCCGCAGCTATCGCATCGGAACCCAGGTCATCAATCCCGACGGAACGTTGGCAAACAACGCTTTGACTGAATACCTGGATGTTGAGTTTTCCTCGGAGAGTAAAGCACCGCAGCTGAACGTGAGCGTTCCCGCTGTGAACCCGACCATCGATACCGAGATTACTGTGACCGGTACTGGATATTATGGCTCTGGCAACGCCGAGATACAGGGTCAGAGTATGAACCTCGTTATTAACGAGATAGACCAGAAGACTGGCAAACCAACGGGCGCGGTTCTCACTCATCCAGTGGATTATACCTACCGGGTGGAAGAGAAAGACCTCTACGATGGCTTTGCCGACGGTACCTTCCAGACCACCTTCACCATTCCTGCGAATACCCTCAAAACCGGGCACGTATACGAGCTTAGTACGGGGGTATATCCAAAGGGTCCGAAGGACGATGTTATCTTCGAAGCCCACCAAAAGCTCCCGTTAACGACTGCGGATCAACCGGTTCCAAATCCCAAACCGGCAGAGCCCCAGCCGGGCCCCGAACCCGCGCCAAACCCCAAGCCCGCACCCGGTGAGAAACCTACACCCGAATCGGATTTCAAGGATGTGCACGATCGTACCGCACACCGCGATGCGATTCTTTGGGCTTCGCAGCGACAGCTTGTCGATAGCGCGGACGGCTATTACCGCCCTTACGATGCTATAACCCGCGAACAGGCAGTTGTGGCCCTCTACCGCCTGGCAGGAAGCCCTCAGGTTACTCTTCCGCAGGAGTCTCCCTATGTGGATGTTACCCCAGAACACCCGCACTACCGGGAGATTATTTGGGCACGCGAACGTGGTATCAGCTTCGGTTGGAGTGACGGTCATTTCCGCCCCGAGGCGGCTGCATCTCACGCCAGTATGGCTGCGTTTTTGTACCGTTACGCTGGGGAACCTGGCGTGAACCTACCGGAACAATCCCTGTATGCCGATATGACGGCTGATTCCCCGTTCTACCGGGAGAGTACTTGGCTGAAGAAGAGGGGTCTTGTTTTCTGGTCCGAAAACTGGTTCCAGCCCGATGGCGCCGTTACTCGCGCCGACTTCGCGGAACTCATCTATCAGTACGAACAAGGCAAATAGACCGAGCAAAATTCTGAGATAGAGATTTATCTATCCGCCCGCACCGCGCGGGTCTTAGCTCAAACGCTGAGGGGCTTCTACGCATCGTGTAGAAGCCCCTCAACTATGTTCTAGGAGTGTCTGTTCGCGTGAAAACGATATGCGGACTAGAAGTTGCCCAGCATCTTAGTGACGTCTAGGGCTTCATCGAGCTGAGCCTCAGTGACCTCACCGCGTTCAACGTAACCTAAAGCCACCACGGCATCACGCACAGTGACCTTGTTTGCCACGGAATACTTGGCAATCTTCGCGGCGGCCTCGTACCCGATGAGCTTATTCAGCGGGGTTACGGTCGAGGGGGATGCCTCCGCCAGGAAGCGGCAACGCTCTACGTTGGCGCTCAGGCCGTCGATCATCTTCTCAGCCGCCACGCGAGAAACGTTGGCGAGCAGACGGATGGACTGGAGCAGGTTAGCCGCCATTACTGGAATACCCACGTTCAGCTCGAAGGCTCCGTTGGTGGAGGAAAGCGCGATGGTCGCATCATTACCAATTACCTGTGCCGCAACCTGAATAGTAGCCTCACAAATCACCGGGTTTACCTTGCCGGGCATGATGGACGAGCCGGGCTGCAGATCGGGGATGTGCAGCTCGCCTAAACCGGTGTTCGGGCCTGAACCCATCCAACGGATATCGTTGCTGATTTTCATCAGACCGTATGCAAGGGTGCGCAGCTGACCGGAAACCTCAACCAGACCGTCGCGGTTTGCCTGCGCCTCGAAATGGTTACGTGCCTCGGTCAGGGATAGACCGGTTTCTTCAGCAAGCAGCTCAATCACACGTGCCGAAAAGCCCGCCGGGGTATTGATACCGGTACCCACTGCGGTGCCGCCTAGGGGAACCTCAGCCACGCGGGGCAGGGAAGCGTTCACACGTTCGATGCCGTAACGCACGGTAGCGGCGTATCCCGAGAATTCTTGGCCTAGGGTAATGGGGGTTGCATCCATCAGGTGGGTGCGTCCGGATTTGACGACGTCCTTGAACTCTGCGGACTTCTTTTCCAGCGAAGCAGCGAGAACCTCAAGGGAAGGGATCAGCTCTTTGACCAGTGCCTCAGTCACGGCAACGTGCACGGAAGTGGGGAAAACATCGTTGGAAGACTGGGAAGCGTTCACATGGTCATTGGGGTGAACTTCAATGCCCCGTGATTCCAGGGAACGGGTTGCCAAAGTCGCCAGAACCTCGTTGGTGTTCATATTCGACGAGGTGCCCGAACCGGTCTGGAAGACGTCAATGGGGAAATGCTCGTCGTACTCACCGGTTGCTACCAGATCCGCCGCCTCGCGGATAGCCTGGGCGCGCTCAGCATCGAGCACCTGAAGTTCCTCATTGGCGGTCGCGGCTGCCTTCTTAACGAGGGCAAGAGCGCGAATATGGGCTGATTCGAGGGTTTGCCCCGAAATCGGGAAGTTATCGACCGCGCGCTGAGTCTGTGCACGGTAGAGTGCGTTGGCGGGCACGCGAACTTCGCCCATGGTGTCATGTTCAATGCGGTATTCAATATTTTCAGCCATAACTCTAGTTTAGGGCTCAAAATGGCGGGTTTTCATACCCTTCGTGTAAAAATCGGAACATTTGGGGAATACCGTGCATGATGATACTCACCACGCTGTGGGGTTGTGTGGCGGTACCGTATGAACTCAAGTAAAGCCTGTTGGAGCTTCTGGGGTTATGTTGGTTTTCTCGGGTGGATAACACGAAGGAGGCAGCGACCACCGATAAAACGCGTGGGAATTACTTCACCTCGCGCGAGTCAAAGACAATATCGACCGCGCCGGAATCCAAATGATAGAAGTAGCCCAGCACAATGGTCTCGCCGCGAGCAACTGCATCGGCAATAATGCGCGATTCCTGAAGCAGACGGGAAGCTGTCGCAGACGTATGAGCCCGTACCATCTCGTTCACATGCTGGCTTGGCTTCTCGCCGTGGGGAAGTTCTTGGGCCAGCACCGTAGGCTGAATAGTCTCAACTACTCGCGTAATAAATCCGCCCGGAAGCTGCCCCGATTCCACCGACGAGCAGGTAGCCTGAACAGCCCCGCAAGATTGATGTCCCATAATGATCAGCACCGGCGTCTTGAACTGGGTAATGGAATATTCCAGCGAACCAAGGGCACCATCATCAAGAACCTGCCCTGCGGTGCGTACCACAAAGGCATCGCCAAGACCCAGGTCAAAGATATGTTCCGGTGGCGTACGCGAATCCGCACACCCAAAAATCGTAGTGAAAGGAAACTGTCCGCCTGTGAGTTCGTCGCGACGTGCCACGTCCTGGTGCGGATGCGAAAGCTCGCCCCGTACAAAGCGTGCGTTACCCTCTTGCAGGCGTTCCAACACATACTCAGCGGTGGGTTGAACCGGACGAGAACCCATAGAAGGCTCCTTAAAGTGAAGGGGTATCTTCCCTCTATTTTACCGAAAACAGACCGTACATTTTGCTAGAGAAGATCACGAAATATTAGAAGTATTGGATGCACCGGGGGAGGTCGTCATCGTTGGTGCTTTCATATAGGTGACTGTCGCATCCGCCAACTGGGCGAACTCCGCCGGGTCTGCCGTGCCGGTGATAATCACAGTTGTCGTTTTGCCGTCACTGTAAGGCACCTGCGCCACGTAGGAGTACACTTTTTCACTATTCTTCTTCGAGGTGGCTGAACGTACTTCCCACTCCACGCCGCCAATAGATTCGGTGCCCTGCTTCGCAGCGTTATCGACCTGTTGAGCCACCCAGGTAGGGTTTGTATCCTTCGCTTGGATCAACTCAATAAAATGATTTTTACTGGTCACCTGTCCGCTCTTAAAGTACGGGATATTATCGGGAGTATTACCCGTCCACCGCGCGTAGTTATAGTGCCAACTCTCAAGCTGTGGTACCGCCACCGGAAAACCCGCCTGCTGGGTAGATTCAGCCGCGACCTGCGATAAATTCACCTGCGGGCGGTACGGATTCTTATCCGGCTGTGGCATGAGCCAGAGCACCGGAATGAGAATAGCCACCATCGCCAGCATCGAAATAATCATATTGCGCGCCGGAGCATTAATGCGTTTCGCTTGTTTTTGTGTAATTTGTGGCACAACAGATGAATCGGTAGAAGCATCTGCGTGAGCCTTCGGCGCATGAGCGTTCTGACCATCGCTCTCAGCCGGTGTATGCGCGTGATTCTGAGAGTTTTCCACTCACACATTCTCTCATACGCTCTAAGACATACCGTTTCCCACACCCACCTGGGCGGATGTTCACCACGGTACATGCGTCCACGCAAACCCGTTCAATACACGCGAACATTCCGCCGGGCGCGTTATGCTAGTAAACAGGAGGTGCCGGTTCAAAGCGCTGGAACGAACCAGCCAGCCGGCCATGACAACGACCTCGAAGGTGAGCAATGACTGAAAACAATAACCACGCCGACCGCAACCTAGCTATGGAATTGGTGCGCGCCACCGAGGCCGCAGCCATCGCATCCGGTCCCTGGGTGGGCGCAGGCGATAAGAACCGCGCGGACGGTGCCGCCGTGGACGCGATGCGCTACCGTCTCTCGACCGTGCACTTCAACGGAACCGTTGTGATCGGCGAGGGCGAAAAAGATAAGGCTCCCATGCTATTCAACGGCGAAGTTGTTGGCGATGGTATCGGCCCTAACCTCGATATTGCGGTAGATCCCATCGACGGAACTCGTCTGACCGCATTGGGCATGGACAACGCCCTCTCCGTAATCGCGGTGGCAGACGGCGGTTCTATGTTCGACCCCTCCGCCGTGTTTTACATGGAAAAACTGGTGACCGGGCCCGAAGCCGCAGAGTTCGTAGATCTTCGCCTGCCCGTCAAACAGAACCTTCACTTGGTCGCTAAGGCACAGGGTAAGAACGTAAGCGAACTGACCGTGTGCGTTCTGGATCGTCCGCGTCACGCTAAGCTCATTGAAGAGATTCGTAATGCCGGTGCACGTACCCGCATTATCCTTGACGGCGATGTTGCCGGGGCTATTGCGGCCTGCCGTGAAGGAACCGGTGTTGACGTGATGCTCGGTACCGGCGGAACCCCTGAAGGTATCGTCGCCGCGTGCGCTATTAAGGCCACCGGAGGCGTAATTCAGGGCCGCTTAGCACCCACCGACGATACCGAGCGTGAAAAGGCGCTCGCTGCGGGGCACGATCTTGACCGCATCCTCACAACTGACGATCTGGTCACCAGCGATAACTGCTTCTTCGCTGCAACCGGTATTACCGACGGCAAGCTGCTGCGCGGGGTGCGCTACGGCAAGAATATTGTGACCACCCAGTCGCTCGTTATGCGTTCCTCCTCGGGAACCGTGCGTATCGTGGAAGCTGAGCATCGCCTTTCTCGCCTGCGCGAGATTCTGTCGCATACAAAGTAACGCCTTGATATAAAGCTTGTGCCGCACTCTCAACCATTGAGAGTGCGGCACAAGCTTTATTGTACGAGCGTGGTCTGCCTGGGAACCTAGGCTGCCGAAGTATCGTTATTTTTTCAGGCGTGCGCGAACCTTAGCTACTGTAGATTTCGCGGTTTTCTGAGCGGTTCCCAGTGCTTTTTTGAGTGCGGGACGCGCGTGGTATGCGTAGCCGTAGGCGCGGTAGCCTAGCACGTTTACCGGAATGTCCCAGGTTCCGGGGTACTCAACCGAACGCCCGCCGAAAGACTTCTTAAATTTGGTGAACCCCGCCCATTCGTGATCAGGCTGATCTTCGGGTGCGATGCCGAAAAGATCCACATATTTCAGACCCTTTGCCTTGGCATCCAAGATGAAATTGGTCACTACCGGAATGCCTGCCGAGAGCTTACGATGCGCAAAAGAGGCCGCCGCGTGGGCATAGGTGCGCGTATCGTCTGAATCGTAGACAAATGCCGCCGCGATAGGCTCCTTGGAACCATCCTCGCCGGTCAGCTGAGCAATATAGAGGGACGCGGCATCGGCAGGCATGAGGGTCTTTGCCACCTGCATCAGATAGTCGTCCTGCTGACGGTTGAACCCGTTGCGGTCGGCGGTTTCAGAGAGGAACGTGAAGAGCACCTTCATATCCTCGGGGTTCTGAGACACCTCAATGCTGACACCTTTTTTGTGGATATTACGGTGCAGATTGCGGTTATTGGACTTCATATCCTTCAAAATTGCAGCTTCGTCGCCGGAAAGATCAATAATCTGCGTGTGTGAAGGCTGAACCTGGCGCGGTGCCAACGCAGCGCCGCGTGCCTTCAGGAACTCTGCTGCATCCTGCGAACCCCAGATAGCGGAGTCAATTGGTTCGATGCGCACAAACAGGCACCCATGAGCCTTTGCTTCTTCTTTCAGCGAGTCGAGCGCGGCATCGAAAGCCTGCGCACTCTGTGCCACCGGGCCGTAGGGGCTGTAAAGATACTTGCCGGTGCGTCCGCCCTCAACGGTAGCGAGATAGGACCAGCCTTCGCCTTCGTGGCGAATAACGGTATGACCAAGAGATTGCTGAAAACGTGCCCAAATATCGGATTGAAGAATATTGCTCATTCAACTATTTTAGCCTCAACCGCAGGTTACGATGAGCGAAGGCGACCTTGGGAGTAGATAAAATACGAGCCGTTCCGTATCTTCACGGAACGGCTCGATAACACCGAGAAACGACCATACATTAGGGCACGTAAGCCTGCGGTTCGTCCCCTTCATCACGTGTAGAGTCGGCGGTCGGGGCGGGTTTGGGAGCCGCCGGTGCCTGTACTTTTTCTTCTTCGGCAACTTGGGCGCGATGCTCGGCGAGCTTAGCACGCAGAGCCGTTCCCTTATCTACCGCGCTCTGGCGCAGATCCTTCGAGAAATCGAGAAGATCGGAGTGCACCTGCTGCGCGAAATCGTCGGTGGCGCATCCTAGGATGCGCAGCGCCAGAAGTCCCGCATTACGTGCGCCGTTGATAGACACGGTCGCCACCGGAACCCCCGCGGGCATCTGCACGATAGAAAGCAGGGAATCCATGCCTTCGAGATTCTTCAGCCGCACCGGGACACCAATAACGGGCAATGCGGTAACCGAGGCGAGCATGCCGGGAAGGTGCGCTGCCCCTCCGGCACCGGCGATGATTACGCGAATACCGCGCTGATGAGCCTGCTGGCCGTAGGCGATCATATCTTCAGGCATGCGGTGTGCTGAGACGACATCCGCTTCATAGGGGATGCCGAATTCTTCAAGAACCGTAGCGGCTTCTTCCATGATGGACCAGTCGGAATCTGACCCCATCACAACGCCAACAACGGGCTTATCTGAATCGTACGGGGAGCTCATGAACAATCCTTCCTGTGAGCTAATAAGACACTACGGACACGAAATATACCGGCAAACTCTTAGAGCGGGCGACCGTCGCGCAAAATAGATGCCACATTCGCGGCGGCATCGCGTAGCACCCGAGTCTCAGCTGCCCGACCGGTAATATTCACATGACCAATTTTACGTCCTGGGCGGGTTTCTTTACCGTAAAAATGAATTTTGGCGCGTGGCTCGGCACTGAGCGCAAGCGGGTACACACCGAAAATATCTTCATTCTCGCCGCCCAGGTAATTCTTCATAATGGCAACTTCGTCGCGCATAGTAGTTGCGCCTAACGGCATATCGAGTACCGCACGCAGATGCTGCTCAAACTGACTGGTTACCGAACCTTCCTGAGTCCAGTGTCCGGTATTGTGCGGGCGCATCGCGAGTTCATTAATGTAGAAGCCTGCTGAAGAGTCCGGAGCCTCGAAGAGTTCCGCCGCCATTACGCCGGTAACCCCAAGTTCGGTGGCTAGGGTAACGGCTGCATCGGATGCCGCCCGGGCGATCGCGGGGGAGAGGCTCGGTGCGGGTGCAATGACTTCATCACAGACCGAATTCACCTGAATTGTCTCTACGACAGGCCAGGGGAGAACCTGCCCGCTCTCCCGGCGCGCCACGAGAGCGGAAAGCTCGCGGGTGAACGGAACCTTTTCCTCCGCCAAAAGCGCCGAAAAATCGGTGCGGTGAGGAAGCTCATCAAACCAGGCAGCGGCCTGCTCACGGGCGTGCTGAGGAGAATCCACCACCATCACGCCCTTGCCGTCATAGCCGCCGCGCGGGGTCTTCAAAACCACGGGCCAGCCGATCTCATCGCCAAAGGCGAGAAGCTCATCCAAAGTTTCAACGCGTGCCCAGCGCGGGTTCGGTAGTCCAAGATCTTCTACAGCCTGGCGCATCATGAGCTTATCCTGGGCATATTGCAGCGCATCCGGATGCGGCTGCACATTTACCCCCTCAGCAATAAGCGTGTGCAAAAATTCGGTAGGAACATGCTCGTGATCGAATGTAATAACATCTTTGCCACGAGCGAACTCCCGCAGAGCCTCTAAGTCCTTATAATCTCCCACGGGTGCGCTGCGCACCGCTGCCACAGCGCCCACTGTAGGGCTTTCAGCGAGAATATGAAGGTCAAATCCAAGGTTCGTTGCTGCGGGAGCCATCATGCGTGCCAGCTGGCCGCCTCCGATAACGCCAAGTACAGGTCCAGTTACAGGGTAAGTCACATCACTCAAGTGTACTCTTATGCCCACAAATATCGGTAGTATTCCGCGCCGCAGACTTGAAAATAACCTGGGAAGTGCATGATAAAACTCAATAAAATAAGGTAAAACGGGATCGGCTGTACTAGTATTTTAGGGATGCTATCAAAATTTAACTCACAGACGCCCAGGTCATCTTAACGGGCAGAAAAGATGGAGAATATGGCTTCAGACTCTCGCTCTACACTGGGTGATCGTCTTAAATCACTGTGGAATACCTACGGTCTAGAGGTACTCAAATTCGGTACCGTTGGCGGTGCCGCATTCTTGGTAAACGCCGCCGTGGTGTGGGCGCTGATGCTTGGTCCTTTCGAGAACGCACATACCAAGGCAAAAGTAATTGCCAGCGTTGTGGCTACCATCTTTGCATGGATTATGAACCGCCTGTGGACCTTCCGCGAAGACCGATCCGAGAACTGGAAACGTGAGGGCATCGAATTTGCCCTTGTGAATATTCTTGGCATTTTGGTTGAGGCCGGATGCGTGTTCTTCACTAACTACGTATTGGGGCTGCGTTCGCCGGAAGCATCGTTTATCTCCGGTACGATCATCGGCACCGCGCTGGGAACAATTCTGCGGTACTTCCTCTACCGTTTCTGGGTTTACGGCAAGCACCGTAAACAGGTGGATGAAGGGGACGCTACCGAGCACGAAGAATTGGGGTACATTCTGAACCAGGCGACGGGCGTGTTGACCGGATCGGTTCCCGTGGTAGACCCTGCGGCACAGGCCCAGCGTTCGCAACAGAACGTTGAAATTACCGATATTGATAAGCCCTCTACCGGTAAACGTTCATAAATAAATAGACTGTCATACAGCGGCGGATTCTTTTTATGAGAATCCGCCGCAGTGTTTTTACCCTCTGAGCGAACTACGCTGCCGTTTTCTAGGAGTGGCTCAAGGTGAGATCTAGAGCTCGCTCAGAACGCAGGAGCGGGTCTAACTCGGTATCGGTAAACTCAGCCAGCGGATCGGGTAGGAATACGGCATAACCCGCGATGAGGCAGGCAAGCGCCTCTGTCACGATCGTGAGGGCTGAGGGTGCCGAGTCGAACTCTGAGGGAAGGTGAAGACGAAGCGCTAATGCTCGTTCCCCTGAAGGAAGACGGTAATCGTGACCAGCATGTTCATGTGCCCGAGAGAGCACCTGTGCCGTTAGCTCTGCCGATGTTAAGTTATTGCCCACGGGCGCTAAGGTCGAAGCTGGCAAGCCGATGAACTGGTCAGCCTCGCTGCGCACGAGCGCGCAGAAGTCGAGAACTTCGGCATCGGTCGCAGACTCGGCCTCGTGAAGGTCTCCAAGGTAGCGCATCGAGAGAGGTCCGCGATCAACGAGAAGAAGATAGTCGGGGTTATTGAGGTTCTGAGCGTGATCGGTGGTATCCGTAGCGCCTACGAGCGATTCTTCATCGTCGAAGCAGCCGCCAGCGTAGAGAGTCGCGCAGGCGAGAACCAGAAAACGCCAGTGCAGGGGAGCCGTAATCTGCACCCCAGATTCCTCGGTAACTTCGCACTCATTCACCAGAAGATTTGCGCTCTTTGCCACCCAATTCATGAAGACGCGACCGGAAAGTTCGATGCGCTCACCCCCGCGAGCATGCCAGATAAGGGCGGGGGTCTGCACACGCGCGAGAGCATCGAAAATACGCGTGAATGAACGGGCATTTGCCACGGTCGAGAGTAAATTTTCAGCCATAGAATAACTTTACCGTGTGTAAACTCCCAAAAATTTCGATGCATGATATTACTTTCGGCAGTACACGCGACCACATCATGAGATATTTTTCCTGACGTCATAACAGTTGAAGAAGAAAGTATTTGTAGTCATAAATTTGCGTGCGATGCAAATATACTCTTAAGGATGCTGAAGTTATATTACGAGCGCATTACGGGCGTAAAGTTCATAAAATATCTTGCAGGTGGGTTATTAAAATGTAATAAGTGACACGATTGAGTTTTGAATAGGATATAAAAAACCTGTTTTGACTAGGTGCTTAGGAGTTTGAAAGAGCTTCGTTCGAGGCGTAATTTCGGGGGTTTTGGAGGGGGTATGGAGGAACAGATATATACAGAAGATAACGCCCAAAACTTTCATGATGAAGTAATTATTTTGTGGTCTAACACCGTATAAACATTGAAATATTTGACGGTGATCTGCACATACACGGATAAAAGTTGTAAGTCCAGTTTGACGAATGGGCGTGTCGCCCTTCTAATAGTTATGTAGGTTTATTTGCAGAAACATCTTTCATGCCCAAAAACTATAAATCTACAGAGCCAAAAAAGATTCGTTTACACACCAACGAATCACCGCAGACTCATCTAGCCAATGAGAACACGGAAGGAAAAACTATGGGTTCATACACCTGTGCTGGGTATTCACGCCTGAGCACCGGTATTGCCGGTGAACGCACAGGCGGAACCCGCCAACATACTATGCAAACCGCGCAATCCCTAGAAGAACAAGCAAATATGTTCCTGAGCGTTGCCGACGCAACCACTGAGGAAGGCAGCTTTGCGGCTTCCACAGTTGAGGTAGGCAACATGTTTACCTGCGTCGAAGGCCTCGATATGTGGGCCGCCGCTGCAGGCATGTACGGAACTGAAGGTGATGACGGAGAGCTCGCCTGGCAAACTGATGCGCTGTGTGCCCAAACCGACCCAGAAGCCTTTTTCCCTGAAAAAGGAGGGTCTACTCGTGACGCTAAACGCGTCTGCGAATCGTGCCCCGTTCGTGAAGAGTGTCTAAAATATGCAATGGACAATGATGAGCGCTTCGGAATATGGGGCGGTCTCTCAGAACGCGAGCGTCGCCGGCTACGTAAGCAGGCAAGCTAAGGCGCTAGGAAGGCACAACAGTACCCATGCAGAAAGTTAGACACTGCTCCCGGCAGACCTGTCAACATGAAGCCACGGTGACCCTCAGCTACTCATACGCTGACTCTACGGCGACGATTGGCCCGCTGTCCGAGTACCGCGAGCCACACGCTTACGATCTTTGCGATTACCATGCGGCACGATTAACCGCACCGCAAGGATGGCGAGTCGTCTACACGGTGGAGCTTAAAGCTGAACGATCCTGAGGTACTGCCAGCCTCTCACAACCTTCATAGGAACCTTCCGCCGCTCAGCGGAAGGTTCTTCTCCTATGAAAATAGGACAAACACCCTATCTATACCACTCTATTCAGAAAAGACACCTATGGCACAGGAAAGTCACAGCGGTACCGCATCCTCAGGGCAGAGATCCTGGGATGCGCTGCGCTCCGCGATCGGCACCGAAACCGTTGAAGAAGCGGCGGCGCGTGCTTCCGCCCCCGCAACACAAAGAACACCCGAATCACTGCTGGGAGCATCGGCACAGATGTACACCGAAGCTCCGGATTTTGCAGACAACCCCGATATTCCCAGCGATCTAGCATCCGGCGCACATGACACGAGTCAGCAGGAAGGGGAAAGCGTAGGGCAGCGGGTACGTACTTACACCAGCGTCTCGACCGGGTTTGTTCCTCTTATCCGCGAGGCAAAGGGATCTCCGAAGCACCCCACGCTCAGTACTTTAGTGCAGAAGTTTGACGAGAAAAAGAACGAAGACGCGGCTCCGGCTGAAAAGGCAGCTGCGCCGGATACACCCGCCTCAGAACCCAGTCAAGATGCCGATAACAAAACCCAAAAATCCACCCTGGTGACCGTGGAGAAGGGAACAAAAATCTCAACCGGCTCGCTGAGTTCACGCCCTAAATACCGCACGCAAACAACTCGTACCGTTGAAACCTCAAATACGTGGGAAGAAGATGCAGCACAAGAAGCCGCCGCCGAACGCCCACGCCTGCTCAAGCTCCGTGCCGCCCTCATCACGGCAGCGGTACCACTCCTCTCGCTCATGATCGCTATTCGGGCTGTCGCATCCGCACCATTCCTCTGGCTGGAATACCGCAGGCCCGGATTCCCCGAAGACAGCTACGGATTCGACCTCGCCGAACGTATGCGGTTAGGCTCCTATGGGCTGGACTACGTGACTAACCTAGCCCCCGAAGACTACCTGGCAAAAGCCACCACCGGACCGGCAAACACCCCGGCATTCCTCCAGAGTGAAATTCAGCATATGCACGACGTCAAACGAGTCTTGCTCTTCGCAACCATCGCCGTGGCGGTATTCTGCGTGCTGGCCTTAATTGGCAGTATTTCGCTGAAGGAACGCGCCCCCGGCACTATTCGCCGCAGCCTGTACACCGGCGCTTGGGCTACCGTTATTATGCTCGTGGTGCTAGGTATCATAGGCGCCACCAGCTGGGAATGGCTCTTTACCGCCTTCCACACGACCTTCTTCCCGCAGGGCAACTGGCAGTTCCGCATGAGTGATACGCTCATTCGCCTATACCCACCGCAATTCTGGATCGATGCGGCGCTCGCCATCGTGGTGATAACCCTGCTGATAATCGGTGTGCTGCTGGCGTTCACCTGGCCCACGCGCTACCGCCTCGTGAAGGAAAATCGGTATTACAAGGAGCGCTACCAGATTCGCCAGAAAATCAAGGCGATGCGCGCCGAACGTGACGGCGATATCGAAGCTTAGCGGGTATCCGGCGCACGTCCCTCCGGCATAAAAAGGCTCTTGAGGTGAACAAAATCGTTGTTTCTAACGCCTGTTCATCTCAAGAGCCTTTTTCGTACGGCATCCTGATTGGATCCGGGTTATTGGGGAATGGTGCCGCTAAATCCAGGTTGGAATCCACATATGCCCGTACCACTGTTCATACGGGATAACCTGCCCGGTCCACAGAGGCCAGAAGTATGCGCTCACCAGTAGAACCGCCGTCAGGTATACACCTACGCACAAAACGCCCACGCGCACGCGTCTGACGGAACTGGTACGGTTCCCCAAAAGCACGCCCAAACAACCCGCCAAGAGGATGAGGAGGAAAGGCTCAAAGGAGAGAGCGTAGAAGAAGAACATGGTGCGGTTAGGGTAGAGGAACCACGGCAGATAGCCTGCGGCAAAAACCAGCAAAAGAGCCCCAAAACGCCAGTCGCGCTTCAGGATAAAAATGACTAGGGCGAGAATTATCGCCGGAATAAACACCCACCAGATCAGCGGGTTACCAATATTGAGGATCGCTTGCGAACAGTTGAGTGCCGTGCATCCTTTTTCCCCAAACTTTGGCGCCTCATAGTAGTACGACGTCGGGTGCCCCAGAATAAGCCACTGCCAAGCCTGCGAAGCGTAGCGATGCTCACTGCTGAGCCCCGAATGGAACTTAAACGCGGATGTATGATACTCCCAGAGTAGGCGCAAATCCTCGGGAAGCCACTTCACAGCACCCGAATCGGGGAACTGATTACTCCAGTGGCGGTAGAAAGCGTTTGACGACTTAAACCAACCAATCCAGGTGGTCAGATAGACGATAAGACCCACGCCAATCATCTGAATAAACGCAGGAATACCCTCTCGAATCAGAGCGACAAGACCCCAATTTTTCAACCCTAGGATGCGCCGCGCATTCATATCCCAAAACACCGTCAGCACACCCATCGCGGCAATAAAGAACAGAGAGTTCCACTTCACCGCTACGGCGGCACCGGCACAAATACCGGCGGCAAGACGCCACAGATGCAAACCCGAGCCGGGGCCGAAAACAACCTTCTGCAAGCCCGACTCGCCGTGCGCATCCACAATCTTCATAACATTCGCCGCGAGCCTTCTACGCGCTGTCTGCCGGTCAAGAAGTAGGCAGACAAAAGTCGCTAAAATCCAGAACATCTGGAAAATATCGAGAAGCGCCAGACGGGATTCCACAAACATCAAACCATCAACGGCGCCCAGCAGCGCAGCGATAGAGGCAACCGTGACCGAACGGAACATGAGCCACCCGGCAACCGCCAAAAGCGCCACCGCGAGCGTACCAATAATCGCGGCACTCACGCGCCAACCGAAGGCGTTCTCGCCGAAAATCGCCATTCCCCAGGCAATCATCCACTTACCTAGGGGAGGATGCACCACATACTCGGGGCTGTTCGGTAAGATACCGCTAAAATCCCCCGAAGCGAATGCGTGATCCACACCGCTCGACCACGAAACTTCATATCCATAGTGCAGGTACGAATAGGCATCCTTGGCATAGTAGGTTTCGTCAAAGACAATTGCATTCGGGTGTGCCAGGTTATAAAAACGCAGCACACCCGCTAAGAGTACAATCAGGGTCGGTGCAAGCCAGCCCCAACGGGGCAGCGAAACACGGGCGACGCCCAGAGCCTCGAAAAGATTCGACAGAGAGTACTGCACTCTGGACTTCGTAAAAGAAAGACTAGCGGTTAACATCACCTATCAATCCTATAGGGTGTAAGCCTCCACGTCTTCTTGAAAATACCTGAAACCACAAAAATCTGGCTCACACCATATATAAAATCTATAAAACTACCCCGACATCATGAGGAACTGAGTGCTATAGCGGCACAGCGCATCTCCGAGATGAAAAGCACACACGATACACTGGGGGAGTGAGCGAAAACGAAATGTATGAGCGCGATACACAAAGTACCACCTCCGCCGATACAACAATGCAGCCCCTAGCGTCTGATGAGCGTGAGGAAGGTATTCTCATTCTCGGCGGAACCCCTATCGGCAACCTCTCAGATGCCAGCGACCGGTTACGGCAGGCGCTCGCTACCGCTGATGTGATCGCCGTCGAAGATACTCGCAAGCTCCGCACCCTTGCCTCCGGGTTAGGAGTGCACACCACGGGACGAATTATCGTAAATCACGACCATAACGAGGCGGAACGCAGTGCTCAGCTCGTGCAAGCGGTCAGCGACGGGAACACAGTTCTGCTGCTCTCGGATGCCGGTATGCCAACCATCTCAGACCCCGGATATGTTGCAGCATGCGCCGTTGCCGCCGCCGACCTGCCGGTGACCGTGATCCCCGGTCCCTCGGCGGCACTGACCGCGCTCGCGCTCTCGGGACTGCCCACCGGACGGTTCACCTTTGAGGGGTTCCTGGCGCGTAAAGGCTCAGAACGTACAAGAAGGCTGAACTCCCTGGCGGCGGAAGAGCGCACCATGATTTTCTATGAATCGCCGCATCGTGTAGCCGCCACACTCACAGATTTTGCCCGGGTTTTCGGGGGAGAACGGCGTGCCGTCGTATGCCGCGAACTCACCAAATTGCACGAAGAAACCCTGCGCGGCACCCTGAACGAACTCGCCGACTGGGCGCACAAAACCCAGGTACGCGGCGAAATCGTGATTGTGGTTGCTGGCGCCGAGCCTCCCGAAACTCCGCAGGCGCAAGATATCGTGAGCCTCGTCCTCGAACGGGTGGATGCGGGGGAACGCCTTAAAAATGCGTGCGCCGCAGTCGCCGCCGAAACGGGTGCCTCCAAACGAGAACTCTATGAAGCCGCCCTCGCCGCTCGAAATGCCAACGTCTAAACACACCTCAACACAGCCCACAGGAGAATACCGTGTGCCATAGCCACTCCGAGCAAACCGAAATCACTCAGGAGTATTTAGACTCCCTTGCAGCCTTGGCACACTATAAGATGCCAAGCGAAGAAGAACTGACGGCGAGCGTGCTTCCGCATGGCTGGCAGATCGAAGAAGAGCAAACTCCCGCGCCCTACCGCGCCGAGCTTTATCGTGACGAGACCGGGGGAGGGATAGCGCAGGAACCTTCGGGCGAAGGCACCCGCCGCCGCTCCACGAAGGGCGGTGACGGACGGTCCCGCAACCTTGTGTTCCCGCCTGCACCCGAGCCTCTGCCTTACGCCATCGTCGATAACCACACCCATATGGATCTGCTTGATGGCGAAGTAGAGATTACTGCCCGGGACGCCCTTGATACTGGGGAAAAACTCGGCATAGGTGCCATTGTGCAGGTTGGCTGCGATATTCCCTCCTCGCTGTATGCGGTTGCCGCCGCCCGCGCCGACCGGCGGGTTTTGGCGGCGGTTGCCGTTCACCCCAACACCGCCCCCGAACTAGATTCCGCCGGTACCCTTGATGAGGCTCTGGAGACCTTGGATGCGCTTGCCGCCGAACCGCGCGTGCGAGCTATCGGCGAGACCGGGCTCGACTATTTTCGCACCGGAAAGGAAGGTGTTGAAGCTCAGCAGCGCAGCTTTCGCGAGCATATTCGCCTAGCGAAGAAGCACGATCTGGCGCTTCAGATTCATGACCGGCAGGCGCACGATGATGTGGTGCGCATCCTCCTTGAGGAGGGCGCCCCCGAGCGTACTGTATTTCACTGCTACTCGGGCGGGGCTGAACTGGCGCGCATCTGTAATAATCAGGGCTGGTGCATGAGCTTCGCCGGAACCGTGACCTTCAAAAACTCGAAGGATATTCAGGAGTCGTTGCGTATGGCACGCCCTGAGCTGATTCTTGCCGAGACGGATGCGCCTTTTTTGACCCCGCACCCGTTTAGGGGCCGCCCGAATGCCTCGTACATGACGAACTATACGGTGCGGTTCATGGCGGCGCACCGCGAGCAGAACCTAGAGGACCTGTGCCGAATTATCCGCGCGAACTCGATGCGTGTGTACGGCAGCTGGGGAATTGAAGGGTTCTAGATGATGGTAACGATCAGTGCATAAGGTATAAGTATCTTTTGTGCCATCTTTATCGAAACCTGCATGAACTATCACGCGTATATGCTATTATGATAGATACTATATCTCACCTTAAGGCTTTACTTCATAATTTCTGGAGTAAATTTTGTCTTTGTGCGATATGGCATCCCGATAAATAGCTTTCTATCCCGTAACGTATCAATAGCATGTTAATGTGAGAGAACTAGGGTAAAGCTGTGTCAATCATTTCTTTTTCAAAAAGAATAAAACATTATATATGGATTAATTATGTCAAAGATGGCGCAGGGATAGATAAGATGCGCAGTTGGTATTCGCAGAAAAAACCATACTCTTATGATATTGAAAAATATACTCAGCGTATTAAAAATACTGCAATGCCTAATTCTAGTACATTTATGGTTAATCATCTATTCTATGATTCTCAACTTCCGGAGGGTAATCTTCAGAATGCTCCTAATCAGATATTTATTGTCTGGTTGGGAGATAATCAGATAACTCCAACTCGTCAGAAATCTATCGACCTTATTCGTTCTGTTAATTCTGAAAGTGAAGTTATTCTGATAACCTCGGATAACCTTGCGGATTATGTGCTTCCCGAGCATCCTTTACATCCTTCCTACGAAAAACTAAGTTATATTCAGCGCTCTGACTACTTGCGCGCCTATCTGATGCACCATCACGGTGGTGTGTATATGGATATAAAGCCTATGGATAAGCCCTGGTTGCCTCTTCTTGAGGAACTTAATGCTACCCAAGATATGTGGGTTATTGCTCCGCATGAAATAGGCTCTTGGAATTCGTCACCAGCAAGTGGAGCGTTGGGGAAAGACCAGCGTAACTATTATAAATCGATTGTGAATATGTCTGCTTTTGGATGTAAACCATATAGCAGGTTTACTGATGAATGGCTTGCCGAATTAAACCGCAGGATGGATTATTTTTCATCCTTATTGGAGAGCTATGGAGATCCTCAAGCTTTTGGGTATATGCCGGAGTATCCTATTCCCTGGCTTGAGTTGGCGGGAAGGATCACGAGTCCCCTAAGCCTTAAATATATTGACCGTATAAAAATTGTTAAAGATATGAAATTTGGAACATACCCTGGTGGGTACCGGTAAATTACTGCCGTTTCAAATATAAAGAGGAAAAATGAAAAAATATGTTGTTGCTCTTAAGGGTGAAAACCGTCTTAAGTATTTCTTCAATGCCCCGGGGAGCGCAGGTTTCGATATATTTTGGGGAGTAGATGGGCGTGCTTTACCTACTCCTGGGGAAAGCCCTGAATTTGATGCTGTCTATTTTGAGAAAAGAAAAGGCCGTTTAGCCCGTCCTGGAGAAGTAGGATGCGCCTTGAGCCATACTTACGTGTGGCGTGATTTTCTAGAAAGCGGGGAAGAATGGGCGCTTGTTGCTGAAGATGATGCGTTGATCCACCCCTCCATTGATGAAATTGTCTCTCGAGTTATTGAAAAATCCCGCAGCATTGGTGTGGTGAATTTTGCGGATGGCTGGTCCACCCAGATGGGTCGTATGAACCCCCGCACTCCTTACCCCCGGTTGTCGTTGTTTTCTCCGTTTATTTGGGGCCGTCACCGTTTAGGGTACTGCGCTGGTGATTGGACTGCCTGTACAGGACTGTATCTGATCTCTCGGTCGGCGGCGCAGAAAATTATTGAGCAGATTGATGCGCGCGGCTCACAATACTGGCTAGCAGATGATTGGCCCCTTTTCGCCGCTGATTTTGGGGTGGATATTAAGGTTATGCAACCAGGGCTGTGCGGCTGGACAGGAAATAGTCTTATTGAGGAAGATGGGACACACTTTGTGTACCGTAAAGCAAACCAGGCAAAAAATCAGCCGCTCCTTAACAAGCTGCGGATTTACGCAGCCCCCAAAGCTCGCTTGAAGAATGCACAAAACATCGTCAAATCGACTCTCTGGCAGATACGGAAGAAACGCAGAGTTCTCAAGTAACTACCTGCACCAGTGAGCGGCGTTCTTCGACCTAGACCTGCAACCTTCCGTAGAATAGATAGGGTGAGAGAAAATCTGAGCGATAAACCCCTGCTGGGTCCTCAAGAAATCCGTGACCTTGCCGCGCAGCTGGGCATTCGCCCTACAAAGACCCTGGGGCAGAACTTCGTGATTGACCCGAATACTATTCGTCGCATCGTTGCCGCAGCGGATATTACCGACGACGAAACCGTGCTCGAAGTCGGCCCCGGACTTGGCTCTCTCACTCTGGGGTTGGTAGATGCCGCGCGCCAGGTTGTTGCGGTCGAAATCGATCCGCCATTGGCGCAGCAGCTACCGCATACTATCGCCAAATTCCGCCCCGACAAGGCACAAAACGTTAATGTGGTGCTTATGGACGCCCTCAAGGTGACTGAGCTTCCCCACACGCCGGATGCGCTGGTCGCTAACCTACCCTATAACGTTGCGGTTCCGGTGCTTCTGCACCTCTTCGCGCAGTTCCCGAGCATCCGCCACGCCTTGGTGATGGTGCAGGACGAGGTTGCCGATCGTCTGGTGGCAAAACCCGGATCCAAGATTTACGGGGTTCCTTCGGTGAAGGCAAGCTGGTATGCTGAGGTCTTTAAAGCGGGAGTTATCGGTAAAAACGTATTCTGGCCCGCCCCGAAAATTAACTCCGGGCTTGTGGGATTCAGGATGCGCCCGCAGCCGCTCGCCGATATTGACCGCGACGAAGTCTTTACCGTGATTGACGCGGCCTTCGCTCAACGGCGGAAGACCCTGCGGGCCGCGCTTGCCTCGTGGGCTGGTTCCGGTGCTCGTGCCGAAGCGATCCTGACCGAGGCGGGCATTACTCCTACTGAGCGTGGCGAAAAGTTAGATATTCACGGGTATATTCGGATTGCCCAGGCGGCGCATCGGGTGCCAGCTTTAGTGGCGGATGAAAGTTAAGACCGGGAAACCGGAGATGGATAAAGAATGCATGTTCTAGAAACTCGGGCAAAAGCGCCCGGCAAAGTAAATCTCTATCTTGCCGTGGGGAACCCCCGCGAGGACGGCTACCATCCGCTCGCCACGCTCTTTTCTTCGGTCAATATCTACGAAACCGTAACCGCACGCGACGGTCAGGAACCGGGAATTACCCTGAGCCTGGATATTGTGTCCGAATCCCTGGTCGATCAGCAGCACCGCTCCGGAGAATTTGATCTAGCCGAGGTGCCGTTGGACGAGTCGAACCTGGCGCATCGTGCAGCCGTCTCTATGGTGCAGGCGCACGGGCTTACCGTGAACGATCTGAACCTGCACCTGCATATCGATAAGGCCGTTCCCGTGGCCGGGGGCATGGCGGGTGGCTCAGCAGATGCCGCCGCCGCGCTTCTTGCCGTCGATCAGTATCTCTACGAGAAACAGCTGACCGAACGCACCCTTGGACTCGAAGAGCTGCTTGCCCTGGCTGCGCCTTTGGGTGCCGACGTGCCTTTTGTGGTGCGTGCCGCGTTCCCGCTGGGCGGGTTAGCCGTGGGGGAGGGGACCGGAACCGAGCTGCGCATCGTGGAGTTGCCTGAAGACATGATCCCGCTCGATATTGTGTTGGTCGCCGCCTCAGAGGGACTCTCGACCCCGCAGGTATTTAGCGAGCTTGATGAGGGACGCGTCGCCGGGCGTTACCCCGAAGCTGGCGAGCTGCAGGTTCCTTCGGGGCTGCTGCACGCGCTAACCCAGACGGAAGCGCCGATTGCGCGCATCCACGAAATTGGCAGGCAGCTTCGCAACGATTTGCAGGGACCAGCCGTGACCCTAGCACCCGATCTTGAAACTATTTTGACCATGGATAATGAGAGCATGGTTGAGGCGTTTGTCTCTGGGTCAGGGCCTACCGTGGCTATTCTTGCGGAGGATGCGACCGCAGCCGATGAACTCGCCGCAGCACTTCGCCGCCGAGGCCGTCACGCGATAGCCACACAAACCCCCGCGATGCTCTAATTCCCTGGAATAGTACCTTACTCCTCTGTAATAGGCGCAGTATCTAAACGTAGCTGCTTCGGAATACGTTTGAGGATGCGGTACTGAAGAATACCCTCCAGCGCCCCAAGATTTCCGCCCGCCAGATACGCCGCCCGAAAACGAGTCGTAGGGCTTATAAGTTTGGGAGCCTGCCGCAGAATCTCCAGAATGGACGCCTTCGTGCTGGGACCGCGCATTCCATGCCGCCGATAGTGCACCCACAGCAGCACCTTGTATTTTTGGTAAGCGCGCTGCTGATGAAAAATGCGTTTAGGTTTATCCCGCAGAATATAGTGCAGAAGCGGCCCATGCGTAAGCGCCGCCGGAACGCCTGCAAGCTGCACACGCCAGGCAAAATCGGTCTCTTCGGAACTCTTATATGAAGAATCCATACCCCCAGCCTCAAGATATACGCGGCGAGGAATCGAAAAATTACCCCCGGCAACCGTCGGCAGAAAACCAGCATAGGGAGTGAGCTCATCGTCGTAGAAAATCCTGGTGCGTGTGCTCAGAGTCTTCTGATCATCGCCGGGTTCAAGACCGTAAGCCCGCAGAACTTCGGGAGTATTGACCCGATCATGAAGCAGAGACCCGCTTGCTATGACAGGGGAATATAGGTTTTGCACGTACAGATGCGAAACCACCCAGTCAGGTTCTACAAGATCATCACCATCGCAGAAGATAAGGACATCACCCGCGGCTTGTACCGCCCCCATATTGCGGGCGTGGCTGGCTCCGCCACGCTGGGATGCATCTACTACCCGCAGGGGATAGGGGGCACTGTAGCTTTCGACCACGGTGCTGGTACTGTCGGTACTGCCGTTATCGCAAATGAGCACCTCAAAACTAGGGTTACCGGTTTGGGCTGCGAGGGCATCAAGCTGCTGCGTAATGTAGTTGGCGCCGTTATACACCGGAATAATGACGGATGCCGCTACGGGCTTGGGGCGAGTCACGACCGGTCTCCTTTCACCTGCTCGGCTACCGGGTACGAGTTCCCTTCGGTATCAAGGTCACGGATGCGCCGCGCCGGAACGCCCGCATACACGCCATGAGGCGCACAATCGTGCACCACCACGGCACCAGCGGCAATCACGCATCCTTCGCCGATCGTAACCCCGGCGGTAATGACAGCGTTTTGCCCCACCCACGTGCCGTTTTTGATGTGTACGGGACGAGTAATATTTGCTCCCGCGCGCTGAGCGGCGGAACCAATTTCATGGGTGTCGGCAAAAATGGTGACGCGCGGCCCCAGAAAAACATTATTTCCCAGAGTCGTATGCGCGCCCACCAAAGTTTCTTTATTGACAAAACAATTCGTGCCCATTACGACCTTAGGCATAATAGTGGAACTAGGATCGCAATATGTTCCGGCACCAAAAACAATGCCATTTTTGGTGAGTTCACGTCGTTTTTGCGCATTCGTGCGTTCTCGCCGCATAAGATGCAGGCGGTATTTCAAATCTTTGAGTTTCTGAATCATGAGAATTCGTGTGAGTGAGTGTGACCTATGCGGCTCTACCACCGTGGCAAGCCCGTCTGAAGATATTGTAGCCTACCTGCAGGCGGCGGTCAGCGGAGTGTTTTTTTGGTAGGGAGCAATGCGAGAGTGTTTTCTTTATACGGGATCAGTTTATGCACATCCACATGAAGAAAACACTCCCGGAATTTATGATGCACTGAGTATTGCCTCCGTGTCTCTCAATAGTCTGTGATATAAAACCCACTCCGTCATGGTGATTACCAAGTATCCCGGACAATACCTAAAAACGTATATACTAAGTGGTATATCGCGCGGTGTGATGACGCACATTTTGCATAGTTCAGGTCAAAATTACGCGCGACCTATTCCCGCTCGAACTCGCACGAAATGAATACCCCATGCCCCACGACGTAGATATTATCGTAGGCGTTCCCGAAGGCGCCGGGTGGGCGCCCATCCATGAGATGGCGCACCTGATGGCATCGTACTTGGACGCGCGCATCGTCACCCCTGACCCGAGCGCATCGCTCAAACCCGCCACCAAAATTTTGGGGCGCCTGCCGCGTATTCCCGGCGGAAGACGTACCGCCCTTGTTATCGCCAGTGACCCCGGACAGCTTTACGCTATCGCGCAGCCGCGCCTCGCCGCACGACGCTATGCTGGGGTTTACGGGTGGGTTATCGATAGTTTCTGGGATGACCGCATTCCCACCATCGCCACCAACGGAACCTATAACACTGTTTTTGTGGCGGACCGCGACGACGTGCACGATTGGCGCAGCGCCGGGGTTAAAAACGTGCGGGTGCTTCCTTGGGGTGCAGACGTGTGGAGTAGATTCGATGAGCATTTGGAGCATCCGAAAACCACCGATGTACTTCGTGTGGGGCGCCAACCCTCCGCCTATGACGACGATGAACGCACCGCAGAACTTGCCCGGCAAGTGGGAATAACCTTCGCGGGGCGCCCGCCGTTCGGCGTAACCGATCAAGAATCCATCGAGTCTTTGCAGAGAGCACTCGCGGACGCCAAGTTTGTACTGGCTTTTAGTACTTTGGTGAGCCCCGCATCGTACACGCACCCAAACAAGGAGTACATTACCGGGCGCTGGACGGACGCGCTCGCCCACGGGGCGACCGTGGTGGGGCAGGTGCCTAAAACCGAAAGTACGCGCGAGATATTGTGGGATGGAGCGACCGTCGATATTGACCCGCGGGATGCTCGCGCCGGGCTGGATGCGGTGGCGCAGCTTGTGAGCGAATGGACGCCTGAGCAGAGCCGAAACCAGGTGCGTATGGCGCTGCAAAGACTAGATTGGCGGCACCGTTTCACCGAACTATTTCAGGCTGCGGGTTTGCGCAGCCCCCGGCTGGATGCGGACCTAAAGGCTATTGCGGCGGCACTTGCGGATGCTTCTCCGAGTTTATAAAAAGATCCTTGATGCGAATGCAACGTTGAGGAACCCGTTTTATTCGCATCAAGGCTCTTTTGAATAGAGGAGGGCGGAGGTTATCCGAGGAGTTCCAGCCAGCGCATCTCTAGCTCTTTAATCTCGAGTAGTCACATCCGTATTACCAAGGGGGTTGAGCGCGATCCTAGCAGTTTCCTTCATTTATCAGTATAGACAATAAAACTTTACGGTTCGATTCACTTATAATAGTCCTCATTGAATAAGAATTATGACAAGAGTTGAGGAATTTGATGTGATACTATTAATAAGCTGACAATGCTAGAAGAAGAGCAAGGTGTAACGGCTCTAGTCACCGCGCATCCACATATCTTTCATATCTGTGTTACACGATGCGGAGTATTACAATATATTTGAGGATACAAATATTATCATCACCTCCTCGGTTGAGGCATCTTATATTAAAATTCTGTATATTGGATATATCACTAAGTTTTATGGTTGGCGGTATTGAATGGATAGTGTAGATTCTCGACCCACAGTCAATGCACAGAAACCTTTACAGGAAGCAATTCGGCAGCTAGTACGTGGCAGTTGGGCGGATATCGAAAGTTCACTTGTTACGTATGGAGAGCCTACTACCCTTACTGATACACAATCTACTGTGCGATGCCACTTCCTTCGCAGTAATGCGAATGGAGATCCACGTCTCCAGACTTTAGTAGAACAACTTGCGGATCAAATAATAGACTATTGTATTCCGCGTAAGGAAATTGAGGCGATTGAGAAACTTCCACAAAATCGAAAAAGTACTAAGTATGCTCACCTTTATAGAGAATCAACAGGTCTGTTCACCCAAACCCAAGTGACAACTGGAGAAGGAGCTGAACTCCTCCTGTATGTATTGCTTGAAAAGGGGCTCCAAGTCCCTCAAATCCTCAATAAGATGTCACTGAAGACAAGCACGGAGATGCAGTATCATGGGGCAGATGGGGTACATGCAAAGTTCCTTGATAATGGCGATCTAGCTGTATATTGGGGAGAAGCTAAGCTCTATGAGTCGGTCTCACAAGCAATGACAAGTTGTATGAACAGTATTGCCCCCTACCTCACTGGCTCTGCTTATGAGCAAGACCTCTTTCTGATAAGACATCATGCTGATACGGGGAATTCTGAAATTACTGCTCAGCTACTTGAATATTTCGATAATGGTTCTATTTTGTCTGCGAATGTCGAGATGCGTGGAGCATGCCTAATTGGGTTTGCACACAAAGACTACCCTAGTCTACGTCGTGATGAGGATATGACCAAAGTTAAGGAAGAACTCGATTCCGCTTTGAATCGATGGGCCGATTCGATGAGAGAGCGTCTAATGGATCGATCATTAACGAAATATACTATTGAGGTGTTTTTTATTCCACTGCCATCAGTCGAGGACTTTCGGCAGGCGATCAAACAGGAGCTTCGAATCTAGATATGAGTATATTATTGGAACGGATTTTTGCGCTCAATAGATTTCAGAGTGGTCTCGAAACGATAGCGGTCCGCTCAGTTCAAGCTGACGTACCTCTTTCTAGAGGTTCATACTCTCCCACTGAGGAGCCTGAATGGAACTTCCTTCTAATGTGTGCGAGCGCACTTACATCGGAGGAGAGTGAAATAGCTCAGGATTCTATTTTGCGTATTGCTCAAGGTTGTTTGCGTTCTTATCAGAGTACAGATCAACAAAGGGCCGGAGCGCTTCTGCTATTGGATCGTGTAGGAAATCAGCCAGCTATCGATCTCGCATGTCAACGAAACCAAGATATTACTAATATTATTACATCAATCCGAGAGACTTCGTCAGTTTTAGTTCTCGATGCACTTACTCGTAGAGGCGAGCTTACTGTAACTTTACCGAATGGCAAGGTTCTTAAAGTTAATCCTTTTCAGAGGAGTTTCTGGGAATTAGCTTCTGCACACAATTGGGTAAGTGTATCTGCACCAACGTCTGCCGGGAAATCTCATATTATCCGTGAGTGGATGTTTGCTGAACTTAGAGGAGATGCCTCCACACGACTCGTATATATTGCTCCTACAAGGGCTTTAGTTGAAGAGGTTAGTGACGTATTCCGTACCGAATTTAACGATAGTGTGGGCGTGCATACACTCCCTTGGGATCCTGAGATAACCTCATTCGAAAAGCAGGTGTTCGTTCTTACACAAGAACGCTTACATCTGTTATATCAACGTTTTCCAGACTTTACTCCAACCGTTATATTCGTTGATGAAGCTCAGAAGGTTTCAGACGGTACTAGGGGAATACTGCTGACACAGGTAATTGATGAGGCAGTTCGTCGTGCTCCATCTGTCCGACTTATCTTTGCAAGTCCTTTATCTGCGAACCCGGAAGTTTTACTTGATCTTGCCACATCACGGGATGGAAAGGCTTCATTAGTAGGGGAAACAGTCACTGTCAATCAAAATCTCATTTTCGTAAACCAGGTTCGCCGAAAACGTCGCCGCTATGAGCTTTCTCTGGCTTATAACGGAAAAGAGAAATATGTGGGAGAAATAGAGCTTCACTTATCTCCAGGTAGTGTAGGCAAAAGGGTTCCATATATTGCCGCTGCAATTGGAAGAGACTCTACAGGTAACCTCGTATATGCTAACGGGCCAGCAGAGGCCGAGAAGTTCGCACGTATGATATTTGATATTCTAGGCAATCAGGCAACCATTGATTCTGACTCTATCCAAGAGTTAATTGATTTTTCAAAGGGCGTAGTCCATGAGCGTTTTCAACTTGCTGAATTTGCGAAGCGGGGTATCGCATTTCATTATGGCGATATGCCGCTTGTTCTGAAAGCTAAGGTTGAAGAGCTGTTTCGGCTTGGTGTACTCAGGTATTTGGTATGTACATCTACTCTACTCGAAGGTGTCAACCTCCCTTGCCGAAATATATTTCTGAGGTCTCCACACAAAGGGCGCGGGAAATATATGCAGATGTCTGATTTCTGGAATCTGGCTGGGCGAGCAGGGAGATGGGGAAAAGAATTTCAAGGAAATGTTTTCTGTATTGATACCTCAGATGTAAAAGCATGGCCTGCGAAACCAGGTAAGCGGGTACGGTCATCAATAGAACCCGCTGTAGCGACAGCACTCTCAGATGCTACAAGAGTTGTAGAGTATATAAAGGCTGGAGCTCATAAATCTGACAGCGCTACATCGGCTGAGTTAGAATCTATATTCAATTGGCTGACGGGGCGTCTTAGCCCTGACGGCCAGTTGATGGAGCTTCATGGTGTCTCTCTTCCTAGAGCAGACCGCGAACGAATCATAGGCGCACTCAATCAGATTAAGCCCCAGATTCAGGTACGTCCAGAGCTTATAAGAAAACATGCTGGAATCAGCCCGATGTCGATGCAACGTTTATTGGACGCGATACTAACGAATGGTCGTCCTGAAGAATATATTCTTGTTCGCCCAACTAGTAGAGATGCGTTTGAACAATATAAGAAGGCACTTGACTTCGTGGCTGAGTATTTAGGCGGTTCGTTTAAAACAGATTCACGCCGATGGTCACTTGCCCGCCTTATAGTGCACTGGATGCGTGGAGTCCCACTTGGCGTCATTATTGATAATCGTGCGAAGCACCAACGTAAGCAGAAAAGGGAAGTTTCGTATCCTGAGTTGATACGAAAAGTGATGTCTGATGTTGAAGATATCGCCCGTTTTGAAGCGCCGAAATACCTATCGTGTTATGCTGATGTGGTAAAACAGGCGGCTCAAGAACTTGGTCACCAGATGGAGGAAAAAGATCCCGTTGACATTGAGATGATGCTCGAACTTGGTGTACCGCGTCTTACAGATATGTCTTTCATCTCAATAGGTTTATCAAGAGCTGCTGCTCGCGCGATTGCTGATTTTGTTCGTGATCCTTCATTTTCATCTCGCCAATGTATTCAATGGATTGAGAGTACTGACTTAGAGATACTTGAGCTTCCACCATTCGCGGTACGTGAAATTCTTGCGCTACGTCAGTTGTTAGCTGATCGGCGCAGATTCCCCGAGTAGACCAGTTTTCGATGTGTATTGTCTTTGCACTCGGTTTTGAATTGTTCTTCCTGGATTGAGAAAACTATCAACCCAGGAGTTCTGAGAGCTCTAGCCAGCGCATCTCTAGCTCGTCGATCTCATCCTGAAGCGCCTGCTGTTTTTGCCCTAGGTCGGCAAGCCCGGCGTAATCGGCGGGGTCGTGCATGCTCATCTGTTCGGAGAGCTTGCTCTGTTCCTCGCCCAATTTTCCGAGGCGACGCTCAATCGCGGCGGATTCCTTCTGCGCCGCGCGTGCCTGCGCCCCCGATACTTTCGGTGTGCTCTTGGGATCAGGGTTCGTTGATGCAGCCTGGCCGCCAGAAACCGAAGAATCATTCTTTTTTATTGGGGCGGATGAACCACCCGCCGCGCCAGCGGCAGAACCGCCCCGACCCGCTGCAGAAAGCACCAAATACTCGTCTACTCCACCGGGCAGATGCCGGAAAGAACCGTCAATCACCGCATACTGCTGATCGGTCACACGCTCCATGAGGTAACGGTCGTGAGAAACCACCAGCAGGGTGCCGGGCCAGGTATCAAGCAGGTCTTCCATCGCCGCCAGCATATCGGTATCCAGGTCGTTTGAAGGCTCGTCCAGAATCAGCACATTCGGCTCGTCCAAGAGAATGAGCATAAGCTGCAGCCGTCGCTTCTGCCCACCCGACAGATCTTTCACCGGGGTAGAAAGCTGTGCGCTCGTAAAACCTAGCCGTTCCAACATCTGCGACGGTGACATCTCTTTACCGTCGGCAATATAGCTGCGCTTCTTGCGGCCGATCACATCAGACACGCGGTCGTTCTCAACCTCTTTCAGCTCATCCAGCTGCTGGGTGAGAGTGGCAACCTTGACGGTCTTACCGCGTTTCACACGCCCCTCGGTCGGTTCCAAAGAGCCGGTGACCAAGGCAAGCAGGGTTGATTTTCCGGCACCATTCACGCCCAAAATACCGGTGCGCTCACCCGGCGCAATCCGCCAAGTTACGCGACGCAGCACCTCACGTTTGCCGTCGGGCAGCGAAGAATCCTCAAAGGTGACCGAGACGTTCTCAAGATCCACCACGTCCTTACCCAAACGGGAAACCGCCATCTGCTTGAGTTCCACGGTATTACGTACCGGCGGCACATCGGCAATCAGCGCATTCGCCGCATCAATACGGAACTTCGGCTTCGAGGTGCGCGCCGGGGCACCGCGACGCAGCCACGCCAGCTCTTTGCGCATCAGGTTCTGGCGCTTCGCTTCCGCAGCGGCCGCCTGCCGATCGCGCTCCACACGCTGCAGAACGTAAGCCGCATACCCGCCTTCAAAAGGTTCCACGATATTATCGTGAACCTCCCAGGTGTCGGTACTGACTTCATCGAGAAACCAGCGGTCGTGAGTGACCACCAGCAGACCGCCCGCGTTCTTGCTCCAGCGGTTTTTCAGATGATGTGCAAGCCAGGTAATTGCCTGCACGTCCAGGTGGTTGGTGGGCTCATCCAGCATGAGCACATCCCATTCCTGTATCAGCAGAGCAGCCAGCGCTACGCGGCGACGCTGCCCACCCGAGAGTGAAGAAACCGGTGCATCCCAGGGCAGATCAGACACTAAACCGGCAATAACATCACGAATACGCGGCTGCGAGGCCCACTCATACTCTGGAGTATCACCCACCAGAGCATAACCGACCGTGTGAGAATCGTTGAGAACATCGGACTGATCCAGATACCCGATGCGCGTGCCACCGCGCGCCGTCACGCGCCCGGAGTCCGGCTCAAGACGCCCCGCCAGAATCTTCATGAGCGTGGATTTACCGTCGCCGTTGCGACCCACAATGCCGATGCGGTCGCCCTCATTAATGCCGACGGTCACCCCCTCGAAAATAGTGCGGGTAGGGAATTGAAGGTGCAGCGCTTCGCCGCCAAGTAAATGTGCCACATATCCAGGGTAACGCCTGACTCCCACACGCCTGGAAGTCTTTACACAAATCTGGCGAAAACCGTGCAGGCAGTTGACCTTAAGGTCGTTTGGGAAAGTGTAGGCAGCCGACCGTCAATAATTCCCGCGGCTTTTGTGAGCAATAATCCGGCATAGAATGAGGTAAGAATGCAGAGGTAATTAACGTAATATGTATTACTTTTTCTCTGAAGGCTCTGTTAGGCTGATGTCGTACGACACTATGTAAGGCTTTTGCAGGTTGTTCGTTACGCACCACATTCCACAAGCTAACTCCCTCGGCACCCTCAAACATTTTTAAATTTAAAAACACACATGGCACAAAAACTCTCCCGCGTAACCCGCGATATTTGGGCGCTTTCACTCGCCACGTTCATTAACCGCGCAACCGGTTTCCTCGGACTTTTCGCCGCCGTCTTCTTCAACGAAATCAAGCTTGATGCCCAAGCCGTCGTTCTCGCCCTGCTCATCGTAGGTATCGCGGGTGTGAGCGGGTCGCTTGTTGGCGGGCATCTCGCCGATAGAATCGGTAAGCTCCCCGTCCTGCTGGGAAGCACCCTCATCAATATCGTTATTTTTACCGCTCTCGCGCTCGCAGATTACACGCTCGGGTGGTGGACGGTAACTATTGCTGCGCTTAACGTCTTTGTCTCTCAATCCTTCGTGGGACCGGCTTCCGCGCTGGTCGCCGCCTCTGCCACCGGGCGTGAGCGAGTCAGCAGGTTCGCGTTCTACCGTATCTTTATCAATGTGGGAAGTATCGTCGCCCCGGCACTCGTGGGTGTGATCGGGCGCGAACATTTTAATCTGCTGTTCTGGTTTTCGGTCGCGGGTTCGGCTCTCGTTCCCCTCATCCTGTACTGGGGGATGCACGGCGCAGCTACCGCCCGGAACGATACCGCAGACGCTACAGAATCTTCCGAACCCCGCGAGAGTTCGCCCGCCGCAGATAATCCCCGAAATAAGCCTAGCGCACATCTTTCGGGTATGTGGGGTACGCTCGCCCTACCCTTTGTCTACATAGCCATGGCGTTCACGATGGTAGTGTATGCGCAGCATCAAAGCGCGGTTCCGCTGCGGCTCGACAGTGAGCCCAACGGGGTGCAGCTTTACTCGCTCTTACTGATCATCAACCCCGTAATCGTGATCTTTTTCGAGTATCCGCTCAGCCATCTCACTAAACGGCTACCTTCATACCTCGCCCTGAGCCTTGGAATTTTTGTTATGGGATTTGGAGTAGCGCTTGCCGGTATCTGTGCTTCTCTGCCCGCCATCGTCATTGCCGGATGGGTGCTGTTTTCCGTAGGGGAGTGCCTCTTTGCCCCTATGTCGCACACCTATGTGGCAGAACTATCTTCTGAAGCCGCGCAGTCTCGTTCCCAAAGCTACCTGGCGACCGTGCAGTCTATTGGTTATGCGCTGGGCCCGGGCATCGGAAGCTGGATGCTCCTCGTGCTCGCCGCCGGAGCCTGGGGCGGCTTTATGATCTTGACTCTGGCTGCCGTTGGGATGGTTCTCTGTGCTCGTCTGGGTGAACCGCGTGAATCTGGTGCAAATCATGCCAATGAGAGGGATAAATCTTAGGGCATCTGAGGTGCCACAGGCACCGTGTTAATGCAAAAATTAGGGCTTCACGATGGCACAGAGCGGCGTGTGTGAGAACGCTGCTATTTTTGCTACACTATGGAGTATCCGTTTCTTTGTCCGTCAAACCGACGGGTGTCATGCGGATAATCCGCCATGGTGTAATGGCAGCACAGCGGCCTTTGAAGCCGTTTGTCTAGGTTCGAATCCTGGTGGCGGAGCGAATAGTTCGGGGGTAGACTTCCGGCTATATCCCACACCTAACAAGGAGACATCTAGGTGAACGCAGAAAATCGGAAGGCACCTTCGGCTGTTATTGTTTTGGCTGCGGGAGCTGGCACTCGTATGAAATCTGCTACCCCCAAAGTTATGCACGCGATAGGCGGCCGTTCCATGGTGGAACACGCCGTAGCTGCCGCCCGAGACCTAGACCCTCAGCGTCTAGCCGTTGTGGTGCGGCACCAGCGTGATAAGGTAGCCCAGCATATTCTTGACTTTGATGCCCAGGTCACCATCGTTGATCAGGACGACATTCCCGGCACCGGTCGAGCCGTTGAAGTCGGTCTTAATGCCCTCGATAATTCCGATCTCGTTGATGGTACCGTGTTGGTCACCTACGGCGACGTACCCCTGCTTCGCGCCGAAACCCTGCGCGAGCTAATGGACTTCCACGAAGAGGGACGCAATGCCGTTACCGTGCTCACCACCAATATCGAAGAGCCCGGTGCCTACGGGCGCATCGTGCGCGACCAAGCGGGCGAAGTTACCGCCATTGTGGAGGCCAAAGACGCAACTCCTCAAGAGCTGGCGATTACCGAAATCAACTCGGGTATCTACGCTTTTGACGCCAAGGTTCTGCGCGAAGCTCTGCTAGAGGTCACGACCGACAACGCGCAGGGCGAAAAATACATTACCGATGTGCTCGCTATAGCCCGCGATAAGGGGCACCGCACTGCCGCCCTCGCTATTGAGGATCGCTGGGAGGTTGAAGGTGCGAACGACCGCGTGCAGCTTGCGCAGCTTGGGCGTAAACTCAACGAACGCATCCTGGAAAAACATATGCGTAACGGTGTAACTATCGTGGACCCCCACAACACCTGGATCGACGTAACCGTTACCCTTGAAAACGATACAACCCTGCTGCCCGGCGTGCAGCTGCACGGGACAACATCGGTCGCCACCGGCGCAACTATCGGGCCGGACACAACCCTGACCGATATGACTATCGAAACCGGCGCAACCGTTATCCGCAGCCACGGTTTCGGTGCAACCATCGCCGAAAACGCCACCGTAGGCCCCTTCTCATACTTGCGCCCCGGCACCGTTTTAGGTGCAAACTCAAAACTCGGGGCCTTCTGCGAAGCCAAGAACTCACAGATCGGACAGGACGCCAAGGTACCCCACCTCACCTACGTAGGGGATGCCGAAATCGGCGAAGGCGCCAATATTGGTGCGGGATCCATTTTTGCCAACTATAACGGGGTTACTAAGAACCGAACCGTTATCGGCGCGCATACCCGCATGGGCTCGGGCGGCATCTACGTGGCACCTGTCACCGTTGGAGACGGCGCATATTCTGGTGCGGGAGCCCTGATCCGCAAGGATGTTCCGGCGGGTGCGCTCGCTATTTCTGAGACTTCCCAGCGCAATATTGATGACTGGGTTCTAAAAAATCGTGAAGGAACCGAGTCTGCACAGGCTGCTGAGGCCGCGCAGGAGTAGTTTTCACACACCGAGTTCACAAGGAAAGCGAACACAATCATGTCTAGCGAGATTACCAATCCTGGGATGCGTAAAATGGCAGTGGTGTCCGGGCGGGCGCATCCGGAACTAGCCGAAGAAATCGCTGCTGAACTGGGGCATGACCTGCTGCCGACCTCTGCGTATACCTTCGCCAACGGTGAGACCTATGTGCGCTTCGAGGAATCTGTGCGCGGCGCCGATGCTTTCGTGATTCAGTCGCACCCGGCGCCCATCAACGAATGGCTGATGGAACAGATCATTATGATTGATGCGCTCAAGCGTGCCTCCGCCCGCTCGATTACCGTAGTTTCGCCTTTCTACCCTTATGCCCGCCAGGATAAGAAGCATAAGGGACGTGAGCCTATTTCGGCTCGTCTGATTGCCGATCTGTACAAGACCGCTGGCGCGGACCGCCTGATGTGCGTCGATCTGCATACTTCGCAGATTCAGGGTTTCTTTGATGGTCCGCTCGACCATCTCTTTGCTGTCCCAGTTCTGGCGAATTATATTCGCGGGCGCGTTGAGAACCCCGAGAACGTGACCGTCGTTTCCCCGGATACCGGTCGTGTACGCGTGGCTGAGCATTGGGCTGCCCTGCTCGGCGGTGCCCCTTTGGCCTTCGTGCATAAGACACGCGATATTAACGTGCCGAATCACGCCGTCTCGAAAACCGTCGTGGGCGACGTTGAAGGGCGTTCCTGCGTACTGATCGACGATATGATTGATACCGGCGGAACCATTGCTGGTGCGGTTAAGGTTCTGAAGGATAAAGGCGCGAAAGAAGTCATTATCGCGGCAACCCACCCCGTATTTTCCGGTGCAGCCGTCGATATCCTTTCCGGATGCGGTGCCTCCGAAGTGGTTGTCACTAACACGCTGCCCGTGCCTGCCGAGAAGTCTTTCGATAATCTGACGGTTCTATCGATTGCTCCGCTGATAGCACGTGCTATCCGTGAGGTTTTCGACGAAGGATCCGTGACCAACATCTTCAACGATCACGCCTAAATCGTATATATCGCATTAACCCCGTGGCCGAGCTTCGACAGTTCGGACACGGGGTTGATGTTATTGGATCGAGAAAATATCCCCGTTTGAGAACGCTAGCGCTCAGACGGGGATATTAACTACTTAGAGGCTATGCACCTCATAATCTTGCTGTTTTAGTTCTGCACCTGTGCCTGTGAGAGCCACGGCAGAATCTCGAAGAGCGAGTTTTCAATCTCATCGACCGCGATGCGTGCCGCCTCTTTACCCTGACGGTACGGATCACCAATGTTGTCGCTTGAGCGCGGTGCTTGATTATGGCTGTACAGGTATGAGATCGGTTCTGCCTCGGAACCGACTTCTTGCTTCAGGTTAGCTACCTGCTTGATGAGATGAACCTTTTGGTGGTACTGCGGCCATTCGCGGATAATCCAATCGGCGTGTTCCGCCTCCGCCACCAGGATCAGGGTAGCGCGTTCCACCATGTCTTCGGTGAGCTGCTTGGCGCGATACCCGGAAATATCGTAGCCGCGCTCGTCAAGCTGTTTACCCACGTGACGGTATACGCGCGAGCCCGAAAGTGCCGAAGTTCCGGCGCTGGTGAAAATCCAGTCGTCGGTCAGACCGTATTCTTCGGAGAGCTGGCTTGCAATAATCTCTGCCGCCGCACTGCGCGCTACGTTCCCTGTGCACACGAAGACCGCTTCCATAGGCCCTTGGAGCCTGGGAGCGAGCCTGCGCCTGCGCACCACGCCCGAGCGAACTTCGCCCGGCGCGAGCTTAAACGGAGAGGCATGGGACGCTGCGCGTTTTACGGGACGGACGGAAGCTGTCGGATGCACAGATGCCTGAGCAGGAGCCGAACGGAAACCCATCGGCTGAGCTGCTGGCTGGATGCTCTGCGTATCCGTATCCTGCGCATCCTGGGCGGAAGTGGAGAGCGTGTTGTTTGCGCCATCACGCACTTTCAAGGTCTGGTGAGCGGGCCGCGAGGACTCTGTGCGGGTGTTCTCGTTAGACGTGGAACGAGCACTATCACGCTGAGCAAGTTTTCGAGCCAGCTGAGCCTGATTCTGCTCGCGCTGCTCTCGTTCAGACTGAGTCTGCTCGTTCTGCTGCCCGGCATTGGATTCTTCAGCGCGCGTGCGCTGAGCCTGTTCCTCTCGGCGACGGCGAGCCTCTAGACGTTGACGGTGAACTTCCGCGCGTTCGCGTTCGCGCCGGGCCGCTTCATCTTCCTGGCGCTGAGCGTCCTCTATCTGAGACTGCTGACTTTCTCCACTGTGAAGATTCAGTTCTTCCTGCGCGCGGCGAATGGCGATTGCCTCTTTACGGGTCTGCGGTTTATACCCGGGCTGCAGAAGCTTCTCCATATCGAAGCCCGCGAACTCGGGCTTGTTCGCAAGTTTCTCGCTGATAGAGGGTTCACTCTGCTTTTGCCTCGTTGGAATATCCTCCGGGGTCTGCTTGGACGTTGCCGGAATGCTATTCCACGGATTAGCGGCAGCAGACTTTTTCTGGGGTGTGGGAATGCTGTTCCACGGGTTATGGGTTGCCGCCGTAGATGCCGTGCTCTGCTGAGGCTGCTGCTGGGGAGTTTCAGGCTTTTTATGAGTCTGAGCATCTTGACGTGCGCGAGCCTGCGCCGCGGCAACAATTTTGGCGGGGGAGTAACCGGGATTAGACTGCGCAAGATGCGACTGAACCGGCTTAGACTGCACCGAGGAACGCGAAGCTACTTCAGCGGGCCTTGGCTGTTGGTGGGTCCTTCGCTGCGGTTGATGTGCCTGGGCGCGCTGCTGGGTGGGCTGGCTCTGGTTCTGCTGCGCCGATGAAGGACTCTGCTGGCGCTGCGCCATTTGCTCATTTGCTTGACGCGCAAGGTTGGTGCGCACCGTATTCTTCAAGGCAGCATTCCGAGCTGCAGGGTTCTTGGCAATTGAGTTCTTGGGGCGTACCTTTTTTGCGCCGGTTGTTTTTGTGGATGCGGTGCGCGCCTGAGCTGACCTCTGCGGCGCTGTGCCAGACTTGGGGCGCTTGTTCTGCGCAGCAGCTGCACCGGATGCTTGTGAACGAGACGACGTGGAACGCTGGGTTATGGGTATCCGCGCGGTCTTCGGACGCGGAGAATTCGTGCGCGCAGCAGTATTTTCCACGCGAGGAGTCTGCTGCTGAGATTTATGCTGTTTTGCGTAACGCTGCGCCGCAGCCTGCACATCGTTGGTATCCATGAGAACCGTTTGATCCAGCTCTGCGCTGTTCGTCGTCGGCTTGGTAATCTGCTGCTCTGGCTTCTTTTTATGCTTTGAAATCTTGCCGTGGAATTCGCCGATGTTAATCGACCTAGTTTTCCGAACCATCGGGCTTGACTGCGTCTGCGGTGCCGCCTGAGAATTTTTACGGTTGCCGCCCACGGAACGCTGTGCCCCCGTAGCGGAAGAAAGTATGCTTGCGGCACGGCGGCGAGCATCGGCTGCCTGCTGCGCCCGCCTCTCTGCGGTCTGTTTTTCAGCTGCAGCACGTTCTGCAGCACGCCGTTCTTCTGCTTCGGCAACCGCAATATCGCGTGCCGCGCGTATGTTAATGCTAGACGTTACCGGCCCAGTGTGATGCAAACCCTGGGAACGGGATTCGTCCTCTCGCGCTTTCCTCTTTTGAGCCGCGAGCGAGCGTACTTCCTGTGGAAGATCCTGTGACCTACGGGAGGCGCTGCGTGCGGAACGTTGGGGCAGGTCATGTCGCGCGCTCAAACGTGCGACCCCGTCCTGAAGGGAAGACCTTGAGGATCCCCCTGCTCGGCGGCGTCCGGAAGCGGTATCGGCGGAGGGGGACTCACGGTTATCCTGCCCGACAGGTACACCAGAGTCAGACAGATATTTGTCCCTGAGGGACTGAATATTAAAAATTCCCATGGATACCTTTCAGAGTCTCGGACGCTCCAGAAGCGCATTGCATTGCCTCCAGGGCAGGGCTACTCACCTATTATTTTACCTGTAGAACACAATTTGTCAGTCTTAGAGGGTTCCTAGCGTGTACCTCGATGTTGTGTTAGGCACGAGCAGAGTACACGACGGCGGTGTTTACACGGATGACTTTCCGCGAAAAACTACATATTATAATACGTCTTATACGCCGCAAAGATTAAGCAGAAATATGCCATAGTCTGAAAATAACCCTGATCTGCATGCTAAAATCTACATACGTATTTTACGTGTATTTTTTATCGGCACCAGCCGTTTCACGAAAGCACAATTCATGAAATTCCTCACCGCACTGCGGACTGAACTGGGGCAGCTAAGCTATTCACTCAAAGCTCGTAAAACCCCTCAACAATGGCGAGATCAATACGCCGCAATTCGTGGTATCCGCATTTTTAACACGCCATCTATACACTATCGAGGCCCCCGTACAGAAGTATGGGGTATTGCGATGGTTAAAGATGAAATAGATATTTTGCCTTCTGTTATTGACCATATGTTTCAACAGGGAGTACATCGGCTGCTTATTGCGGATAATCTTTCGCATGATGGTACCCGGGAATATATTCGTGAAAGATCAACTCACGACTCTAGAATTATCTATGCTGAAGATAATTACATTCCGTATGTACAATCCGAGAAAATGACGTGGTTAGCGCATCTGGCCTGGCGATACGGTGCACGATGGGTTATTCCTTTCGATGCAGACGAATTTTGGTATGCGCCTTCAGATACGCTCGCAAAATTTTTACAGACCTGCCAAAGCTCGGTAATTTATGCCGGATTTCATCATTCGGTACCTGTCACGGAGAACCCGAGTGATGTTATCAACACGGAACTTGTGATGGATACGGCAGATTCCTTCCCCGGAAAGGTGGCCTTTCGTGCCCATCCTTTTGCTGTTGTGGTACGTGGTAACCACGAAGTACGCCGTTTAGGCGCTCATGAACGTTCCTTAGAGATCGTGCATGTGCAGTATCGGGGGGCTACTCAGATTGCGCGAAAAGTTCGGCAAGGGGTCACCAGCGCTGTGAGCACAGGCCGAGACGCCGCAGTGATTACTCCGCATTGGCTTGCTGGCAGTAAGCTCAGCGATAGTGAGATTCAAGAGGTATGGACCAATATCTCTCACGGTCTGCCGGATGAGCGCATCCAATTCAAAGCTGAAGGTCCTATGGCGCGCGGAAAATTTTTGCGGTGGAGAAGCTGGAACGAAGACGGTTCCTTAAACAAATTCTCTTCTGATGCCTCAGGTAATGCTGGGGGATCATCGTGAGTAAAGAATCTGCACCCGTTATGGCAGGAGTACCCAGTACTAGGTACGTTATGCTGGATAGCCTGACAATTTTGCGGGGTCCGGCTGCGCTATTCGTCTTTTTCTACCATACAAGGTGGGCGCATGTGGTTCCTAGCGCATCCGTGGGATATGTAGGAGTCGCATTGTTCTTCGTGCTTTCGGGATTCGTGCTGACCTGGTCATATAAGCCCGCCGACGGAGCCAAGAAATTCTACCTGCGCCGATTTGCGCGTGTATACCCGCTGCACCTTTTCTTCTTTGCACTTGCCTTGGCAATTCTCGTCTTGACTCAGGAAGCCCCATCTGCGGGTGCTACATTAAGCAACCTGGTTCTGCTCCACACCTGGGTGCCGAATTGGGACTATATTTTTTCGGTCAATGGGGTGAGCTGGTCTTTAGGCTGCGAGGCTTTTTTCTATGCCTGTACTCCGCTCGTACTGGGTTGGCTCAGCCGCCGCTCCCCGAAGGCGGGATATACCGTTTTGGCGGGTTGGTTCCTGCTGACGGCGGCGGTGGCGAGCGCTATAGCACTTACCTCTAATTACGCCGATGTTGTGGTGTACGCTAACCCGTTGCTTCGTTCGGGTGAGTTCGCCTTAGGCATGCTCTTAGGACTTCTGGCGCTTAAAGTTCGTGACGGCGATTTAGCGATGCCACGGATACGTACCTGGCAACTGTTTGCGGTAACAGCACTCGCTTTAGCCGGGATTTCTGGTGTTTCTAAAGTTAGTTTGCCGCAGACCATCAACGGGTTTGTGCTTGACCCGGTATGGTTCTTACTGATTGGAATGTTTGCGCTTCACGATATACAGCGCGCGCAATCGCATCATCAGGTTGGTGAGCCGGTGCCGGGGAATTGGATACGCCGCTCTCTCGTGTATTTCGGTGAGGTGAGTTTTGCCTTCTATCTGGTCCATGAAATTGTTATTTTCCGATTCATCAAGACCTCTTTAGGGAGCGATATGATTCGCATGGATGCACGGGGAATCTTGATGATGCTCATAATCTTGGTGATTTCTATACTTGCAGCGATCGCTGCGCATCATCTGGTGGAGCGTCCTGCTCGTATTATGATTCTCAAGGCATCCACGCGCACTCTGTGAGGTTTTTATGAAAAATATTTATCGTAAACTCAGAATCTTCTTTCCCGGACGAAAATTTTATATTTTAATCCTCAATATTCTGGGGCTTTTCGTGGTGTCTCTTTTCGAGATGCTGGGTGTGGCGGCTATTCTACCTATCGTTAACCTGGCGATGGGTGCCCCTATTACCGGGTATTTGCGAACTGTTGCGGAACTTTTCGGCAACTCCGACCGCACGCAGCTTATCGTGATTTTTGGTGTCGCACTGGTGCTCGCCTTTGTCATCAAGGGTGTGTTGTCGTTGGTTATTAAGCGCTGGAGTCTGGGGTTTATTGCTACCCAGCAGAGCATTACCTCGGTGAATCTGCTCAACTGCTATATGCGTGAGCCTTATCTGGTTCACCGTAAGCGCGGTGCAGCGGCGGTGCTTAACTCGGTTAATGACATTGTGGGGCAGGCGTACAGCGCTTTCGTAAATGGTGTCATGAGCTTTATCGGGGATTTACTCTCCATCGTGGTGCTCATGGTGATGCTGCTGGTTCTTATGCCGCTTCCCGCGCTTTTCGCTTTTGCCTACTTCGGCGTGGCTGCCTTTGCGCTTCAATACGTTTTGCGAAGGAAAAATAAGGAGCAGGGCGAGATTATCCTGGAAGCTACGCGCGGCTCGATGAATGCAGCGCTTGATGCTGTGGTTGGGTTCCGCGAGATTCGTATGCACGGTGTGACCGAACGGTACCTACACCGGTACCAGAGCAAGCGCATGGACTCGGTGAATGCGAATATGCGGAACGTTTTCCTCCAAGAACTTCCAAAGTATACCCTTGAAATTATTTTTATTCTCGGAATCGCCGCACTTCTAGCGATCATGAGCATGACTCAGGGTATCGATAGCGCACCCTATCTGCTCCTTTTCGCCGGTGCCTGCATCCGTATTCTGCCGAACTACACGCGCATTGTGGCGTCCCTAGGTAATATTCGTGCTGGTGAGAAACCCAGCGATGAGCTTGTCCGCGAAATTGGGATGCTTGATGAACAGGGGAAGAAGCTCGATCTTCCGCCTGCTCCCGCCGCTGATGCTCAGGCAGAGTACGTAAACCGTGAGATTGAGCCCATCACTATTACGGTGGAGAACCTTTCCTTTACCTACCCCGACGGCGACCAGCCGGTGCTTAAGAACATTAACCTGCAGATTCCTATGGGTACGTCGATCGCTTTCGTAGGCGGCTCGGGTTCGGGAAAGACCACCCTGGTTGATTTGATTTTGGGGCTTTTCAGTACCGAGCAGGGGCGCGTTTTGTGCAATGGGGTGCCGATCGAGCAGGATCTACCCGCGTGGTTTCAGCGCATCGGGTATGTGCCTCAAGATGTCTTCATCGCCGATTCTACGGTGCTGGAGGCGGTTGCCTTCGGGCTTGAACCGCATGAGATTGATGAGGCGCGGGTGCGTGAATGCTTGGCTGTCGCTGAGCTTACCGAGGTTGTGGATTCCCTGGAGAACGGGCTGATGACGATGATCGGGCACAATGCTGTTCGGCTTTCGGGCGGTCAGCGCCAGCGTCTAGGCATTGCCCGTGCAATCTACCGCAACCCCAGCGTGCTCATTATGGACGAGGCTACCAGCGCCCTGGATAACGAGACCGAGCATAAAATTACCCAGGCGATCGAGCGTATCTCGCGGGATATTACCGTGATTATCGTGGCGCATCGCCTCTCGACGGTGCGCAATGTGGATCAGCTGATTTACCTTTCGCAGGGTGAAATCGCCGCGCAGGGAACCTTCACGCAGGTGCAGCAGCAGAATGAAGAGTTCGCCAATCTGGTGCGTTTAGGGCAGCTTCCCGAGTAGTCGGGCGAATCGAGCTGAAAACAGTAGGACTGTGCCCGCCTCCCAATCTTGGGGAAGGCGGGCACAGGTCTATGCGGATGCTATTTCTAGGCGGTCTCTGGCCGGGCTTCAAGGAAGGGTTTAAGGCTGTGGGCATCCTGCGGTATATCGCTGCCTAGGGGGTAGAGGCTTCCACGCGGCTGCCACGCAAGATTTACGGGCATGGGTCTGCCCGCGATAAGATCCAACCAAATATCGGCAAGCTGTTTCTCGCTTAACTCGCCATTTTTGCGCCAGTGATACCCCAAATCCTCCGGCAAATCGGTGAGCTCAAGTGCCTTTGCCCCCTGCATGAGCTTGCGCTGCAGCTGCTGCCGCGAACGCCAAGGCAAATGTAAGATAACCACCCGATCGGTGCCCTGCGCCCCAGGCCGAAGCACCCGATGATTACCCATAGTGACGACCGATGACCGCCAAGATTTAAAGCACACCTTCGGGTCAAAATGAGCGGTTGTATCGAGCACCAAGTCTCCCGAAGCCGTAGGAAACAGGTTGTAGAGCCGCGAGATTTCTACGGTATTTTTGCTGGTGGACAGAACCTCGGCAAGCGTACCCTCAACGCCGAACCAAAACTCGTCCGCATCGAAAGGCACCACCCAGGTGGCACCGGCTCGCTGGGCACGATGGGTCAGATAGGTCATTTTCTCGGACTGATAGTAGGCGGGCTCCCGATCACGCCCAACACTTAGCGGCAGTTCACGGCTAAGACGCTGAAGAAGCTCAAAAGTACCGTCATCTGAACCGTTATCGACCACCAGGATGCGCGCCACCCCCTGGGCATGCAGGTGCCGCAGGGAACGTTCGAGCACATCCGACTCATTCTTGACCATCGCGACCGCCCACACGCCCTTGGTCGTGGGCAGGGGAGGGAGCTCAAAGGTTTTCTCTAGCGCCCGGTAGCGGTTTTTGAAATCTCCTGTGTTCAGCAGGGCACGTGCCTCACGCCGGGTACGCAGATCGCGCTGCGCCAGAAAAAGCCGATGTTTTCCAGTGCGAAGTCCGCGAACCGCCGGGTCTATAAAACGGGGTTTAAAGCGCGAGTTTTCAAGGCGTCCAGAGAAAAAATTACGGGAGTTAGATACGATTCGCTGCGAAAATTTAAACGGCGCGAGAAATTTGATGTTCATGGGTTATCTTCCGTGCTTGAGTATGAGTGAGTTGTGAAAGAGTGAAGTATAGGGTTTTACGCGGTATCGCCTTCTTCAGGCAGAAGCCAGGTACCCCCATGCGGCGGCTTAACCGCATGCCAACGGGAGAAATGCGGATGCGGACGCACAGTTCCGGGCACCACGATAGGCTGGCGGGTTTTCGCATCGTACTCATGGGCATTCGGTACGTACACCTCAACGGGGTGATCCGCCTGCGCCATATAAGCACCCCAGTACCCGAACGTAGTATTCGTAAGAATAAGCCAGCGCGCCTTCGCAAGAACCGCTAAATCCGCGAACATACCCTCGCCGGTCTTATCGTAGATTACCGGGGCAATATCTTCGAGGAAACTCAGGTTTTCACGGCACCACTGCGGATCATCACTTGTGACCACAAAATTACTGGGACTCATACGTTTAAGCACCTGATCCAGGGCCTCACGTACATAGGCCACAGTATCAATACCGTAACGCTGCCGAATTGCGGGAACAGAATAATAATCACCGCGCCGAATACTGAGCACCACCGTATTACTTCCTACAATATTGCCTACTGTAAGAATGCGCTGCCTAAAATGCTCAGAAGAAAGTAATCGTTCACGGGCGAAAATCTCAAGAGAACCGGGTGCAAAACTATCTTCTACATTGGTATCAAGACCAGAATAACGCCGGTGTAAAAACTTAAAATCTTTCGGATCCATCATGAGTTCCTGCAAAGCAGGAAATTCTGTAAGCCAAGGTTCTAAACCGGCAGTATTGAGCATATATGAAAAATCCCCGGCATCGGCGCGACGGTCAGCATCAACAGCCGCCAACAGATAAAGCCAATTACCGCCGCGAGAAAAAGGAGGCGCAATATACACTTTCTCGCGAGAGTGGCGAACTGTATCCAAAACCCGTGCAATACCGGGGCGTAGAAACCCCATCACGCGAAAATAAGCTTCAACATGCGGCGGGCGCATACCCTCAAGTTCTGTTAACCGGGTTTTATCTTCAGACTCAGAACGACGATTCACACATAACTCCCTGGGATTTACACACGCAATACCTTTATTATGAGGCAAAATACGCTGTATAGTCACCTGATATGTCGATACTATATTAGAATTATAAAGTAACACTCACTCACGAGGATATGACGGCAACAACTATGTACAGTATGCCGAGAGTTTCCTCACGAATAAACACATACGTTTACAGACAATGTTTGATGACCGGAACATAGATGTAAACCGCAACAGAAAGCATTTTTGTGACTTCGTCAGCAGAAACTATCTCCGCCATTATTCCCTTTTATGGCGAACCTGCTCCCGTGCTGGATTTAATTGCCAGCCTGCGCACGCAGCGGGGAATAACCCCCGAAAATCTTGAGATTATCGTTTCTGACGACCGCTCACCCATACCCTTTCCCGACACTGAAGGCGTGAGCATCGTGCGCCGCGAGCGCAACGGCGGATTTGGCAGTGCCGTAAACTCCGGGGCTGCACGCGCACGTGGAGACTGGCTGATAATCCTCAACAGCGACCTTGAACTCGGCGAAAACTTCATCAGCTCAATGCTCACGGCGCTCGCCGTCTATCCGCAGGCACTTGCCAGCCCCCAAGTAATCGGCCACGACGGAAACCACCAGTGGGTAGCCCGCAAATTCCCCACCGTGGGGCATATCGCGTGGGAATGGTTCACACCCCTGGCACGCTTCAAATCTACACGCCTGTGGCATCGCGGGGCAGGGCACGATATAAGTGCCTGCACCGCCTTGAGGCCCCACGGAACAGACTGGGTCATGGGCGCCTGCATGATGGTGCCCCGCACGGTATACGAACGGGTACAAGGCATGGACGAGCGCTTCTACATGAACAGCGAAGAAGTAGACTTCCAACGCCGCCTTGCCGAGATTGGGGTGCCGCGCATCCTGGTGCCCCAGGTGACGGTCACCCACGAAGGAGGCGCATCCAGCCCCTCAGCCCGGCGCCGCCAATGGCTTACCACCGCACGGTTTATCTACGCCGAAAAATGGGGGTTCGAGAAAAACCTGCGCCGCGCCCTAACCCTCACCAGCTACGCCAACTACGGTTTCAACCTGGTGCGGTCCCTGCGGAATCACCGGGTGAACCCGCGCGAGATTCTGAACCACGAACTAGAGCTGATCCGGCGGGGAACACGGCACGAAAACTAGCCGCGTAACCGCGCCGAACCTGGCTTTCCCGCACGAAGGACCACAGGACAGAGAAGAACCACAAAGGATACACGAGATGAGAGCCCCCACGATTCTGCTGGTTTCGCCAGCGTTCCACGGGTATTGGAAGGCTATTGAGGCTTCGCTAAACGTTGCCGGATACGAGGTTCGCACCCATATTTACGATGCTCCCGGCACCGTTGCCGACCGTATTCGCAATAAGCTCGCGCACGAACTGCCCGAAAAATATCGGCCCGCATCCGCCGAAGCCCAGGCGACCGCCCGTGCTATCGCCGCGTTTGAGGAGTATCACCCCGATATTGTGCTCGTCATCAAAGGCGACCTGCTGGGGGATACCTGGTGGCAAAAACTTGAAGAATCCGGGGTTCGCTACGGAACCTGGCTCTACGACGAGCTACGTCGCATGTCATACACCCTGGAAGATTTACCGCGCCTCGGAGCGCTCGCAAGCTATAGCCCGCAGGATGCCGAATACCTGCGTTCCCTAGGGTACGCCGTCTTGGATATGCCCAACGCCTACGATTCGCACTGCGCGATCGCGCCGGTTACCGAAGACGCCATCAGTTTCGTCGGGGCGAATTACCCCAATCGTGAGCATACGCTGCGTGCCCTGCACGAGGCGGGAATACCCGTGCGCGCCTACGGGCGAGACTGGTCACGCCACCCCTGGGATATAGCCCGAACCCGCAGATTCAAGGGCGCCGGAATTCCCGCGCACCGTGATATCGACCGATCCGCCGCCTACGGGGTCATGGCATCATCACCGGCGACCCTGAATATCCACCATAACCAAGACGGCTTCACGATGCGCACCTTCGAAGCCCCCGGTGTGGGTGCACTTCATCTGATTGATCGGGCCGATGTGGCGCGCTACTACGAACCCGGGCGCGAAGTACTGGTCTACGAGAGTACCGAAGAACTTATTGACCTGTGCGCCCGCATCTTTCGTGAACCTCGCTGGGCGCATGCAATCCGTGAGGCCGGGCAGCGACGCACCCTCGCCGAGCATACCTTCGATGATCGCGTCAAAATTTTGGAGAAACTATGGGCCTAAACTACCCCGTCGATCTCGAAGCCTGGCATGCCTGGCAGCAGCGCCAAAACACTCTGCGCTGGGTGAAAGGACGCGCCCAGAACATGGTGCGCGCCCGCAGAGGTGCCCAACAGGACATGGTTTCCGGCATGCTCTATACGCGCGGGGCAATACCGCGGGTACTGATCGTGCTCGACTCGTTCTCACCCACAAGCCGCAACGCTCTGCTGGAACCGCTCAAACACCTCGAAGGGGTGGGGGTCGCGCTCTGGTGCCCGAGCGACGCTTCAGAATATCTCAACGGACAATACGCCAGCACACGCTATAGCCGCAAAGACTGGACCACAACCCCGATACGCGCCGATGAGCTCGCCGAAAAACTGCCCGGCGTGCGCCTCGTGCTGTCCTTAGGGCACTACCTTCCGCGCGGTCACGCGGCCTACCGATTCGCCCGCGAACGCGGCATAGCCTACTGGGTAGTACAGCACGGGCTGCTGGTTCCGCACGCCCCGCCGCTGCCCATCGGTTCAACTCTGCTCGCCTTCAGCGACGAGGACGCCCAATTTTGGGCTTCCGGACGCCGCGACGTGCAGACGCATACCGTCGGCTCACAGCTGCTCTACCGCGCTATCCAAAATACGCACGGCGAAACCACCAAATCCCTGGGCAAAATCCTGTTTCTGGGGCAGATGCACGGCGCGGAGTTACCGCGCGCATCCTTCGCCCGCGCCGCGCACAGCTTTTTGAAACGCCACGACGGCATCTACCGGCCGCACCCGAGCGAAACCGATAAACTCTCCCGCGCCACCCACGCGCTCTGGGAGATAGAAGGCATAGCCATAGATCGCTCTTCCACGCCCCTGAACGAGGTGCCGAACCCGGTGGTCTCAGTCTTTTCAACCGGCGTGCTTGAGGCCGCAATCCGCGGTATTCCGGCGTGGGTGTACCACCCGAACCCGCCCGCTTGGCTCGAAGAATTCTGGGCACGCTACGGCATGAACCGCTGGGGCGAAGACCCCACGCCAGCGCCCGAACAACCCGCAGTCGAGCCCGCCCACACTATCGCTCAGCTCATCATCGACTACCTGGAGGCATACTGATGCGAGTTCTCTGCGTTATTCCCGTGCGCGGCGGATCCAAAGGCATACCGCGTAAAAACCTGCGCGAGATCGCAGGAAAACCCCTGGTGGCGTGGACTATTTTGCAGGCGCTCGCCGCCCGCGACGAACTGGCGGGGGAGCACGAGGTGCGGGTTGCGGTCTCAACCGAAGACCAAGAACTCGCCGCTATCGCCCGCCACTACGGAGCCGAGGTTCCGTTCATGCGCCCCGCGCATCTTGCCGAAGATACCACAGCCACCGAACCGGTGATCGAGCACGCCATCGACTTCTACACGGGTGAGGGCTGGGCGCCGGATGCGGTCATGCTGCTGCAGGCCACCAGCCCGGTACGCCTGCCCGGCACTCTGGCCCGTGCAGTACGTCAATTTGCCGAGAACGGCAAAGACTCACTGGTTGGGGTTATCCCGATCGGTCCGTTTATTTGGCGGTGGCACCCGGATGCCGAGCCCACCGCAGAGTTCGAGATTATGGCGCGCCCGCGCCGCCAAGAACTCACACAGGAGACCTTCCGGTACCGGGAGAACGGTTCGCTCTATATCACCAAAACTCACGTGTATACCGAGCACCACAACCGTTTGGCGGGGTATCCTGGAGGGACCATTGATCTTTTCACGCTTCATGAGGTCGAGGGCGTCGATATTGATGCCCCTATTGATTTTGCGGTTGCCGAGCATCAGCTCAAGCAGATTCTTGAGGGTCACCCCGGCGTAAGAAGCTAAGCCTCAGCGTCAAAAGACCCAACACTCACTCTCACTAAACACAAGTTTTCTTGAAGAAAGCATCATAAACCGTGATTATCGAACGTAATATTGCGCCCTATGTGGTCTTCGCCGAAGACCCGATTCTGACTGCGCTTCACAAAATTT
>ERZ773073.103-NODE-103-length-46653-cov-6.603545_pt1 | contig 46653 bp, 44 predicted proteins | sample MGYA00580616_ERZ773073 | MGnify/ENA primary metagenome ERZ773073 (study PRJEB29015, sample SAMEA2737960) | human oral metagenome | biome: human oral; feature: human-associated habitat; material: dental | place: China | collected 2131 ...
GGTCAGCGATACCGTACTCGGTGATGATGATCTTCACAGAGTGCTCGCTGTGGTCAAGGTGAGAGACCATGGGGACGAAGGCCGAGATCTTGCCATCCTTAGCTGTAGAAGGCGTGGTGAAGATCGATAGGTATCCATTACGAGCGAAGTCACCTGATCCTCCGATACCATTCATCATGCGCGTGCCATTGACATGCGTTGAGTTGATATTACCGAAGATATCCGCTTCGAGAGCTGTATTGATGGTGATGACACCGAGGCGGCGTACGATCTCGGGGTTATTAGAATACTCCTGTGGACGTAGGATGAGCTTGTCCTTATAGAAGTCGAGGTTAGCGTAGATGTCTTGGATCACGGGACGAGTGACGGAGAGAGAGCATCCGCTGGCGAACTTAACGCGTCCCTTCTTCATAAGGTCGATCACGGCATCTTGGATCACTTCGGTGTAAACATTGAAGGCTGGGATCTGCTTATTGTCACCCAAAGCTCCGAGGACGGCATTGGCCACGTTCCCCACACCACTCTGTAGGGGGAGGAATTCCTTAGGCAGACGTCCTGCTTCCATCTCGGATACGAGGAAGCGAGCTACATTGTCACCGATGGCTTTCGTTACATCATCTAGAGGGGCGAATGCGCCTTCGTCATTGGGTTCGCTAGTGCGTACGACCCCGACGATCTTCGCTGGATCGACCTTGACGAAAGGCTGACCGACACGATCGCTAGGTGAATAGATAGGCATATCACGGCGGTGAGGAGGATCTAGGGGCTCACAGAGGTCGTGAATGCCTCGGATTTCCTTAGGATGCTTGTCGTTTAGCTCTACGATGATCTTGTCTGCTAGACGACAAATCGTAGGAAGGATCCCGACACCAGAGGTGGGCACGATCTCACCGTCCTCGGTGACGTCTGCTGCCTCTACGATGGCTACGTTGATCTTGCCTAGGAAGCCATAGCGTAGCTCCTGTGCGAGCATCGAGAGGTGCATGTCGAAGTAGGGGTTCTCACTAGCGTTAATGCCAGTGCGCATATCCTTATTCGACTGGTAAGGGGTACGGAACTTGACAGCATGAGCACGAGAGAGCGCACCATCGAGGCGGTCTCCGGTACTAGCACCTGTAAACATACCGATCTTGAATGGACGTCCAGCGGCGTGCTCTGCTTCGGCACGGCGAGCGATAGCGCCTGGTACTACCTTCGGACACCCTGCGGGCGTGAAGCCACTGAAGCCTACGTTGTCATCGTGCTGCACTAGGGCAGCTGCTTCATCAGCAGTAATGAATTTGAGAGCCATAATTCTCTGTTTCTATGGGGTGTGTGCTATAAAAGAATAGCGGATTTCCTTTGCAGAAGCAAAATTAAGGAATATCTCGCTATTTCCCTTGGCTTTTACCTAGGTGCTTACGGTAGAGATCGGGGCGTAGGCGCTGGGTGCGCTCCAGGGCGCACTCCATCTTCCAAGCCTCGATACGGGCGGCATGTCCCGATAGGAGGACATCGGGGACCTTCCAGCCCTTGTAGTCTGCGGGACGGGTATAGATCGGAGGAGCTAAAAGATCATCCTGGAAGGTGTCTGATAACGCACTCTCTGCGTCACCGATGACGCCTGGTAGCAGGCGCACTGTGGCATCTACCATCAGAGCTGCGGGTAGCTCTCCGCCGGTGAGTACATAGTCACCGACGGAGATCTCCCGTGTGATGAGGTGCTCTCGTATCCGCTGGTCTATCCCCTTGTAGTGTCCGCAGAGGATGATGAGGTTCTCCTGAAGACTCATCTGGTTAGCGATGCCCTGATTGAAGGTCTCGCCATCGGGAGAGGTATAGATCACCTCGTCGTAGTGGCGCTGGCTTTTCAATTCAGAGATCGCTCTGTCAATGGGCTCGATCTGGAGGATCATCCCCGCTTCGCCCCCGAAAGGATAATCATCGACACGGCGCCACTTATTCGTGGACCAGTCTCTAATATTATGTATATGTAGCTCGAGGAAGCCTTGCTCTTGGGCTCGGCCAACGATCGAGTGCTTCAAGGGGCTCTCTAGGAGCTCGGGGACAACGGTGAGGATATCGATGCGCACGTGGCTAGATGGGATGTGGAAGAAAGTAGATGGGAGGGTTACTTGCCCTTGCCTTCAGGGAAGAGGCGGTAGGCGATGGTGCGAGATGTCGTAGACTTGACCTTCTTCAGACCCTTTGTCTCGGTGACTTCGCAGTGAGTGGGGAAGCCATTCTTGTCAGGGGTCGTGTATCGGTACTCGTAGATAAGGAGATCCGAGAGCTCAAGGTACGATTTGCGCTGAGGGGTAGTGGAGACTGCCTCTACGCCATCCTCGGTGCTGAGACTCTTCCCGGAGGGCTTGGAGGGGTCAGCGTCCTTCCTTGGGGTGTAGGTAGATAGGCTGTACACCTCTTCATCTCCGTAGGCTGTATAGCGCCAGATCTGAAGCTCCAGACGGGTAGGCTTATTGAGATCCTGCTTTTCGGGGTCGACGCTGGTGTCGAAGTAGATTACTTCCCGCTGAATGGGACGGCCATAGAGGTCACGACGCACCCACTCTTCTTGGAGGTAGCGTGGGCGATCGGGATCCTTAGGGTTAGCTCCCTTGACGCGTTCGTAGGATCGAGCGACTTCGAAGACGCCCTCCTGGCGGTACTGCGTATAGACGACTTGGGTCGTCGTTTGGCCTGGGGAGGCGTTAGGGTAGGTCGTGGTGATGGAGCTCTCTGGACGAAGGCCAAGGTAAGTATAGGTGGTTTCGGTGAGTTTGTTCTTGACTCCGTCGTAGAGGGTCTGTACTGTCAGCAGGCGGACGCCTTCGCCGTAGGGCTTGTAGGTAAAGACTTCTTCCCGCTTCTCTTCGCCTGCGGTCGTGATACGGTGGGTGGCGATGGAGGTAAGGTAGCCTATTTCGTTACGATTGTAGACCTTGCTAAAGCGAAGGGTTGGGGTCGTGCCATTGAGCTCAGAGCTATCTCGGCGGAGACGCTCGCCTTGTTTGCCGAAAGTCTCTTCGATACGACCGATTGCCTTGCTTGAGGCATCCAGTAGGGTAGTCGTTCGCATCTCTACCTTACCGGCTAGGAGGGAGCGAGGTGGGATCGAAGGACGAGAAGGGCCGTCTCCGTTCTTGTTAAAGCAGCTGCTTAGGAGCAGGGCGCTAGCGCAAGCTAGGGCAAAGTGAGTTCGTTTCATAGGGCAAGTATCTTAAAGATTAGACATTACGCCAATGTGGTGCAAAGCTAAGGAAAATCCCGACACCGCCCGAGATCGTAGATACTCGTTCCCCAGACTAATCTCTCTGAGTCACCCGATAGGAGGAGGGTGGTGTAATCCATAGCAAAGATGTCCTCGGATAGTGCTCGCGGGCACCAGAACGCCGAAGGGTGTGAAGGAGGAACAGTAAGCCTCTTGCTTCTGGAGAAAAAACGTTTGCCCGCTTCGCCTTAGTGTGTCCCCTCCCTATGATTTTTTTAAAGTCCGCTTTAGCCCCGTCTTTGTGTCGCCTTGTGGAGAGCTTGGTGTAGGGGCAGAGAAGTGTCTTGGGGGCAGGCTTAAGGCTACCCTATAATTAAGGTATAGCTTAGTCGGGCAAGAGGTATATCTTCCCCCGAGGAGAGGTCTATCTTTCTTCGGACGAAGGTAGGGGTTGCTTCTGAGGCTAGTGGGTGAGCGGAGCATCGGAGGCTCTTTCTCGTGTGAGCGGAGATGGTTGGTTGGAATAGCCTGGTTTTATGGATTTTGGGTCGGAGGTAGGGCGTTGAAGGGGGAGAGTGTGCTCCTTCGGTGGGCAATGGTAGAGTTGATGCGATATGCGTGTTAATGTGATAGTTGCAAGTCTCATAAGTTCTTTGTACTTTTGTGTGCTTTTTGCCCTCGGTGGATACCTATGTCCGTACGTAGTGTGGCTAGCCTAAGGCAGAGCACAAGCAGTATGTTTAAATATTGTCCGGGTGTCCGGATCAATTTAATTCTCAATCTTAATGACAGATCCTATTGCAGATTACCTGACGCGTCTGCGTAATGCAGTGAAGGCAGGCCACCGTGTGGTCGAGATCCCCGCGTCTAATCTAAAGAAAGAGATCACGAAGATCCTCTTCGACAAGGGGTACATCCTCAACTTCAAGTTTGTCGAAGACGGCCCTCAGGGGAGCATCAAGGTGGCTCTCAAGTACGACCGCTCAGGTAAGGTCAATGCCCTTAAGGCTCTGAAGCGTGTCTCTCGCCCTGGTCTTCGTAAGTATGTCGGCTATCGTGAGATGCCCCGCGTACTCAATGGTCTTGGTATCGCTATCCTCTCCACTTCTAAGGGTGTCATGACCGACAAGGAAGCTTCTCAGCTCAAGGTGGGCGGTGAAGTACTATGTTACATCTACTAAAGTAAGGAGGAATACAATGTCAAGAATAGGTAAGCACCCCATCAGCATCCCCGCAGGAGTTACCGTGTCCGTCAAGGATGGTGTCGTCACCGTCAAGGGCGCTAAGGGTGAACTCACGCAGAATGTAGATGCTCGTATCTCCGTAGCAGTAGAAGGCGATCAGGTACTCGTTAGCCGTAGTAGCGACGAGCGCCAGGAGCGCTCACTTCATGGCCTATATCGTGCCCTGATCCAGAATATGGTCACGGGTGTCTCCGAAGGCTTCTCGAAGACCCTTGAGCTCGTCGGTGTCGGTTATCGTGCCTCCAATCAGGGTCAGATCCTCGAGCTTAGCCTCGGCTTTACGCACAGCATCTTCCTCCAGCTCCCTAAGGAAATCAATCTGGAGACGAAGACTGAGCGTAACAAGAACCCACTTATCATCCTCTCTAGCGCTGACAAGCAGCTCCTAGGACAGGTTTGTGCTAAGATTCGCTCCTTCCGTATGCCTGAGCCTTACAAGGGTAAGGGTATCCGCTTCGAAGGCGAAGTCGTCCGTCGTAAGTCGGGTAAGAGCGCAGGTAAGTAACCGCTAAACACGTATAAAGCTATCATGCCACAGAAAGAAACAAGAAGACAGAAGATCAAGACGCGTGTACGTGCCAAGATCAGCGGTACGGCAGAGCGTCCTCGCCTGACGGTATTCCGAAGCAATAAGCAGATCTACGCTCAGGTGATCAATGATGTCGAAGGCATCACGATCGCTAGCGCTTCCTCCCTCAAGCTCGAAGCTACAGGGACGAAGAAGGAGATCGCTGCCCTCGTAGGTACTGAAGTAGCTAAGGCTGCTCAGGCTGCAGGTGTCTCCTCCGTAGTATTCGACCGTAACGGCTACCTCTATCACGGCCGCGTGAAGGAGCTCGCAGATGCAGCACGTGCTGCAGGTCTTAACTTTTAATACCGCCAATAGCAATGTCAGATAATCGCTCCAGAACCCCACGCGACTCCGAACAGAAGGATAAGCTCGTCGAACGCCTCGTGGCCATCAACCGTGTAACTAAGGTTACTAAGGGTGGTCGTACCTTTACCTTCGCTGCTATCGTCGTCGTCGGTGATGAAGAAGGCCGTATCGGCTTTGGCCTCGGTAAGGCTGGTGAAGTCTCTGCCGCTATCCAGAAGGGTGGTGCAGCTGCTCGCCGTAATCTTAAGCAGATCCCCCTCCATAAGGGTACGATCCCTCACGAACAGGTCGCATCCTACGGTGGCGCTCGTGTATTCCTAAAGCCCGCTTCTGCCGGTACCGGTGTTAAGGCTGGTGGTGCTATGCGCGCTGTCCTCGAAAGCGTCGGTGTCACGGATGTCCTCGCTAAGAGCAAGGGTTCTTCTAACCCACACAACCTCGTTAAGGCTACGATCGAAGCATTGACTCAGATGCGCTCTCCTCTGATGGTAGCTCGTCAGCGTGGTGTCTCTGTCGAAAAGGTCTTCAAGGGCTAATCATCATCACTAGATTTGACAAGTACAATGGCACAGATTAAGATCCAACAAGTACGTAGTAAGATCAAGAGCCCTAAGGTCCAGAAGCTAACCCTTCAGGCACTCGGACTGAAGAAGCTCAACCAGATCGTCGAGCATAACGACACACCACAGATCCGTGGTATGGTCGAAGCCGTCAAGCACCTGGTACGCATCGTAGAGTAATCACCCTATAAGAAAGACAGAAAACAAAGATGAATCTATCAAGTTTGAAGCCCGCTGCGGGCTCAGTCAAGACGCGCAAGCGTATCGGTCGTGGTCCTGGCTCTGGTCTCGGTGGTACTTCTACGCGTGGTCATAAGGGGGCAAAGAGCCGCTCAGGTTATTCCAAGAAGCTCGGCTTCGAAGGTGGTCAGATGCCTATCCAGCGTCGTCTGCCTAAGTTCGGCTTCACGAATATCAACCGTGTGGAGTATGCTCCAGTAAATCTGGATACGCTCCAGCGTCTTGCTGAAGCTAAGGGACTCTCTCGTATCGCTAAGGCTGACCTCATCGAGGCTGGTCTCGTCGGTAAGAATGACCTCGTGAAGATCCTTGGTAACGGTGCTTTGAGCCTCAAGCTCGATGTCGAAGCCAATGCATTCTCCAAGTCAGCTGAAGCAGCTATCATCGCTCAAGGTGGTAGTATTATCAAGCTCTAATTAAATCGCTCATGCGTTTTGTAGAGACACTGAAAAACATTTGGAAGGTTGAGGAGCTGCGTCAGCGGATCCTCACCACCTTGTTTTTCGTCCTGATCTATCGCTTGGGATCGTTTATTGTGATCCCAGGGATTGATCCAAACCAGCTCAGCGCTCTGCAGTCGCAGACGAGTGAGGGGCTGATGGCACTCCTAGATATGTTCTCTGGGGGAGCATTCTCGAATGCTTCGATCTTCGCTATGGGGATCATGCCTTATATCTCCGCCTCTATCGTTATGCAGCTCGCCGCCATCATTGTGCCTTCTATCCAGAAGCTACAGCAGGAGGGCGAGAGTGGGCGCCGAAAGATCGACCAGTGGACACGCTATCTGACCGTACTCCTCCTGCTCGTACAGGGTTCGGCATACCTTGTCAACCTCAATGTACAGCTTCAGAGTGTAGGTGGCTCGATGCCTCATGGCCTCTGGTTTGATATCTATGCGATCGTGGTTATGGCAGCAGGTAGCATGTTCGTCCTCTGGCTTGGTGAGCGTATCACCGATAAGGGATTGGGCAATGGTGTCTCGCTGATCATCATGATCGGGATCATCGCCCGCCTCCCAGGGGCACTACTCTCCGAATGGGGAACTCGTGCAGCTGGTGGCGGAGGGGGACTTGTGTGGTTCCTCGGTGAGATCGTCTTCCTCCTCCTCGTTATGGCTGGAGCTATCCTCCTTGTTCAGGGTACGCGTCGTGTCCCTGTCCAATATGCTAAGCGTGTCGTAGGAAATAAGCAGTATGGTGGCGCACGTCAGTATATCCCCTTGAAGGTGAATGCTGCGAACGTAATGCCTATCATCTTTGCTCAGACGATCATGATGCTCCCTATTACGCTCATTAGCTGGGCGCAGGGGGATAATGCTAGTGGGTTCGTACGTGCCTTCATGGACAATACGGGCATCTGGTATAACCTCGTCTTCGCTATCTTGATCCTTCTCTTTACCTATTTCTATACGGCGATCACCATTAACCCAACGCAGATGGCTAACGACCTGAAGCGTAATAATGGATTTATCCCTGGTGTGAAGCCTGGTAAGGCAACGAAGGACTATCTCGATACGATCATGGACCGCATTACGCTCCCAGGGGCATTCTTCCTGGCGATCGTAGCGATCATGCCCGCCTTTGCTCGCATCCTCGGTATCTCGGGGGGCTTTGCTCAGTTCTTTGGAGGTACGTCGCTCCTGATCCTTGTTGGGGTCGTGCTCGATACGCTCCAGCAGATCGAAAGCCACCTCTTGATGCGCCACTATGATGGGCTGCTAAAGAGCGGTCGTATCAAGGGACGCACAGGCTCTGTAGCTGCTTACTAAGATGATCTATCTCAAGACAGACGAAGAAATCGAACTCATGCGTGCGGCAAACCTGCTGGTAGGTCGTACTCTAGCCGAGGTGGCGAAGATCATCGCTCCTGGGGTCTCTACCTTGGATCTTGATCGTCGAGCAGAGGAGTTTATCCGTGATAACGGTGCTACTCCAGCTTTCCTTGGCTATAATGGTTTCCCTGGGAGTCTATGTACGTCGGTCAATGACCATGTCGTCCATGGTATCCCTTCGGCGAAGGTGATCCTCAAGGAAGGGGATATTGTCTCCGTAGACTGTGGCACGAAGCTCGCAGGTTTTACTGGTGACTCCGCTTATACCTTTGCTGTCGGTGAGATTGCTCCCGAAGTCCTAGCTCTACTCCGTACCACTAAGGAGTCTCTATATATAGGTATAGAGCAGGCGGTGGCTGGTAAGCGTGTCGGTGATATTAGCTCAGCTGTTCAGCAGTATTGCGAAAAGCGTGGCTATCACATCGTCCGTGAGCTCGAAGGACATGGTATCGGGAAGAACATGCATGAGGAGCCAGGTGTGCCAAACTTTGGTCGCCGTGGTACAGGTGCAGAGCTCCGCTCGGGGATGTGCATCTGCATCGAGCCGATGGTTAATCTAGGCTCGAAGAATGTGGTCTTTGACCGCAACGATGGTTGGACAGTTCGTACGAAGACCGGGAAGCCCTCGGCACACTTCGAGCATTGTGTAGCTATTCGTGATGGTAAGGCTGACATCCTATCTTCGTTTGACTTCATTAAGGAGGTCTTAGTAGACAGAGAGTTTTAAGACGTAATAAGCATATATGCCGAAGCAAGCAGCTATAGAACTCGACGGGACTATCCTCGAAGCACTTTCGAACGCTATGTTCAAGGTAGAGCTCGAGAATGGTCACGTCATCACCGCCCACATCTCCGGGAAGATGCGTATGCATTATATCAAGATCCTCCCAGGGGACAAGGTCAAGGTAGAGATGTCTCCCTATGACTTGACTAAGGGGCGTATATCATTCAGATATAAATAACCCTACATAGATATGAAAGTAAGAGCATCACTCAAGAAGCGCACCGCCGAATGCAAGATCGTTCGCCGCAAGGGGCGTCTGTATGTAATCAACAAGAAGAACCCCAAGTTCAAGCAGCGTCAGGGGTAGTCTTCTTCCATCAGACTATACATAACGAATAATAGATAAGTATGGCTATCAGAATTGTTGGCGTCGACTTGCCACAAAACAAACGAGGAGAAATTGCCTTGACTTACATCTTCGGGATCGGTCGTAGCAGCGCTACGAAGATCCTTGATAAGGCTGGGGTCGATCGCAATATCAAGGTCAAGGACTGGACTGACGACCAGGCTGCCGCTATCCGTGAGGTGATCGGTGCTGAATACAAGGTCGAAGGGGATCTTCGCTCCGAGGTCCAGCTCAACATCAAGCGACTGATGGATATCGGTTGCTACCGTGGTGTCCGCCACCGTATCGGTCTGCCACTGCGCGGTCAGAGCACCAAGAACAACGCTCGTACTCGTAAGGGTAAGAAGAAGACTGTCGCAAATAAGAAGAAGGCTAGTAAGTAATAGACGTTGATATGGCAAAGAAAGTAGTAGCAAAGAAGAAGGTCGTTAAGATCGACGCTGTGGGTCAGGCTCACATCCACTCTTCTTTCAATAACATCATCATCTCCCTGACAAACAACGAAGGTCAGGTCATCAGCTGGTCTTCCGCTGGTAAGATGGGATTCCGTAGCTCGAAGAAGAACACCCCTTATGCTGCTCAGATGGCAGCTCAGGACTGTGCCAAGGTCGCTTATGATCTAGGTCTTCGCAAGGTGAAGGTCTTCGTTAAGGGTCCAGGTAACGGTCGTGAATCCGCTATCCGTACCATTCACGGTGCAGGTATTGAGGTCACCGAGATCGTCGACGTGACGCCTATGCCACATAATGGCTGCCGTCCTCCTAAGCGTCGTCGTGTCTAATCTTAGACTTCGCTAGTACACAGACTTAATTCATCTGATAGCAGTACATATCGCTTGATTCCCACTCGTGACTTTACCAGCATCGCTTGGTGAACTCACGAGATCGGGGAGAAGCTAAGAAGAGTCTCTGATAACTGTAAGGCTGGTAGCGAGCCCGTCGATGAGTGAATAGATTGGCTATACTTTCATATTATCTATCCTCTCCTCATAACCGGTCGCGGCTGCACTCCGTGGGTATAGCTCCTAGCCTATCATCATCGCTCCTCCCGATCATCTCTTAGGAGGTGTATGTGCTGCAAAAGAAATAGAAGACAATGGCAAGATATACAGGTCCAAAATCCAAGATCGCCCGTAAGCTCGGCGCTCCTATCTTCGGTGCTGATAAGGTTCTCTCCAAGAAGAACTATCCTCCTGGACAACACGGGAACAATCGCCGTCGTAAGACCAGCGAATATGGCATCCAGCTCAAGGAAAAGCAGAAGGCTAAGTACACCTATGGTGTCCTAGAGCGTCAGTTCCGTAATCTCTTCGAGAAGGCACAGCGCACGAAGGGAGTCACCGGGGAAGTCCTTCTCCAACTCCTCGAAAGCCGTCTTGATAACGTCGTTTACCGTCTCGGTATCGCTAAGACGCGTGCAGCTGCTCGTCAGCTCGTATCTCACCGTCACATCACTGTCGATGGTCAGGTCGTCAATATCCCTTCCTATACCCTTAAGCCTGGTCAGGTCGTAGGTGTACGTGAGAAGGCTAAGAGCTTAGAGGTCATCACCGACTCTCTCGCTGGTCGTAGCCATAGTAGCTACAGCTGGCTTGAGTGGAATCAGGCTTCTCTCTCAGGAAAGTTCCTCAGCGTTCCACAGCGTGAAGATATTCCTGAAGAGATCAAGGAGCAGCTGATCGTCGAACTATACTCTAAGTAATAATCCCTAGTATCTCACTCACAATGGCAATATTAGCATTTCAGAAGCCCGAAAACGTCCTCATGATGGAGGCGACGGATTCATTCGCCAAGTTTGAGTTCCGTCCTCTTGAGCCGGGTTACGCTACCACTGTCGGTAATGCCCTGCGCCGTATACTCCTTTCTTCACTCGAAGGCTATGCCATCTCGACGATTAAGATCGATGGTGTCAATCATGAATTTGCTACTATTCCGGGTGTATTGGAGGATGTAACTAACATCATTCTTAACCTCAAGCAGGTTCGCTTCCGTGCTCTCTCTCCAGAAGCTACTGAGGAAACTATCAGCCTGACGATCCAGGGTAAGAAGCTCTTCGTCGCTGGTGACCTCAATGAGAAGCTCACGAGCTTTGAGGTACTCAATCCAGAGCTCATCATCTGCCATCTCGATGAAGCTCACTCTCTGACGATCGAGCTCTCGATCAATAAGGGACGTGGCTACATCCCAGCAGATGAGAAGCATGTCGTCACCGCTGAAGCAGGTGAGCTACAGACGATCGCTATCGACTCGATCTATACGCCCATCCGCAATGTCAAGTATGCTGTAGAGAACTTCCGCGTCGAGCAGAAGACCGACTACGAAAAGCTTGTCCTTGAGGTGACCACGGATGGTAGCATCCATCCTCAGCAGGCGCTCAAGGAAGCGGCTGCTATCCTCATCGAGCACTTCAGCCTCTTCACGGTAGCTCCCGTAGAGGTCGAAGAAACTTTCGAAGAAGAGGAAGAGGAAGGTGATGCTATCGACTACAAGGAGGTTGAGCGTGTCTCTGAGCTGCTGCGCAAGCCGCTCTCTGAGCTTGATCTCTCTGTCCGTGCTCAGAACTGTCTCCATGCTGGGGGTATCGTCACGCTAGCTGACCTCGTGAAGTGCGAGCGTGAAGACCTTCCTAAGCTCCGTAACTTCGGTAAGAAGTCTATGGACGAGCTGGAGGAGCTGATGGATAGACTGAAGCTAGACTTCGGAATGGATGTTAGCAAGTACAATCTAGATAATGACTAAGTAGAACGATGAGACATAATAAGAAATTCAATCATCTCGGGCGCAAGAAGGCACACCGTGAGGCCATGCTCTCTAACATGGCTGCTTCGCTGATCCTTCACAAGCGCATCTTCACCACGGTCGCTAAGGCTAAGGCACTACGTGTCTATGTCGAGCCTCTGCTGACTCGCGCTAAGGACGACAGCACGCACTCTCGCCGTATTGTCTTCGCTGAGCTACAGAACAAGTTCGCTGTCAAGGAACTCTTCAGCACGGTAGCTGAGAAGATCGCTGACCGTCCAGGTGGATACACGCGTATCCTCAAGACCGGTCATCGTCTTGGTGACAATGCTGCGGTTTGCTTCATTGAGCTCGTTGACTTCAACGAAAACATGCTCAAGGAGAAGGCTGATAAGAAAGCTGCTCCTAAGACGCGTCGCTCACGTCGCTCTTCGAAGGCTGAAGCTCCAGCTGAAAGCGCTGAATAATCCCTCTCTTGATGAACCCTCGCTTCGCAAGGAGCGGGGGTTCGTCTTTCTACGTCTATAGGGGGGCGATCCTCTAGATAGATCGATCTGCTCCCTTCAGACGCCTACCACACAGCTACCATGAATCTCTGCGAGGTCTTGGTGGCTGTGTTGTTTTGGGAGGCGATACACCCTCCTTCGAATCGGTTCACTCTTCCTCAAAGGCGAGCCCCTCACTAGAGATGGCCCTCTCGCCTCTATGATCTGCCACACAGCCCTATGGGGGCTCTATGAGCACCTCGAGGCTGTGTAGCTTTTACCCTAATTATTTATCCTCAATTCAATGAAGAAGATTTTTTCTCTACTTCTAGCCGGTGCCCTTGGCTTCGGCTTTGTGTCTTGCCAAAAGGACACCCCTAAGACCCAGACCGAAGAGCAGACCCCCAAGGGCTATTCTATTGTCGGTGGTTCTTGGTACACCTCTTCGACAGAAAACGATTTAACCCTAGCCTTACGTTTCGCTTTCAGGGTTGATGGGACCTATGAGTTCCGCTTCTATCGTATCACGACTCGAGGGGAGCACAAGGATGATCTAGATAGTGAGTTCAATGACGAGTTGATCTATTCTGGTCGCTACACCTACGCTGATGGTAGGGTTGCTATACTGACCACTAAGTTCGAGGGCCATGCAGCGCGCTTCGCTGAGAGACGAAAGCAGGAAAATCGCCAGCCTATTGAGCCAGAAGATGGTAAGCTGAATGGTCTCGTTCTGCTCGTTGATGAAAAGGCTGAGACCATGACCATCTCTCGTACGCTGTCTTCACCGAATATAGAGATCGCTGATGAGGCAGAGGAGAAGCCTTTCACCCGTCAGAAGTAAACTTTCGGTCATAGATCTCCCGGAGAATGCTCACGATCAGTGAGTACTCCTCCTAGGGGGAAGGCACCCCCGCTAGTAGCACAGCCTACTGGCGGGGGTGCTTGTCTTGTAGGAGTAGTGCTCATCTGAGAGCGTTATGGGAGGACTATTCTTCTAGTGGCTGGGGTGGGGGGCGCTCGTTTACGTATATTGTAGCCGGTTGGTCAGGATATACCTAACCGATGAATTACAATATACCTAATGGCGAGAACACAATATACGTAACCCCTTACGTCCGTTCTTCGTACTTTTGTAGTATGAATGACTTAGGCTCACCCAAGGCGATACAGATCGCTGACTACGACTATCCCCTCCCAGACGAACGTATCGCTAAGTACCCCTTGGCCGATCGGAGCGCTTCGAAGCTCCTACGCTACCAAGGGGGCAAGATCACCGAACATACCTTCCGAGATCTACCACAGCTCCTGCCCGAAGGCGTGGTCTTGGTACGCAATAATTCCAAGGTCATCCGTGCTCGCCTGCTCTTCACGAAGGAGTCCGGAGCGCATATCGAGGTCTTCTGCCTCGATCCAGCCGAGCCTACGTCGTACGAACTAGCCCTTACGGCGAGAGAGCACTGCTCTTGGCACTGCCTCATCGGGAACTCTAAGCGCTTCAAGCTCGGGACAAGCATCTCTCGTCAGCTCATCGGTCAAGCCGGTGAGGTGACTTTGACCGCCGAGCGAACGGGCGCTGGTGAGGTACGTTTCCACTGGGATAATGCGGGCTATACCTTCGGCGAGCTCCTAGAGCTCCTCGGCATCTTGCCTATTCCTCCCTACCTCGGACGAGAGACGGAAGAGAAGGATTTGGAGACCTACCAAACGGTCTATGCCAAGGCGCAGGGCTCGGTGGCTGCTCCTACGGCGGGACTGCACTTCACTCCCGAGGTCTTCGAGGCTTTGGAGAAGCAGGGGACGGCGGTGCTGGATGTGACCTTACACGTGGGTGCAGGTACGTTTCGTCCCGTGAAGGCCGAGCAGATCGGAGACCACGAGATGCATGCCGAGCTGGTGAGCGTCACACGTGCTACGCTCCAGAGACTACTCGAAGCCACCGGACATATCATAGCCGTCGGGACGACCTCGGTGCGTACGCTAGAGAGTCTCTATCACTTGGGAGCTTATCTCCAGGTTCATCCTGAGACACCATTTGAATCCCTGCACGTCTCCCAGTGGCAGCCTTACGAAAGTCCGACGGAGCTGTCTCCCGAGGAAGCCTTACAGTCTCTCCTCGACTACTTGGATAGCTATGAGGAGACGACACTTGTCTTCCCGACCAGCATTATCATCGCACCCTCTTATCGCTATCGTATGATCCGTGGGATGGTGACGAACTTCCATCAGCCCCATAGCACGCTTCTCCTCTTGATCGCCGCCTTGCTCGGTGAGGCTTGGCATGAGGTGTATGACTATGCCTTGACGCACGACTTCCGCTTCCTGAGCTACGGCGACAGCTCCTTGCTTCTGCCGTAGAGATAGGCTTTTGCTCCACCTTAATCATTACACGCTTATGCCCCAGCGCCTATTCTTGCTTGACGCCTATGCCCTGATCTATCGGGCGTACTATGCTTTTATCCGTTCGCCAAGGATTGATTCCAAGGGGCGAAACACCAGTGCTATCTTTGGCTTCGTGTTGATGCTAGAGGATCTCTTGGGCAAGGAACAGCCCGAAGAGCTAGCCGTAGTATTTGATCCGCCAGGAGGGACCTTCCGTCATCGGGAGTATCCTGCCTATAAGGCACAGCGTGAAGAGACCCCTGAGGGAATAAGGATCGCTATCCCCTTCATCAGACAGCTACTAGAGGCCTACCGCATCCCTATGGTAGAGGTTGCGGACTATGAGGCGGATGATGTCATCGGTACGATCGCTAAGGCTGCAAGCCGTGCTGGACGTGAGGTTTACATGGTCACTCCGGACAAGGACTACGGCCAGCTGGTCTCAGACGCTGTACGTATGTATCGGCCGATGCAGGGCGGTGGCTACGAGATCTGGGGTGTCGAGGAGATCAAAGAGAAGTTTGGGCTCTCGTCACCGAGTCAGGTCATCGACTACTTGGCCTTGCTTGGGGATAAGGTAGATAATATCCCCGGCTGTAAAGGCATTGGGGAAAAGGGAGCGCAGAAGCTCCTAGCCGAATACTCTACCATAGACAATCTGCTGGCACATGCTACCGAAATCAAGGGAGCGACAGGCAAGAAGCTCATCGAAGGTGCAGACGATATTCGCTTATCCTATTACCTCGCTACGATATGCACGGACGTTCCCCTAGACTACAAGGCGGGTGATTACGCCAGAGCTGAGAAGGACGAGGAGGCGATACGTACGCTCTTCGAGGAATTGGAGTTCCGTACCCTGCTCAATCGTGTGCTTGGCTCCTCACCGACACCTAAGCCTGTCGCTAGCAAGACCCTTGATACGAATGATCTCTTCGGGGGGCTGGAGAGCTTTGAGCCGGTGCCGGAGGAGACGACGCTAGCCAGCACGGAGGGCGTGCCAGAGCTACAGATCGAGGTACTTACGCCCGAGAGCCTACCGAGCTTTGTCGAGGAGGCGCTGAAGGCAGAGGTCTTGGCCTTTGATACCGAGACGACGAGCGTCGATCCGCTGATCGCTGAGCTGGTAGCCGTCACCTTTGCCCTTGGAGCTGATAAGACTTATTACCTCGATATACCTAAGGGACGAGAGGAAGCGGTCAGCCTTCTGCAGGTGCTGAGTCCGCTCTTTGGTGCAGAGAAGATCCTCAAGGTCGGGCAGAATCTCAAGTACGATCTGCAGGTACTACGCTCCTATGATATCGAGGTCACAGGCCCCTACTTCGATACGATGATAGCTCACTACCTGCTATTCCCTGACCAACGGCATGGATTGGATGAGCTTGCGGAGAAGTTCCTTGGGTATAAGATGATGAGCTTTGAGGAGATGATCGCGCCACAGTCACAGCGATCCTTTGACTTACGTCAGGTCGAGCCTGAGCGACTGCGCTTCTATGCCTGCGAAGACACCCATATTACCTTCCTCCTCTATCGGCTCTTCGATCAGCGACTACAGGAGGCGGGACTCTTGGACCTCTTCGTTCGTGTGGAGATGCCTCTGATGCGTGTCCTGCTAGAGATGGAGCGAGAGGGGGTGCGCCTAGACGTCTCTGTCCTCGCTCGCCAAGCTGTCGAACTACAATCTAAGCTCTCCCAGCTCGAAGAGGATATCAGTACGCTCCTCGGGCATCCGATCAATGTGAACAGCAGTCGGCAGGTCGGTGAGGCGCTCTTTGACGAACTACGCATCCTAGAGAAGCCTAAGAAGACCAAGAGCGGAGGCTATACGACGAGTGAGGAAGTCTTAGAGAAGCTCCGGGACAAGCATCCCGTCGTCGATCTTATACTTAGCTACCGAGGAGTGAAGAAGCTCCTGAGTACTTACGTCGAGGCTTTGCCCGAATTAGTCTACCCTGATGGCAAGCTACACACGTCTTTTAACCAGACGGTGGCGGCTACGGGGCGCCTCTCGAGTAGCAATCCTAACCTTCAGAATATCCCTATTCGTACCCCAGAGGGACGTGCCATCCGTGAGGCCTTTATCCCCGAGGAGGGATGCACCTTCCTCTCGGCGGACTACTCGCAGGTCGAGCTTCGCCTAATGGCGCACTTCTCCGGCGATGAGGCACTGATCGAAGCCTTTCGTTTAGGGCAAGATGTCCACCAAGCTACGGCTGCGAAGATCTATGGCTTGCCCTTAGAGGAAGTGACGAGCGATATGCGACGCAGGGCAAAGACGGCCAACTTCGGTATTATCTACGGCATCTCTGCCTTTGGGCTTAGCGAACGCCTCTCCATACCTAGGCGTGAGGCGAAGGAACTCATTGATGGTTACTTCGCTTCCTACCCCGGTGTCGCCCGCTACATGCAGGCTGTCGTCGAGGAAGCTCGGGAGCGTGGCTACGTGACGACGCTCTTGGGTCGAAGACGCCTACTGCCTGATCTGCGCAGTGCTAATGCTGTGGTGCGAGGATATGCTGAGCGAAATGCCATCAACGCCCCTCTTCAGGGCTCCGCAGCTGACCTGATCAAGCTGGCGATGATACGTCTGGACGAGGAGCTACGTGCCCGAGGGCTCCGTAGCCGTATCCTTCTGCAGGTGCATGACGAACTGAATCTGAATGTTCCCCTCGAGGAGCTGGACGAGGTGACCGACCTCGTGCGTACCGTCATGGAGGGTGTCTGGCCAGAGCTACGTGTCCCGCTGGAGGTCAGCGTAGGCCATGGCGAGAATTGGCTCGTGGCGCACTAAGGCTCAAGCTTGATTTTCGTCGAAATGAAGATATAGCCCCCATAGAGAGATACTCTGTGGGGGCTATGTCATACCTTGATCTTGGGGGCTGTGTGAACCATCGTTAGGGGAAGGAGTGTTACCTCTCTAGACGATTTAATAGATATCCTTTATGATCAAGATTTATGGTATGCCCAGCTGTCCCGACTGTCATTTCGTCGAGGAGCAGGTACAGGGCGATGCACGCTATGAGGTCATCAACATCGGTGACCATATCCTTCACCTCAAGGCCTTCCTGCGTCTGCGTGATCGGGAAGCAATCTTTGACGAAGCCAAGGCACATGGCTTCGCGGGGATTCCTTGCTTTGTCCTCGAAGATGGGACGGTGACTCTTATCCCCGAAGAGGCAGGCTTGAAGAGCCGTCCTATGGAGGGAGTGGCTTGTTCGATCGACGGCTCAGGTTGCTAAGCCTATTGTCATCGTGGGGTGGGTATAGCCTACCTCCGCTTCATCATCTGTGAGGCTACTCCGATCGGCAGATGGGGGTAGCCTCATCGCTATGTTAAGTGGAGAGTCAAGATCATCCCTCTGACGGAGCTTCGCTGGAGGAAGGCTTGATGAAGGTGAGGCTTCTCCCAAGGAAAGGTTAGCCTTTGCTTGGAGAAAGGCTAACCTTTATTTGAGGATAGCTCTACCTCTCTGGGATGAATCCTAGAAGGCCTCTTCGGCGAGGCTAGAGGTAGACTGGGAGAGGGGTATGTTTCCCTCCTCGGAGACGAGAAGGGATTCGTCGATCGGGTCGCTTGTTTCTTCGGAAGGGGTCGGAGACTTCGGGGAGGAAAAGGTGACTTGTAGGTACTGCTCTCGGTACTTTTCTTCCGCCCAGGTAGAGGCTCGCTCACGTGTCCAGCGGTAGGTGCGTTTGCCTCCGGTAAACTCTGTGGGGATGTCTTCACCTATAAAGATCAGGCGCAGGATACGCTCGACTTCCTGCACACACCCCTTGAGGTTATGGTGTACCTGCATCTCCGAGAAGCGAAGTACGAGCCAGCCTAGACTGATCAGGTGCATATCTCGGTCGGCGTCTCGTCCTTGGATGTAGTGCGTCGGTTCGCCGGTGCTCCCTACATAGGGCTCATCGATCTCGATGTCTAGCAATAGCCGTTGATCACCTAGCTCGGCGATGATGGTGATGTCTGGCTCATAGGCGCGAGCGGTGGATGATGTCGGGATATAAGCATTGGAGGATATCTGGGAGTAGGTAAATCTCCGTAGCAAGCCAGATCGGTGTGTGACGAGGTGTCGGTAGAGGGCACGCTTGAGGGTTTGCTCTGTTATGCCTTGGGGATATTCACGTTTTCGGAAGCGAGGACGCTGGGGAGCTGTACCAGACTGCGGTACATAGATGAGTGGATAGCTCTCATGCGAGAAGCGGACAGCCTGAAGAAACTGAGGCTGATCGTAGGTCTGTGAAGTGGAAGTATGAGGCTCGGGCTTGGTTGGGGAGACCTCTTTTGTTTGTGGATGCTCACGTTTTCGGAGGCGAGGACGCTGGGGAGCTGTACCAGACTGCGGTACATAGATGAGCGGATAGCTCTCGTGCGAGAAGCGGACAGCCTGAAGAAACTGAGGCTGATCGTAGGTCTGTGAGGTGGGAGTATGAGGTTCGGGCTTGGTTGGGGAGACCTCTTCTCGCTTGTAGTTCTTGGGTTTTCTCTTCTGTCGGGCTCTCCAAATGGTAATAAGGCAGGCTGGGAGTAGGCAGATCGCTAAGAAGAGTAGGAGAGAGGAAAGCATGAAGGATCGAGCAAAGAGGATGGTTGATGACGGGAGCGATAGGGGTTTCCTATCGCATAGTACAAAGGTACACATTCGTGCCGTAGGTATTTACAGTATCTTTGTACGCTAATTACGATTGTATTTATCACCAATGAATAGAAAAGACTATGAAATTATGGCGCCCGTGGGCTCGTATGAGTCCCTCATGGCTGCTATCAATGCCGGCGCCGACTCCATATATTTCGGTATCGAAGGCCTGAATATGCGCTCCAAGAGTGCTAACAACTTCACCACCGAGGACCTCCATAAGATCGCAGGCATATGCCGTGAGCACGGCGTCAAGAGCTATCTGACCGTCAATACGATCATCTATGACGAGGATCTCGCCCTCATGCGTGAGATTATCGACGCGGCTAAGAAGGCGGAGGTGTCTGCGATCATCGCCGCAGATGTCGCCCCGATGCTCTACGCTCGTAGCGTTGGGGTCGAGGTACACCTATCTACCCAGCTGAATATTACGAACGTCGAGGCACTGCGCTTCTATGCCCAGTTCGCCGATGTCGTGGTCTTGGCTCGTGAGCTCAATATGGATCAGGTCGCTAAGATCCATGAGGCGATCGTCAATGAGCCCATTGTCGGCCCCGCAGGCCAGCCTATCCGTATCGAGATGTTTGCCCATGGAGCCCTCTGCATGGCTGTCTCTGGGAAGTGCTACCTCAGTCTGCATGAGCAAGGCAAGAGCGCTAACCGAGGCTCCTGCTCACAGATCTGTCGCCGATCCTATGAGGTCAAGGACAAGGAGACGGGGATCGAGCTCGAAATCGATAACCAATACATCATGTCGCCTAAGGATCTTAAGACGATACACTTCCTCAATAAGATGCTGGATGCAGGGGTTCGTGTTCTCAAGATCGAGGGTCGTGCTCGTGGACCTGAGTATGTCGATACCGTAGTACGTGCCTATCGTGAGGCGGTGGATACCTATTGCTCGGGTAACTTCTCGCTGGCGAAGGTCGAGGAGTGGGATGAGCACCTCGGGCAGGTCTTCAATCGTGGCTTCTGGAACGGGTATTACCTCGGTCAGCGCCTCGGTGAATGGACGCCCAACTACGGATCTTCGGCCACGAAGCAGAAGATCTATGTGGCGAAGACCAATAAGTTCTTCTCCAAGATCGGCGTAGGTGAGTTCGCTGTCGAGAGTGGCGAGATCAAGGTGGGGGATGAGATCCTGATCACCGGACCTACGACGGGGCTCGTGCGTCTCACGGTCGAAGAGATCCGAGTCGATATGGAGTCGGTCGATAGAGCTACGAAGGGGCAGGTCTGCTCGATCGCCGTCCCAGCCAAGGTGCGCCCAGGTGACCGCGTCTATGTCTTCTCTGACCGTAAGGTGATGCAGTAGCCTGCTCGTAGAGAGTTACCTCTTGGGGAGGTTAGACCTCCCTCTTACATACAGCCTACCTCTTGCCTACGCAGGGGGTAGGCTTTGCTTTTGCTGGCTCTATCTTTACCCGAGGTAACGCTGAGGTCTGCCTTGGGTGGAAGAGAGCCTTGGTGTGGGTAGGGGGATGATGCGCTCGGGGAAGTGCTCGGGTAGAGGTGTGGGGAGAGCACCTGACCTCGTCGCAGAGGTAGACCTCTTCGCCTTTTATCCCTAAATTTGTACTACATTACAATAAAGAGATGTGCCAAGCGGGAGCTAGGTATCTCCTCGTCATCTTTCTTATGAGACAGACCAAGCAATCCGAGGTGCTTTTCTCCCGTGCCTCGCAGTATATCCCTGGAGGAGTGAATAGCCCTGTACGTGCTTTTCGCTCTGTTGGCCTTCAGCCCGTGTATATCGATCATGGCCGTGGCGCCCATATCTTCGATGTGGATGGCAATGAGTACATCGACTATATCAGCTCTTGGGGACCACTACTGCTAGGACATGCCCACCCCAAGATCCAGACCGCTATCGAGCAAGAGCTACGTAAGGGGACAAGCTATGGGGCGTGTAATGCCCGAGAGGTCGAGATGGCTGAGCTGATATGCACGAAGTTCTTCCCCTCGATGGAGCGTGTGCGTATGGTGAACTCTGGGACTGAAGCGACGATGAGTGCTATCCGTCTAGCTCGTGGGGTCACGGGACGGGACAAGATCGTCAAGCTTGAGGGTTGCTATCATGGTCATGCCGACAGCTTCCTCATATCGGCAGGCTCGGGACTAGCGACCTTTGGGCAAACTTCGAGCGCCGGAGTCACGAAGCACACAGCAGAAGATACCCTCGTAGCTCAGTATAATGACCTCCAGAGTATTGAGTCTGTCCTCACAGCGCATCAGGGTCAGGTAGCTGCCGTCATCCTAGAGCCGATCATGGGGAATATGGGGCTGATCCCTCCCGTAGCTGGTTTCTTGCAGGGACTACGAGCTCTGACCGAGCGGGAGGGTGTCCTGCTGATCTTTGACGAAGTCATTAGTGGCTTCAGAGCCGCTCGTGGAGGAGCACAAGAGCTCTATGGTGTCCGACCCGACCTCACCTGTCTGGGGAAGATCATCGGTGGCGGTCTCCCCGTGGGAGCCTTCGGTGGGCGAGCCGAACTGATGGATCGCCTAGCTCCACTAGGTGACGTCTATCAGGCGGGGACACTCTCGGGCAATCCCTTAGCCCTAGCTGCAGGGATAGCGATGCTGACGGAGCTGGCCGAGCCGACCTTCTATGAACGCTTAGAAGAGCGTGGCCGTGCGTTTGAGAGCCGACTCCGTCCGCTCCTTGACCGCTATGCTGATCGCTTGAGCTATAATCGTGTGGGCTCCCTCTCCACGATCTTCTTCCGCCCAGGAGGAGTCGTATCCAATGCCGATGCTAAGGGATCAGATACCGAAACCTATGCTCGCTACTTCCGAGGCATGATCGAGCGAGGGATCTATCTCCCACCATCGCAGTTCGAATGCCTCTTCCTCTCCATGGCACATACTGACGAAGACTTTGCTCGCACCATAGCTGCGATGGATGAAGTCCTCGGTGAAGTGCTGTAATCTACTAAGTTTCTCCATCCCTATGGCCTACCTCCAACTACAGATACGCTACCGCTACGACGCCGTAGCCTCCACCCTCGCTGACGAAGACCTCGCTGACTGGCTGATCGCCGAGCTGGGTGAAGTCGGCTATGATAGTTTCGAGCAAGGTGAAGGCTATGTCAAAGCCTTCATTCTCGCAGATGATTATAATGAGGAAGCTACTAACGAGCTTCTGGCGAACTTCCCTGTCTCTGGCTTCTCCTACGAGACACAGCTGGAGGAATTGCCTGATATCAATTGGAATGAGGAGTGGGAGAAGAACTACTTCCAGCCGATAGTCCTCGGTGAAGGTGCTTGCCTCATCCGAGCACCCTTCCATGCTTCTCGTCCCGACATCCCGCTGGAGATCATCATCAATCCTAAGATGGCCTTCGGTACGGGCAATCATGAGACGACCTCTCTCGTAGGTCAGTGGCTTCTCGGGCATGACTTGTCTGGACTTCGCGTGCTCGATATGGGCTGTGGGACGGGCATTCTTGGACTGATCGCACTGAAGCGTGGCGCCAAACATCTAACTGCGATCGATATTGACCCATGGGCGTACGCTAATGTGCAGGAGAATGCCTCACTTTCGGGCGTCCTAATCGACGAAATGCTATGTGGTGATGCCTCTCTCCTCGAGGGGAAGGAGCCCTATGACTTGATCTTGGCGAATATCACCCGTAACATCCTCCTCGAGGATCTCCCACACTATCGACAGGTCATGAAGGTCGGTGGGCGCATCGTCCTAAGTGGCTTCTATGAGGAAGATATCCCTCTTCTGGAGGAGCGAGGTCGGGAGCTGGGGTTAAGCCTAGTCAGCGTGGCGACGAAGAACCGCTGGTCGCTCCTTGAGCTCCAGCGTAACGCTTAATGTACGTTAACTCATTTACACTACACGATAGATCAATCTTATGAAACAGATTCGTACGCTTGCCCTGATGCTCCTAGCTCTCTCATGGTTAGGGACGGCTAAGGCTGCACCTCAGCATGGGCGCCCTCGTCTTGTGGTCACGATGATGGTCGACCAGATGACTTGGGATTATCTCTACCGCTATCAGGCTCGCTTCTCCGAAGGTGGGTTTAAGCGTCTGCTTACTCAGGGCTTCAACTGCGAGAATACACGTATTAACTACATCCCCAGCGTGACGGCTATCGGCCATAGCTCAGTGCATACGGGGAGTGTCCCAGCCATTCATGGCATCGCAGGGAATGACTTCGAGAAGGATGGTAAGCCCATCTACTGCACCGAGGATACCTCTGTCTCCACCGTGGGTGCACCCAATGGGAAGAGTGGTCAGATGTCGCCACGCAATCTGCTGACCACGACGATCGCAGACGAGCTACGTATCGCTACGAACTTCCGCTCTAAGACCATCGGAGTGGCTATCAAAGACCGTGCTTCGATCCTCCCTGCTGGTCACACCACTAATGGTGCGTACTGGCTAGATGATAAGACTGGTCACTTCATCACCAGCACCTACTACATGCAAGACCTCCCTCAATGGGTCAAGGACTTTAACGCTCGTGGACGAGTGGCAGAGCTTCTGATGCAGGGATGGGCACCTCTCTACCCCCTCAGCACGTACAAGGAGAGTACAGCAGATGACGTCCGCTATGAGCAACCTTGGGGAAAGAACGGCGAACATCCAGCTACGCTACCACTCAATACGGCAGAGCTGATGAAGGAGCAAGGCTTAGGTGTCATTCGCACGACACCTATGGGCGCCACACTTACCTTTGAGATGGCGAAGGCCGCTATCGAAGGGGAGAAGCTCGGTAGCCGTCCTGATGAGACCGACTTCTTGGCGATGAGCCATTCGTCTACCGACTACATCGGACACCGCTATGGTACCTTCGCCGTAGAGACGGAGGACGCCTACCTAAGACTAGACAAGGATCTCGCAGACTTCTTCGCTTACCTGGATAAGCAATACGGTCGGGATGGGTATCTCTTCGTTCTCACCGCCGACCATGCAGCTGGGCATAACCTAACCTTCGAGCGAGACCACAAGATCCCAGGGGCTGCCCTCCGCCTAGATATTGCTCTCGGTATCGCAGACTCTGTCGCTCGTGCCTTCACGGGTAAGGATGTTAAGCTCATCCGTAGGATCTCGAACTACCAAGTATTCTTTGAAAACGAACGCATCGATAGCCTAGGCATCGACCGCCTCCCGCTACTGAGGAAGGTAGCCGAGGTGCTACGTGCTAAACTCCCAGGGGCTGCCTTCGTCGTACCTGCAGAGGAAGTCGAGATGGCGACGATCCCTGAGGTCATCAAGACTCGTATCATCCATGGCTACCGTAAGGGACGCAGTGGTGATATCTTTATCGTCGCTGATCCAGGCTGGTATAATAAGTGGAACGGACGCCTACCTCAGGGGACGACACACGGGGTGTGGTCTCCCTATGACACGCACATTCCGCTCATCTTCATGGGTCGTGGCATCCGTCCAGGTCACCTTTATCGTGAGACCTATATCACCGACATCGCGGCGACACTGGCTGCCCTGCTGAAGACGCAGTATCCCTCGGGCTGTATCGGTCATCCGATCGCCGAGGCCTTTGCTACCGAAGCTCCAGCTCAGGTAGCTCGCCCTAGCACAAGACGCAAGTAATCTGATCCGCCTAGCCGTGTGCCTTCGCTCGAAGCGAAGGCACACGGCTTTTTCTTTCCCTTATGTCGATGGGTATGACGACTCCTCTTCCGCTCGGTGGCTATCGTACTTGGCTACAGCGCTCCTTTCTCTTTTATCTAGCTTGCACACTCGTTCTGGCAGGGCAATTCATTATTGCTCTCTTGGGGAGTATGGTCTTAGAGCTCATGGATGGGGTGGGCTGGTGCTTCTATCTCTTATCTTGCCTCTCCCATGCCGCTACGTGGATGCTCCCGAGCCTGCTCTTAGCGCTACTTCTCATCGCCTGTACGCTCCGTCGGACGGCTCTTGTCGTCCAGGGGGTGCTAGCGACGCTCGTCGTCGTGCTGGCTCAGCTGGATGCACAGGTCTTCGCTATCTACCGCTTCCATATCAATGGCTTTGTGCTGAATATGGTCTTTGGTCCTGGAGCGGGAGAGATCTTCACCTTTGACCTAGCACTCTACCTGAAGGAGGGACTTCTCCTGCTCTCGCTGACACTCCTAGTCGTGGGGGCATACTTTGCTTCTCGCTGGATTTGGAAGAGACGTAAGAAGGGGTATGTAGCTTGGGGACTAGGGGTGATCCTTGGGGCTACGGTCTTGGCACATGGCATCCATATCTGGGGTAGCTTCGTCTCTCGTACGGCAGTCGTGCAGTCAGCGAAGCTCCTGCCGTACTACTTCCCTACGACGGCCTATAGTCTGATGAATAACCTCGGCTTCCATTCCCCGAATGATCTAAGGAAGCTTCAGTCTGGAGGATCAGGGCTCATCGCCTATCCTGTCCGACCCTTGGTGAAGGAGACGCCTGACTCACTACCTAATATCCTCATCATCCTGCTGGACTCATGGAATAAGCGAGCGCTCACTCCCGAGTGCATGCCTCACCTGTATCGCTTTGCTCAGGAGAACCAGTGGTATACCAATCACTTCAGCGGGAGTAATGGCACAAGGAGCGGAGTCTTCTCTTTCTTCTTCGGACTCTCGTGCTACTATTGGGAAGACTTTGAGGCTGCTGGGGTGCGCCCCGTCCTCATCGACCGTTTGCTTGAGCTAGGCTATGACTGTCGTACCTATCCCAGCGCCACACTAGAGAACCCTAACTTCGCTAAGATCCTCTTCAGCCGGATCCCGAACCTACGTAAGACGACCCCTGGGGAGACCTCGCAGGAGCGAGATGCTCGCCTCACGGCAGATTACCTTAGTGAGCTCCCACAGCGGGAGGCTAGCGGTCGTCCGCTCTTCTCCTTCCTTTTCCTTGATTTGCCCCATAGTTTCGAGCCCATGGAGGGCGCTCATGCCCCCTTCCAGCCAGCTTGGCCGTATGCAGACTATACGAAGCTGAAGGCAGACCTAGACCCCGAGCCTTTCTTCAACCTCTATCGCAATACCTGCTACCGTGCCGATGAGCTACTGGCGCCTGTCCTAGAGCGTCTCCGAGCTACGGAGGCGCTGGAGAATACCCTCGTGATCATCAGCGGAGACCATGGTCAGGAGTTCAATGAGAATGGACGTAACTACTGGGGACACAATGGGAACTTCTCCGCCCATCAGCTCGGTGTGCCACTCATCGTCCACTTCCCCCAGACGAAGGCTCAGCGCTATAGCCACCGCACGACTCACTATGACCTCGTGCCGACCCTCCTCTCTCGCTACCTCGGTGTGAGGAATGATCCCAGCGACTATAGCATGGGTAGAATGCTCGATGATCCTTCACCCCGCCTATGGCAGGTCGTCGGGAGTAACCTCAACTATGCCTTCATCCTCCCAGGGGATACGATCCTCGAGAAGACGGCCGAGGGTAGCCTCGATGTCTACGATGCTCGTATGAAGCCCGTACCTGCCTATCGCCTAGATCCGAAGGCCTTCAATGCGGCGATGGAGCGTCTCAATCACTTCTATAAGCAGTAGCTCCCTGCGACGAACATAGAGGAAGCGCCCCACACTCACCGGAGTGTGGGGCGCTTTTCATTGAGCTTAGGGTGGAGGAAGCTATTTACTTCTTCCCACGAGTGCGTCGCTGACGGCGGAGGTAGTCATAGGTCATCCAGAGCCCCGTCACGGAGGTGATCGTGCAGAGACCTAGGAGAAGCCATATCACGACGGTCCATACTACGGGATTATTCACGAGCCAAGGGAAGGAAAGGCGGTGTAAGCGGGAGAACATCCAGGCCTCTATGCGATCACTGTCCGCCACGAGGTGGGCTCTGCCCGAGCTTGGGTCGACATAGTAGGTATGTTGTTCCTTCGTGTCGATAGCGATCCGCCAGACCGGCAGGGGCAGTTTGTGCCCTCGATGGATATAGTCGCAGTCGTACTGCTCTAGCCACGTGACGGTATAGCTATGTCGATCGCCGAAGACACTACGTAGCTCCCGAAGGATCGTCGTGCTGTCCAGAGCTAGGAGGCGAGGGGTCACGCAGCGTGCGTCATAGTAGTGGGGCTTATCCGCTCCTTCTGCTCGGAGGATGGGGATCGTGCCTAAGCTCTCGAAGCTCAGCTGACGTAGCTCTGGCTCCTGAGCTCTGAGGGCAGAGAGGTCAGTCTGGTAGGAGGCTAAGGTATGTGGATAACCAGCGATCTTATCCACGGGATAATCCGTAGCCTCGGTGGTTTCGTAGTCGACGACCGAGAGAAGTCCCGTCAGAATCCAAGCGATGAGCATCAGACCGCTGACCGTCCCGAAGAAGTGGTGCCACTGCTGTCGGCGCTTAGGATAAGGGGAGAAGAGCTTACAGGCCTGCTTTTTCGTCCGTAGGCGGTACTGTGCGATGCCGATGTAGAAGCCTGAGAGCGTCATAAACGTACCTAGCGCTCCGAGAACGATAATTATCCACCGCCAGAGTTCTTGGTTCGAGCGAATGAAGGTGAGGTAGATCCAGTGAGGGATAGCTCCACACCAAGCCCAGAAGCGCTCGCTTCGGGTAGACTCCTGTAGCACTCGCCCCGATCGGCTAGCTACATAAACCTCGTGCCCCTCGTCTCCCGAGAGGTGAAGGCGGTAGAAGGGGAGCTCCTCCCTTAGACGTCCAAAGGGCACCCATTGGTCGAGGTCGTCGAGGGTGTCTATGTGGGTGATCTTTTTCCCCCAGCGACCTGCTACAGAGGTGAGGTAATCGGTATCGACGACGAGACTCTGGAGCGTATCGCCCGTGATCGTCCGGCTCTCACGGCTCCCATCGAGGGTGTAGAGACGGAGGTAGGGCGCCCGGGCGTCCCAGGATCCCGAGCGGAGGGTTAGCTCTTCGAGGGGGAGGGTGTCTAGGTGCTGGAGCTCTAGGAGCTGGGCTAGGCTGTCTGTCGAGGGTAGCTTCTCGGGGAGGAGGTCACGGTGCTGGAGCTCTTTCTGCTGGCTGTACTTCGGATACTGATGATAGATGAGCACGAGTCCTGATAGGCACCACAGGACGAAGAGTAGGCTCAAGGACGCCCCAAGTAGGCGATGCGTCTTGATGACGAAGGTCTTGAAGGAGGCCATAGCGTGGATAGGAAAGGTTTCGGTAGGCTATTTAGCTACGTAAAGATACGATATTCCCCTGCCTAGCTCTTAGCCCGAGGGGGCAAGGGGGGCTTCTTGCCCGATCAGCGGGCTATCTCCTTCAGCCCATGAAGATCTACCTCTGCGGGGATAAAGCCCTACCTTGGCTTGGACAAAGGTTTACCTTTTTCCAGACCAAGGTAGAGCTTCTCCTCAGAAGGAGTTAGAGAGGGGTAACGAAGAGGTTAGGGGAGAGGAGCGGAAAGAGGGACTAGCTAGGCTCCGAAGCTACGGGGCTCGTAGGCGTATCCTCGGGGTGGAACTCTGAGTAGACGAGCCTTGCCTTGCTCTGACCCAGCACCTCGGTCAGGGCTTCGAGGGAGGCTGTCGAAACGGCCTGTACGCTGTGGAAGTGCTGAAGTAGACCTTCCTTGGCCTTAGGACCAATGCCCTTGATGTAATCCAAGCGGGAGGAGAGCTGGCTCTTACTACGTTTGTCTCGGTGAAAGGTGATGGCGAAGCGATGAACCTCCGCCTGAATCTGCTCTAAGATACGGAATACTGGGCTGTGATGCCTGATCGGGATCTCACGAAGGAGGTCTTCGCCATAGAGGAGACCTGCCGTGCGGTGACGATCGTCCTTGACGAGTCCTGCTACCGGTATGTCGAGCTCGAGGGCAAGGAGTGCCTCTCGGATCGCTCCGACTTGCCCCTTACCTCCATCGGCTAGGATGAGGTCGGGGAGAGCTTCGTCTCCCTCCTTCATACGCTTGTAGCGACGGGTGACGACCTCACGCATGGAGGCGTAGTCGTCGGGACCTTCGACGGAGCGAATGTTGAACTTGCGGTAGTCTTTCTTGGACGGGCGCCCTCGCTTGAAGACGACACAGGCAGCGACAGGGTCAGCTCCTTGGATATTGGAGTTATCGAAGCACTCGATGTGTAGCGGGAGTTTGTCTAGCTGGAGGAGCTCCCTTAGCTCGGTAACGATCTGCATGAGGCGCTGATCGGGATTGAGTCGCTCGGCACGCTTGTACTTGTCCAGCTTGTATTGGCGCACATTCCGCTCGCTCATCTCTAGGAGTTTCTTCTTGTCGCCACGCTGGGGAATGGTGATCGTGACACGTGCGTCGTCTTGCCACCCTGGGTCGAAGGGGAGGATAAGCTCCTTGGCTCGGGAGGCAAAGCGCTGGCGAAGCTCGGTGATCGCCGAGGCAAAGAGCTCCTCACGCGTCTCTCCCTCCAGGAGACTACGGTATTCGAGGGTATAAACCTGGGTGACCATGCCCTGAGTGAGGTGCATGAAGTTGACATATGTCGCACCATCGTCGTCTTCATCGAAGCTGAAGACGTCGACATTGTGTATGTGATGGGGAGCTACGGTATGCTTGACTTGGTAGTTCTCTAGGTATTGCAGACGCTCCTTGTAGATCTGTGCCTCCTCGAAGCGAAGCTCCTCACTCAGACGGAGCATCTCGCCCCGATAGAGATCGATGACATCACGGAGATTACCACGTAGGAGCGAAGTGATCTCCCGTACGTTTTGGTCGTAGTCGGCTTCTGTTTGTAGGCCGATACATGGAGCTTTGCACTTCTTGATATGGTACTGCAGGCATTCTTTGTATTTCCCTTGGGCGATCTTGTGTGGGGAGAGATCGAGGTCACACGTACGTATGGGGTAGAGGTCACGTACCATATCCACCGCAGCGTGCGCCATCCCTGCGTTCGGATACGGGCCAAAGCGTAGGGAGCCGTCCTGCTTCGGACGGCGCTCGACACGTATGCGGGGGAAGGGCTCGTGGCGGATGACGACCTCAGGGTAGGTCTTATCGTCCTTGAGGAGGATATTATACCGAGGCTGATGCTCCTTGATGAGGGAATTCTCTAGGATGAGTGCCTCAGCTTCGGTAGCGACGACGATGTATTCGATCCCTCTGATCTGTCGAACTAGCAGACGTGTCTTCGAGCTATGGACGTCTCGCTGGAAGTAACTACTTACCCGACGGCGCAGATTCTTTGCCTTCCCGACGTAGATGATCGTGCCGTCCTGCCCGATGTACTTATAGCAACCGGGAGACTCGGGTAACGTCGGCAGGATCTTGCGAATCTCTTCGATCGTCATGACTTAGGAGTAGAGGGAGAGAAAGTCCTACCGCCCTGCTAGGACAAGTAGGACACTGACATCGTGAGGGGAGATACCGGGGATGCGGGAGGCTTGGCCGATGGTCGTCGGACGGATGCTCTCGAGCTTCTGTCGTGCCTCGGTGCTAAGCGCTTGGATACTGCTGTAGTCGATGCTCTCTGGGATGAAGACGTATTCCAGACGTTCGAGCTTCGCTGCTTGCTCTCGCTCTCGCTCGATGTAGCCACTATACTTGATGAGGATTTCAGCGCACTCGATGAGCTCGGCACGACGACGCTCGGGGAGCTTGTCTAGCTGTCTCTGGAGAGCGGGGATATAGGTGGCGAGCTGAAGGATCGTCAGCTGGGGACGAAGCACGAGGTCAATGAGCTTGCATCCCTGGCGAAGTGGGACAAGCCCCGCTGCCTCGAGGTGGGGATTGATCTTGTCGGGACGCACGGAGAAGCCTTGGATGAAGGCAATAAGCTCATCTCGTAGCTGGATCTTCTCCTCGAGGAGGGCAACACGCTCTGGGGTTGCTAGGCCGATAGCGGCTGCCTTCGGAGTTAGGCGAACGTCTGCATCGTCTTGGCGAAGGAGGATACGATACTCCGCCCGAGAGGTGAACATGCGGTAGGGTTCGTCGACTCCCTTGGTGACAAGGTCATCGATGAGCACACCGATATAAGCCTCGGAGCGACTCAAGGTGAAGGGAGCTAAGCCTCGTACCTGCTGGTGGGCATTGATCCCGGCTAGCAGTCCTTGGCCCGCAGCCTCTTCGTAGCCCGTGGTGCCATTGACCTGCCCTGCGAGGTAGAGCCCTCCGATGACCTTGCTCTCCAGCGTATGGTGAAGCTGTGTAGGGTCGAAGAAGTCATACTCGATCGCATAGCCAGGGCGGTAGAGACGCACATCACGGAGCTCGGGGATCTGGCGAAGCGCCTCGAGCTGTACCTCTAGAGGGAGCGAAGAGGAGAAGCCGTTGATGTAATACTCATTCGTTCGCTCCCCTTCTGGCTCAAGGAAGAGCTGGTGCTGCGTCTTGTCCGCGAAGGTCACGATCTTCGTCTCGATGCTGGGGCAATAGCGTGGGCCGATGCTCTGTATCTGCCCATTGTAGAGGGGAGAGCGGTCAAGCGCCTCACGGAGTACAGCGTGGCAGGCTTCGTTGGTGTAGAGGGTGTAGCAGGGGAGTTGCTTCAGTCGGGACTTCGGAGTATCGAGGAAGGAGAACTTGTGGTGATCGTCTTCCCCAAGCTGTACGCCTAGCTCTTCGATATGCAGGCTACGAGCGTCAATGCGTGGAGGCGTCCCTGTCTTCATACGATCGGTACGAATACCTGCCTCACGGAGCTGATCCGTGATCCCATAGGTGGCAGGCTCGGAGACTCGTCCGCCGGGTAGCTGAAGCTCACCGAAGTGCATTAGTCCACCGAGGAAGGTGCCAGCAGTGAGGATGACCGCCTCTGCTGAGAAGGATACCCCCAGGGCGGTATTCACCCCTCGTACCCGTCCATCCTCTAAGCGGAGGGAGGTGACGGTATCTTGCCAGAGATCTAAGTTCGGCTCCGCATCCAGCTCTTCCCGCCAAGCCTCCATGAAGCGTACCCGGTCACTCTGGGCACGAGGACTCCACATCGCAGGGCCTTTGCTCCGATTGAGCATGCGGAACTGCAGGGCGGTGCGGTCAGTGATCACCCCCATGCGTCCACCTAAGGCATCGATCTCTCGCACGATCTGCCCCTTGGCGATCCCACCCACGGCGGGGTTGCAACTCATCTGCCCGATCTTATTCATATCGGGCGTGATGAGTAGGGTCTTCGATCCTAGGCGAGCACTGGCAGCAGCGGCTTCACAGCCTGCATGCCCTGCGCCGATGACGATGACAGCATAGTCCTGCATGGCGGGCATCAGACGTTGAAGCGGAAGTGCATGATGTCGCCATCCTGCACGACGTATTCCTTGCCTTCGACGGCCATCTTCCCAGCTTCCTTGACTGCTGCTTCGCTACCGTAGGTGATGAAGTCCTCGAACTTGATCACCTCAGCACGGATGAAGCCCTTCTCGAAGTCGGTATGGATGGCTGCAGCGGCACGAGGAGCCTTGCTCCCCTTGGTGTAAGTCCAGGCACGTACCTCCTGCACCCCTGCGGTGAAGTAAGTCTCTAGGTTAAGGAGCTGGTAGGCAGCACGGATCAGACGGCTCACGCCCGACTCCTCGAGGCCGATCTCGCCGAGGAAGAGCTGGCGCTCTTCGTAGGTCTCTAGTTCGGCGATCTCGCTCTCGATCTTAGCGGCGACGACGAGGAGGTTGGCCCCCTCTTCCTGGATCGCTTCACGTACCTTCTCGACATAGGCATTACCCGTGACGGCGGAGGCTTCGTCCACGTTGCACACGTAGAGGACGGGCTTGCTCGTCAGGAGGTAGAGCTCACGGGCGACCTTCTGTTCATCCTTGGTCTCGAAGGTGACGGTGCGGGCATTCAGACCCTGCTCCAGCGCTTCCTTGTAGCGGGAGAGTACCTCGTAGGTGAGCTTAGCGGTCTTGTCGCCACCCGTCTGAGCCTGCTTGTAGACCTTCTGGATGCGCGCCTCTACGGTCTCTAGGTCCTTGAGCTGAAGCTCGGTGTCGATGATCGCCTTGTCACGCAGGGGATCTACGGAGCCGTCGACGTGGGTGATGTTGTCATCGTCAAAGCAACGCAGGACGTGTAGGATGGCATCCGTCTCACGAATGTTGGCTAGGAACTTATTACCAAGCCCTTCACCCTTGCTTGCGCCCTTGACTAGACCAGCGATGTCGACGATCTCCACGGTCGTGGGGACGATGCGCTGGGGGTGTACGATCTCTGCGAGCTTATTGAGGCGCTCATCGGGGACGGTGATCACACCGACATTGGGCTCGATGGTACAGAAGGGGAAGTTGGCGGACTGTGCCTTCGCATTGGAGAGGCAGTTGAAGAGGGTAGACTTCCCGACATTGGGAAGACCCACGATACCGCATTGTAATGCCATATAGTTGCGCTTGTTTAGTCTATTTGATTATGAATTACAAAGATACGGAAAAAGCCGTAGTCCCTGGAGGGGCGAGGCGCTTAAGGGGAAGCTGAGGGGTGGTGGTTATTTCCAACTAGTAGGCACTACTGATGCCCCTCAGGTGGTACTACTGTTGCCTCTCGGGAGGCACTACTGTTGCCCCTTTTGAGGTAACACTGATGCCCCTTGCGTTAGGGAGGGGGAGAGGGGCACTTGCGACGATACTTCAGACCATGCCGACAGTGGCTATCGACAGTAGCTATATAAATCCCCTCCACTACGCTTGTCGTCGTGTCGCCAATTGTAGATCGTGGTTTTTCCCACCATCGCTATCCCTTCTAGACGAAGACGACCTGAGATCTGCACGGGAGATCATTTATCACTACTGTTGCACTTGCGGGTGAATATGCAGCTATGCCTTCCTGTTGAATAGCTATATTGCTTTTCTTATCTTTGCTTCAAATAAGCCTCCAATTTCGACTTCAATTTCACTTCTAGAATGTCCTTCAAAGAGTCCATATACATCAAGAACGTTGGTCCAATCCGAAAGCTACGCATAGGCGATATTCGTCCACTGACCGTATTGATCGGAGCCTCGGCAACAGGTAAGAGTACCCTGATGAAGGTTCTTGCCCTGATGCGCTATATCTACAAGATGGAGAATATTCGCTCCTATCTGCGCAACTCGGAAATTAAGCGCTCTCCTTTTCGCATAGAGTTCAAGAATCTCCTGAAAGACGGTCTAGAGACAGCTATCTCAAAAAACTCAGAGATTGTATATACAGCTTCCCATGGGAGGACACCCTATACCATCAGCTATAAGGGGGGAAAACTTCAAAACAAGTTCCGTATCGAGAACGAGCATTTGTGCTTCTTTAAGGAGGCTTATGTAGTCGAGGAACGTGGAGCAATGCCCGTATTCTTATCTGGACGATCAACAGGACGAAATGACCTTGGGTTTTATTTCAACGATACCCTCGCAGATTTACAGGATGCACTCAATGTCACCCCGAATCTAGACCTAAAGCACCTAGGATTCCAGCTAACAGCAAAAAAGGCAGGTAACAACCGGATGCGCTACCTTGTCTCTAATAGCTCCGAAAATGAGACACCAGAGATTGAACTGAAGTACGCTTCATCAGGGATACAGACATCTACACCGATTGTCTCTCTACTCCAGTACTTCGCTCAAGACTTTTCTTTTGCTGGAGCTCTTCGTCGATCCATTCTGTCATACCTCTTTGATAGTGATCGACTGCTCGAATTCCAACCGACCATGGAGCTCATGGGGCTACCACGCCATGTACACCTCTATATTGAAGAGCCCGAACTTAATCTCTTCCCTACAGCTCAGTGTGCTCTGCTTAACTTCGCCGTTGAAGAAGCATTTGTTAAAAAGAAAGCTGACCGAGAGATGTCCTTAATGATCGCTACGCACAGCCCCTACATAGCTAACTACATGAATGTGCTACTGCGTAAGAGTCGATTGGGTGAGATCGGATTGAAAGAGGAAGACTTTGCTGTCTACCTACTTGAGAATGGCACCGCCCTACCGCTCATTGGAGAGGATGAGGATACGCAGGAAAGAGTTGTTGATACCTTCCCCCTAACTGAGGCGATGGAGGGTATCTATGATGAGTATGTGAGCCTTGGAGATCATGAGTAATTTCCGCACTAGCCTACAAAGCTGGATCAACATGGAGCGTCAAGGATGTATAGATTTGACAAGCTATACTTTGACTCCTAATGGAAGCACTTTTGCTCTACGAGATAAGGAAGATTGCACAGTAGCCAACCTCAGTGAATGTCTATGCGCCGACTCAGAGGGGGACATGAAGCTAAGCCAAGCTGATAGCTCCTGCAATGCGGAGATTCTATCTTTCGATCTCCTTCTAGGGGATCTTCGTATTCAAGGTGGAAGACGTTGCGATTTCGTTGTGACCCCTCAAACAGGTGATGAGTATATTGTGTTCTGTGAGCTTACACGTGCTCAAGAAAGCTCCGTCTCCCCATTTGCAGCGAGAGAAGGTTATACTAAAACTAAATACAGCAAGGCCTACAACCAGTGTGTAGATTCGATTCAATGGTGTCTTGATAAGGGGTTCTCTTTCGATGGATACGGACAGAAGAAAGCCCTTTTTGGATGGAGGGAAGTCCAACCTTTGCGTAAAGGTAAAGCAGTGAAAAATATACAGTCGTTTTCTCAGCCAAAAGGGAAGCCCGGTGTAATCCACGACATACTAGAAGGCTTTAAATTCCAAATGATTCGCTATCCAAAGACTGCCTATCTGTGTCGCTAAATAACAATGGTGTAGATTCGTGAAACCTTGTCTATGAAAAACATAAGGCACCTACACTAATCCGGATCTCCACAAAATAGGCAGAGGGCTGCGCATGCACATGGACAACCCTCTGCCTATTTCTAGAATACCTTGACAATGCTCTATTGCCGAAGATCAATCCCCTTGGGGGAAAGACTTTTTATTTCGATCGATTATAGAAGGCCCTCAGGCAAGGATTTCCAACTAGTAGGCACTACTGATGCCCCTCAGGTGGTACTACTGTTGCCTCTCGGGAGGCACTACTGTTGCCCCTTTTGAGGTAACACTGATGCCCCTTGGCTTCTGCTAGGGGGCAGAGGAAGGTGCTTGCGGTGGCTAGCTGGTCGATTTTCCCCTCTTGACGACGGTCTTTTTCATAGAGAGAAACCTTGGCTAGGGGCTCGTTAGCCTAGTTGCTATCGACCTCACAAGGGGAGAATTGCGTACCTTTATACTCCTAATATGTTGATGGTGTAATATGGTATTGACTGACGACTGGTTCACCACGCTGAGCCATACCGATAATAAACAACTAGTCTTCCTCAATGTCCGCAAGGGGATACAGAACTTCTTCGAGACGGGAAAGCTCCGTGTCCGTGTGGACATTGCCTTCCCCTATAGCTCGGAGTCGGACGGGATGCCTGATGAGGCTTCTGCTAAGCTCATCGAGGAGATCGAGCCACTACTGAAGAAGACGATGGAGAAGGATAAGCTGGCTATCCTCACGGGTAACTATACCGGAGGGGGGCAGAAGGACTGGACCTTCTATACCCGCCATCTACCTACCTTCGGCGAGCGTCTGAACGCTTGCCTTGCTCCTTATCTACCCCTCCCGTTAGAGATCCACTGCGAAGAGGATCCCGAGTGGAGTGACTACCAAGAGATGCTTCAGCTGGCAGAGGCCGATGATGCGGAGGCCGATGTAGACTAAGGAGGAGATCTGATGCAGCAACTCTTTCAGTCAGCTCCTCATCCTACCCGACGTCTACTCCTCTATCTCAATGGCTGGGCTCTTGGCCCCGTAGCCGTAGCACACCTCGGTCAGCCCAAGGATCGTGATCTGCTGATCCTCTGGGATTATCGGGAGGATACTTTGACCTTTGACTTCTCTCCCTATGAGGAGATCCAGGTCGTCGCTTGGTCTATGGGTATCTGGGCGACGGATCGACTCCTGGAGCGCTTGCCTAGTCTAAGGGATCGGATCACCACGGCTACAGCACTGGGTGGGACGGGCTATCCGATGGATGACCGCTATGGTATCCCCGAGACGACCTATCTCGCTACACTAGAGAGTATCACTGAGGCTAACCGCCCTCGCTTCAATCGGCAGATGGTCGGTGGGAAGACCTATCGCCACCTGCATGCAGACCTATCTGCTCGCTCTACGGAGGCGATACGTGAGGAGCTCCTTCGCCCCTATGCGCTGACACATGCTTCGCTACGTCCTGTGCCCAAGCCTGCTGCACAAGGGATTTGGACGAAGGCGTACATCGGCACGGATGACCGTGTGGTGCCTCCAGCGAGTCAGCGTATTTACTGGGAGGAGCAGGGAGTGGCTACCGAAGAGATCAAGGATGGGGTGCACTATCTCTTAGGCTACTTCAGCTCTTGGGAGGAGCTCCTATAGCAGCCTGTGAGGGGGATACTTGATGTCGCTCCCCTTGCCCCTCTTTTCGCTCTCCCTTGAAAAGTCGTATCTTTGCCACACTTAATTCAATAGAAGTAAATCAGCTAATAACAATACAATATCTTATGTCACAGCACGAGCAGCAGCGTCCTGATGGTATGGACAAGTTCGAAGAGAAGGTACTCGAAGGCGAGTTCTTCCTAGAGCGCCACGGGAAGAAACTCCTCATCGCCGGTATCGCTATCGTCGTAGTAGCTCTTGGTATTTTCGCTTACCATCGCTTTGTTAAGCTCCCCCGTAACGAGAAGGCTACCGCCCAGCTCTTCGTCGCCGAGGATCAGTTCCTCGCAGGCCAGGATAGCCTTGCACTGAAGGGACAGGCAGGCTTCGAAGCTATCGCTAAGAACTTCTCTGGGACGGATGCTGCTAACCTTGCTCACGCCTACAGCGGTATCTGCCTCTATGATGAAGGCAAGTACCAGCAGGCACTCGATGAGCTGAAGAAGTTCTCCTCTGATGAGACGCTGGTGGCTCCCTCTATTCAGCGTATGATCGGGGACTGCTATGTCCAGCTCGGTAAGCTCGAGGAAGCCGTGAAGGCGTATGAGTCGGCAGCTAAGCAGGCCTCTAGCGAAGCCATCTCTCCTAGCTGTCTGATCAAGGCAGGACATGTCTATGAGAAGCTCGGTAAGGCAGATAAGGCGATCGCTGCCTACAAGGAAGTGAAGGAGAAGTACTACAACACGCCCGAAGCTCAGACGGTCGAAGCTGATCTGATGCGTGCTCAGGCGCAGGGTAAGTAGTCTGATCTCATATCTTCTCTAGGTAAGCACCTATGTCTACCATAGATCGTATCCAATCACTTCATCATAGCCCTGTCCCCTCGGGAGAAGGACTACATATCGGTATCGCCGTGGCGGAGTGGAATGACAACATCACTGAACCGCTCCTGGAGGGTGCTCTCGAGGTGCTCCGTCATCATCGGGTGAAGAAGATCACGGTCTTCCGTGTACCAGGAGCATTCGAGCTAGTGAATGCTTCGGCACGTTTGCTGGAGGATCCTTGTCTCGATGCTGTCATCACTATCGGCTGTGTAGTCCGTGGAGATACACCTCACTTCGACTATATCTGTCAGGGAGTGACCTTTGGTTTATCTCAGCTTAATGCAGTCGCTACACCAGGTCTTGGAGAGCGACATCGGCCTGTGATCTTCGGTGTCCTAACGACCGAGACGATGGCGCAGGCAGAGGATCGTGCAGGTGGCTCACTCGGGAATAAAGGTGCCGAAGCAGCCGAGACAGCACTAAAGATGTGTCGTCCGATTTGCACGGTTGAAAAATAGTTCGTACCTTTGCAGTGCAAGAAACGGAAAGGGCAGTTACCAGAGTGGCCAAATGGGGCTGACTGTAACTCAGCTGGCTTACGCCTTCGGTGGTTCGAATCCATCACTGCCCACTCCTTTCCGTCATCAGGAATGCGGAAGTAGCTCAGTTGATAGAGCATTAGCCTTCCAAGCTAAGGGTCGCGGGTTTGAGCCCCGTCTTCCGCTCTACAACTGACAGTACACCAAGTAAGGCTTCACCCCTCAGGGCGTGAAGCCTTACTGCTTTTATGCCTTTCTCCTTGAGCAAGGTGCTCCGAAATGCGTATCTTTGTCTTATGGCTCACGGGCGATCATCTTGCCCGTCCCTAGTGGATCCTTCAGCATGGCAGAAAACTATATCGTCTCCGCTCGTAAATATCGCCCCGACAGCTTCCAGACCATCGTCGGTCAGGGGGCTATGGTCGCGACACTGCGTACTGCTGTGCGCTCGGGCAAGCTCTCTCACGCTTATCTCTTCTGTGGACCCCGAGGAGTGGGGAAGACCACCGCAGCTCGTGTCTTGGCTAAGACCATCAACTGCATGAACCTAAGCCCTGAGGGGGAGGCCTGTAATGCGTGTGAGAGCTGTCGTGCCTTCAATGAGCAGCGATCCTTCAATATCTTCGAGCTCGATGCCGCATCGAATAACTCCGTCGAGGATATCCGTCAGCTTACCGAGCAGGTTGCCATGCCTCCCGCTCTCGGACGCTACAAGGTCTATATCATAGACGAGGTGCACATGCTCTCGGTCACGGCTTTTAATGCCTTCCTCAAGACCTTGGAGGAGCCCCCTAGCTATGCCATCTTTATCCTCGCTACCACCGAGAAGCATAAGATCCTTCCTACGATCCTCTCTCGCTGTCAGATCTATGACTTCAAGCGGATCACTGTCGGAGATATTACACACCATCTCCAGCATGTCGCTAGTAGCGAAGGTATCGAAGCGGATGAAGCAGCCCTAGGCTTGATAGCAGAGAAGGCTGATGGAGGGATGCGTGATGCGCTCTCGATGTTTGACCGCATAGCGAGCTTCGCTGGAGGGCATATCACCTATGAGCATGCCTTAGAGAGTCTAAATGTCCTTGACTATACTTACTTCATCCGTACCTTCGAGCTCCTTCTGCAGGGAGACCATCGTGGTCTTTTGCTTTTGCTAGACGAACTCCTAGCGAAGGGCTTTGAGGGGCAGACGATCCTAAGCGGTCTGGCATCCTTTGTGCGTGACCTGCTCGTGGCTCAGCATCCCGATACACTCGTCTTGCTAGAGAAGCCGGAGCGTGTCCAGCAGGACTATGGGCGTATAGCTTCAGCTTGTACGACTGCATCGCTCTTTGGAGCGCTGAAGACGCTTACGCAGGCAGATCAGCAGTACCGGAGTGCTTCGAATAAGCGCCTGCTCCTAGAGCTGAGCTTCCTCTCGCTGATTGGACTCTTTCGCACCGATAGCCCCCTGACGCCAGCTGTATCAGCTACTCCAGCCTCTGTAGCTCCTGCTAATACGCCTGCTTCTGTTTCGACTACTTCGGTAGCTTCACCAGCTCCTCCCGCGGTAGCTAGTCCGACTGTGCAGCCCACTCCCTCTCTTCGGCAAGTAGTGCCGACACCTGCTCCCATAGCTACACCCAAGTCTACTGAGCCAGTGAAGCCAGCACCATTGACTATGCCGACGGCTTCGGCTACTCGTCGTCCTTTCGGTGCTAGAAAGCGTGTCGAAGAGCCGAAGCAAGAGGTCGAAGCCATAGCGGAGACACATGCTACGACTGAGGAGGATCAACCATTCACACAAGAGGATCTGCAGCGTGCCTGGATGCTCTTTATCGAGCGAGAGCTGACGAAGGAGCAATTGATCTGTAAGAAGATCTTGGCTGGTGACCTCCCTTCTCTCGTGACAGAGACCGAAGCTGAGGTGGCCCTGCCTCCTGGTGATACGAACCGTCAGATCGTCGAAGAGGTCTTGCCCCAGCTCCTAGGCTTCTTACGCCGAGAGGTGCGTAATCAGAAACTCTCGCTCCTCTTGCGTGAGAAGACTCCCGATGAGCAAGCTGAGGTCGTCTTGACTAAAGAGGATCGCTTCCGTAAGCTCACCGAGATTAATCCCGAGGTGCAGCGCCTGAGAGAGGTCTTGCATCTGCGTCTTTCCTAAGACTTATCCCCATACATATTCTACGACTTATGAAGATCAAGCAACAACTCACAGCTCTTGTCGCTGCGGGGGTGCTAGCTCATGCTCTTCCTGCAGAGGCTACTCCCACGCGCTACACGCCCGAGGTGATGCTCTCGCTGGCACGTGTCGGTGCTGCAGACCTCTCACCTGATGGGAAAACCCTGGTCTACAGTGTAGGCTTCCCTAATTTGCAGGCCAACAAGATACAGAGCCAGCTCTTCCGTATCACTGCTGACGGATCGTCAAGGAAGCAACTTACCTCCAACATCGCTGGCGTACACTCCCCCCGCTGGATACAGCAGGGTAAGCGTATCGCCTTCCTCTCTAGTGAGAGTGGATCGCAGCAGGTCTGGACGATGGCACCCGATGGGAGTGAACGTAAGCAGTTGACCGACATCGAGGGTGGACTCTCTGACTTCCTCCTCTCACCCGACGAAACTAAGATCGCCTACATTAAGGAGATCCCCTTCGGCAAGAGTACGAAGGATCTTTACCCTGATTTGCCTAAAGCCACGGGCCGTATCATCACTGATCTTATGTACAAGCACTGGGATGAATGGACGGAGACGATCCCCCACATCTTCATTGCTGAGCTCGGAGCTTCGCCTGTCAAGGGTGGGAAGGACATCCTCGAAGGAGAGCCCTACGAAGCACCTACGAAGCCCTTTGGTGGTACCGAGGAGCTCTCTTGGAGTCCTGATGGCAAGACGCTCGCTTATTCCTCCCGTAAGAAGGTCGGGATGGAGTATGCTCTCTCGACGAATACCGACATCTATCTCTATGACTTAGTATCGGGGCAGACGAAGAATGTCACGGCTCCTAATGGGGGATACGACACGCATCCTCGCTTCTCTCCCGATGGTAAGAGCCTCTCCTGGATCAGTATGGAGCGTGATGGCTACGAAGCTGACCTCAAGCGTCTCTTTGTGCTTGATCTCAAGACGGGTAAGAAGACCTACCTCACCGATGGCTTCGAATACGATGTCGATGAGACGGTTTGGGCTCCCGACAGTAAGTCGATTTATTTCCTCTGTACTAAGGAGGCTGAGACACATCTCTGGGAGCTAGGTCTGAAGAAGCGCTCCATTCGCCAGATCACCTCTGGTCAGTGCGACTATACCTCGGTCTCTCTGCGTGCAGGGAAGCTCCTGGCAGGCCGTCAGAGCTACAATGATCCTAAGGATCTCTACCTCGTAGATCCTCATTCGGGTAAGGCTCAGCAAGTGACAGCAGAGAATAAGTCCATCCTCGGCGACATGCCTAATATCACTGTCGAGAAGCGCTGGATCAAGACAACCGATGGAGGAAATATGCTTGTCTGGGTTGTCCTTCCTCCTAACTTTGATAAGACGAAGAAGTACCCTGCGCTCCTCTTTTGCCAAGGAGGTCCACAGAGTGCTGTGAGCCAGTTCTTCTCCTACCGCTGGAATATGCGTCTGATGGCAGAGCAAGGCTATGTCGTCATCGCTCCTAACCGTCATGGTGTCCCCAGCTTCGGGAAGAAGTGGAATGAGCAGATCAGTGGTGACTATTCAGGGCAGAACATCCAGGATTACCTGACCGCTGTCGATGAGCTCAAGAAGGAGTCATGGATTGATTCCGATCGCCTCGGCTGTGTCGGTGCTAGCTATGGTGGCTACTCGACCTTCTATCTAGCAGGCGTCCATCAGAAGCGCTTCAAGGCTTTCATCGCTCATGCTGGTATCTTCAACCTCGAGATGCAGTATATGACGACCGAAGAGATGTGGTTCGCTAATTGGGATATGGGTGGTGCTCCTTGGGAGAAGGACAACGCTATCGCTCAGCGCACCTTTGCGAACTCTCCTCACAAGCTCGTCGGGCAGTGGGATACACCGATCCTGGTGATCCATGGCGAGCGAGACTATCGCATTCTCGCAGGACAGGGTATGGCTGCCTTCAATGCGGCCAAGCTCCGTGGTATTCCTACCGAGCTACTCATCTATCCCGATGAGAATCACTGGATCCTCCAGCCACAGAATGCCCTTCTCTGGCAGCGCACTTTCTTCTCTTTCCTCGACAAGTATCTGAAGTAGTCGTAGGCAAGCATCCCCCTCAACGAAGTGCCCCACCTCTGTATATACGGAGGTGGGGCACTTTTATTTCAGGTACGTGGGATAGATCAAGGGCTGGAGGAGGAAGTATACTAGGGGAAGTGGAAAGGTATGATCGCTCACGTCGATTACTCATATCCTCCTCATTTCATGACTAACAAACCCTTGGATTTATTAGTAAGGAAGTTTCATGTCGTTACTAATCCTAGTTTGGGTCGTTAGTAATCAAATGGTCAGATTGTCTCCAGCCGTAGATACGAGATGCTATGAAGTGACCTGCCCCACCTTTCGCATCGAAAGGTAGGGCAGGTCGTTTAATTTTCTATCAGATCAGATCCTTACTGAGCGGGCTCTGCTGCTGGAGCTGCAGGAGCACCCGAGGCAGGAGCAGGTGTCGTAGGTGCACCGCCACCGAGGTTAGGCAGAGCTGCTGGGGTAGCTGACTTGGTAGCATTCTTCTCGAGAACTTCCTGCGTTTTGGAAGAAGCATCACCGCCCATACCGAGGAAGTGCGTCGAAGCGATGCAGAGGATAGCGACGATGCCGAAGCACCACCAGGTAGCCTTCTCCAAGACGTCCGTCGTCTTGCGTACTCCCATGATATTATTTGTCGATGCGAAAGGCGAAGCAAGACCGCCACCCTTCGATTTCTGTACGATGACTAGAAGCACCAAGGCGATAGACACCAAGAGGATCAGTACCGTAAGGAGATAAAACATATGCGATGTTATTTTGTGGATTTATTATTGCTGATTAGGCGCTCCAAGAAGCGTATCTGGTGTACAAAGAAACGACTTTTCTCTGGATAATTCAAACTGAGTGAACGAATGATCCTCAGCGCCTTATCATAATGTCCCTGTTGAATATAGATCTTCGAAAGGGTCTCGGAGAGCAGTCGATCTGTGGCTGGTTCGCTGGGAGCTGTCTCACCCGCTGGAGCCGTCGTAGGCGAGGGGAGGGGTGTAGGCTCTGCACTGGTCGGGATGAGTGGAGGGAGAGAGGTCTCTTCCTCGGCTTCGAGGTCGGCAGAGGTGAAGTACTCGCTTCGGTCGCTATGCCCATCGAAGTGCAGACTCTCGGGTAGATCTTCCCCCGAGGCACGAGCGACGTCGAGGAAGTGGTCGATGAGATCGAAGCTATCTTCTCGCTTCGCTGGCTCGGGCTCTTGCTCAGGCTGTCCGCTGAGCTGATCTCCCTCGACCAATCGGAAAAGGAGGGAGCTGTCCTGTAGAAGGGGTGCTAGCCGTCGAAGCTCCGCAGGATAGCGGATATCCTGTGTCGTAGCGAGATTATACAGATAGAGGAAGGCGAAGGCTCCGCAGTAGGGGTAGGATGCCTGTAGCTGGCGGATGGGCTCCAGTGTCGCAGGTCCCAGGCGCTGGGGATCGGCTAGATAGCCATAGAGTTCGCTACGTGTCATCGGGCTACCAGTTCTCTACCGTAGCGTTATAGATCTGCTTGATCAGATCCTCTGTGATCTCACGGAGGAGGTCATCCTGCACGCCTACGAAGGGCTGACTACGGGGGAAGTCACGGAAGGCCTTAAAGCTCCGGTCGAAGCTCTCCTTCTCGTTGGCTCGGTTGGTGAACTTCACCTGTACCGTCACGGTGAAGACCGTGCGCTCGGCGAAGTTATCCTGACTGATCGTCATAGGTGTGAGGTCATAGCCCGTGATCGTACAGCTGAGGTCCAGATCACCAGCCTGAGGGACGAGGCTCAGACGTGTACGGCTCACGTAGAAGTCGCGTAACTGCTCCGTGAAGGTCGGAGCGAGCGTCGGGTAGACTACGGGAGCACGGTTCGTGATCTCGCCGATAGAGATGGTCTGGAGCTGGGTATAGTCGATCGCTCCCCCATTGAACTTATAGCTCATGCTACAGCCTGGTAGGGCCAGCACGAGCAGGAAAAGGGGGAGGAGAGCGAAGAGGCGTGGATGCTTATACATCGAGATTATATTCCTTGATCTTGCGGTAGAGGGTGCGCTCAGAGATGTGTAGCTCCTGCGCTGTGCGTCGGCGCTGACCGCCATTACGAAGGAGAGCCGCTAGGATCATTTCGCGCTCAGCTTCGTCTAGCGTGCGAGGACGCTCAGCGAAGTCAGAGCTCCCCCCGCTAGGGATGTGGTCGATGTCGATGACTTCTTCCACGGGAGCATAGCGAGGAGTCTCCCCAAGGCTCGAGTAGCTCGTATGGGGGAAGTGCTCCGTAGGCTGTAGGCTCCGTTCGTTGTGGGCGAAGTCGCTGTGGTTGGTATTGGTCGGAGCATTGACCTGAATCTCTCCACGCATGATGCCAGAGATGAGGCTCTTCATCTCGTCCATATCCTTCTTCATGTCGAAGAGAACTTGGTAGAGGATCTCCCGTTCCTTAGCGAAGGAGGAGGCCTCTTCGCCTAAGACAGCTTGCTGGCGTAGGGCTGGATGGTAGTCCGCCGTAGGAGCCTTCGGGAGGTAGCGCTCGATGGTCTCAGGCGTCACAGTACGCTCCTCCTCGAGGATGCTTAGGCGATCGGTGAAGTTGCGTAGCTCACGGATGTTCCCTGGCCAGCGATAGCTCTCGAGTAGCTCGGAGGCCTCGGGGGTCAAGCGGAGAGGAGGCATGTGGTAGCGCTCGGCACTTAAGGAGGCGAAGAGACGGAAGAGTAGGGGGATGTCCTGCTTGCGGTTACGCAGCGGAGGGATCTCGATGGGTACGGTATTGAGACGGAAGAGTAGATCCTCACGGAATCGGCCTCGCTCTACAGCCTCGTGTAGGTTGACATTCGTCGCAGCGACGATGCGTACATCGGTCTTCTGCGCTTGGCTAGCTCCGACGGGGATGAACTCGCCCGTCTCTAGCACACGTAGCAGACGTGCTTGGGTAGATAGAGGTAGCTCACCGACTTCGTCGAGGAAGATCGTCCCCTCGTTGGCCTCCTGAAAGTAGCCCTTGCGGTCGGTGATAGCTCCCGTGAAGGAGCCCTTGAGATGCCCGAAGAGCTCAGAGTCGATAGTGCCTTCAGGGATCGCGCCACAGTTCACAGCGATGTACGGGCCATGCTTGCGAATGCTATTCTGATGGATGATCTTGGGGAAGTTCTCCTTACCCACACCACTCTCTCCGATCACTAGGACGGACATGTCCGTCGGGGCAACTTGTACCGCAGTGCGAATGGCGTGATCAAGGAGGGGACTATTCCCTATGATCCCGAATCGATGCTTGATCTGCTGAATATCTATATTCATCGGCGCTATCTGTAATTGTTACACAAAGATACGGAAGATTTATCTACCCTTTTTTAGTCGGATAGTCCTCGTCTTGTGGCTGGGTATATTCTTCTCCCTCGGTCGCAATATACCCAATCGCTCAGTCACGATATACCTAACCTGCGGGTCACAATATACCTAATCAAGTACTCGCGATATACGTGACTGAGTGGATCCTTTCGTCTCGTGTGGAGCGAGGCTTAGGGAGGGCTCTGCTCGCCGGGGATATAAAAGGAAAAAGCCACAGAGTATGCGACTCTGTGGCTTTCTATGTGACCCCGACAGGATTCAAACCTGTAACCTTCTGATCCGTAGTCAGATGCTCTA
>ERZ773073.104-NODE-104-length-46373-cov-11.383739_pt1 | contig 46373 bp, 30 predicted proteins | sample MGYA00580616_ERZ773073 | MGnify/ENA primary metagenome ERZ773073 (study PRJEB29015, sample SAMEA2737960) | human oral metagenome | biome: human oral; feature: human-associated habitat; material: dental | place: China | collected 2131 ...
TCCAAATATCCACGTACGTAGATATTAGATCCACGTACGTAGCCCAAACTTATCTACCACTCGTCCGCAACTTTTATCCCTAGGTAGAGCAATAACCTAATAGAGGTCACTTCAAAAAGCTATATAGGTCGCCGTTGCGACCAGTATAGGTCACGATGCGGACCAATATAGCTTCGCCCGCTGACCAATATAGGTTGACTCAGGTAGGGCTATAGGTGCGTCGTATGCGCTCAGCTAAGACACTTGCTCTAAGAGGCGCTCGATGAGTACGGGGAAGGCGTAGCTGCTGCGCTCTGTGCTCGGGATGTGCTGGTAGGGAAGCTCCGCACTGAGGCCCTCGGCTTCGATGAGGAAGAGGCGGGCATAGATAGCTCGGTGGGAGAGCTTGTGCGAGCACTGTGCGATGGGGGTGGGGTGGAAGGTCGGGCGCTCGAGTGCTGCGATGAGGTCACCGAAGGCGGGGAGCTTCGTCAGCTCTTCGACGGTGCCCCCCGTCTCTCCCGTCTCGATGAGGGGGAATTCATACAGCCCCTGCCAGATGTCGCCAGCACCACGACGGCGAATGAGTAGGCCTTCGCCCCCTGATGCGAGGGGGAGGCGGATGAGGAAGTAGTCCATGTGGCGGGGAAGGACCTTCGTCTTGCCCTGTTTGATAGGCAGCTGCTCCTCGATGCCGGCACGATGAGCAAGGCAGTGCATAGCGATGGGGCACGCGTCGCAGTGCGGGCGTCGGGGCGTACAGCAGAGGGCACCCAGCTCGATGACGGCTTGGTTGTGGCGGCTGGGATGCGCCTTGTCGAGGAGGGCCTCCGCCAGATCCCAGTAGGAGCGTACGCCACGTGTCGTGTCGATGGGCTCGGTAGAGCCGAAGAGGCGACTCAGCACGCGGTAGACATTGCCGTCCACAGTGGGGTAAGGGAGGTTGTAGGCGAAGGAGAGTATCGCGCCGCGCGTATAAGGCCCGACACCAGGCAAGCGGCTTAGCCCCTCGGGGGTGTGGGGGATCTCTCCGCCGAAGTCTGAGACGATGATCTGTGCGGCGCGCAGGAGATTGCGCCCACGAGAGTAGTAGCCGAGGCCCTGCCAGAGGAGGAGTACCTCGTCTTCGCTCGCTGCGGCTAAGTCTTGTACAGTGGGGAAGCGCTCGGTGAAGCGATGATAATAAGCCATCCCTTGGTCCACGCGCGTCTGCTGGAGGATGATCTCGGAGAGCATGACGTGGTAGGCCGATACATCTTCGCGCCAGGGGAGGGCACGGGCATGCTCGTCGTACCAGCTGCCGAGGCGGCGCTGCACATCACGAAGGTCTATGCCTTCGGTGGATGGGGTGGGATGGGTCTTCTTCATCGGGCGCAAAGATACGCCATTACGCACGTAGCCCCTGCATCACACGGGATGCAGGGGCTACGCTTTATAAATACGATTAGTGAAGTGCGGGGGATTACTTCGTCTCAGCGCGGAGGACCTCGACGGCCTTCTCGATCTGCGTGTCGACGCCCTGCAGGACCTTCGTGGGGTCAAGAGGCACGACGACGTCGGGCTCCATCTGGGTGTTCTCCAGATAGCGACCATCGAAGAGACGGAAGCCTACGGCGGGGATACCGAAGTAGACGCTGGGATCAAGGAGCGTCACCCAGTTCACGCTGGTCATCGTACCAGCTACGGGCATACCGACGACCTTACCGACCTTGAGGTGCTGATAGACCCAAGGCGTACCGTGGGCATTGCTGTAGTCAGCTTCGCAGGTGACGAGGACGGAGGGGCGATTCCAGCGGCGGGAGGACATCTCCGAGTACTGGCGATCACGGACGACCTGGTCAGCGTAGTGCTTACCTGTGAAGAAGGCTTCGATATCCTCATGGAGACGACCACCGCCGTTGTAGCGGATGTCGATGACGATGCCCTTCTTCTGATAGTACTTGCCCATGACATCGGAGTAGACCGTGCGGAAGCTGGGGTCACCCATCGAGGGGATGTGGACGTAGCCGAGTGTGCCCTTCGATACGCGCTCTACCTCTTCGGCACGCTGCTTGACCCAGCGCTTGTAGAGGAGGTCATTGAGGGTAGAGGAGGAGATGGGGCGGATGACTTCGTCGACCTGCTCACCCGAGGTGGTGCGGAAGGAGACGAGGAGGCGCTTGCCTGCCTTATCATTCAGCAGGGGGAAGTAGTCCTTACCTGCCTCGAGCTTCTCACCGTCGATAGCGGTGATGAGGCTACCCTTCTGCAGCTTCGTGCGGGAGTTGTCGAAGGGACCACCTGCTACGACTTCGTCGACATGCAGGGCACCAGAGCCAGCTACAGGCGAGACGAAGATGCCGAGCTCAGCCGTGGGGAAGGCCGACGATGAGCTGCGAGCACCCGAGCCCGTGTGGGATACGTTCAGCTCGCCGAGCAGCTCGCTCAGCATCTCGGCGAAGTCCTGGTTGTTGTCGATGTAGGGGAGGAAGGTGCGGTAGTGGTCGGTGAGCTTCTTCCAGTTCACGCCGTGCATATCCTTGCGGTAGAAGCGTGCTTCTTCTTCGCGGACGACTTCTTCGTACATGACCTCACGCTCGCGGATGCGGTCGATGTGACGATAGCCAGCCATCGTGATGGACTTCGTGGCATCCGTCTTGGGATCGAGCGTCATGGGCGAAGCGCCGAGGATGAAGAGCTTCGTGCCCTTCTTGTCCGAAGCGAAGAAGGGTGAGGAGAGGTTCATCTTCTTCTGTAGCTGTGTCGTGTGCTTGCGCATGTCATAGACCCAGAGGTCTTCACCTGCTTCGGTAGCCGAGAAGTAGAAGAGCTTCTTGTTGTCGGACGAGAGGATGTAGTCGCCGAGGCGCGAAGAGGCGGGGGTGATGCGTACGGTGCGCAGGTCGAGGTTGTCCCATTCGATGACGCCGTTGGTGCTCTTAGCGGGCTGAGCCTTCTTCGTCTTCGTGGTGTCGGCTTTGGCTTGCTTCTCGGCTTCCTCGAGGAGAGCGAGGTCTTCGTCGTTCATGCGGAACTTCTCATAGGCCGCGCGATTGAGGAAGACCGCCATAATATCGTTCATGGAGCCCCACGAAGCGTGGTTGCGCATACCATACTTATCGGTAGCGTAGAGGAGGATGTTCCCATCGGTAGACCAGCGAGGGTTGCTGCTGAAGTAACCGCTGTTCGTGAGGTTCTGGATGGGCTGGCCACCCTGAGCGCTGACGATACCTACGTCGGTGTAGGGACCACGGCCACGGGAGACGTAGGAGAAGGCGATCCACTTCCCGTTGGGTGACCATACGAAGTCGGGATCGAGCTTCTGTGAGCCGTCGGTGATCTGACGAGTCTGGCGGGTCTTGAGGTTGTAGACCATGAGCTTCTCTCGCTGGTGGAGGAAGGCTACCTCATTGCCATCGGGGGAGAAGGAGGGGTACATCTTCTCGCCCTTGAGTGAGGGGATGAGCTTCTCATCGCTGATAGCCATGGCGTTGGGGAAGTTCTGATCTTCGCCACGCTCGACCTTAGCGATGTAGAGATCCCATGAGCCGTCCTTGGTGCTGGCGTAGACGACGGACTTGTTGTCTGCGCCGAAGCTGACGCCGCGCTCAGCCTGTGAGCCCTTCGTGATCTGACGGGTCGTGGTGTAGTCGGTAGCGGTGACGAAGACGTCACCACGCGAGAGGAAGGCGATCTGCTTGCCATCGGGAGAGACAGCAGAGGAGCCGAGGCTGCGGCTCATCGAGAGATGCAGCTCTTCGACGGGAGCCTGATCCTTGGAGATGCGGATGGGTACACGCTGCTCGCTGCGACCTGGGACGAGGGTGTAGATCTCACCGGCATAGCCGAAGCAGAGCAGGCCATCGGCAGAGCTGGAGAGGAAGCGCACGGGGTCGCCCTTGAGCTGGGTGAGTGCCTTGGCTTCGGTAGCGGGGCCAGCGAGATTGCCTTCGTAGACATTCATCGAGCCACCATTGCGCTCGCTGAGGAAGTAGAAGGACTTACCCGTGGGGGAGTAGACGGGATCGCGGTCTTCGCCATCGTGGCGGGCGACGAAGCGGTAGGTCTTCTTGTCGAAGTCGTACTCGAGGAGGTCGCGTGAGGCAGAGGAGGTGTGGTGCTTACGCCACTCGTTCTCGAAGCTCTTGATCTCCTGATAGAGGATGCGACGGCCATCACGGCTGACATTCACAGCTTCGGCGGGAGTAGCGAGGATCTGCTCGGGGCGACCACCGGTGACGGGCACACGGTAGAGCTCAGTGAGCAGGGAGTTGGGGAAGAGGGCGGAGCTGGCAGGGTCTTGAATGTGTGCCTTGAAGATGAGATAGCGTCCGTCGGGGGTGAAGGCCTGGGGGATCTCACGCCCCGAGTGGGTCGTCATCTGACGAGCCTTACCACCACCTGCTGGCATGATGTAGATGTTGACGCCAGAGGAGTTGCGGTCGGAGGTGTAGGCGATCTGCTTGCCATCGGGTGACCAGACGGGGTAGCACTCGTAGGCTTCGGTCGAGGTCAGGCGACGGGCTTCACCACCCACGGTGGGCACGGTGTAGATATCGCCTTGGTACGCGAAGGCGATCGTCTTGCCATCGGGGGAGATAGCTGGATAGCGCAGCCAGAGCGGGCGTTCCTGTGCAGAGGCGGAGAGTGCCGCCGCACCGAGGAGAAGCCCACAGAGAAGGGGTTTCTTTATATCCATTACTTATAGTGATGATTGTGTATGTGGTTCGATACCATGTATATGCTCAAAGATACGATAAATAGAGGGAAGGCGTAAAGGAGGCGAATGTGTCTATGGTGCACATCCCAAGTGGTGAGTAAAGAACACTCTGCCAAAGCGCGTGGAGAGTGGGCTCGTGAAGGGGGGAAAGTAACCAGTACTGGTCAGCAATCGGACCAGTACTGGTCACACCGCGGAGCAGTACTGGTCACTAATGCCTACCAGTACTGGTCGATGCAGTGACCAGTACTACTTCATTTTCCCTCCTCGGTGGACAGGGGCAGTGAGCGTGGCGATTTGCTTGTGTGATAGTGGCCTAAGCAGTGGTGCCAAGGCGTCGTGATTTCGGCTACGGAAGTAGGGGAGAGGTCATGGCTTTTCGTGCCTTTTGGAGGGGGCTGTTTGTCCCGCATTTGCACAGGGAAAGCGGCTTAGGTGAATGTGCAGTGCACGAATTAGGGGAAAATGTGTACTTTTGCCCGTATTTATAACGCTCGTGTGGGGGCCTTTCCTCCACCTCTAATAAGAGCTCTATTACTATGGTGTCCGGGCTGTGGCGCTCCTTGCGATCGCAGCCCCCGACCCAGTCCGCCCATCGCGCGCTCCATGGTGAGAGCGCCCGTGAGGTGCCCCTTTCGCACTATGGGTGGATGCTTGACAGATATAAGATGAACTTACTTGAGCAGAAATTAGCATCCTTTACCGAGCCCCAGAAGGCTCAGGCTGCAGGGATTTATCCCTACTTCCGAAAGATAGAAAGCGACCAGGATACCGAGGTCGTCATCGATGGCCGTAAGGTCCTCATGTTCGGGTCGAACTCGTACCTCGGACTGACGAACCATCCCGAGATCAAGGCTGCTGCTATCGCCGCTACGGAGAAGTATGGTACGGGATGTGCAGGGAGCCGCTTCCTCAACGGTACCCTCGATACGCACCTCGAGCTGGAAAAGCAGCTGGCTGCCTTCGTCGGCAAGGAAGATGCCATCATCTTCTCCACGGGCTTCCAGGTCAATCTCGGGGTCATCTCCTGCCTCCTCGGCCGTGAAGACTATATCATCTGGGATGCACTCGATCACGCTTCGATCATCGAGGGTATCCGCCTCTCTCCCGCTAAGAGCCTCCGCTACAAGCACAACGATATGGAAGCTCTCGAGCGTCGTCTCAAGCAGTGCGAGCCCGACCGCATCAAGCTCGTCGTCGTCGACGGCGTCTTCAGCATGGAGGGTGACCTGTGTAACCTCCCCGAGATCGTACGTCTGGCGAAGAAGTACAATGCCTCGGTGATGGTCGACGAAGCTCACGGCTTCGGCGTACTCGGTGACCACGGTCGCGGTACGTGTAACCACTTCGGTCTGACCGATCAGGTCGACCTCCTCATGGGTACCTTCAGTAAGAGCTTCGCTTCTCTCGGTGGCTTCATCGCTGGTAGCAAGGTGCTCATCAACTACCTCCGCCACCACGCTCGCTCCTATATCTTCAGCGCCAGCTGTACGCCAGCCTCGACGGCTGCTGCCTCTAAGGCTCTGGAGATCATGCTTCGTGAGCCCGAGCGTGTGGAGTCGCTTCGTGAGAAGACGGCTTACTGCCTGGATCGCTTCCGTAAGCTGGGCTTCGAGATCGGTAATACCTCGACGCCTATCATCCCCCTCTTTATCCGTGATAATGAGAAGACCTTCCGCGTGACAGCTCTGCTCTTCGAGGAAGGTGTCTTCGTCAATCCCGTCGTGGCTCCAGCTGTCGCTCCTGGTGATACGCTGATCCGCTTCTCGCTCATGGCTACCCATACCTATGAGCAGCTTGACCGCGCTATCGAGGCGCTCGTCAAGGTCTTCAAGGCCCTGGACATTCCGCTCCATCCTCAGGCTTAGAGACAAGCGTCGCTCAGAAGAAAAAGATTATTACGGGTATCCTATCGAAATAAATTCGGGAGGATACCCGTTGATCTTAGTAGATAGCTCATCTATCGACGATGTATGACTACTTCAAGCGCCCACCTAGCCTCCCTCTTAGCTTTTATTGCTCTTGTCCTGCTTAGCCCCAGCTGCCGAGCTGCCCACGATGGGCAGAATGGTGAAGAGGGTGATCAGGCTCGCGAGGGAGTCGTCAGCTATACCGAAGACTACTCTAAGGTCCCGCTCCCCCCGCATACTTACCGCCTGACGCTCCCACATGCCAGCCCCCTCGAGGACTTCCGAGTGGAGATCGTACCGGCTCTTCCCAATACCGACCCGACGCACACCAGCATCGATGGGCGCTTCGTACCCAGTACCCAGGTGGATGTCTTCTCCTCCTACCGCTATCAGCATGGTGAGGGGATTATCTCAGCCTTCGACAAGCCTATCAAGGGTCTGGATCCTAAGCCCTTCCTCTATGGTGAGCCCCTCCTTCTGCCCTTCCGTGGTAACAAGGAGCTGGCTATCACGACCAATGATAGTGTGCGCGTCGTCTACCGTATCTGGCGTGCTATGGGCAAGGCGACGAAGGTCAGCCCAGACTCCGCAGCCCGCAGGCTCCCCCGTAAGCGTGGCTACACGGCCTACGTCATCACCGCTCCCGAGCGTCATAAGGGCAATAGCCCAGACTACTATATCGAGCTGATCCCGTGCATACGGAAGAAGGTCGACTGCAATATCCATGTACTGAGCGGAAAGTTTGAGCTCGACATGGAAGCCGAAGGGCTCAACCTTCCCTACACCTTCAAGAGTGATGGCAAGACCATGTCCACACGCATGGGCTGTCCTGATGCTCGTATGGAAGAAAAGCTCATCCGGCACATGGGCCTTGTGGTCCTACGTAATGCTGGCGAAGCGGTCACGGTGTATATCCCCGATCGCTTCACATTGCTCACTCGCTGCTACCGTCCAGAGGGCAAGCGTGAGCTGCTGACCAGTGACAAACAGCCACAGCGCGATCTGAGTGCGCAGGTGGATGGTGATCAGAGATAATATCGTATCTTTGTAAAGGTGTTGTGCCTGACACGCGAAGATCTGTGTGCTGTGTGTCGGGCTTAAAAGGGAATCGAGTGAGAATCTCGAACAGTCCCGCTGCTGTATGTGCATCATACTGCTCCCTGCCGAGGGCTATGTCGAAGCCCTGACCACTGGAGGTTCTGTGTCTCTGGGAAGGGTGGCTGGGAGACAAGGTGCACGAGTCAGAAGACCTGCAACGCTCATTCAAAATGCTTCGAGGAAAGCTACAAGTGTGGGTCTCCATGCTTGGAATTTATTCCCCAAAGAGGATGTCCGCTCTTTTGAATAAAGTGGGCAGTGGTACTTTTGCCGTAATGATTTAGTGGATATGCCTCAGGTGGCGTCCAGGACGGTGGGGAAACTCGCGGGTCAGGACTCCTGCCTGAGGCTTATTCGTTGTGATGCCGCAAGATGCTATATCTTTGTACTATAGCAAATGTCTAATAAGTAATCATCGACGTGGTAGATTCGACTTTGCCCAAGGAATTCTCGGTAGCCCTAAAGGGGGCGCTCTCCTTATTCATCGTAGGGACGCATATCAGCTCGCTGTGTCAGCCTGACGAGGCGCTCCTGTGGCTACGTGTGTGTAATCTCCTCACGCCACTTGCGCTGGTCTTCTTCTTCTTCCTCTCGGGCTATGGGCTGATGACTCAGCTGCGTCTGCGTACCCTTCGTACACCTACTCCTATACCGTCTGCCCTTTGGATGGGTTGGCTCCCTCGGAGGCTCTGGGGACTCATTAAGCCCTTCCTCTTCTTCTACCCACTCGCTGTCCTCTTCCTCTTTATTGGCTTTGGCTTTGATCACATACCCCAAGCGCTGGCGCAGCTCAAGGTCAATTTCATTATTTGGAAGGTGGGTATCCCAGGCCCCTTGTTTGTGGCGTGGTATCTCTTGGAGCTGATGGTGCTCTATGTCTTCTTCTATTTCTCCTTCCGATATGTGCGTCGCTGGGGACGAGCTGTGTTTGTGCTCGTGGGACTTACCCTTCTTCTTATACTGGTGGCATGGCAAGTCGGCTTCGGGTACTACTGGCTCCGCTATCCTCTTTGTTTCTCGGTGGGTGTGGCTTATGCTATCTACGAGAGGAGTATATATAAGCAGATAAAGGCGTATCGCATCCTCTGCCTTCCTGCAGTACTATTCTTGATGGGGGTATATATATGGAGTGTGCTGACCTTCCCGAATCATCCCATCGTGCTCATGCTCGCCAGCCATCTTGCTTACTTCGCCCTACCCGTGATGCTTACGGCGCTTAGCAAAGTCTGGGGGGCGACAGATCTCTTTATGAGACGTGCGCACGGCCCCGTTGGGAGTGCTCTGATGTGGCTCGGTGGTATATCGCTTGAGACCTACCTTCTGCATATGTCCTTCGTGAACTTCTTTAGGGGCCCAGTCATCTATGTTCAGTCGCCACTGCTTTACCTTGTAGTGGTTTATACCGCCACTATATTCGGCGCCTATCTCATTGCTCGCTATCTCCGCGTCTTGGTGCGCGCTTGAGGTAGTCTCGTTTTTACTTTCTCCCCCTCTTCCCTCCTCGCTGATACAGCGATGTGGTTAGCTATATATAGGTAGGTGGCCACGCTGTGGTGCGCAAGTTTTGTGGCATATGTACCTATTGTAAGGTATATGCAGTGGTGGGATTATGCCTTTTTTTCGCTAATGTTAGTACGGCATATACCTAATTAAGCTATCTTTGTAGCGTGCATTGCATGAGGAGGTGTGTCCCGACACAGCTATGGGGCGCCCTAATGTCTTGCACAATAGCAATATATCTCCACAAGAAGGCAATAACATAGAATCAATTAAATAGCAACTTTATGTCGTGGTTAATTAAATCTTCGATCGGGCGTAAGCTGGTCATGAGCATCTCAGGCCTTGCGCTTATCCTGTTCCTGACCTTCCACATGTCGATGAACCTTGTGGCGCTCTTCTCTGAAGAAGCCTACAACGCCGTGTGTGAGTTCCTCGGGGCTAACTGGTATGCCCTGGTCGCTTCGATGGGGTTGGCAGTCCTCTTCATCGTCCACATCGTCTATGCCTTCATCCTGACGCTTCAGAATCGCAAGGCTCGCGGTAACGACCGCTATGATGTCGTCGATAAGCCTAAGGGGGTCGAGTGGGCGTCGCAGAACATGATGGCTCTCGGTGTCATCATCGTCCTCGGGATCTTCCTGCACCTCTTCAACTTCTGGGCTAAGATGCAGCTCGCAGAGATCATCGGTCAGCATGACCTCGGTATCGATGGCGTCGCTGGTCCTACGGACGGTGCTGGTCTGATCCGCTACACCTTCTCTAATCCCATCTTCGTAGTCCTCTACCTCATCTGGCTGGGCTCACTGTGGTTCCACCTGTCTCACGGCTTCTGGAGCTCACTGCACACCATCGGCTTCAACAACCGCCTCTGGTTCGAGCGTCTGCGTTGCCTCTCCAATATTTATACGACGATCATCGTCCTCGGCTTCGCTGTCGTCGTGATCTATTACTTCATCCAAGCCCTCTGCGGGGGCTCCTTGTGGTATTGCTAACCACAGTTCATCCCACAAGTAAGCTATCCATACCTCTAAGATTATGTCTAAGATAGATTCGAAGATCCCCGCCGGCCCATTGGCCGAGAAGTGGACCTCCTATAAGGACCATCAGAAGCTCGTCAACCCTGCAAACAAGCGCCGCCTCGACATCATCGTCGTCGGTACGGGCTTGGCTGGAGCCTCCGCTGCTGCCTCGCTCGCTGAGATGGGCTTCAACGTCTTGAACTTCTGTATCCAGGACTCTCCCCGTCGTGCACACTCGATCGCTGCTCAGGGGGGTATCAATGCCGCTAAGAACTACCAGAACGATGGTGACTCCGTCTACCGCCTCTTCTACGATACGATCAAGGGTGGTGACTACCGTGCTCGTGAAGCAAACGTCTATCGTCTGGCCGAAGTGGCTAATAGCATCATCGACCAGTGCGTCGCTCAGGGTGTGCCTTTCGCTCGCGAATACGGCGGCCTTCTCGACAACCGCTCCTTCGGGGGTGCACAGGTCTCTCGTACATTCTACGCTCGTGGTCAGACGGGGCAGCAGCTCCTCCTCGGTGCCTACTCTGCACTGAGCCGTCAGGTCGGTAAGGGCACGGTGAAGATGTACACCCGCCACGAGATGCTCGACGTCGTCATCATCGATGGCCGTGCTCGTGGTATCATCGCCCGTAACCTCGTCACGGGTAAGATCGAGCGCTTCGCCGCTCACGCTGTCGTCATCGGTACCGGTGGCTATGGTAACGCCTTCTTCCTCTCCACGAACGCTATGGCCTCCAACGGCTCAGCTGCTTGGCAGTGCTACAAGAAGGGTGCTTACTTCGCTAACCCCTGTATGGCACAGATCCACCCCACGTGTATCCCCGTCCACGGCGAATTCCAGTCTAAGCTCACGCTGATGTCTGAGTCGCTCCGTAATGACGGCCGTATCTGGGTGCCCAAGAATATCGAAGACGCTAAGAAGCTCCAGGCTGGTACGCTTCGTCCTACCGATATCAAGGAGGAGGATCGTGACTACTACCTCGAGCGCCGCTATCCCGCCTTCGGTAACCTCGTGCCTCGTGACGTCGCCAGCCGTGCTGCTAAGGAACGCTGCGACGCTGGCTACGGTGTCAACAACACGGGTCTGGCTGTCTTCCTCGACTTCTCCAGCGCTATCAAGCGTCTTGGTAAGGATGTCGTAGAAGCTCGCTATGGTAACCTCTTCCAGATGTACGAAAAGATCACCAACGACAATCCCTACGAGACGCCGATGATGATCTATCCCGCTATCCACTACACGATGGGTGGTATCTGGGTGGACTACGAGCTCATGACCTCTGTCCCTGGCCTCTTCGCCATCGGTGAAGCTAACTTCTCCGACCACGGTGCTAACCGCCTCGGTGCTTCGGCTCTGATGCAGGGTCTCGCTGACGGTTACTTCGTACTGCCCTACACGATCCAGAACTATCTGGCTGACCAGATTCAGGTCCCCCGCTTCAGCACGGACCGTCCTGAGTTCGATGAAGCTGAAAGGGGTATCCAGGATCGTATCGCTCGCCTGATGAGTATCAAGGGTAAGCAGTCCGTCGACAGCCTCCACAAGAAGCTCGGTCACATCATGTGGGACTTCGTAGGTATGGGTCGCGAGCGCGAAGGCCTCGAGAAGGCTATCGTCGAGCTCAAGGCTCTGAAGAAGGAGTTCTGGAGCGACGTCCGTATCCCTGGTAAGGCTGACGACCTCAACGTGGAGCTCGAGAAGGCTCTTCGTCTGGCTGACTTCATCGAGATCGGCGAACTCATGGCTCGTGACGCTCACGACCGTGAAGAGAGCTGCGGTGGTCACTTCCGCCTCGAGCACCAGACGCCCGAAGGTGAAGCCCTGCGCCACGATGATCAGTTCGCTTACGTCTCCTGCTGGGAGTACCAGGGCGAAGATCAGGATCCCGTCCTTCTGAAGGAACCTCTGGACTACGAGTTCGTCGTACGTCAGCAGCGTAACTATAAGAACTAACCCCAAGCCAACATCCACAATGGACAAGAATATAAATATCAAGGTTAAGGTCTGGCGTCAGCGTGGCCCCGAGGTAAAGGGTGCGTTCGAAACCTACGACCTGCAGAATATCTCTCAGGGTAGCTCCTTCCTGGAGATGCTCGATATCCTCAACGAGCAGCTCGTACGCGAAGGCAAGGAGCCCATTGTCTTCGACCACGACTGCCGCGAAGGTATCTGCGGTATGTGCTCGCTCTATATCAATGGGCACCCCCACGGTCCCGATGATAGCATCACGACCTGTCAGCTGCACATGCGTCGCTTCAACGATGGTGATACGATCACCATCGAGCCTTGGCGCTCGGCTGGCTTCCCCATCATCCGTGACCTCATGGTAGACCGCTCGGCCTACGACAAGATCATCCAGGCTGGTGGCTTCGTGTCGGTCAATACAGGTGGTGTACCCGATGCTAACGCTATCCCCATCCCTAAGGCTAACGCCGACATGGCTATGGACGCTGCTGCTTGTATCGGTTGCGGTGCCTGCGCAGCAGCTTGTAAGAACGGCTCGGCTATGCTCTTCCTCTCTGCTAAGGTCAGCCAGCTGGCTCTCCTCCCACAGGGTCGTGTCGAAGCTGCCCGCCGTGCTAAGGCTATGGTCGCTAAGATGGATGAGCTGGGCTTCGGTAACTGTACGAACACTCGTGCTTGCGAAGTCGAATGCCCCAAAAATATCTCGATCTCCAATATCGCTCGTCTGAACCGCGAGTTCCTCGCTGCTAAGTTCAAGGACTAAGCTCCGAGACGAATCCCTCTCTTCGGCCTCCTGTGGCGGCTTCTCCCCTTCGCGGGAGAAGTCCTGCGGAGCCGACTACCATCGCTCTCTTCAGGATTCACCTCCTGGATTGAATAGGTTAGATTGGTGTAGTATCGCCCGCCCTCTTGAGCCCACGGCTCCTGAGGACGGGCGATCGCATTATAGGCCTCCCTGCGCTCCTTCTGCGGGGAGGCTTCTTTGTTTTCTCCGAAAGGTGTTGACCGTACCCATAGGAGACAGTTGCGGTAGAGTCCTGCCCTCCATTTAGAGTGCTAAGGCATCGTGCGCCCAGCTCCCCGATACACCTCTCCGAAGTGACCGAGCAAGCCCCTGCGCCTTATCACATATATTCCTCTTATCCTGCGAAGGGAAAAGTGTCCTTCTCGTGAAGGAAAAAGCACCTTCATGTAGTGGTTTTCCTCTGTCTACGCACGTAGTCTTAAAGACTAGGCACGTAAATCCAAATGTCCACGTACGTAGATATTAGAGCCACGTACGTAGCCCAAACTTATTTGCCACTCGTCCACAACTTTTATCCCTACGCGGAGCAACAGTCTCCATAGAGGAGGGTAGTGCGAAGCTATATTGGTCGGCAGGTGAATCTCCGCCCCTGCACACGGCTACATAGATAGTCCGAGGCCCTGTCGTGCATCGCACGGCAGGGCCTCGGACTGTATGGGGGAGGGTATGTCTCAGCCTGACCCACGGGTGGGGAGCAGCGGGGCCTTACTTCATGATGAGGCTCTCGGAAGAGCGGAGGAAGGCGATGACCTGCTGGACTTCGGGGCCGTCAGGTACCTGCTCTTCGATCTGCAGGATAGCGTCGTAGAGGCTGATCTTACCATTGAAGACCAAGCGGTAAGCCATAGCGAGATGGCGCTGTGTGCGCTCGTCGATACCTGCCTTGGAGAGCATACCGGCATGGATCCCAGCGTAGACGGCAGGGTTATCCTTGACGGTGATGAAGGGCGGTACGTCTTCGCCGAAGCGGCAGCCCGTGAGGATGAACGCCAGATCTCCGATGCGACAGCGGGGCTTGGCCGTGACGCCGCTGCTGAAGATCGAGCGGCTACCGATGGTGCAGTCGCAGGCGATCTTGACCGCGTAGCCGAAGACATTCTGATTGCCCACCTGACAGTTGTGCGAGATGTGGGTGCCTTCCATAAGGATGTTCCCACTGCCGATGACGGTGGAGACGTCACTTCGGGAGGCACGGCTGATGACTACGTTCTCACGGATCACGTTGTTGTCGCCGACGATGAGCGTGGACTTCTCGCCCTTGTAGGAGAAGTCCTGGGGTGAGGCACCGAGCACGGCATTCTGATAGATGGTGTTGCCACTACCGATGCGCGTGCCGTTCATCAGGCTGACGTGCGGGTAGATGGTGCAGTCGTCACCGATGACGACGTCATCCTCGATGTAGGCGAAGGGATAGATCGTCACACGGGCGCCGATCTTGGCGCCAGGTGCGATGAAGGCTTGTGGACTGATCATAGCGATAGGGGATTACTGGGCACCTCCGCCGAGGGCATTGTAGAGGTTGACGACGGCCTGCATCTTGCTGAAGCGGTCGCGTATCTGGGAGAGCTGGGCCTGCAAGAGTGCCTGCTGGGCGGTGATGACCTCGAGATAAGAGGAGGTCTTCCCCGTCTTGAAGAGGGTCTCGACGATCTCGACATTCTTCTCGAGGCTCTCGATCTGTAGGGTCTCGGCCTTGATCTTCGCCTCCGAAGCCTCATAGAGGGCGAGGGCATTGCTTACCTCAGCGCCGGCATTGTAGAGGCTTTGCTGGAAGGCCAGACGTGCCTTCTCTTCCTCAGCTTCAGCGACGCGAAGGCCTGCGACGAGCTTGCCACGGGCGAAGATAGGCTGTGCGAGCGAGCCAAGAGCCGAAGAGATGAACTTCATCGGGTTCGAGACGGCCTGCCCAAGAGCGCCTGTCCAGCCTGCGCTCCCCGTGATGGTGAGCGAGGGGTAGAAGGCGGCACGTGCGCCATTCGTCTGATAGTAGCAGCTGGCCAGAGCCATCTCCGCTACGCGCACATCGGGGCGTGCCGAGAGTAGCTGGGCGGGTACGCCGATGGCGAAGGTGCTGGGGAGCTGCTGCGCCTCGAGCGTGGAGCGGCTATAGGTACGAGGCGACTCGCCGAGGAGGAGGGCCAGTGCATTCTCCGTCGTGGTGATCTGGCGCTCGATCTCGGGGATGGAGGCCTCTACCTGATGGAGGTTGGCACGGGCGGACTGCACGGAGGACTCCATAGCACGGCCGAAGTCCTTCTGCGCCTGCATCACCTCGAGGGTGTGGGCGGCCAGCTCGGCAGCCGAGCGGGTGAGCTGGAGCTGGCGATCGAGCATCAGCAGCGTGTAGTAGCTGTTGGCCACGCTCGCGATGACACGGCCACGGACGAGCTGCTGGTAGGCCTGAGCGCGGAGGAGCTGGGCCTGCGTCGAGCGGGAGGCATTCAGCAGTGAGCCGAAGAGGTCCACCTGCCAGCTGGCCTGCACGGGCAGCGTGTAGCTGTAGGTGGCGGGCACACCCTCGGCCTTACCCGCCGAGAGCGAAGGAGCGAGCGTCAGCGAGGGGAAGAAGGAGAGGCGAGCAGCCTTGAGCTGGGCCTCTGCTTGCTGGGTGGAGAGGTTCGCCGTCAGCAGGTCGACATTCTGCTGGAGGGCCTTCTCGATGAGTGCCTGCAGGGGTGCATCGGTGAAGAGTGCACGCCAGGGCGTCTGCCCGAAGGACGTGGTATCTTGGCTCAGCGTGTCGATCTTGTCGCCACGGTAGACGGAGGTCTCTACCGTGGGACGCTGATACTTCTTGTAGACGCCACAGCCGGTGAGTGTGAGGCTGAGGGCGAGGAGGGGAAGGCTATGCTTGAGCGTCATCTTGTGATTCGGTCTTGGAGGTGTTGGAGAACTGAAGGATCTCACCCGAGGGCTTCGAGGTGATGATGTCGTCGAAGCGTAGGGGCTTGAAGCGCTCCTGCAGGCTCTGGAAGACGACGAAGAGGGCGGGGACGATGAAGATCTGCAGGATCATCCCGATGAGCATCCCGCCGACGGTGCTGGCACCGAGCGTGGAGTTCCCGTTAGCCCCGACACCACTGGCGAACATCAGCGGCAGGAGCCCCACGATCATCGCAAGCGAGGTCATCAAGATCGGGCGCAGACGAGCCACCGCCCCGAGGATCGCACTCCACGTGATCGCCATACCTGTGCGGCGGCGGTCCAGAGCGAATTCGACGATGAGGATGGCGTTCTTCGCCAAGAGACCGATGAGCATGATCAGAGCGATCTGCATATAGATATTGTTCGTGTGCCCGAAGATATTCGAGAAGATGAAGGCACCCGCCAGCCCGAAGGGGATGGAGAGGATGACCGAGAAGGGCAGGAGGTAGCTCTCGTACTGCGCACTCAGGATGAGGTAGACGAAGAGCAGACAGAGGCCGAAGATGAGCGCTGTCGTATCCGATGAGCCCTGCTCCTCACGCGTCAGACCCGCGTAGTCGTAGCCGTAGCCTGCCGAGAGCGTCGAGCTGGCGACCTCGGAGACGGCCTTCAGCACGTCCCCTGTGGCATAGCCTGGGGCGGGGGAGGCCATCACGTCGATAGAGGTGTAGAGGTTGAAGCGGTTCACGCTCGCAGGGCCGTAGACCTTCTCCGTGGTAATGAAGGAGGTGATAGGCGCCATCTCACCCGTACCGGTACGCACATAGATATTGCTCAGGGCATTGATGTCGAGGCGCTGCTCGGGGGCGGACTGTAGGAGCACGCGGTAGAGCTTACCGTAGCTATTGAAGTTCGCCACGTACATCCCCCCGAAGTAACCCTGCAGGGTGGAGAGGACGGTCTGCGGTGTCGTGCCGGCACGCATCGTGGCGGCTACGTCGACGTCGATGACGTACTGGGGGAAGCTGGGGTTGTACTGCGTCATCGCATAGGCTACCTCGGGGCGCGCATTGAGGGCGGCGAGGAACTTCTGCGTCTCGGCGAAGAACTTATCCAGCTCGCCACCTGTCTTGTCGAGCATCGTCAGCGACACGCCCGAGGCCATACCATAGCCCGGGACCATCGGTGGGGTCATCGCCAGCACGGAGGCATCCTTGATGGTAGCGCCATAGGCGAAGAGCTTGCCTGCGATCTCACTCGTCGTGGTCTTACGCTCACCGAAGGGCTTCATGCGGATGAACATCGAGCCGTAGTTCGAGCCCGAGCCACCTATGAGGCTGAAGCCCGAGATGCTCATCGCCTGCTCGACACCGTCCTGTGCCTTCGCTACGTCGGCGATATCCTTGAGCACCTTCTCCGTCTTCTCGCGGCTGGTACCTGGAGGTGTGGCGACAGTGACCATCACCGTACCCGTGTCCTCCTGAGGTACGAGCTCGCTACTGGTGAACTTCATCAGGACGACCATGATGACGATACTTACCAGCACGATGAGGCCCGAGGTGACCTTGTGGTGCACGAAGAACTCGACCCCCTTGCGGTAGGGGCGCAGGACGCGATTCTCATACACAACGTTGAAGGCCAGATGGAAGCGGTCGATGAAGCTGAGCTTCTTCCCCTCGTGACCCTCGTGGGGCTTGAGCAGAAGGGCGCAGAGCGTGGGGCTAAGCGTCAGAGCGTTGACGGCAGAGATGACGATAGAGACGGCCATCGTGACGCCGAACTCACGGTAGAACGTACCGCTGATCCCCGAGATGAACGACACGGGCACGAAGACCGCAGCCATGACGAGCGTGATGGAGATGATAGCGCCCGAGATCTCATGCATAGCGTCCATACTGGCTGTGCGGGCGGAGTCGTAGCCCTCGTCCAGCTTGGCGTGCACGGCCTCGACGACGACGATGGCATCATCCACGACGATAGCGATCGCCAGCACCAGTGCCGAGAGCGTGAGGAGGTTCAGCGAGAAGCCGAAGATCTGTAGGAAGAAGAACGTACCGACGAGCGACACGGGCACCGCGATGGCAGGGATGAGCGTGCTGCGGAAGTCCTGCAGGAAGATATATACGACGATGAAGACGAGGAGGAAGGCCTCGAGGAGCGTCTGGATGACGTGCCAGATGGAGGCGTAGAGGAAGTCCGTGACGTCGAGGACGTAGGTCATCTTCATGCCGGGAGGGAAGTCCTTCTCCAGCTCCTGGATCTCGGCCTTGATGGCGGTGACGATGTCGTTAGCGTTGGAGCCTGCGATCTGCGAGACCATCCCCGTGACGGCGGGATTGCCGTTGGAGAGGGAGTTACTGCTGTAGCTGAGGGAGCCCAGCTCGATCTTCGCCACGTCCTTGAGGCGGATGATGTTGCCCGCATCGTCGGACTTGATGATGATGTTCTCGTACTCGGGGATGCTCTTCAGACGACCCTTGTAGCGGAGCGAATACTCATAGGTGCGGTCACCCGATTCGCCGAGACTCCCTGGGGCAGCCTCGAAGTTCTGTGCCGAGAGGACGCCTGAGATGTCGCTGGGGACGAGGGAGTAGGCGCGCATCTTGTCGGGGTCGAGCCAGAGGCGCATGGCGTAGGTGTCTTGGCTGAAGGTATTTGCCGAGCCGACACCAGGCACACGCTTCAGCGCGGGCAGGATGTTGATGTCGGCGTAGTTCGCGAGGAACTGCGCATCGTATCTCCCGTCTTCGCTCGTCAGCGAGTAGACGAGGAGCATGCTTGACTGGCGCTTCTGCGTCGTCACCCCGACGCGCACGACGTCGGCGGGGAGGAGGGACTGAGCCTGCTGTACGCGGTTCTGCACGTTCACCGCTGCCATGTCGGGGTCGGTACCTTCCTTGAAGTAGACGGTGATGGAGGCGCCGCCCGAGTTCGTGGCGGTAGAGGTCATGTAGGTCATGCCTTCGACCCCGTTGATCTGCTCTTCGAGGGGGATGATGACGGAGTTGAGCACCGTCTGGGCGTCTGCACCTGCGTAGGCTGTGGAGACCTGCACGGTGGGTGGTGCGAGGTTGGGGTACTGCTCGATAGGCAGCTGTATGAGCCCGATGACCCCGAGGATGACGATGATGATGGAGATCACCGTCGAGAGCACGGGGCGGGTAATAAATCTATCGAAATTCATTGCTCTATATGCTTCCGGTTAAGGCGGTGGGGGCTTAGTGCTTCTCAGCAGCGCCGCCCTTGCCCATCATCTGCTGGCGTATCGCCTCCTGCTGCTTGGCATAGGCTTCTTCGGTGAGGGGCTTGATGACCTCGCCTTCCTTGACGCCCGTGGTGCCGGCGACGAGGATGCGGTCGCCAGCCTTGAGGCCGCTGGTGACGGTGTAGCTCTGCCCATCATCGACGGGGCTGACGGTGATCTCGGTGAAGGTCAGCTTGCCGTCCTTGTCGACGGTGTAGACGAACTTCTTGTGGAGCATCTCGACCGTCGCGCTCTGGGGTACGAGGATAGCCCCTGCCGTCTGGGTGGGTACGAGGACCGTACCTACCGAGCCGCTACGGAGCTTGCCCTCAGCGTTGGGGAAGTCGACACGCAGCGTGATAGCACCCGTGGTCTTGTCGACGACTCCGCTGACACCCTGGATCGTCCCCTCTTCGGGGTATTCGCTGCCGTCGGAGAGGCGCAGACGCACCTTGGGAAGGCTCTTGGCAGTCGTGCCATCCCCTACGAGGGTCTGCATCTCACGCTCAGAGACGGAGAAGTAGACGTAGGCCTGGCGCGTATTCGATACCTGTGTCAGGGGTGAGGCGCTCTGGGGGCTGACGAGATTCCCCACACGGTAGTTGATGGAGCCGATGACGCCCGAGACGGGGCTGGTGACGGTGCAGTAGGAGAGGTTCTCGCGAGCCGAGACGAGAGCGGCCTTGGCGACGGCGACATTGGCCTCAGCGCTCTTCAGAGTGTTGGAGACCTCTTCGTAGTTGCTCTGGCTGATGATGTTCTTGGCTAAGAGGTCCTGGCTATTGCGCTGGTTCAGCTGTGCCGTGGCCAGTGAGGCCTGTGCCGCGGAGAGGCTGGCAGTAGCCTGCGAGACGGCAGCGCGATAGGTGACGTCGTCGAGATGGAAGAGGGGCTGACCCACCTTCACGCTCTGGCCTTCGGTGACGTAGACCTTGGTGATGAAGCCCGATACCTTGGGGCGAATCTCGGCATCGTCCTCGCCTCGGATGACGGCGGGATAGCTGTTGTCGGCGGAGAAGTCGCCTGCGGAGAGGGTGCGTACGGGGAGTTCCTGGGGGCCTTGGGCTTGTCCTTGCTGGGCCGACTGGCTGGAGCAGGCGGGTAGGAGCGTGATCCCTGCGGTGAGGAGCAGGAGGCTAAGGCACGAGACGGTAAGGCGTCGATGCGTCATGATTCTTGTGGGGTTGTATTGTTGGTTTGTCTTTTGATGAAGAGTGCCCCGCGGGTGGGGGCTGTCGAAAGGGACTTCCCGCCACTTCGTCACCGCCAGAAGGGCGGAGGAAATGGGGCGGGTAGGATTCTGCAAAGATACTCCAATTCTCAGCTCGCAGCGTCAGCCGTCTGGCTTTTCCCTGGGCTATGAGCCTCGCTTCGGCTGGGCTGGGGAGGGGCATCTGCCCGCTCTCCCTCGCGCGTGCCTATTATATATAGGAGCTTTGCTTCGCTATAATAGAGTCCTCTCCCCCCCGAAGGTTTATTCTTCCCGCCAAATTTCTTCTGCGCCCCGCCTCGCAGAGCCTGTCTGTATGCGGGTTTGCGAGGGGCGAAAAGTGACCAGTACTGGTTCGCGCTCTGACCAGTACTGCTCACGTCGCTGACCAGTACTGGTAGCTATAGGTCACCAGTACTGCTTCACTCAGCGACCAGTACTGGTTCTTTTTCACGCCTCCCGCACTCGCTCCCTTGGTTGTCCTTTTCTCTGAGGCCTTGACGGAAGCAGAGGCTTTGCCTTCCTTCACTGTGAGGAGCGAGAAGCGCGGGTATAAGGAGCGAAGTGAAGCCAAGAATGAGGCAAGCGAACGAAAGTGAACGAAGATGCCTGCTCCGCCGAGGCTGGGCGCTCTACCTTTGCAGTGTCCTCCAAGAGATAGGAGGGCACACAACAAGTTTTATTCACTTTTATTCGTATCCATTATGGGAACCACAAAGCAAGCTCTCGGCTACATGCTCCGTGATGTCGAGATGAAGATCGGCAAGTTTGCCGGCAAGACCGTCACCGTCGCTACCGCCCGCGCTCGAGGGCACGTCTCCTTCATGCGCTTCTGCGATATGGTAGCAGGGCACACGACCTTCAACTATATGGAGGTAGCCGCTATCCTCAACCTCGCTGCTGATACGGCGCGTAGTCTCGTCGCAGGCGGGGAGTCCGTGAACTTCGGGCGTCTGGGGAGCCTCTCACCCACGCTTCACAGTAAGGCCGTAGCCAAGGGAGAGGAGTTCAGTGCGATGACGCATATTAAGGGAGTGCGTGTCCGCCTTCGTCCTAACCGCCAGTTCTTCCGTCTGGATGACGTCGCCCTGGAGCGCATCGCCCTGGAGAAGAAGGCCAAGGGAAAGAAGAGTAAGGGCGCGCAGCCGAAGGAAGGCGGCCACCCTGCTGAAGGGACTCCTGGCGCAGGCGATACGGGTGCAGGCGGTCATGTAGGGATCTAACCTCCGCCTTCAGCGCTTAGCCGCTCCACTCACGGTGCTCCCCCGCCTTAGCTCAACCTAAGGCGGGGGAGCCCCCTCTTATGAGGCTGTTTGTCGCAAGCGTGTGGGGTGGGGGATTTGCACAAATAAAAAGTTTGCCTTACCTTTGTAGCCGAAATCAAAAGCCGTCGCTCACCAAGGCGAGGAAAAACGGCCGAGATCGGAATGACTCTGTAGCTCAGTTGGTAGAGCAAGTGACTCTTAATCACTGGGTCGTGAGTTCGAGCCTCACCGGGGTCACCAAGAGAGCGGGTACTACATCTCAGTAGTACCCGCTCTCGCTGTATAAGCGTAGGTACTGTGGAATGTCTGCAGTAAAAATAAGGTCGTTAAAGATTGGGCCGATGAGCGAAGTGAGAATTACATCAGACTCCCCTGGATTCTTGATGGTTAGTGATATTGCTGATGAACAGGAGGCTTTCACCTCGGTGTTGAATGCCAAGTATCCTCAGCTAGATTTTGATTTTGGCTTCTGCTTTAGAGTATTGGATACCTTGAGTGGCATCCGCTCCAGAGTGCGCTTTGATAAGGAAGATCGTATTCTGGAGCTTGACTTGATGATGCCAGAGGAGGACTTTCTTCCCTACAAGCAGAATAAGACGATGCAGCGGTTGATCATGGGACGATACTTCTTCCCCTTCTTCTGTGATAAGGTCAGGGGATATAAGCGTAAGTTACCCGCCTTGTCTCCCGTCTTAGAGGAGGTGATCGCAGATATGGAGGCGTTCTTGATCGAGCATCTATGGCTGCCTGATGAGGATGGTCATCTGAGGCTGTCTGTCATCGAGGACTACACGTATGAGCAGACGATCCGGCAGTTTGGTCCACCCAGTCTCAAGACGTTCACAGAGGCTGACGGTGTCAAGGTGCAGGACTTACGCTGGGCTATCGATGCAGAGACTACATTATCCGCTCGGTACAAACTCATCGATCGGACTTGGAGCCTTGAGCGATGGGAGCGCTTGTGAATCTTTGATGCCAATGCTCCCATGGGGCGAATCTCGAATGGAGTGCTACGTCATAGTAGTACCCGCTCTCGCTGTATAGGGCGGTACCTCGGCACGGCAGGTATCAGCCTATATAGCTATCTTTGTAGGCATTGTAGTGTGTCCTGACCCTTCGTGGCGGGTCGCACATCTAATAGAGATATACATGAATTGGAAGCAATTTAACCGAGCAAATAACCTCCTGGGCTGGGCGATCTTCGCAGTCGCTACGCTCACCTATCTGCTCACGATCGGCCCCTCAGCGAGCCTGTGGGACTGTGCGGAGTTCATCGCTTGTGACTACAAGCTCGAGATCGGGCACCCTCCTGGCGCGCCCTTCTACATGCTGGTCTATAATGTGATCTCGCATCTGGGCGGTAGCCCTGAGCGTGCGGCACTGATGACCAATGCCACGAGTGCCGTGCTGAGCGGCCTCACGATCCTCTTCCTCTTCTGGACCATCACCCATATGGTACGCCGTGTGCTGACGCCTCGTGCGCATCTCGGCAAGCAGGGCTTTGAGCCTGCTGGTGAGGTGATGACGATGGGGCAGGCTATCGCTATCCTCGGCTCTGGTCTGGTGGGTAGCTTGGTGTACACGTTCTCCGACTCCTTCTGGTTCAGTGCTGTCGAAGCGGAGGTGTATGCCTTCAGCTCGCTCTTCACAGCGGTGGTCTTCTGGCTGATCTTCAAGTGGGAGGAGCGCAGCGAGTACGAGTGCTCGGACCGCTGGCTGGTGCTGATCGCCTATCTGATGGGCCTCAGTATCGGGGTGCACCTGCTGAACCTGCTCTGTCTGCCCGCTATGGCGCTGGTCTACTACTACCGCCGTGCCACGGCACCCACGCTCAAGGGTAGCGCTCTGGCGCTCCTCGGCTCCTTCGCCCTCGTCGGGGTGATGATGTACGGGGTCGTGCAGGGTGTGCCTAAGCTCGCAGGGAAGTGGGATATGTTCTTCGTCAATACCTGCGGCCTCAGCTACAACCAAGGGCTGTATATCTACCTCGCGGTACTCGTCGCCGTCCTTATCTGGGGTGTCTACGAAGCCGACCGTGCGGTGCAGGATCCCAAGCTCCTCGGCTCACATCGCTTCCGTATCTCTATCGCTCTGTCGCTGATCTTGATGGGGATCCCCCTCATCGGGAATGGTATCGTCGCCCTCGCACTGGCGGCTGGTATCATTGCCTTCTTCTACCTATATAAGGGGCTTCGCGCACGTGCCGTCCAGACGGTACAGATGTCGCTCGTGGCTATCGCTATGGGCTTCTCCTCCTACGGGGTGATCCTCGTGCGTGCGGTGGCTGACCCTCCGATGAATGAGAATGCGCCTGCTGATGCCTTCTCGCTCCGCTACTATCTGGCGCGTGAGCAGTATGGCTCGGCGCCGCTCTTCTACGGCCCTACCTTCGCTTCTCCCTATAAGTACGGCCCCGACGGCCGTCCGGAGTTCGACGAAGGTGAGCCTACCTACGGCCGTGTCGATAAGGCTCAGCCTTCTGACCCCGACCGCTATGTAGCACGTGCGCCCAAGGATGAACCCGTCTATGAGGGCTCGAGCATGATGCTCTTCCCCCGTGTCTATGACCGTGGTCATGCGCAGATGTACAATACGTGGATGGGGCGTGCTGCCGATGATATGTCGCAGCCTACCTTCGGGGACAACCTCACCTACTTCTTCAACTACCAGCTGACCTACATGTACTGGCGCTACTTTATGTGGAACTTCGCCGGGCGCCAGAATGACCTTCAGGGTGACGGCGGCCTCCTGCGTGGTGGCGCTGCTACGGGTATTCCCTTCGTAGATAGCTTCTTCTACGGGGATAGCGATACGCACCCCGAGGATATGACCGCCAATAAGGGGCACAATGTCTACTACGCCCTCCCGCTGATCCTCGGGCTCATCGGGCTCTTCTTCCAGATCGGTCGCGGGCGTCGTGGTGTAGAGAGCTTCTGGGTGACGTTCATGCTCTTCTTCATGACGGGTATCGCCATCGTGCTTTACCTCAACCAGTATCCTGGTCAGCCCCGTGAGCGTGACTACGCTTATGTGGGATCGTTCTACGCCTTCGCTATCTGGGTGGGCTTCGGTGTGGCTGCTATCGCTACGACCGCCAGCCGCTATCTCTCCAAGCAGCCTGCGAAGAAGACCAGTGATGAGGATGCGCCTGTCACCATCTCTACGGCTGCTGCGGGTGTCGCTTCGCTGGTGCTCCTGCTCATCCCCATACAGATGGCAGGGCAGAACTGGGACGACCACGACCGCTCAGGTCGCACCGTCGCCAGCGACATGGGCCGCAACTACCTCGAGAGCTGTGAGCCGAATGCCATCCTCTTCTGCTACGGTGACAACGATACCTTCCCCCTCTGGTACGCACAGGAAGTCGAGGGCATCCGCACGGACGTCCGCACCGTCAACCTCTCCTATCTCTCGGGTGACTGGTACATCGACCAGATGAAGAAGCAGGCCTACGAAGGCAAGCCTCTGCCCATCGGTCTCCTGCCCAAGTCCTATTATTACTACAACAACTACGCTCTCGTCAGTCCCAATGGCGGTGAGCGCCTGAGCGTCGAGGAGGCTTATAAGGCGCTCCAGGGTCATGGCCCTGGTTCGCCTGCTATGCTGCCCTCGCCCGACCTCTACGTCGCCGTCGACTCGGCTGCTGTCGCTCAGCGCATCGCGAAGAGCTTCCCCGCACTCACGGGGCATATCACTCCCGACTTCTCACTGAGCCTGCACGGCCGTCAGTTCCTCGATATCGGTGGCCTCAGTGTCCTCGACCTCATCGCGGGCAATAAGTGGGAGCGTCCTATCTACTGGGCGATCACCTCGCCCCGCAATGCCTTCAACGGTATGACTGCCAGCATGGTGCAGACGGGTATGGCTTCGCAGCTCCTCCCGCTCGCTCCACGTGTCGACAGCACGGGCCGTGCTATCGACTACGGCATCGGCAATCTGGATCGTATGTACGAGACGGTGATGACGAAGTTCCGCTGGTGCGGTGCTGATCGCCCTGGTACGTACTTCGATGAGAACGCCCGTGGCATCGTATCGACCCTGCGCAATCAGATCTTCACGCCTCTGGCTAATGGTTATCTCGAGCGTGGCGATAAGCAGAAGGCACAGGCCGTACTGAAGAAGTGTCTCTCCGTCATCCTCGAGGAGAACGTCCCCTATGAGACGAGCGCACTCTACTTCGCTGATGCCCTCTATCGTGCCGATATGCGTGCTGAGGCTGACCACGTGCTGCAGGCTATCGCCCGCCGTGCGCTGAGTACGCTGACCTGGGCGGTACAGCTCCCCGCTGAGAAGCTCGAGGAGGTCTCGCGCCACGGTGAGCTGCAGGAGGCTTATACGGCTATTTCTTACGCTCTCGACTTCGCTAAGGACTACAACTCGCAGGCGCTCTCTCGCTATGAGCAGGAGATCGCAGCGCTGCTCCGCCGCCTTGGGGTGGCCCAGTAGTCCGCTCTTCCGCCGATGATCGAGCGCATCCTCTGTCGGGTACCTATGTGGTACCGCATGCTCGTGCCTGGAGCGCGCTGGCGTATCCCCGCGCTCAAGGGCAAGAGTATCTACCTTACCTTCGATGATGGTCCGATACCCGAGGTCACGCCTTGGGTACTGGATCAGCTCGATGAGTTGGGGATCAAGGCCACGTTCTTCTGCGTGGCAGACAATGTGCGACGCTACCCCGAGCTCTTCGAGGAGATACGTCGCCGTGGTCACATGGTAGGCAATCACACCTATCATCATATCCAGGGTACCTTCCACTCGACGAAGGAGTACATGCGCGACGTGTATGATGCGCATGAGCTCATCCACTCACGCTACTTCCGTCCGCCGCACGGGCACCTGCGCTTCTCGCAGAATAGGGAGCTTAGTTATAGCTTCGAGATCGTGATGTGGGATGTCGTGACGCGCGACTACAATGCCGAGCTCAGCCCCGAGACCATCGTCGGCTACGTGAAGCGCTATGCGCGCAACGGCTCGATCATCGTCTTCCACGACTCGCTCAAGGCAGAGAAGAATATGCGCGTAGCGATGCCCGAAGCCGTGCGCTGGCTCCAGAGTGAGGGCTATCACTTCCTGCGTATCGGCGATGCCCCTTGATATATAGCATGGGATGAAGATCGTAGAAGGTCTTGGTATGGGTATAAAAAAGCGGAGCTGACTTCCCAGCCAGCTCCAACCTATTAACCAAAACCTTAACTATGAAAAATCTTACATTTTCATTGCAAATATACAGATAAATATATTATCTCCAACTGCGGGAGAAGCCCCTTCTTAAGAAGGTCTACGCACCTCCCATCGTCACTTAAGCAATTCATATAGTTCATGACCAAGATCGAGCCCGCCCAGAGCGCTCAGCCTTCGACCGCCACCGCCCGCCGCGTCTATATAGAGACCTATGGCTGCCAGATGAATGTCGCCGACAGCGAAGTCGTCGCATCCATCATGCAGATGGACGGCTTTCACCTGACCGAAGACCCTGAGTTGGCCGATGCTATCTTCCTCAATACCTGCTCTGTGCGCGACAATGCCGAGCAGAAAGTCCTCAACCGCATCGCGTACTATCACTCCATCCGCCGCAAGAAGCGCCGCCGTATCATCATCGGCGTCCTCGGCTGTATGGCGGAGCGTGCTAAGGGGGAGCTGATCGAGAAGCACCACGTCGACCTCGTCGTCGGCCCCGATAGCTACCTCGACCTGCCGAATCTCGTCGGCGCTGTCGAGCGCGGGGAGAAGGCGATCAACGTACAGCTCTCCACCACCGAGACCTACAAGGATGTCCTCCCGCTGAAGATCGGCGGGCTCAACCTCTCGGGCTTCGTCTCCATCATGCGTGGGTGCAATAACTTCTGCTCCTACTGTATCGTGCCCTACACCCGTGGCCGCGAGCGTAGCCGTGAGCTGGAGAGCATCATCCGTGAGGTGAAGGACCTCGAGGCCAAGGGCTATCGTGAGATCACGCTGCTCGGGCAGAATGTGAATTCCTACCGCTTTGTGGACGGGGACCACACGTATGACTTCGGTGACCTCCTCGAGCAGGTTGCCCTCGCCGTACCCACGATCCGTATCCGCTTCACCTCGCCTCACCCCAAGGATATGGACGACAAGGCCATCGCTATGATGGCGAAGTACCCGAATATCTGCAAGCATATCCACCTGCCAGCACAGTCGGGCAACGACCGCATCCTCAAGCTCATGAAGCGCAACTACACCCGTGAGTGGTACCTCGAGCGTGTCGCGGCTATCCGCCGTGCTATGCCCGACTGTGCCATCACGTCGGATATCTTCTGCGGCTTCCACGACGAGAGCGAGGAGGACTTCCAGGATACGCTGAGCCTCATGCGTGAGGTGGTCTATGACAATGCCTTCCTCTTCAAGTACTCCGAGCGCCCCGGGACGTATGCTGCCAAGTACCTCATCGACAACATCCCCGAGGACGAGAAGATCCGCCGCCTCAACGAGATGATCGAGCTGCAGACCCAGCTCTCGCTCGAGAGCAACCTGCGTGACGTGGGGAAGACCTTCGAGGTCCTCATCGAGGGCTTCAGTAAGCGCTCCCGCGAACAGCTCTTCGGCCGTAGCCAGCAGAATAAGGTCGTCGTCTTCGACAAGCAAGGCTACCGCGTCGGTCAGTACGTGGATGTACGCATCGAGTCCGCCACGGCGGCGACCCTAATCGGGAAGCCCGTGCGCCCTGCCGAAGGCTATACACCCGAAGCTGAGTAAGCGCCTCCAGCTTCTCCCCGAAGCAAAGAATCAAGCATCGCCCCCACAGATTTCGCCGAATCTGTGGGGGCGATGTCGCTTTACTCCCGTAGTGCAAGCCGCTTTGCTTGACTATTCGGATTTCTCCCAATGCGCGAAGGAAAACTTCCCACGCACCTCGTGAAAACCTGCGCTCCACTGCGGAGAAAGCTTTGTCCACGTACGTGGTCGTTAAATCTACGTACGTGGATCATAGGATTTACGTGCATAGACTTTATGACCACGTACGTGGACGGAGGATTAGGCGTAGTCGTGGACAGCTTTTCTTCGGCTGGATGGCAAGAAGTCCTGTGCTTGTTTGTAGTCGAGTGACCGCAGGAACGGACAGCGTCACCGTAGGGAGTGGACGCCTTTGTGAAATGCGAAAAAAGGCGTTCCTTTGGAGAGTAAACCGATTACTAACCCTTTAGCACGATGGTAAGCGATGAGTAGAATCCTCCTAATGGTCGCCTATACGACCCTCGCCTGGCTACTCTTCTTTGCAGATGCCCAGGATGTGGCGTCGATGAATCCACTGCAAAGCCTTCTCGTTCTGGTAGTCCTTGTCATAGGCATCCCCAAGGCTGCGCGCCTGACCCAGCGTTTCCTTCAGCGCCTTGGCAAAGAATGGACGGCATATCGGAATGGCTAAATAGCCGCCCAAAAGAAACAGCTTCGCCCCACATTGTGTCGCTACAATGTGGGGCGAAGTGCATAAGGCATTAGGAGACGGCTGGCTACTGCCTGCTTTGCTCGAGAGGCTTATAGTAGTACGGATAATATCGCTATGTTTGCGGTCGATATTTATTCGCCTGGGGCGCCTACTGCACCTGGGCGATGATACAAGGTCGTATGATGAGCGTCCTATGAATACAATGAAGCCGACAGATCCATCTCCAGAGCCCCTTGATGCCCTTGCAGTAGGGAGGAAGGTCCTGATATACTTGGCTGAGAGCCCAGAGCCCTCCCCGCGCGTCTGGGAGTGCTATAGCCGTGAGCAGGTGAAGCTGGAGATGCAGGCACGCTTTTGTCGGCAAGAAATGTCCCGAGAGGAGGCGGATCGCTTGCGGTCCTACCCATACGCTGGGACTACCTTGTCCTATCCCTTCCCCAATCAAGGGATTACCGAGCTTTGCGGCCCTGCGGCTATTGCCTACGATCTGATGCTCACGCATCCTGCGGCTTATATATCCGCTATGCTCTCCCTCTACGAGACGGGGATATGTGCTGTCGGGGACCTCTATCTGCAGGCAAGCAAGGAGCTGCGAGGGAGTTCCCGCGAAGGGATCTCGGGCATCGACTGGATGTTCTTAGGCACGATGCGAGAGGGGCGAAATGTGCTCTTCGGGGTGGATGGCAAGGCTGGGCCGTTAGCGCTATTTAGTCCGCCGAAAGATATGCTGTATTGGCTGAAGAGCATCTACCCGCACGAGCGCTTTGTCCAGAGGTTGAGCTTCGTGGGCTGGGGCTCTGAGAGAGCGCATCGCAGAGCGATCATCGAAGCGCTGAGGAAGCCGACCCGATCGTTTCTGCTCATTGACTCGAAGCTGATCAAGGCGGACTCCAAGGGCAACCGCATCGCCCGCCTTCATTGGATCGTCATCAAGCCTGGTACGGCGGTATGGTCAGACGACGGGGAGCGCGTATCGTTCACCTACTTTACTTGGGGAGCCGAGCGGGTAGGGCGCTTCCGCGTGAAGGACCTCATCAAGTACCTATACGTCACAATCGTGAGGGAATAGCCTTCACCCAATGATATATGCGACAAGAGGCTGGAGAGTTGATGCTCTCCAGCCTCTTGGCTATTCGTATGTCGGGGCGATAGGGTCGGCTACGACCTCGCTCTGCGATTGCGGGGGTGATAGCGCTCGACCTGCTCGCGGAGTTTGGTGCGGTCAATGTGGGTGTAGATCTCCGTCGTCGCTACATCCTCGTGACCGAGGAGGAGCTGAATAGCTTGGAGGTTCGCACCGCCCTCGAGAAGCGCTGTGGCGAAGCTGTGACGGAAGGTGTGGGGGCTGATCTTCTTCTCCACGCCTGCCATCTCGGCGGCTTCGCGCACCATAACGAAGACGGTGATGCGGGAGATGGCTTGTCCACGGCGACTGAGGAAGACATAGTCCTCTTGTCCGCGCTTCGGGGTGGCACGGTCGGGATCACGGAGGTAGCGGGTGACCTCGGCGATGGCGGAGTCGCTCAGTGGGACGAGGCGCTGCTTGCTCCCCTTGCCTTGTACGCGCAGATAGCCCTCGTCGAGGAAGAGGTCGGGGAAGGTCAGGTGACACAGCTCGCTCACACGCAGGCCGCAGCTGAAGAGCACCTCGATGATGGCACGATTGCGCTGGCCCTCGACACCGCCCTTGCTTCCTGCAGCCTCGATGATGCGGTCGACCTCGGCAGTCGTCAGCACGGTCGGCAGATAGCGCCCCTTGCGTGGCACCTCGAGGAGCGCCGTGGGGTCGCTATCTACATAGCCCTCGAGGAGGAGATAGCGCCCGAAGGAGCGGATACCCGAGATGATGCGCGAGATCGACGTCGGGCCGATGCCCAGATCGTGGAGCGTGGCGATGAAGTGCTGCAGTCGTGGATAGTCGATGGCTTCGATGCTGAGCCCTTCGACGTCCATATAGCTGAGGAGCTTATCGACGTCGCTGAGGTAAGCCTCACACGTATTCTCTGAGAGGCCGAGCTCGAAGCGTAGGTGCGAGAGGAACTGCGTGCGTATATCGTCAGGGAGCATTCAAAAAGTGAGAATTTTAATTTATCTTTGCAAAGGTAAGAAGACAATAGGAATACCCCCGAAATAACGAATGTGGATAGAGATCATTAACGGGCCGAACCTTGCTCGGATCGGCCAGCGTGAGCCCAGCATCTACGGCACGATGTCGATGGACACTTGCCTGGAGCAGCTGCACCAGCGCTATGATCACCAGCTTCGTCTGACCTATTTCCAGTCGAACCATGAGGGGGCGCTCCTCGACAGGCTCTATGAGCTGCACGATGCCGGCGCTGACGCCATCATCCTCAATGCCGGTGCCTATACCCATACCTCCTTGGCCTTGGCCGATGTCCTCCGGGCTATCACTCCCCCCACTATCGAAGTCCATATATCCAATATCTATAAGCGTGAGCCTATCCGCCAGCGCTCCCTCATCGCAGAGGCCTGCCGAGGGACGATCTCGGGCTTCGGTCTCGATGGATACCGCTTAGCCATCGAAGCCGTGTGTGGGGGCTTACCTCTACCGACCAACGAATAAATTACCCCAATTAAGCATTATGAAGAAAACTAAGATTGTAGCTACTATCTCGGATCTGCGCTGCGACGTAGAATTCATCCGTCCGCTCGTCGAAGCTGGCGTGAACGTCGTACGTATGAACACCGCCCACATGACGAAGGAGGGTATCACCCAGGTCATCAACAATACGCGTACTGTATCGCCCAGCGTCGCTGTCCTCCTGGACACGAAGGGCCCCGAAGTCCGCACGACGGTCCTCGAAGGTGACTCAGAAGTCAAGCGCGAATTCCACGCTGGTGACAAGGTCATCTTCCAGGCTAACCCCGAAGCAAAGACCAACAACGAAGTCATCAACGTGAACTACGTGAACTTCGTCCACGACGTACCCGTAGGTGCTCGCATCCTCCTCGACGACGGTGCTCTTGCCTTCGACGTAGAGAAGAAGGAAGGCGACAAGCTCTTCACGGTCTGTCAGAACAACGGTAAGCTCGGTAGCCGCAAGAGCGTCAACGTCCCTGGCGTACGCATCGACCTGCCCTCACTCACCGAGAAGGACCGTGGCAACATCCTGCACTCTATCCCCCAGAAGATCGAGTTCATCGCTCACTCGTTCGTCCGTAACAAGAAGGACATCGAGGAGATCCAGACGATCCTCGACGAGCACAACAGCGACATCAAGATCATCGCTAAGATCGAGAACCAGGAAGGTGTCGACAACATCGACGAGATCATCGACTCTTGCTATGGTATCATGATCGCTCGTGGTGACCTCGCTATCGAAGTCCCCGCTGAGAAGGTCCCCTCCATCCAGCGTATGATCATCAAGAAGTGTATCGCTGCTAAGAAGCCCGTCATCGTCGCTACGCAGATGCTCCATACGATGATCGACAACCCCCTGCCTACGCGTGCAGAGGTCAGCGACATCGCTAACGCTGTCTACTACCGCACCGACGCTGTCATGCTCTCTGGTGAGACGGCTAATGGTAAGTACCCCCTCGAGGCCGTCCAGACGATGGCAAGCATCATCCGTGAGGCTGAGACGACCCTCGAGCGCGAGTACAACGACGAAGTGCCTTACTCTAAGGAAGTGAGCACCACGACGGCCTTCCTCTCTAAGCAGGCTGTACGTAGCGTCGAGCAGATCGACACGCAGGCTATCATCACCGATAGCTTCACCGGTCGTACGGCTCGCTACCTCTCTTCCTTCCGTGCTACGGTCCCCGTCTGCGCTGTCTGCTACGATCCTACTCTGGCTCGTCGGCTGGCTCTCAGCTACGGTGTGACGGCTCACTACGCTGAAGACGCTGCTTGCCCAGGCTCACGTCTGGCTGCAGGTATCAAGAGCTTCATCGAGTCAGGCCTGATCAGCGAAGACACGCAGGTTGCTTACATGAGCGGTACGATCGGTCAGACGGGTGCTGCTCACTCGCTCGAGATCGACACCGTCAAGGAGATCCTCGCTAAGAGCGGCAAGTAATTCGGCGCTTCGCTGAATACCTCTTTACGGGGCCACTACCGATATCCTTCGGTAGTGGCCCCGTCGCTTTCTCCCCCTGCGAGTAGCCGTTTAGGCGCTATAGCCCCGTGCTGTGGATAGCCCCATGATCCGCTTCTGTGGAGACCGTAGGCACTATGCCCCGATGTATGCAAGTATGTACTATATTTGCGTCGAGAAAAGTAGAGTTACGCCTTCCCCATGAGGAGTGGCCTCACATGCCCAATACATATATATATTAAGTCCCCCATTTCATAGAGATGAAAGCACTAAGGAACTCCTCCTATTTGGCTTTGGTTGCCTTGATGGCTCTCGGCATTAGCTCCTGTAAGGAGAAGGATGATCCAGATCGCCCATCACCAGGTCAGAAGATTACATCAGAGCGTACTTACCCTATCTTCACGTACATCCGTGGAGTAGGGTCTGAGACTATGCCTGCAGAGCGCTATCTGGGGCGGTGCTTCAACCTTGTAGAGCATACAGCTAATGAGGTTGAGGGCCTCACGCGGTGGAGTGTCTTGGATGAGAAGCGCATCGCTTCTAATGATCCATGGTCTCCTTTTGGTCGGGCTATTGCCCCTACACTTCGTGTGCCACGGCATACCGAGCTTAGTGTCCAGCCTGAGGACCGCTCCTTTAAGCGGACTTACCAGTCCTCCGAGGCTGAGCCATTCAGTGACTCAATACTCGTAGCGGTAGGGACGGGCTACGAGAAGGTAACTTGCTCTTATGGCAATAGGAGATACTCTGTAGGGAGCCTGCAGCGATATGTCTATCGCTATACCACGGGATATAAATACCTCTATGAGCGATATGAAGTAGCAGATCCGATGGACTATGAGTTCTATCTGCATAAGCGTTTCGTGAGAGATCTTAAGGTGCTCTCGGCGGCTGAGCTGGTGGAGAAATATGGGACGCATGTCGTGACTTCATATTCCACGGGTGCTTCTCAAGACTTGGCCGTGGCTGCTAACTCATCACTATTCACTGAGAGTGAAGTCATGTCTATTCATGGTGCGCTTTGGGTGGGAGGAATGCCTCTATCTCCTGAGCTCCAGAAGAAGGTGCGCAACAACTTTTCGCAGTTGGGGGCAACCTATCTACAGTCTGGAAGTAAGTATGAGCCCAACCTCATCTCGGCCATAGATCCAGATCATACGGTGGGGCAGTATGATCAGCGTCTCTTCCAAGAGCAGATTAGTGACAATTCGCGCGCGGCGTTCTTAGAGCTTGAAGAAGGGAATCCATCGATCCCCTCGCTTATCTCAGATATTCCGCTGAAGGTAAAGTACTTCTCTGGGATCTTAGACTTGATTCGCCCACAGCGAGTAGCCTCTACGATGTATGTGCTTTCTGACCCTGAGAGTTATGTAATGATACCCTATAAGACTAAGTTTTTAACTGTTATGTTGCCTCGCTATGAGAGTCAGCAGGTCTTCGTATATATTGGCACTGGTGCTTACCAGCTCTTTGAGGAGGAAGGCCGTTCAATGACTAGGTGGTATGCGCGTATGCAGGAAACAGGGTTGTGGACTCTCCAGAGTCTTAAGTCCTCGAAGTATCTGTGTCGAGACTTCGTGCTACGAACGGATAAGGAAGATACGGGGAATTTACGCTTCTGGGGGCTCAATCCTGTGGTTGCGACAGGCGCAAAGAGCCGATACTCTTTGGCAAATCTCTTCATTCGTAAGAGCTAATTATTCCCTCCTAAATTGTGCTTCACCCCCCTATTGCTATGCTTGCTATAGGGGGGTGAAGTGCATCTAATAGCAGGGGTGAGAGCGTCCGTTGCTATCGCCTTGGTGGCACAGCGAATGCGGCGGCTCGGGAGGAAGCCGCGGCATTGTCGTATCTTTGATAAGATTATTACATTTGGATAAGTAGCCTCCGTGCCGAAGCTAAGCCCAGTAAAAGCCCTCGGTGCGTGAGCCCTAAGATGCATAGATGAAAGATATATTCATGTTGATCCGCCGCTTCATCGCTCCTTATTATAAGGGGTACTTGAGCCTTGCGGTGCTCTTCAACATCCTGAGCGCTTTGCTCAATCTGGTGGCCTTCGCCCTCGTGATGCCCATCCTCAATATCCTCTTCCAGATCGAGGAGCGGGTGACGACTTATATCCCCTTCAGCTCGCTTGACCTCACCACCCAAGCGGGTTGGTCGCAGATGAAGGAGGTGGTGACGAATAACTTCGGCTACTTCGTCTCCCAGCTCATCGAGACCGAGGGGGCCTCTTACACACTCATCATCCTCGGTATCTATCTGGTGCTGATGACGCTCCTGAAGGTCGGTGCTACCTACCTCGGGGGCTTCTTCCTCGTGCCTATCCGTACGGGGGTCGTCCGTGACCTGCGCAATCAGCTCAATGCAAAGATCCTTGCTCTGCCGCTGGGCTTCTTCAGCGAAGAGCGCAAGGGCGACGTGCTGGCCCGTATCACGGGGGATGTCGGGGAGGTGGAGAACTCCGTGATGAGTTCGCTTGATCTCCTTCTGAAGAACCCTATCCTCATCTTCGTCTACCTCGGCTCTATGCTCGTCATCAGCTGGCAGCTCACCCTCTTCGTCTTCCTCGTCCTGCCCATCGCAGGCTTCGTCATGGGGCGCGTAGGGAAGTCGCTCAAGCGCACCAGCCTCGAGGCGCAGAACCAGTGGGGGCAGCTCATCAGTCAGGTCGAGGAGACACTCGGCGGGCTGCGTATCGTCAAGGCCTTCACCGCGGAGGAGTTCGTCGACAAGCGCTTCCGTGACTCCAACGAGGAGTACCGCCAGACGGTCATCGGTGTGAACCGCCGTCAGCTCCTCGCGCACCCCGTGAGTGAGCTCCTCGGCACAGCGACCATCGCTATCGTGCTGTGGTATGGCGGCTCGCTCATCCTCAATCGTGATAGCAGCATCGATGCCTCGACCTTCATCTACTATCTCGTCATCTTCTACAGCCTCATCAACCCGCTGAAGGACCTCAGCAAGGGTGCCTATGCTATACGTCGTGGTATGGGCTCGATGGAGCGTGTCGACCGCATCCTCCAGGCCGAGAGCACGATCACAGACCCTGCCGAGCCTAAGCCCGTCGTCTTCAACGAGGCGATCCGTCTGGAGAAGGTCTCCTTCCGCTACGCTGAGGAGTGGGTGCTACGTGACGTAGACCTGACGATCCGCAAGGGGCAGACCGTCGCACTCGTCGGGCATTCGGGCTCGGGGAAGAGCACGCTCGTGGACCTCATCCCTCGCTTCTACGACGTCGTCGAGGGGCGTATCACCATCGATGGTACGGATATCCGTGAGGTCGCGGTAGCTGATCTGCGCCGCCTCATGGGGAACGTCAATCAGGAGCCCATCCTCTTCAATGCTTCGGTCTTTGAGAACATCGCCTTCGGTGTCGAGGGTGCTACCCTCGAGAAGGTGCGTCAGGCCGCTGAGGTCGCGCACGCCGATGAGTTCATCAATGAGATGCCTGCTGGCTACGATACCAATATCGGGGACCGCGGGGGCAAGCTCTCCGGTGGCCAGCGCCAGCGCCTCTCTATCGCCCGTGCCGTCTACAAGAATCCCCCGATCCTCATCCTTGACGAAGCCACTTCGGCCCTCGATACCAAGAGCGAGCGCCTTGTGCAGAGTGCCTTGGATCACCTTATGGAGGGCCGTACGACCATCGTCATCGCCCACCGCCTCTCGACGATCATCCATGCCGACGTCATCTGCGTCGTCGATGATGGGCGTATCGTCGAGCAGGGTACGCACGACGAGCTCCTCGCACTCGGCGGACACTACGCCAAGCTGCATGCTATCCAAGTCAAATCCTAAGCGGACACAGAGATGAAGCGTAATCCTATCAAGTACAACTATACCGATACCTTCCGTGCGGCTCTTGAGCTCGCTGCCGAGCACGCCAAGGAGCTACGCTGTGGCGAGATCACGAATGACCTCCTCCTGTGGGGCGTGCTCAGCGAAGGCACCAGCGCCGCTATCCGCTTCCTGATGGATCGTAATATCTCCGTGAAGGAGGTACTGCGCGAGGTGGACGAACATATCCAGCCGGACGATAAGGAAGACCCCGCACACGTCTTCTACAGCATCGAAGCGCATAGCACGCTGGCGCGTGCGGCGCAGATCTCCACGCTCCTCGGGGCGCAGGCTATCAGTGCGCTGCACCTCCTCTATAGCCTGTACTTCTGTTCGCCCCCGACGCTCCTCACGCATTACCTCGTCGCCCACCGCATCAACGAGCATACCGACCCCCAGCTCCATCGTGTCGCTATGCTCCTCGAGGGCAGTAAGACTACCGCTGAGGAGAGTGCTCCAAAGCTCGTAGAGCCCAAGCCAAGCCAGCCTGTCTCGGATAAACCTTCAGCACAGGCCCAGGCGATCGTCTTATCCCAAGACCGTGTCCGCCGTATCCCCATCCGCATAGATCTGGCGCAGATGAAGGGGCCTGGGCTCGGTGGCGACAGCGAACTGCCACCCAGCGACGAACTCCTGCAGGCACTCGCTGAGAGCATCAGCACGCAGGTCGACCGCATGCTCGGTAAGCTCCCCGAGGGTGAAGAAGCCCCGAAGGATGGGAGCTTCCCCTACGCTGACTTCGGTCGCCGTGTGACGAGCACTGCCCCCACGACCCCAGAGGGGAAGGTGGAGCCGATGCCCTACGATGATGAAGCGCGTGACCTCATACAGATACTCTCGCGTGAGAGCTACCCCTCGGTCGTCTTGGTGCATGAGCTCCATGACAGCCCCGAGCCGATCATCAAGGCGCTTGTTCGCCACATGGATCGCCGTACTGAGCTGGATGCTAAGGGCGGCAGTGCGAGTGTAGCCGATAAGCTGAGTGCCACGCCACAGGGCTTCCGCTACCAGTCGGTGCTGGAGCTTGACCCGCTACGCTTAGCCTCTGCAAGCCAGATGATGGGTGGGGCAGAGCAGTACCTGCAGTCACTCTTTGAGCGACTCAAGGCCGATCCCTCAGTGCTCCTCTATATCGGTGACCTCAGCCTGCTGAAGCCCCTCGGTCGTACGGGTGGTGAAGTCTTGGAGGCTCTCTTCGTGGGCCTTGCGAAGCGTCGTATGCAGTGCATCGCCCACGCTACTCCCGCTACCTACAGCCAGTCTGTCGAGCGCAGTGAAGCCGCTTCGCTCAGTACGGCGAAGTACATCATCAAGCCCCTTGAGGGCGAGGCACTCCGTAAGGCCTACGAGCGTCGCCGTGCCTTCCTCGCCGAGTACCATGCGGTGAGCTATCAGACGCCCTACGAGGAGCTGCTGGCACTCGCTCAGCGCTACTTCCCGCAGGAGCCAGCGCTCTACGCCCTCGGTGAGATCCTCGATGCTGCTGCCAGCGAGACCCGCCGTCGCCTGCATCGCCACTTCTATGGCACGACAAGCGGTACACGAAGCAAGGGTACCGTTAGCCGTGACGACCTCTTGCAGGGCTTGGCTCGTCGCCTCAATATCCCCGTGGAGCAGATTGAGGATAAGACCGAGCTCCAGCGCCTACGTGAGCTCCCCACGAAGCTCCGCAGCCGCATCATCGGGCAGGATAATGCCGTGGCTGTCGTCAGTCGTGCCGTGCAGCGTGCCCGTCTCGGGCTGCGTGACGGACAGCATCCCATAGCTTCCTTCCTCTTCCTTGGCCCGACGGGCGTAGGGAAGACGTATCTGGCAAAGGCACTGGCGAGGGAAGTCTTCGGCAGTGAAGAGGCGCTGGTGCGTATCGATATGAGTGAGTTCGCTGAGCGTCATAGCGTCTCCCGACTCATCGGCCCTCCTCCTGGCTACATCGGCTACGGCAATGGCGGCGAACTCACGGAGCCCGTGCGTACCCGTCCTCATCGCTTGGTCCTCCTCGACGAGATCGAGAAGGCTCATCCCGATATCTATAACCTCCTCCTGCAGGTCCTCGACGATGGTCGTCTGACGGACTCGGAGGGGCGTACGGCGGACTTCCGCAATACGATCATCATCATGACGAGCAATGTCGGTTCGCGCGAAGCGAAGGACTTTGCCCGCTCCGTCGGCTTCTCCGGCCTTAGCAATGGGCAGGAGCGTAGCGAAGGCATTGTCCGCAAGGCGCTGGAGCGCACCTTCAGCCCCGAGTTCTTGGGTCGTCTGGATGGTACGGTCGCCTTTGAGAGCCTCTCAGATGAGTCGCTCCTGCAGATCGTCTCGCTGGAGCTGAAGCCTATCGTAGAGCGCCTCGCTGCCTCGGACTATGGCCTGACGCTCACTGAGGAGGCCAAGCGCTTCGTCGGTATTGATGAGGCGCATCGCGCTCTCGGAGCCCGCCTCGTGCGCCGTCGTCTGCAGCAGCTCGTGGAGGACCCCTGCGTCGAGCATATCCTCGAGGAGAAGCTCCATGCGGGTGAGACCTTCGCAGTCAGCCTCGGGAAGGGCGGCGAGCTCGTCTACACGATCCAGCCCAGCCGTACTGGCGATAGCCCGACGCAAGCCAAGAAAGCTCCTGCTACCCTGAAGTCAAAGCAATCTTGACGATGCCCCAACCACTTGTCACTGAAGAGGAGCTCCAGCGTGCGCTGGCTGACCCGGAGCGCCGGCGAAGCACCTTCACCACGGTCGTGCGCCTCTACTCGCAGCAGATCTACTGGCAGATACGCCGTATGGTCTACAACCACGATGACACCGATGACCTCGTTCAGAACGTCTTCATCAAGGCCTGGGAGGCTATCGAAGGCTTTCGTGGCGAGGCGAAGGTTTCCACGTGGCTCTACCGAATCGCCCTCTACGAAGCCCTGAACTTCCTCAAGAAGCGCCGCCACGAAGAGGAGCATATCATCGCCCCCTCAGACGAAGGCGATTCGATCTACTTGCTGGATCGCCTCACGGCCGACGAGTACTTCGATGCCGATGAGGCAGAGGTGCGCCTGCAGAAGGCTATATTGAGCCTACCTGCCAAGCAGCAGTTGGTCTTCCGCCTCCGCTACTACGATGAGATGCCCTACGACCAGATGGCCGCACTTACCGGCACGTCTGAAGGCGCACTCAAGGCCTCCTACCACCACGCGATGAAGAAGGTAACTGAAGAACTTCAGCGCAGCGAATAAACCGTTTCCCCTACCAGTTGTCACACAGAGTGAAGCCCCGATAAGGGCTCGTATATTAGAGATGAATAAGCAACCCAACCTACCTACTCCCGCCGAGAGTCGTGGGCACTATAGCGTCCCCGAGGGCTACTTCGATAGCCTCGAGGAGCGTATTATGGCGAAGATCCCTGAGGAGACCCCCGAGGAAGTCGCCGAAGCTCCCCGCATCAGCCTATGGACGCGCCTGCGCCCCATCGCTTATCTGGCGGCGATGTTCGTCGCGATGAACCTCATCTTCCGTGCCTTCGCACCGAAGACTGCCGAGGATAAGTCCGTCGCTACGGCCCAGACTGAGGTCAGTAGCGAAGACGAGTATGCCGACTACTACGCCGACTACGGTGAGCGCATGACGGCCGTAGCAGGCTACGACTCCTATTACAATTCGCTCCTCTCCGACCTCGGGACGATGACGAATACCTCCTTTACTCCCACCCGCTAACCCCTACGAAGACAATGAAGCGAATCCTTTATATCCTTTGCTCCATCCTCCTCCTGACGGGTGGGCTCTCCGCGCAAGCCAAGAAGAAGCCTGCCGATCCAGGTAAGGACATGCGCGAGAAGGTACGTGCTGAGAAGCGTGCCTTCCTGATGCGCGAGCTCTCCCTCACCGCTGGCGAAGTCGATGCACTGATGCCCGTGCTAAACGAACTTGATGATAAGCGCTTCGCCCTATGGCGCTCGGTCGAAACCCTCGGCCGCCGCGTACGTCAGGGCGACAAGACGCTGACCGAAGCCGAGCTGAATACCCACCTCGAGCAGATGCTGGACTTCCACGTCCGCGAAGCCGAGCTGGAGCGCACCTATTACCTGCGCTGTCGCTCCACACTTCCCGCTGACAAGCTCGTGCGCCTGCCGATGGTCTGCAAGGACTTTGCCCGCCGCTTCTTCGAGCGTCGCAAGCGATAGCGTCCGCCTCGCTCCCTCCTTATTAATATAGAGAAGTTGGCACCCATCTGCGGGTGCCAACTTTTTTTGTGCCCGTGTGCAAGCTGTGTACCTCCCTCATGGGGTGGTGCGAACCTATATGAGACTGTTTCGGCAGAGTCCTGCTCGCTATTTATTCAGCTAAGGCATCGCACCCCCAGCTCCCCGATATGCCTCTCTGAAGTGATATACAAGCCCTTCGCCTTATCGCCGGTATTTCTCTTATTCAGCGGAGGGAAAAGTGTCCTTCTCGTGAAGGAAAAAGCGTCTTCCCGTAGTGGTTTTCCTCTGTCTATGCACGTAGTCTTAAAGACCAGGCACGTAAATCCAAATATCCACGTACGTAGGTATTAGATCCACGTACGTAGTCCAAACTTATCTGCCACTCGTCCACAGTTTTTTATCCCTACGCGGAGCAACAACCTAATAGAGGTCACTTCACAAAGTTATACAGCTCTACCCTCGCACCTATATTGGTCGCTGAGCGAAGCTATATTGGTCGGTGACGTGACCTATATAGGTTGACCTATGGACCAATATAGGTTCACTCATCTCCCTTCGTCGGGACGTCGGAGAAGCCCCCCGAAGAGAGGAGATGTGACTGCGCGAAAAGGTGCGTCGTCAGCGGGCTTTCGGGAGGTGCAAAGTGTAAAATAAGTAGTACTTTGCGGGTGTGAAAGCTCCATGTTTTGGCTTTTTCTTACCTTTGCGTGTCACCCGAGGGAGCACAAGCGGTGCCTCAGACGGTGGCCTACAGACCCGAAAGCCGGGAACCTTCTTCGTCTTTATCCTGATCTCGGGGCCTGTCTCGAGCTATGGAGCGAGTCGCTGAAGGTATGTTGTACCTAAACCAAATTTTATGACGTTGAAAGGAATTCTTTTCGGCGCACTGGCGGGCGTGGTGCTCTTAGGAGCGACCTCAGCAAGCCTTCCCTCCCAGCCCTCTTCAAGTGGTCTCAGTGTGGGTGACGTGCTACCGGAAATGAAGTCTCTGGACGCGGAAGGTCGTGCCTCCACCACGGAGTCAGCACAGCGCTATCGTCTCATCCACTTCTGGGCAGCCTATGATGCTACCAGTCGCGCCGCGAATGTGGTATGGGATCATTACTTCGCTGGTAAGGCACAGACGGCTATCGACTACCAAGCCATCTCGCTTGATACCGATGACGCTGTCTGGTCACAGACGATCTCCCTCGACCAAGTGGATCAAGAGGACCAGCGCTATATCGCCCCCACGGAGCGTAGCCGCTATATGGCAAGTGCAGGACTCCTCGACGGACTACACACCTACCTTGTGGATGATCACGGGGTCGTCGTAGCCGTAGATCCGACGCCAAGCGAATTAGCGAACTATCATTAAACTCAAATTATTGGCAAGAGCCACGACCAGGGATCCCCTGGCCGTGGCTCTTGCTTTTTGTCTACGTGGCGGCCGAATACCCTTCCTTGTGCTGGGCTACTCGGTGAGGTCGCTCCCCTCGATGTCGACATTTCGACAGCCCTCGAGGAGGAAGCGCTTTTGATTGGGGTGGAACTTCGGGTAGCTCGTCGTCGGCTCGATCTTATTGCCACGCCACAGGATGCCGTCGGTGCTGATGGCGTGCAGGAGCGGCGTGTCGAAGGTGCGGAAGATGTTGTCCTCGATGCGGATGCTCTTCGGCCCCTGCCCGTAGAAGGGGTGGCGCTGTGAGGCGAGCTCGGGGATGATGGGATGGATGCTGATGACTGCGCTGGTGAACTGGTAGAGGCTCGTCAGTACATCTTGGAAGAGGTTGCGGCGGATCGTGACCTCGCGCGTCTGCCCCGACTCGTACCACATATTGTTGTCCGTGCTGAAGAGGATCGCTGAGCCGCTGACGTGGTCGAAGGTGTTGTCCTCGATGAGGACGGGTCGGGGTGTATTGATGAGGATGCCTCGGGCGCGGTTGTGACGCACGAGGTTGTGGGAGAAGTCGACGCTCGGCGTGCGGGTGAGGTTCTCCATACTGATCTGTCGCTCGGGCGTGTAGTCTGCGGGTAGCTCCTCGTCGAAGGTGATGCGCAGCTCGCGTGCGCCCTTGAGTTGCTCGCCGTCAGCTGGACTAATGGAGCGTACGTGGAAGGAGCCTTCCAGCCCCTGGATATCGCGCGAGGTGACCAGACGCACCGAGTCACCAGGCATAGCCCACGTGTAGCCAAAGGCCTGCTCGTGCATGAAGCGCCCGATGAGCGTGTGCTTACCCTCACGTGCTGTGACCTTGAGATAGACGCCATGGACGTTCAGCGCGTCGTCCATCATATTCTCAAAGCGGCAGTGCTGTACGGAGATCTTCCCCTCACAGGCGACGAAGTGCGTGGCATCGGCCTGGGTAGTGAAGTAGCGTCCACCACGGGGGTGGAGCTGGACGTGGAAGTGCTCCAGCGTGATGTCGCGGGAGTTCTGCGTGAGGACGCCCATGCCCTCGGCGAAGTGGATGTTCATATCCTCGAGGCGGATATCACGGCTCTCGGTGATGAAGATAGCGGGCTGGGGGCGGTAGCCGGTGCGGGCGGCGAAGACCGTCCCTGCGAGGAGGTGGGAGTCCTTCCAGTGGGGAGCGTAGAGAAGCGGCCTCGTGTGCTTGCCTACGATACCCATAGTAGCTGCCTCGCGCGCAGTCAGCTGACGGATGTCCTTATTCGGGAGGAGTATGTCGGAGGTGCGGTAGAGGAGCTCGCGCGTCTTCGGGTCGAAGGCAAGGCCATGGTCGGGTGTAGAGCGCCAGCTCGTGCCGTAGGTTTCCAGCTGCCCCTTGTCCGTGATGCGCCACTTGACCCAAGGTGCGGGGGTGAAGACGATACCGCGTGCGGTGTCGGAGTGCAGGATGTGCAGCTGCGAGATCTGCGGATTGGTGAAGTCGATCGTCAGTCCTCGGAGCTCGACGCCCTGACAGCTGTCGAGGACGATGGGGAGCATGCGGTCTTCGAAGAGCAGTTCGCTTCCCTCACCCTTCACGATGACGTGGCGCCAGCCTCGTAGGAGAAGGCCTATCGGACGACTACCCGCGTGGTCGTGATTGGAGATGAAGTACTCGCGCTCTACGGCTCCCTCACGGGAGAAGTGGTAGCGCCCAGGGCGAAAGCATAGCTCCAGCGTGTCGTCTCCCTTCTCGAGGTCGGGGTGTAAGCCCTCGAGGAGCTTGCGGAAGACGGGGGTGGCATTGATCTGCTTCCCCTTGCGAGGGCCTAAGGAGGGGAGCTGAATGACGCGGCGATGGGCCTTCATGGGAAGCACTGCGATGAGGAGCAGGGCAAGCGAGATGAGGGCGTATCGGGTAGAAGCGAGCTGACGCATAAGCGGGATGTCGGTGCTGTGAGCGGGGAGGGAAGTAGGGGAGGGAGGTGGTAGCTTCCCCTGGTTTCATTGAGATAAACGAAGTAGCCCCAACTCCTTGCCCACATCGGGTAAGAGAGTTGGGGCTACTATGCTTAGTGCTGAGCGTGCTCAGTCGTGCCCGTCAGGCGCGGATTACTTCTTAGCCTTGATACCGAGACGAACGGGCTTGATCATGTTCTCAGGAGCGAGTACCGTGTCGAGGTCTTCCTTAGAGAGGATACCGTGCTCGATGATGAGATCATAGACACCGCGACCCGTCTCGAGAGCTTCCTTAGCGATCTTCGTAGAGTTCTTGTAGCCGATGATGGGGTTGAGGGCGGTGACGATACCGATGCTATTACGGACGTTGTCGCGGCACTTGTCTTCGTTGGCCGTGATGCCGTCGATGCAGAGCGTGCGGAGCGTGTCGAAGCCCTTGATCAGGAGGTCGATGGACTCGAAGCAGCACTGTGCCATGACGGGCTCCATAGCGTTGAGCTCCATCTGCGAAGCGTCGCCAGCCATAGTGACACAGAGGTCGTTACCCATGACCTTGTAGCATACCTGGCTCATGACTTCGGGGATGACGGGGTTCACCTTACCGGGCATAATCGAGGAGCCTGGCTGCATAGCAGGGAGGTTGATTTCGCCGAGACCGCAGCGAGGGCCGCTGGAGAGGAGGCGCAGGTCATTACAGATCTTGTTGACCTTGATAGCGATGCGGCGCAGAGCAGAGCTGTAGCCGACCATTTCGCTCGTGTCGCTGGTAGCGCCGACGAGGTCTTCGGTGAGGGTGATATCCCAGCCCGTGATCTTCGCCATAGCTTCGGTGCAGTAGCCAGCGTATTCGGGCTCAGAAGAGATACCCGTACCGATAGCCGTAGCACCCATATTGATAGCGAGGAACTGGTGAGCAGCGTAGTCGAGGTTAGCGATCTCGTGGCGGAGGATCGAAGCGAAGCCACCGAAGGTCTGGCCGAGCGTCATAGGCACAGCGTCCTGGAGCTGCGTGCGCCCCATCTTGACGACGTGTGCGAACTCCTTAGACTTCTTCTCGAGAGCTTCAATGAGCTGGATGAAGTGGGGACGGAGCTTGAGGTGCGAAGCGTAGAGACCGAGGTGGATAGCCGTGGGGTACGCGTCGTTGGTCGACTGCGAGCCGTTCACGTGGTCGTTAGGAGAGAGGTACTTGAACTCACCCTTCTCGTGGCCCATGATCTCGAGTGCACGGTTGCAGATGACCTCGTTGGCGTTCATGTTCGTCGTCGTACCTGCGCCCCCCTGGATCATGTCGACGGGGAAGTGCTGGTGGTGCTTGCCTTCGAGGAGCTCGTGGCAAGCCTGGACGATAGCATCCTTCTGCTGGTCGGTGAGCAGGCCAAGGCGGTGGTTAGCGATAGCGGCAGCTTCCTTGGTCCATGCGAGCCCGTGGATGAAGAGGGGGTAGTCGCAGAGGTGGAAGTTGCTGATGTTGAAGTTTTCTATCCCACGGAGGGTCTGCACACCGTAGAGGTGCTCGTTGCTGATCTGGCGTTCGCCGATCAGGTCACTTTCAAGGCGAAAGTCCTTGCCTGAAGTAGCCATAGTATGATGTCGTTACTAATAAGGTGTATTAAACTTTAGGGCAAAGTTACAGCTTTTTCGTTCTCAGCAAGGGGGTGGCGAGGCCCTTGAATAGCAGGCTGTCAGCGGGTTGTGTGGCGCTTTGCTCGCACTTATTATAATAATGTAGAGAAAGGGCGTGTGGTGAGGGGTAAACGTGTGAAGCTGTCCGCCTTTTCGTGGGAAGGGTGGCTTTTTGCTTTGGTTGAATGCGCGCCCTTGTGCGGAGGGTGGGATGCACTTCCTTAGAGGGTAGGGATATGAACCTATATTGGTCCCCGGGTTGACCTATATTTAGGTTGTTGCTCCGCATAGGGATAAAAGTTGTGGATGAGTGGCAGATAAGTTTGGACTACGTACGTGGCTCTAATATCTACGTACGTGGAT
>ERZ773073.106-NODE-106-length-45982-cov-4.043656_pt1 | contig 45982 bp, 40 predicted proteins | sample MGYA00580616_ERZ773073 | MGnify/ENA primary metagenome ERZ773073 (study PRJEB29015, sample SAMEA2737960) | human oral metagenome | biome: human oral; feature: human-associated habitat; material: dental | place: China | collected 2131 ...
CGAGGTCATCGCGAACCGCGGCAACGAAATTGCCGGTACGGGTTTGGCGGCGTATCAGCCCGTCCATCCCAACGACCATGTGAACCACGCGCAATCGACCAACGACGCGTTTCCGACCGCCATCCACGTCGCCGCCGCGATTGAAATCAACCGCCACCTTATTCCGGCGGTAAAAGCCTTGCGCGATACATTGGACAAAAAAGCCCAAGCCTTCGCCCCCATCGTCAAAATCGGCCGCACCCATTTGCAGGACGCAACGCCGCTGACTTTGGGACAAGAATTTTCCGGCTACGTTTCCCAGCTCGACCACGGCTTAGGCCGTCTGAACGACGCGCTCAAAGGTTTATACGAACTCGCCTTAGGCGGTACGGCGGTCGGCACGGGTTTGAACAGCCATCCCGAATACGCCGAAAAAGCCGCCGCCAAACTCGCCGAATTGTCCGGCCTGCCGTTTGTCAGCGCGCCGAACAAATTTGAAGCCTTGGGCGGACGCGATGCCGCCGTTGCCGCTTCGGGCGCATTGAAAACGCTGGCGGCAAGCCTGAACAAAATCGCCAACGACATCCGCTGGTTGGCAAGCGGTCCGCGCTGCGGTTTGGGCGAAATCAAAATCCCCGAAAACGAGCCGGGTTCGTCCATCATGCCGGGCAAGGTCAACCCGACCCAGTGCGAGGCGCTGTCGATGGTTTGCTGCCAGGTCTTCGGCAACGACGTCACCATCAACCTGTCGGGCGCTTCCGGCAATTTCGAGCTGAACGTCTATATGCCGGTCATCGTTTATAACCTGCTGCAATCGATCCGCCTGCTTGGCGATGCCTGCAACAGCTTTAACGAGAACTGCGCCGCCGGCATCGAACCCGTGCCGGAGCGGATCGACTACTTCCTGCATCACTCGCTGATGCTGGTCACCGCGCTGAACCGAAAAATCGGCTATGAAAACGCGGCGAAAGTGGCGAAAACCGCGTACCAGAACGCCAAATCACTGCGCGAGACCGCCATCGAGCTGGGCCTGCTTTCTGGCGAAGAGTTTGACGTGCTGGTCAAGCCCGAAGAGATGGTGCATCCGAAGTAAGCCGTGGAATGACGGAATGATGAAATGGGGCGGATGACCGCCGGATTTTTTTCTGGCGGCGTCTGCGCCCAAGCTGTCCGTCAATGCTGTGCCAAAGCATCAAGTGCAATGCCATGCAGTAGGAGAAAGTCAGCTGCGGTGACCTGAACGAGCGGGCACATACTGCAAACCAGGGAGGGAGAATCGTGGAGACGCGGAGCGACCTGCTTCCGGATCTGGCCGAGGCTCGGCGAGAGTTTCTATCTTCCGGCGACGAAGATCGCTTGCCGATCGTCGACGCGCACCATCATTTCTGGGATCTGCGCAACCCCTATCCCTGGCTGACGCAGACGCCGCGCATCCCGTTCCGCTACGGCGATTACGCGGCCATCTGCAGGAATTTTCTGCCCGAGGATTACGCGCAGGCGTGCGGCATCCACCGCGTGCTGCGGCATGTGACGATGGAAGGCGAATGGTCGCCGGACGACCCGCTCGGCGAGGCCCGCTGGATGTTCTCGCTGGCGCAGCGATGCGGAAAGCCGCAGGCGTTGGCGGCACAAATCTGGCTCGACCGTGATGACGCCGAAAGCCTGATGCATGCCTACACGGAGCCGCCACTGCGCGGGTTTATTCCGAGCGTCCGCCACAAACCGCGCAGTGTCCGGCGGGAGGAATATTCCAGCCGCTGGCACATGCCCGGCTCGATGCGCTGCCCGGCATGGCGCCGCGGATACGCATTGCTGGCGCACTACGGCCTGATGTTTGAATTGCAGGTGCCGTGGTGGCATATGGCGGAAGCGGTCGAGCTGGCGCGCGATTTTCCGGCGACGACGATCATCATCAACCATGCCGGCCTGCCGGCGGTTCGTGATGCGCAAACTTTGCGCCAGTGGCGCGCGGCGATGGCGCTGCTGGCCTCCTGCGCCAATGTCCGGGTGAAGATTTCCGGACTGGGTGTGCGCGCTACGCCGTGGACGCCGGCGCAGCAGGCGCCCGTTGTCGACGCGCTGATCGCCAATTTCGGCGTCGATCGCTGCCTGTTCGCCAGCAATTATCCGGTTGACGCGCTGGTTGCGCGGCTGGCGGACATCTGGCAAGGTTTCAAGACGCTCACCCGCCGCTTTTCTCCCCAGCAACGGCTGGCGCTGTTTTGCGACAACGCGCTGGCCTTGTATGGGTTGCATTGATTCAATGAAATTTTGACGACAACAGGAGGTTTCATGGGAATGCTGAGAATGACGATGCTACGCAGTGCGCTGCTCGTTGCTGCCGCAGGCACGTGTCTTGTCGCGGGCGCAGCCATGGCGCAGGAAATTAAGGCCCGTTTCGGCACCTCGCTGCCCGATGAGCATCCGCAGACGCTGGGGGCGCGCAAATTCGCCGAGCTGGTCGGCGCCAAGAGCAAGGGTCGCATCAAGATCACGGTCTATTCTTCCGCCCAGCTGGGCAGTGATCAGCAGATGCAGGCGGCGTTGCGCGGCGGCACCCAGGAATTCACCGCGCCGTCTACGGCGACGCTGGCGAATCTGGTCAAAGAGTTCGGCGTCTTCGGCCTGCCGTTTTCCTTTGCCAGCGAAAAGCAGGCGGACGCTGTGTTCGACGGGCCGTTCGGTCAGCGCATTCTGGCGAAGCTGGCTGAACGCGGCCTAATCGGCCTGGCTTACTGGGAAAACGGCTTCCGTAATTTCACCAACAGCCGGCGTCCGATCGTCAAGGCCGAAGACATGGCCGGGCTGAAAGTGCGCACGATGCAGAACAACATGTACATCGATCTGTTCAACGGGCTGGGCGCGAATGCCGTACCGATGCCGGTCAACGAGCTGTTCGGTGCGCTTGAAACCCGGGCGGTCGATGCCCAGGAAAATCCCTTTACCGTTGTCTATGCGCAGAAGTTTTACGAGGTGCAGAAATATTTGTCGACGACTTATCACGCTTACGACGCCCAGGTGCTGATCGCCTCGAAAAAATTCTGGGACAGGTTGAGTGATGCGGACAAGGCGCTGATGCAGGAAGCCGCGCGCGAAGCGACGCTGTACCAGCGCCAGGCGAGCCGCGACCTGAACGCCAAAGCGCGCGATGCCCTGGTCAAGGAAGGGATGCAGGTCAACGAGATCAGCGATGCCGAGCGGCAGCACATGCGTGAAAAACTGCAGAGCGTCGTTGCCAAATATCAAAAAATTGTCGGTGAGGAAACCACCAAGGAATTCTTTGCCGCCATCGCCAAGGCGCCGAAATGAGCCGTTGATTTCGCCGTCGCATTCCCGCAACCTGAACGTTTCAAACCCTTGGAGAATTCACCGTGAAAAAACGACTGACATTTGCCTTCTTTGCCGTTTCGCTCGGTTTGCTGACTGCCCCCGCCTGGAGTCAGGCGGCGCCAGTCAAACTGCGCTTTTCGCATTCGCATAACACTTCGGATTCGCAGCACATCGCCGCCGTCGAATTTGCCAAGAAGGTCAAGGAACGCACGCAGGGCGGCGTTGAAATCCAGATTTTTCCGAACAACCAGCTGGGCAACGATGTTTCAATGGTCTCCGGCGTACGCGGCGGCACGGTCGATATCGGTGCGACGGGCACGCCGTTTTTGTCGGGCATCGTGCCGCGCCTGAATGCGCTGGATACCCCGTATATTTTTGAGAATCCCCAGCATGTGGCAAAGGTGATGGACGGAGCCGTCGGCAAATCGCTGCTAGATGAGCTGGGTAATTTCCAGATCAAGGGGCTGGCTTTCTGGGAAGTCGGTTTTCGCTCGCTCGCCAACAGCCGCCGCCCGGTGAACAAGGCCGAGGACATCAAGGGACTGAAAGTGCGGACGACGCCGAATCCGGCGCACATCAAGGCATTCCAGCTACTGGGCGCGGCGCCGCAGCCGATGCCTTATGCCGAGGTATTTTCGGCGCTGGAGACCAAGGCCGTAGACGGGCATGAGAACCCGCCCAACGTGATGCTTTCCTCCAAGATGTTCGAGGTGCAGAAGTATCTTTCGCTGACGCGCCATGCCTACACGGCGCTGGTCGTGTTCATGAACAAAAAGAAATTCGAGTCGCTCAAGCCGGAGTATCAGAAAATTCTGCTGGAGGAAGCGGCGGCTGCGGCTATTTTTCAACGGAATCTAAACGCCAAGGACGAGGCAGCGACGCTGGCCGAACTGCGCAAGCAGGGCATGGAAATCAACGAAAAACCGGATGTTGAGAGCATCAAGGCCATCGTCAAGGATGAAACGCGCAAGCTGTTCATCGACAAGCACGGTGACGAACTGATCAAGGCGATTGATGCCGCTGCGCGCTGATTTTCCGGAGCGGACGCCATGACCGATCTGCCCAATGACCGCCTGCCGGAAGAGGCCTTGCCTGAGGCTATCGTCGATTCGCACCACCATCTGTGGGATCTGACGCGCATTTCGTATCCGTGGCTGGGTGAGGCCTACGATGCGTCGAGCTTCATCTTGGGTGAATATCGGCCGCTCTGTCGGAATTTTTTGCCCGCAGATCTGCGCGCCGCCTGGGGCGGCCTGCCCGTCGTCGCCACCGTGCATATTGAGGCCGAGTGCGCGCGCAGCCAGGCGTTGGCGGAAACGCAATGGGTCGCGGAGCAGGCGTGTAGCAGCGGCCTGCCCCAGGCCGCCGTCGCTTATGTCGACCTGCTGGCGTCGGACGCCGATGAGCGTCTGGCTGAGCAGGCCGCCTGTGCGCTGGTGCGATCGATCCGCTTCAAGCCGACGACATCGCGTGCGCCTGGCGAGGAGGTGCGCGATCGCCCCGGCGCCCTGGCTGACGGACGCTGGCCGCAAGCGCTGGCGCGGCTTCAGGCGCATGGTCTGGCGTGGGATTTGCGCGTGCCTTTCTGGCATCTGGCAGAGGCGGCGGCCGTGCTGCGCGACTTTCCGACGCTGCCGGTCGTCCTGGAGCATACCGGGCTGCCGTGGGACCGCAGCGAGCGCGGGCTGGCGGCCTGGCGGCAAGGCATGGCGGCGCTGGCGGCGCTGCCCAATGTGCATGTTCGCCTTTCCGAACTCGGTTTGCGCGACCGTCCCTGGCGTCTGGAAGATAACCTGCCTGTCATCCGCGATGCCGTGGCGATTTTCGGCTGGCAGCGCTGCATGTTCGGCAGTAATTTTCCGGTTGCCGGGCTGCGCATCGGCTATCCTGACCTAGTGCGCGCGATGGCGCAGGCGCTTTCGCATCTCGATGCGCGCGCGCGCCAGGCGATCTGGCACGACAACGCGCTTGCGTTTTACCACATGCGGAACGCGCCCGATGGCGCGTGCGTTGCGGCAATGTTGTAGAAGACCATTGATAAGGAGAGCATCATGAAAGTTGCAATCACAGGCGGTGGCGGTTTTTTGGGTTATCGGCTTGCCCAGGCGCTGCATAAAAAAGGCAGCCTGCCGGACGCCGAAGGCCGGCAGCAGCCAATTTCCCAGATCACCCTTTTCGATATGGTTTTTCCGGTCAATGCCGACACGAGTTTCAAATATGTCCAGGGCGATCTGAACGATGAAAAAGCCATCGATGCGCTGCTGGGCACGGATACCGATGCCGTTTTCCATCTGGCCTCCGTTGTCAGCGGCGGCGCCGAAGCTGACTTTGACCACGGTTACAGGGTCAACCTCGACGGCACCCGCACCCTTCTCGCCGCCTGCCGTCGCCAAAAGGCGCCTCCGCGCCTGGTTTTCACCAGCTCTGTTGCCGTCTTCGGCGGCGATATGCCCGCCGTGCTCGACGATACGACGACGCCCAATCCGCAAGGCTCTTACGGCGTCCAGAAGGTCATTTGCGAATACCTCATCAGCGACCATACCCGCAAAGGGTATCTTGACGGCCGCGCCCTGCGTCTGCCGACCATCGCTGTTCGTCCCGGCAAGCCCAACCTGGCCGCCTCTTCCTTCGCCAGCGGCATCATTCGCGAACCGCTCAATGGCCAACCGGCCATCTGTCCGGTCGGGCGTGATACCGAAATGTGGCTGCTCTCGCCGCGCAAGGTCATCGAATCGCTCATTCACGCCTACGAACTTCCCTCCAGCGCCTGGGGCATCCTGCGCGTGGTCAATCTTCCGGGCTGCACGGCCGTTATCGGCGACATGATCGACACCCTGCGGCGAATTGCTGGCGACCGGGTGGCCGATCTGATTGAAGTCAAGCCCGATCCGCGCATCGAGCCGCTGGTGCGTTCCTGGCCGGCGCGTTTCACCAACGAACGGGCGCATCGACTGGGGTTCTCCGCTGACCCGGATGTCGAATCGATCATTCGCGCCTATATCGAGGATCAGGGTATCCGCGTATGAGAAGCGCACAGGGCACGCAGCGTCCGCCGGCGGCGTATGAATCATGCGGCCGTGCTGTAGAGGGCGCGCCGTGCCGTGCGCAAGCACCGTATTGGGGAACATAAGGAGGGCGATGATGAAAAAGGAAAAACCCGTCTGGAACCGGGATAACTGGCCGATTGCCGCGGCGATGAACGGTTTTCCCGGCATCTTGCCGGATGGCAGCCTGGTGCAGGAGCAGTCGGTCGATCAATGGGCGGCGACCTTGCAAACGGTGGTCGATGCCGGTTTCACCGAATTCGACCCCAGCGATAGCTGGCTGCGTGTGGCGGATCTTTCGCCCGACCGGCGGCGCGAGTTCATGTCGCTGGTCAAGACGCTGGGGCTGAGCATCCCGGCGATTTCCACGACGCGCAAGAGCAGCGTGATCGACCCGGTTCATGCCGATGAATATCTTGCCTACAACCACCGCGTGATTGACGCCGCGGCCGAGATCGGCGCGCAGTCGGTGACTTTCGGCCTGTTTGGGGAATTGACGGAAGCGCAGCAAAAATCCCTCTGGTTCTGGACGGCGCAGGGCGTTAAGAATCCGGACGACCCGGACACTTACCGCAAAGCGGTGGCGCGCATCCGCGAACTGGGCAAGCATGCCGAAGAATGCGGCATCGAGGTGTCGCTCGAAATGTATGAGGATACCTATATCGGCACGGCGGATGGCGCGGTGCGCTTCGTCAATGACGTCGATGTGCCGGCCGTCGGCATCAATGCCGATATCGGCAATCTGGTGCGCCTGCACCGGCCGGTTGAGCATTGGTCGTCGATGATCGACAAAGTGGCACCCTACGCCAAGTATTGGCACGTCAAGAATTACATGCGCGTTGAAGATCCGGAGAAAGGCTTGATTTTCTCGTACCCGACGCCGCTCGCGCTGGGCATCATCAATTACCGCGCCGCGATCCAGAAATTTCTGGCGCATGGTTTTTGCAGCGCCTTCCTGTGCGAGCATTACGGCGGCGACAGCCTGAGCATTTGCGCGATGAACCGCGATTATCTGCGGACCTTGCTGCCGCGCTGAGGCGGTACGTATTGGGGTTTTGATGTGGTTGTTTCTGGCTGACAGGGCAAATCGCGGCGCCGCAGTTTTTGCCCTTCTTTGATCGGGAGATCCTCATGATGCATACCCACAAGTTTCTAGTCGTATTGGTCACTGCCGCACTGGCCTGTCATGGAACGCAGGCGATGGCGCAGAATGCCAAGGAGCGCAATATCCGCCTGGGACACGGAATTGCGGCTGAACATCCACTCGGACAGGCATCGGTCAAATTTGCTGAAATCATGAACCGCCTGAGCGGCGGAAAAATCAAGGTCAAGGTTTATCCCGCCACCCAGCTGGGTTCGGAAACGCAGATGATTGCTGCCGTGCGCGGCGGTGTTCAGGAGATGACGATCGTTGCTTCGGCGCCGGTCGCGACGATCATCAAGGAATACCTGCTTTTCGATTTGCCGCTGCTGTTCCAGAACGAGAAAGAGGCTGACGCCGTGCTTGACGGCAAACTGGGGCAGCGCTTGCTCGATCTGGCGCCGGGCAAGGGCATGGTGGGATTGTGCTACTGGGAAAACGGCTTCCGCCAGGTAACGAACAGCAAGCATCCGGTGGCGAAGATGGCGGATTTGTCCGGACTCAAACTGCGTGTCATGCAAAATCCGGTGTATATCGATTCGTTTAAGGCCTTGGGCGCCAACGCGATTCCCATGCCGTTTACCGAACTGTATTCGGCGATGGAAACCAAGGCGATTGATGCGGAGGAAAACCCCATCCCGATCATCCATGCGAGCAAATTTTATGAGGTGCAGAAATATCTGAGCCTGACCAATCATGCCTATGCACCGTATCTGGTGCTGGTCAGTAAAATCTTTTGGGATAAGCTCACGCCTGAGGAGCAGGCGCAGCTGCGTACAGGCTGTTACGAAGGGCGCGCCTTCCAGCGCGATCTCAACCGCAAGATGACTGCCGATCTGGTCGAGGAGCTCAAGAAAAGCGGCATGACGGTCACGCCGGTTTCCGAGGCGGAGACGGCAAAGATGCGCGCGCGCCTCAAGCCCGTCATCGAGCGCTATACGCAGGATATCGGGCCGTCAATCGTCGAACAGGCGCAACGCGAAATTGCCGAGGTGCGCGGCCGCTAGCCTGTCCTGACGGTGAGGCCGGGACTATCTCCGGTCAGGCCGCTGGCCGGAGGGCGTTATCTAGGCTGTCGATGGGTGGTTTCTGAAAAATGAGGCGCCGGTGCGATGGCCGGTGCCATCCGGTGGTTCTGGGAAGGCATGCCGGAAGGTGCAGATCGATAAAAACGTTGCGAGGTGGATATGAAGTGGCTTGATGCTTTGATTGGATTCGTTGAATGGGTGCTGGTCGTGATGTTCGGCATCATGGCGATTCTGGTATTCGGCAACGTGGTGCTGCGTTATGGCTTTAATTCCGGCATCGTTTTCTCGGAGGAGGTGTCGCGCTTTCTGTTCATGTGGCTGACCCTGATCGGCGCACTGATCGTTATGAAAGATCATGGCCATCTGGGCATGAACAGTCTCGTCAGCCGGCTTGGTGAGCGCGGGCAGCGCATCTGCCGTTTTCTGGCGGATTCCTTGACCCTGGCGTGTTGCTTGCTGCTGGTGCATGGCACCTGGAAGCAGGTGATCATCGGCATGGACGACCATGCGCCGGTGACCGGAATTCCGATGGGCATTGTCCAGTCTGCGTTGCTCATTTCCAGTATCGGCATGGCGCTGGTGCTGGCCTATGGCCTCTGGCGGCTGGTGACGGGGCGGATGAGCAAAGAAGAACTGGTGCCCTCCGGCGATAACGCCGCAGAATAACCGGGCCGGGAGATGCCATGACAATCGCGACCTTTCTGATTGCCCTGCTGGGCGCCATGGCGCTGGGAGCGCCCATTGCCTTTGCCCTGCTCATCTGTGGCGTTGCCCTGATGGTGCAGATGGATAATTTCGACACGCAGATCATCGCCCAGAACCTGCTCGAAGGCGCCAACAACTATCCGCTGATGGCCGTTCCGTTCTTCATGCTGGCCGGTGAATTGATGAATGCCGGCGGCCTGTCGCGGCGTGTCGTCGAAGTGGCCGATTCGCTGGTTGGCCATGTGCCGGGCGGGCTGGGCTACGTGGCCGTCATTACCGCGGCCGTCGTCGCCAGTATCTCCGGCTCGGCGGTTGCCGATACGGCGGCAGTGGCCGCGCTGCTCATCCCGATGATGCGCAATGCCGGTTACAGCGTTCCGCGTTCTGCCGGACTCATCGCCGCCGCCGGCTGTACGGCGCCCGTTATTCCGCCGTCGATTCCCCTGGTGGTGTTCGGCGTGACCACGCAACTGTCGATCACCAAGCTGTTCATGGCCGGCATTGCGCCCGGGCTGATGATGGCGGTGGTATTGGCGATGACCTGGCGGCTGGTTTCGCAAAGAGAGTCCAGCCATCTGCATCCCTTTGATGCCAAGCGTGTGCTCCGGGCGCTGCGCGACGGCGTGTGGGCGCTGGTGTTGCCGGTCGTCATCATCGGCGGCATGCGCGCCGGCATCTTCACGCCGACGGAAGCGGCCGTCGTCGCCGTCTTTTATTCGCTGTTCGTCGGCCTGTTCATTTACCGTGAGCTTCAATTCCGCAAGATTCCGCACCTGATGCTGATTGCCTTGAAGGTCTCCAGCACCATCATGTTCCTGGTTGCCTGCGCCATGGTGTCGGCCTGGCTGATCACGATTGCCGACATCCCGTCGCAGACCATGCATATTCTGGAACCGTTCATGGGCAGCCCGACGCTGCTGATGCTGATCATCATGATTCTGGTGGTGGTGGTCGGCACGGCGCTCGACCTGATGCCGACGGTGCTCATTCTCGGCCCCATTCTGGTGCCGGTCGTCAAGCAGGCGGGCATTGACCCGTACTATTTCGGCGTGCTGTTCATTATGAATAACGCCATCGGCCTGCTGACGCCGCCTGTGGGGACAGTGCTCAACGTGGTCGCCGGCGTTTCGCGGGAGGGGCTGGACAGCGTCATCAAAGGCGTCTGGCCGTTTTTGCTGGCGGAAACGCTGCTCATGTTCCTGCTCGTGTTGTTCCCAGCGCTCGTGATCGTTCCCGCCAGGTGGCTGTATTAACAGCAGATCATGAACCAGCAGTGCCGGAGGCTGTGTTGTTGTCGGTGTAATGGACAAAACAGGTGCTTTTAGGACAGCCACTTGAGGTGGCCTTTGGGCGTTTCAGAAGGGGAGGCGCTGAAACCCGCGTCAATCGGGCGTTTGCGGGCAGGCGCTTCGAAAACCCTTATTCCGCGCGGGTTCCCGGCCTGCCTGGCTGGAGAAGCCCGTTTTACGCGGGCTGGAGCGGTGACGATGGTGCAGTGCACCAAGCGTGGCGGGCGCTGAAGAGAATGCTCCAAGGGCGTTGAGTAGATGCGGCAGACAGCCGCTCTATATAATGTGCCGTATCTTCATTTGCTCAACATCGTGAAGCAATCAAAGGGAGGATAAACGATGAAAAAGCTTTTGCTCGGCGTTTGCCCGTTTCTGTCTGCCACGCTGGCGCTGGCGCAGATGCCCGAAAAAACAGAGCAAGAGGTGCTGCTGGCGATTCAGCAAGGAAATAACGCACATGCCGTGCAATTACTGCAAGTTTGGGCGAAACGTGGTGATGCCCGGGCGCAGTACAACCTTGGCGTGATGTACTACCATGGTCAAGGCGTCACGCAAGATTACGCCAAGGCACGCAAATGGTTTGAGAAAGCGGCTGCGCAGGGGGATGCCGATGCGCAATATAGCCTTGGCACGATATATGACGCTGGCCAAGGCGTCGCGCAGAATTACGCCAAGGCGCGGGAATGGTTCGAGAAAGCGGCTGCGCAGGGGGATATGAATGCACAATTTAGCCTTGGCAGAGGGTATTACAGTGGTCAAGGCGCCGCGCAGAATTACGCTAAGGCGCGGGAATGGTGGGAGAAAGCGGCTGCTCAGGGGTTTGCCCAGGCACAATACAACCTTGGCGTGATGTATCACGATGGTCAAGGCGTTGTGCAGGATTACGCCAAAGCGCGGGCATGGTGGGAGAAAGCGGCCGCTCAGGGGCATGCGGGAGCGCAATCCAACCTTGGCGTGATGTATAGCAATGCTCAAGGCGTTGCGCAGGATTACGCTAAAGCGCGGGAATGGTGGGAGAAAGCGGCTGCGCAGGGGTATGCGGGGGCGCAATCTAACCTTGGCTCGATGTATCACGATGGCCGAGGTGTTACGCAGGATGACGCCAAGGCTCGCACATGGTGGGAGAAAGCGGCTGCGCAGGGGTTTGCCCAGGCACAATACAACCTCGGCGTGATGTATCGCGATAGTCAAGGTGTCGTGCAGAATTATGTCAAGGCACGCGAATGGTTCGAGCAGGCGGCCGCTCAGGGGTTTGCCCAGGCACAATACAACCTCGGCGTGATGTATCGCGATGGTCAAGGTGTTGTGCAGAATTATGTCAAGGCACACGAATGGTTCGAGCAGGCGGCCGCTCAGGGGTATGCAGAGGCGCAGAACAACCTTGGCTTGATGTATCACGATGGTCAAGGCGTCGCGCAGGATTACGCCAAGGCGCGCACATGGTGGGAGAAAGCGGCTGCTCAGGGAGATGCAATTGCACAATTCAACCTTGGCGTGATGTATCACGATGGTCATGGTGTCGTGCAGGATTACGCCAAGGCGTGCGAATGGTTCGAGAAAGCCGCTGCCCAGGGGGATACAGGGGCGCAGAACAACCTTGGCCTAATGTATTGCGATGGTCGAGGCGTTGCCAAGGATTTGTCCAAAGCACGCGAATGGTTCGAGAAAGCGGCTACGCAGACAAAAAATGTAGAAAATACTAAAGTGGAGCGCCAAGTGCGGCGGGCGCTGAAGGAGATGCGCTGAGGGCGTTAAGTGCGCATGGCGGCGCGCCTTGTGACGCTTTTTTATCTGTTCAACTATATTCCGAACGGGGTTCCACGCGGGTTTCTTGGCTGCGCCAGGCCGGTTGCGGCAATATGCCGCCCGGAATGTGGCTGCTGCCGGTCAATCGCCAGTTTTGGCGAGCAATGTACTCTGCCGGAAGATGTTCTTGAGTTCGCCCGGAGAAAGCGGTTCCGCAGAAAGCTGATGGTTGCCCTTGAGATAGTTGCCTTTAACCCGGCGGAAAATCGGGCCGTCCCGGATTTCGGATAATGACAGCCAGATCCGCAGGGCGGCGACCGGGCAAAAACGGGAGGTGTTGGACGGCAGCGCGCGCCGCTGCCCGCCCAGCACGATGGTCATAGCGGCTGCATCCAGGGCAATGTCAGTGCGGCGCAACCGGCTGACTTCTGCCAGATCGGTGATGCAGAAGTAGTTGAGCAGCACGAAAGCGCGGTCGCGGGTGAAGCGCAGCAGCGCCGGAAAGTCGTTTTGCGCCGCGGCCGCGGCAATCTGGTCACCCAGCCAGTCGGCCGCCGCCCGGATGGACGGCGGGATGGCGATTTCCCACAGGGCAATTTCCGGGGCGGTGCCCGTCGTACCTGCATCGCCCGACACGGGCGCAGGCGACAGCGAAGAAGAAACGCGCGTCAAATCCGCTGATGCGCATTTTCTTCTGCTGTGCGTTGCGTGGCGTTTCATGCAGCAGGCGCTCGGTCAGTGCGACTCACTGGTAGTCGTAGCGCAGGCCGATATAGAAGCTGCGGCCGGCGCCCGGGTAGCCCCAGTACATTTCGTTGGCGCGGTCGAACAGGTTGTTGACTTCGGCACGCAGGGTCAGCGTATTTTTCCCCCAGTCGGCAATGCCCTTATCGACACTCAGATCAACCACGGTCCCTGAGGGGCGCTCAAAGTAAGGCGCCGGGAATACGCCCCGACTCCAGTCGACGGTGAGCAGCTTGCCATAGGTCACGGCGTTGATGCGGCTCTTGAGCTTATACCCGGGATGCGAGAAATCCACGCCGTAATTGAACATCCATTCCGGCGTGTTCGGCAGGGTGTTGATCTTGCTGCCGTTATAAGTGATGAACTGTGTTTCGTCACCACTCTTGCGCGTTTTCAGCCAGGTAAAGCCGAGGTAGGGCGACAGGCTCCAGGGCTGGGCGAAGGCTTTGCCGAGATCGGCGCGCAGATTGCCCTCCACGCCGGCTAGGGTGGCCGTTTTGAGGTTCTGGAATTGGTAGTAGGAGCGCGGTACTCCCATGACTAGCATGCTGGCGATCTTGTTCTTGTAGTCGGAATGGAAGTACGTCAGACTGGCCGTCAGCGCGCGCCATTCGAGATCGGCGCCGATTTCCCAGGTGTCGCTTTTTTCCGGTTTCAGGTCGGGGTTAGCGTGGTACCACGGCACGCTGCCGCCGACTTGTCGCGGCGAGGGCATCTTGAAGCCTTCGGCGTAGTTGGCGCGCAGCTTCAGCCCTTCGACCGGCAGCCAGGCCAGGCCGTAAGAACCGCCGAAGTGATCATCCGAATAACTAACGTCATAGATAGTCGTATTCTTGTATCTGTCGTAACGTCCTCCCAGTGAGAAAATCAGGCGCTCGTCAAGGAGGCGCAGCTTACCGGAGAAATAAATGCCGTTGTCTGCCATCTTGGGTTTTCTCGTCTCACTGCTTTCATAGTTGCGGTATTCGAGAGCATCTGCGCCGAGCGAAAGCGAAACCATCTGGCCGTTGTAGTTCCCCTGCGCATTCATTGTCCGAGTTTCAATGAAGTCGGTATAGCCGTAGGCTTTGTATTCATTGTCTTCACGCCCGGTTGTATAACTTGCCGACCAGTCGAACACCTTGTCCTGGGTCTTGCCGGTATAGGAAATCGCCGTGTTTTTGAATTTCTTGTGATAATCGTTGTAGAAAGCGGAGGGCGTATTCTGGCTGAACGGACGGATGCCGCCGTTATTCGTTGGCAAGCTGGAAACGGTATCGCCAAAATGGTAACTCAACCCAATGCGGTGATTTTCCGCGAAGGTGTAACCTAAATCGAGGTTCGCTGTCGTGTTTCGATCGATATCGGTGTGATACCAGCGCCCGCCTTCGGCAGTCGTTACGTCTTGGCGTGAAAAATTGGTCAATCCCAGCGAAAGATCGAAGCCGCTGAATGCGCCGCCAAGCGCCAGTTTTTCGCGGACCAGGCCATCGCTGCCGCCACCGGCTTCGACGGAAAAATACGGTTTGTCTTCCGTGCCACGTTTCGTGATGATATTGATGACGCCGCCGAGAGCCGAGGAACCGTATTGCACGGCGGATGGGCCGCGGATGATTTCAATTCGCTCGACATTGGCCAGCCCCATGATACCTAGATTGGCAGTACCGATGCGGCGTCCATTGACCAGTGTGAGCACAGTATTTTCGGGTTCGTTGCTCATGCTCAAATTGCCATAGCCGCGAATCTGGACGTTGCTCGTGTCGCCCGTCGTGACGACGAAGAGCCCATGCTGTTGCGCCAGACCGGCTACCGTCGACGCGGGAGATGCCTTGATTTCCGCTTCGTCGATGATGGTTACATTGTTGCTCAGTTCCCTTTTCAACTCCTGGGTGCGGCTCGCGGTGACCACCACCGTGTCCATCGTTCTTTCGTTCGCCAGCGCCGTGCCGACCAGCATTAATGCAGCCGGAATGGCGGCCAAGGTCATGGGGATGTTTCTTGTCATGGGTCTTCCTTCCTGATCGATCAAATGAATGATTACCTGAAAAACTGTAAGCATTGGCGCGCCTGCGAACGGGCGCGTCGATGCTTTACTGGCGTGCGTTGCCGCATTTCATGTGATGCCGTGAAAATCGTCACCCCGACCTCCTCGGCGGTCATGTCCAGTGAAAGCGTAGTGGAGATCGGGGTGGCATTGATCGGTTGAGCCGGTGTGTCTCCAGCGCAGCAGGCGCTGGCCTGGCGGAAAGGTATCGGAGCGCAGGGCAGGCGGGGGGGCGGGCAGGGCGATGATGATGGTGCCGATAGGCGCGCAGGCCGTTGCCGGATGGGCATGGGCGTATCCGCCAGGCTAAGCAGCAGATGCGGTAAGGAAGGCATAAACCGCGATGTTTGCGGCGCGCGGCATTTGCGCTGCGTTGGCGCAGCATAAAACGGCGTATGGATGCACGATGACCACGCTGCCGCCTGCCATGCGGGGTAATATCCCGCAAAGGCGAGCCGCCTCTCATGCGCCTGTACTGTATGCCTGTTTGCTTTGACACGCATCCTGCTGGTTTCCCATCTTTCCTGTTTCTGGTCGCTCGCAGCGTCCGCACGTACGTTGGCGGATGCCCTGCGGGTATTGCTCAGGATGTCGGATGCGTCGTCCGGTCGATGCGTTTGGCTTGCCGAGCGCGTCAATGGCAGCAACCATCGTGCGCGTATGAATAACCTGGGCATGGCCACATTTCGACAGAACCTTTCCCTTCACCCCGAGGATTGGCACTGCGCCTGCTTCAGGCCGGTCTTCTGGCTCGCCTTCTTCCTCCGCCGACGCCTTCCCATACGCTTTTCTTCGTACAGTGGCTTCTTGTCGGTTTCGTCTGGCTTACAGCAGCGGGGGGCTGCACCGGCTTATTTGCCCGTACTATCGAATCGCCTGGGCATTGACACCGGTTTCCCGTTTCACCTTCCCTTTGAACAGGGCGAGGCACCTGAAAGCGTCGCTATCATATGCTTTATTTGCCGCTTCCACAATGCGAATTCGTGCATAAATGCACAGAATCCGGGCTGGGCAGGCGTCGCTCTGCCGCTGGGCGGAACCGTTGCCGGATTGCTGTGGAACAGGTGAATGCCACCGAGCGCCTGCTCGGAGTGCCTTGCCTTGCCGCACTGTGTGGTCTGTCTGCGGTGCGCTACCGTGTCTTTTGGCAAAGTTGGGCCGCTATAAAAAGAGGCGGCCTGAAGCCCTTGTATTTAAGGCGTCTCAGAGGAGGTATCCGGAAACCCGTGTAAACAGGGCATCTCAGAAGGGTGTGCCCGCTAGCCCTTTATTTATGTGGGTTTCAGCGCACCTACCCGGAGATCCTTTATCCACGCGGGTTTCCGGGGAGGTGCCCGGAGATGCCCTATCCATCAGGGGTTCCGGGGTGCCCCGTTGAGGCCGTCGCGCAAATAAAAATCTCCCGCGCTGCGAGAGAAAGAAATAAGGAGTCAGGGAAGAGAGGGAATGACAAGAAATGCTGGCGCGCCCGAGACGATTCGAACGTCCGACCCCTGCCTTCGGAGGGCAGTACTCTATCCAACTGAGCTACGGGCGCGCGGAGGCGTGGAATATAGCTTTTTTAACGGTGCGCGTCCATCGTTTCGCTCCGTCTTGCCGGCCAGCGTCAGCACGGTGCCGACGATGATGAGCGCCGGCGGCTTGATGTGTTCGGCGTGCGCCGTGGCGGCGAGGGCTTCCAGCGTCGTGGCGACAAAGCGCTGCTCCGGTTGCGTCGCCTTGTAGATCAGCGCCGCCGGCGTGCTGGCGGGCAGCCCGTGTGCGATCAGCTCGCGGGAGATGATTGCCAGCCCGTTGATGCCCATGTAGAACACCAGCGTCTGGCCGGGGCGCGCCAGCATCGGCCAGTCGAGTTCGATGCTGTCGTCTTTCAGATGGCCGGTGACGAATACGCAGCTCTGCGCATGATCGCGGTGTGTCAAGGGAAAGTGGCAGCTCGACGCGGCGCCCAGCGCCGCCGTGATGCCCGGCACAATATCAACGCCAAAACCGGCGGCGAACAGTTCTTCCATTTCCTCGCCGCCGCGCCCGAAAACGAAAGGATCGCCGCCTTTCAGGCGGACGATGTGCTTGCCGGAGCGCGCCAGATCGACGAGCAGATGGTTGATGCCGTCCTGTGGCAGCGTATGCTTGCCGGCAATCTTGCCGACATAGATGCGCTCGGCGGTTGGCGGAATCATGTCCAGAATCGGCGCGCTGACGAGGTTGTCGTAGACGACGACATCGGCGGACCGGATCAGGCGCGCCGCCTTGAGCGTCAGCAGTTCCGGATCGCCCGGGCCGGCGCCCACCAGGGTGACGGTGCCCATTTTTTCGGTCGCGTTCATTGCATTCCTTGCGCTCATTGCGATGTCCTTGCAGTTGCCGCCGTCGGGCCAAACAGCGCCGCCGTTGCTTCGGGGTTGGATGGAAAATAAAAATGGAAATACGAGGCCGTCAGCCACCGGCGTCGCCAGACGGGTTCGCCGGGGCGACCGTCGAAAGTTTCGGCATTCGCCAGCGGCGGCAGGTCGGTCTCGCAGCGCGAATGGTGGAAGGCATGACCGCGCAATGCGCCTTCGGGCAGCGCGACCTGCTGGGAACCCAGTGCCGCCAGCCGTTTGCCCATCACGGTTCGGCCGGGAAGCAGGCCGGCCATCGGATGCGCCTGGCCGTCGAGGTCGATGAGCTGCTCGAACAGGAACATCATGCCGCCGCATTCGGCCAGCAGCGGTTTGCCGGCTTCGACATGCTCTGTCAGCTGGGCGAACAGGTCGCGCTGCGCCGACAGGCGTTGGCCATGCAGTTCCGGATAACCGCCGGGCAGCCAGAGTGCATCGCAGGCCGGTAAAGGCTCGCCCGCCAGCGGCGAGAAAAAAACGATCTCCGCGCCCAGATCGGACAGCAGCGCCAGATTGGCGGGATAAATGAAGCAGAAGGCCGCATCGCGGGCAACGGCGATTTTTCTGCCCGCCAGCCGTTGCGGCAATGGCGCCGCGGTGGGGATGGTAAAGGAAAGCGCGGGTGGCAGTTCGGCGAGCGGCGTTTCGGCCAGCGCGTCGGCGAGGGTGTCGATGCGCGCCGACAGATCGGCGATCTCCGCAGCCGGTAGCAGGCCGAGGTGGCGGCTGGGCAGCGCAGCGGCTTCCTGGCGCGGCAGCGCGCCGCACCAGCGTACCGTTTCCGGCATTGACGCCTTTAGCATCTCGGCGTGGCGCGGGCTGCCGACGCGATTGGCAAGTACGCCGTAAAACGGCAGGCCGGCACGGTAATTCGCCAGTCCATAGACGAGTGCGCCGAACGTTTGCGCCATGGCCCGCGCATCGATGACCGTCAGCGCCGGAATGCCGAAACGCTCGGCAATGTCGGCGCTGCTTGGCTGGCCGTCGAACAGTCCCATGACGCCTTCGACGAGTATCAGGTCGTTTTCCTGTGCGGCGCGCGCCAGCCGGGCGCGGATGTCGTCTTCGCCGCAAATCCATAGATCGAGGTTGTCGCACGGCTGTCCGCTGGCTACGGCGTGAATCTGCGGATCGAGAAAATCCGGCCCGCATTTGAACACCTTGACCCGCCGCCCTTGCCGCGTATGCAGGCGGGCCAGGGCGGCAACGAGGCTGGTTTTGCCGCTGCCGGAGGCGGGGGCGGCAAAGAGCAGGGCGGGGCAGCGGGCGGTGTCAGCCGTGCCCGCTGCGCGGGTGACGGAAATCGCCGTCATCTCAAAACTCCATGCCCGGCATGGCCGCAATGCCGCTGCGGAAAGCGTGCTTGACCATGGCCATGTCCGTCACCGTATCGGCGGCGTCGATCAGCGCCTGGGGCGCGGCGCGGCCGGTGATGATCACGTGCTGCATCGGCGGGCGCGCCGCCAGATCGGCAAGCACGGTGTCGAGGTCGAGCCAGCCGTATTTGAAGGCGTAGGTCAGCTCATCGAGGATCAGTAGGTCGATGCGCGCGTCGTTCAGATAGGCGCGCGCCTGCGCCCAGGCGCTTTGTGCCGCGGCCGCATCACGCGCGCGATCCTGGGTTTCCCAGGTAAAGCCTTCGCCCATGACATGCCAGCTGACCTGGGGGCAGTTGCGGAAAAAGGCGATTTCGCCGGTATCCGTGCGGTTCTTGACGAACTGGACGACGGCGGCGTGCATGCCGTTGCCCAGCGCACGCGCCATTACGCCGAAAGCCGCCGACGATTTGCCTTTGCCGGTGCCCGTATTGACCAGCAGTACGCCCCGGCGCGCGGCAGCCTCGGCGATACGCTGGTCAATCACCGTTTTCTTGCGCTGCATGCGATCCTGATGGCGCGTGCCGGCGGTGTCTGCGTCGATGGGGGCGGTGGAGGCCATCGGCTTATTCTCCGGCAGGGGATGTTTCATCGCCATCGTCAGCCTCCAGCGGGTGCGCCAGTGCCGAGCGGATGTAGGCTTCCGGCAGATGGTAATCGGCCGCCAGCTGTGCCGGCGTCCGGTCGCTGGCCTGAATCGCCGCCAGCCAGCCGTTGAGGCCGGAGGAAAGCGAGAGCCCCCGCCGTTCGCCGGTGCGCGCCGAGCGCTTGCCGGAAACCACATCGTATTTGTTGGCGTAGCCGCGCGGCGTAATCATCAGGCCGTGTTTGACGTAGGTGTTGGAGTTGCCGATCAGCACCGTCGTCAGCATGCCGATTTCGGCCTCGGTCATTTTTTCCAGCGTGGTGAACTGGATGCGCTGTTTCGGACGGAAAGCCGACTTGACGATGGCGACCGGCGTCTGCGGATCGCGGTATTGCAAAAAGATGCGTTGCGCTTCCTCGATCTGCCGCGTGCGCCGGCCGCTTTTCGGGTTGTAAAGCGCGACGACAAAATCGGCATAGGCGACGGCATTGAGCCGGCGGGCGATGGTCGGCCACGGCGTCAGCAGGTCGGAGAGCGAGATGGCGCAGAAATCGTGCGTCAGCGGCGCGCCGACGAGCGCGGCGCAGGTGTTGATGGCCGAGGCGCCGGGCACGATCTCGACCTCGATGCCCGAATCCGGCGTCCAGCCGGCTTGGAACAGCACTTCGAACGTCGGGCCGGCCATGCCGTACACGCCGGCATCGCCCGAAGATATGATCGCCACCTTCTTGCCGAGGCGGGCGCGTTCATAGGCTTCGATGGCGCGGTCAAGCTCTTCCGTCATCGCCTTCTTGACGACCTCCTTGCCGTCGAGCAGATCCTTGACCAGGCGGATGTAGGTCACATAACCAATGACGGTGTCGGCTTCGGCGATGGCATCGCGCGCACGGCCGGTGAGCGTATCGTGGCTGCCCGGGCCAAGGCCGACGAGCATGATTTTGCCGCCGGCGGTACGGGGAGTTTCGCCGTGGGCGGCCGGGAGGATGTCGCTTTGATTCGGGCTATCGTTCATTCTGGGATCCTTGCAATGGAAACGGTGGCATTGCGCCCATCCGGGCCGCGATGCGAGAGTTTTTCGATGATCAGGGCGGATTTGTCCGCGCCAGCGGCCAGCAGCGCCGCCGCTTCGGAGACGGAAGGCGTGCCGGTGTATTTGCGCACGGTTTCGGAAGGGTTGGGGACGTCGACGGTGGCCAGTTCGGCGGCGGGATAGAAGCGGATGCGCCAGCCGCGTTCGGCGGCCAGTTCCAGCATGGCCGGCTCGTCGGCTTTCAAGTCGATGCTGCCGACGGCGACGACATCCTCGATCCGCGTGCGGCTGATGGTCAGCGCCGCCGTCAGCGCCAGGCGCAGTGTCTCGGTCGGCGTATTGCGGTCGCAGCCCAGCCCCAGTGCGATTTTCATGGAGCCTCCGTCGGGCGGTAGATGATGCAGCGGCCGTGCCAGGCGGATGCGCAGGTGGTAGGCAGCGATCGCTGGCTGATCCAGAGGAGGGCGGAAAAATGCCCGGGATCGACATCCTCAATGTGTTCGAACAGCCTCAGGTTGGCGGGCAGCGGCCCCGTGCGGCCGTTGGCATGGCGCGTCCACCAGTTGCGCGAACCGGTTTCCTGCACGAGCGCCACCGGCTCGTCATTGACTACGGCGGCGCTGGCATGCACCAGCGCCGCGTGCGTGGCTTCCAGTGTCCAGCCTAGCTCGCGGCCGAGCAGATCGACGGCCAGCGTTTCACGCACGTCGGAAGCGGTTGTCAGCACCGGCGTGGCGCCCAGCGCATCGGCCAGCCTGCCGGCTAGGGCGTTGGCGCCGCCCAGATGGCCGGACAACATGGGGATGACGAAGCGCCCCTGTTCATCGAGCACGATGACGGCCGGATCGCTGTCTTTGGCCTTCAGGTAAGGGGCGATCAGGCGCACCAGCGCGCCGAGTGAGACGATGCCGACGATGCCGTCGACCCGGCCGAACAGCGCGCCCAGGGCGTCTCCGGTTTTGCCCGCATAGGTTTGTGCGCCGGGGGCGGCCTGTTCAGCCTCGGCGGCGAATTTTTCCGGTGCGTAAAGGCGTGCGTTCGGCAACGCCCGGACGACTTTTCCCGCCAGTACGATGCCGTGGCGGGTGATGGCGACGACGGCGATTTCACCCGCTGGCGCTGCCGCTGCGGCCGTTTTCTGCGCCGGTGTTTCAGGCATGGGCGGCCGCCTCGCGTTCCTGACGGCGGCGGCAGCCGCGCCGCAATTCGCCGCGCTGCCGCTTGGGATTCTTGACCAGCAGCAGCGACAGATAATTGACCGTTTCGCCTTTGAGCGAAGCCAGATCGCGGACGATGCGCTCTTCCGGCGAGCCGACCTTTTCGATGAAGCAGCTCGTCGCCAGCAGGCCGCGCCGTTCGAGCAGTTCGATCACATCGTCAAGCAGCGGCTTGACCTTGAGCAGGATCAGCGTATCGAACTCGTCGAGCATGTGGTCGATGACGCCGATGCCGTACGCCGTCGGGATGACCGCCAGCGTTTCGTCTTCCTCGGCGAGCGGCAGGCCGGCTGTTGCGGCGGCGGCGGTGAAGGAAGAAACGCCGGGAATTGTTTCAACCGCGATCGACGGCGCCTGTTCGCGGACGACGCGGGCGAGGTGGCCGAAGGTGGCGAAGGTCGAGGCATCCCCTTCGACGAGAAAGGCGACATCGCGCCCTGTCGCCAGCAGTTCGACCGTCTGCTGCGCGGCGCGCGCCCAGGCTTTGGCCAGTGCGTCGGCGTCGCGCGTCATGGGGAAAACCAGTTCGACGGCATCGGCGGGAATGCGTAAGCCGCTGCGCTCGACGATGGAGAGCGCATACGAAGCCTGCTCGGCTTTTTTGACCGGATACACCCAGCGCGCGCCGGATTGCAGTACGTCCCAGGCGCGGCGGGTAATCAGTTCCGGGTCGCCCGGCCCGAGCGAAGCGCCGATGAGTTTTCCGTAGCGTATTTCTTGTGTCATACAAAAGCTTTCGGTTGAAAAGGAGTAAAAACAGGGGTTATCCAATGTGGCTACCGGATCGACAGGGCGTTCGATAAGCATCCTCATGATTGCCGGGCAGCGCCGCAGGCGGAAAAATGAGCGAAGTGACCGTCGTGCGCCCATCCGCGCGCTCCGGCACGATCGGCAGGCAATGTCCCGGGAAATCCCCCATGACTGTCGTGCCGTACAGCATCGCAGCCGCTGCCTGCGGCGTGGAGGGCAGCGGCCGGTGTAGCGACCGGCGCGGTGTTTTAAATGTGCGCGATGTCATCATGGCGCATTTCCTGCGGCGTTCCGCGTGTTGGCGTGTGCGTGCAGATTGTGCAGATCGTTTGGTGCTGCGTGCAAATGGCGTTTGCGTTCCGCCGTGTAAGCCCACCACGGCCGGGCGGCATCGCCGGCCATGAAGCGGGTAATGGCAATGAAGACGTCGATGACGCACGGGTCGTGACGCCGGTTATCCCGTGCGCACAGCGTCTCGTAGAGCGCATAGGGGTCGCGTCCAAGCAGATCTTCCGGCGTGCGGATGCCCAGACGCAGCAGGTCGGCCTCACCGGCCGGGCCGATGTTCGGCAGATCGGTCAGTTGCCGCAGGCGGGCGCGGTCGACTTTGTCAGGATGCACGTTCAGCCTGCCTTCCGCGTGGTGACGATCCACACCGGGTTCTGCGCCGCCATGCGCTGCATATTGAGAATCGGCTGGCTGCGGTTGGCTTGCAGCTGTACGACATCCCACTGGATGCTCTGCTTGCTCTGCCGTTCTGCGTTGTCTTCCTGTGTGCCGGCCTGCTTCAGCGTGTCGATGACAGTGGCCAGATTTTCCAGCGTTACGAAATTCATCACCAGCCGGCCGTGGGGCCTGAGACGGGCAAGAATCAGCCGGATCAGCGCCGCCAGTTCGCCGCCCGAGCCGCCGATGAACACGGCGTCGGGATCCGGCCAGTCAGCTAGCCCGTCGGGCGCTTTGCCTTCGCTCAATGTGTAGTTGACGAGGCGGAAGCGCTGCGCGTTGGCGCGAGCATTGGCGGCATCGTCCGCATTTTTCTCGATCGCCCAGACGTGGCCGAATGGCGCTAGCCGCGCCGCTTCGATGCCCATCGAGCCGGAACCGGCGCCGATATCCCAGACGATGGCATCTGGCTTGAGCGCCAGTTTGGCGAGCGACAGCGCACGCGCTTCCTGTTTGGTAATCAGCCCTTTTTCCGGCGCGCGCTGAAGGTAATCGAGGTCATCAAGGCCGAAGGCCGGCGAGCCGGCTTCGGCATCGCGTTCGACCAGTACGACATTGGGGTGCGGGAAACGCATGGTGGCCGCTTTTTCCGGCGGCAATTCATGGTAGAGGGTCTCATCCGGCAAGCCCAGCCGGCAAGCGACCGAGAGACGGGCTGCGCCGAAGCCGGCCGTCATCAGGGCGCGCGCCAGTCGCGCCGGGTCGTTTTCCGGCCCGGTGAAGGCAAAGACGCGGCGGTGCAGCGCAATGGCCTGCATCAGCGGGTAAAGCCCGTGTGCGGGGGGCGCGCCGAATGTCCATTCGCCGGCGTCCTTGCTGTGACAGGAGGCGATGCGCACATCCTGCCACGGCTTTTTCCAGCGGGCGAAGGCTTGTTGCAGGGTCGAGGGCGCGGGCAGCGTTTCGATATCGTGTTTGACGTGAGACGCTTCCAGCTTGCCGATCAGCCAGGGCGCCAGGCCGTGGCAAAACGGGTCGCCGGTAGCGAGGATGACAACGGACTGCCCTGCCGCAAGCGCGGACCGTGTCCATTCCGGCACCTGGGCCAGCGCGCCGTCCATATCGAGCAGTCGGGCATCGGCGGCAACGTGGGGGCGTACGAGATCGAGCGTGCGCGCCGCGCCGATGATGAGACCGGCGTGCAGGATGCGGTCGCGCGCGCGCTCACCCAATTCGCTCCAGCCTTCATCGAGAATGCCGATCAGTGTGCATTGACTCATACCGCGTTCTCCCGGGACTCTTTTTCTGTTGCGGACGCTTCCGGGGCTTCGTCGACGCGGCAGATGAAACGTCCTTCGAAATCGCAGACCAATATCGTTAGCTGATAGTTGCCGGGATAGGAGGACTTGAGGCTGCGCAGGGCGCGCGTGCCTAGCGCACGATGAAAATCGACGGACAGGCCGAGCGCCTGTAGCCGTTCGGCGGCAAAGCGCGCCGTTTCGGCAGCGCGGATTGCTTCCACAAGATCGGGCGCGGCGCCGACTTCCTGCGCGCAGTCGGCGAGTAGATCCCGGTCGATTTCCGCCCGCCAGGCGTGCGTCACGGTCAGACCCTGTGACATCTTGGTCAGCTTGCCGGCCATGGCGCCGACGTAAACGCGGGACATCCGCGTCTTGATGGCGGCGATGAAGGCGGCCTTGACGAAATCGCCCATCTGCACGAAGCAGGATTCGGTAAGTTCCGGCAACTGCTGCATGGCGAATTTTTCCGAGCGGCCGCCGGTCGTGAATACGACGCTGGTTTGTCCCTGGCGCGCGGCGACTTCGACCGCCTGGACGACGCTGGCGCGGAATGCCGCCGTTGAGTACGGGCGGACAATGCCCGTGGTGCCGAGAATCGAGATGCCGCCGAGAATGCCCAGGCGCGAATTGAGCGTTTTCTTCGCCATGTCCTCGCCGCCTGGCACGGAGATGGTAACTTCCAGTCCATCGACGGCCAGCAGATCGCCAGCGGCACTGCGTACGTTGTCGCGGATGTTGCGGCGCGGTACCGGATTGATTGCCGGGCCGCCGACTTCCAGCCCCAGCCCTTCCCGGGTGACGGTGCCGACGCCGGCGCCGCCCTTGAGTACGATTTCGCCGGCTTGCCCCGGCAGACGGCGCACTTCGGCCGTGATATGCGCGCCGTTGGTGGCGTCCGGATCGTCGCCCGCATCCTTGACGATGACGGCGCGCGCCGCGTCATCTGCCACGGCGCCTTCGAGTATGGCGAAATCAACATCGTGACCATTGGGCAGGTGTACGCATACAGACGCCGGCGTTTCCCCGCTCAGCAAGGCGAGTGTCGCCGCGCGCGCTGCCGCGGCCGAGCAGGCGCCTGTGGTAAATCCGGAGCGATTGCCGCGTTTACGCTTGCCGTCGCCCTTACGGATTTTTTCGCCGTCGCTCATGCTGCCCGCTTGTGTGCGGCTTCCGCGACGGCAAGCAAGGCATGGATGGCGGCGACAACCAGGGTCGAGCCGCCTTTGCGCCCTTTGATGGCGATCCACGGCACTTCGTTAATGCCCATCAGTTCTTCTTTTGACTCGGCGGCGGAAACGAAACCTACCGGCATTCCGATGACCAGTGCCGGGCGGGCGCCCTCTTCGCGGATCAGGCGAATCACTTCGAGCAGCGCCGTCGGCGCGTTGCCGATCCCGACGATGGCGCCGTCGAGTTTGCCCATCCGGTGCGCCTTGCGCATGGCCTGCACGGCGCGCGTCGTATTTTCGGCGCGTGCTGCGTCAATGACGTCTTCGTCGGAAATGGTGTGCAGCGTCGTCATGCCAAAGTGCTCGAGGCGCGGGCGGGAAAGGCCGACGCAGATCATTTCGACATCAGCGACGATGGGCGTACCGCCCTTGAGTACGGCGTCCAGGCCAGCGCGCATGGCGTCCGGATGGAAAACGGTCAGGCCGTTGAAGTCGAAGTCGGCATTGGCGTGAATCATGCGCCGCACCAACGGCCATTGCTCGTCCGTGTAACGGTCGTGAGGGCCGGCTTCGGCGTCGATGATGGCGAATGAGCCATGTTCAATGGCGCGGCCGGCTTCAGTCAGCTGCTCAGTGATGCTGTTGGTGTGTGTCATGGTCGAGTTCATAGTTTTAACCGTGATGTGAATGGGAGTGGTGAGAAAAATGGTGGGCATGCGCCCGATGGGCGTGATGCGCATGATGGGATGGGCGGGCGTGATCGTCGTGTTCGCCGCCGCAATCCTCTTCGTCGCCCTGAAGACAATAGGCCCGGTAGGCGCGGTGTCGGCAACTGTCGCATTCCAGCAGGGCGCCGACGCCCGCCATGCCGGCGCTGGTCAACTGGTCGACGAGGCGGAAGATTTCCGGCTCAAAGCCGAAATAATCGCCCAGCGCGAACGAAACCTGCGGGTATTGGCTTTGCAGGCGCTTGACTTGCGCCTTGATGCGCTCGATCAGCACGCCGGTGAATAAATACACCGGCAGGATGCAAATCTGCCGCATGCCAAGTCGAACCTGTCGTTGCACGATGGTTTCCAGCCGCGGCCAGGTAACGCCGGTGAAGGCGAGATCGACCAGTTCGTGATCGTTCTCCTCGTACAGCCAGCGCGCCATGCGCGCCAGTTCGCCGTTGGCCTCGGCGTCCGAAGAGCCGCGGCCGAGCAGGACGACGCCCGTCGTTTGCGGGTCGGGCGAATCGAGCGATTTCATGAGCTGCTTCAACTGCCGTTGCAGCACGGTGAACACGTCGCGGCACATGCCCAGATGCGGCACAACGATAAACTCAACGTCCGGATGGCGCTGGCGCGCTTCCTCGACGGCCTCCGGCAGTTCGATCTTGACATGCCCGGCGGCGTTGAGGATGAGCGGCAGCAGCACGACGCGGCGCGCCTGACTGGCCGCCTTGTCCAGCCCTTCCGGCACGAGCACGTCGGCATGTTCGATAAAACAGACTTCAATCTGCCAGTCGGGATGGCGGGTGCGCCATTGTGCGACGAATTTTTCGATCTCCTGGTTGCCCGCCCGGTTGGGCGAGCCATGCCCGGCGATCAACACAACGGTTTCTTTGACAAACTGCGCCATGCCGGCGTCGGCGTCTGTCCTGGTGCTTTCTTCTTTCATCTTCATCGACTTTCGAAACGGTAGCTTAAACGCTGCGTCCTATCGCAGCATGGCCTATGCCGGTGATTGCGCGGCCTCCTGTTTGCGCCAGCAAAAAGCCCAGGTATCGCCGCGCCCTGGCGATGCTGTCGAAAGCGGCGTATAGACTGGGGAAATGCGCTTCCTGTGTCGGCACAACGGCAAATTCCTGCACCGCTTGACCTCAGGCGCTTGCCTTGCGGAAGCGGTGCGCAAACCCTGGATCGTAGAGTTTGGAGCGCACGAGGCTTTCCCAGTCGGCCGCGCCCAGCGTCGGGCTGGCGACGATCATCGCCTGGCTGCCGATCTTGGCCTCCTGGCATTTGCGCTTGATGTCGGCCAGCGTGCCGCGCACGATTTTTTCCTGCCCCGGCCAGCTCGCCTTTTGCACGACGAGTATCGGCGCATCCTCACGCCAGCCGGCGGCGCGCAGGGCGGCCTGAACTTCGTGCAGCAGCGTGATCGACAGGTAAATGCACAGCGTGCAGTGGTGTTGGGCGAGCGATTCCAAGTCTTCGCCTTCGGGCATCGGCGTGCGCCCCGCCACGCGCGTCAGGATCACCGTTTGCGTGACTTCCGGCAGGGTGAGCGATTCGCCGGCCGCCGCCATCGAGGCCATGGCTGAAGAGACGCCGGGAACGACCGACCATTCGATGCCCGCCGCGGTCAGCGGCCGCGTCATTTCGATCAATGCGCCGTAGAGGCCGGGGTCGCCGGTTTGCAGGCGGATAACGGTAGCGTGGCGGTGCGCCTGCTCGATCAGCCAGGCAACCATCGCCTCCAGCGTCATGTCTTTTGAATCACGGATGGCGCAGCCGGGCGGCGCATAGCGGGTCGCCGTCTGATCGACAAGCGAACCGGCGAACAGAATCGCGCCGGCCTGCTCGATCAGGCCGCGTCCCTTGACGGTAATGAGATCGGGATCGCCGGGACCGGCGCCGACAAACCAGATCTTACCGGCCATAGCGCCTCTCTGTGCAAAAGGTATCAGCAATGAAGTTCATAGCTTGCTCAGATTAGGATTCGGATAAAACGTTCAATCTTCCTGGAATGTGGCATGCGGCGCTACGGCTGTGCGCACGCAGGCGCTCCGGCCGCAGAGTCGGCGGAGACAGGCGTTTTCGTGATGTGTATCAAGTTCTCTCCTTTCACACAGCGCCGCAGATATGCGCGCCGGAAAACGTTAAAACACCGGGGCAGGCATCGGCAGAACCAGCACCGCCGCCAACAAGCGTGTGAAAGGGAGTCGAACCGGGGAAGCGCCGCAGGCAGTTCGAACAAATCGGAATGCCGGGCAACGAACCTTCGGAACCTCACCCCTCACCCCGAGGATTGGCGCCATAGAGTTTCAGGCCGGTCTTCTGACTCGCCGTCTTTCTCCTCCGGCGCCTTCCCCTACGAGCGGGTCGTACAGTGGCATTGATGCCGGATTCGTCAGGCTTACAGCAGCGGGGGGCTGTGCCGGAATTCCGCAGGTGTGGGGTCACCGGCTTCCCGTTTCACCCGGCGTTGCCGCCAGGCACCTAAAACCGGGCGCTATTTTACGCCAAGGACGTTGTGTTGAGAATGCCGCGCAGTCAAGTGTCGCAAGGCGCTGCCCTCGCAACGCCGCCGCATCTGCAGCCCTCGTAACGGTTTTTCCAAAGCGCCGCTGAAGTCCGCGTAAACAGGGCGTTTCCGGCCACCCGCTCAGAAACCCGCGTGGATAGGGTATTTCCCGGCGCCTCCCTCTGAAGCCCTTATGGATAGGGTATTTCCGGGTAGGCGCCTCTGGAACCCTTATAAATAAAGGGCTTCAGGGCAGGGTGTCTGGAGGCGCCCTAAATACGCGGGCTGGCGGACAGTCTCTTTGAGGCACTTCGTCGCGCAAGGCGTGCCGGCATGGCGGGCGCGGCGGCGTTGATTACGCCGCCATCTTGCGCCGCGCGCCACATCACCGTTTAGCCGGGGTGGTTAAATACCTGGCGCAGGTAGGCGAGAAAGGTTTGGTCCTCGCACAGCGTCTTGCCGGGGGAGTCGGACAGTTTGGCGACCGGCTGGCCGTTGCAGGCCGTCATTTTCATGACGATGTTGAGCGGCGGATGCGGCGTATCGTTGGTCAGGTTGGTGCCGATGCCGAAGCTGGTATGGATGCGCCCGCGAAAGTGGCGGTAGAGCGCCAGCGCACGCGGGATGTCGAGCGCGTCGGAAAAGACAAGCCGCTTGGCGGAAGGGTCGATGCGCAGCGCGTGGTAGTGGGCGATGGCTTTTTCGCCCCAGGCGATCGGGTCGCCCGAATCGTGGCGCAGGCCGTCGAACAGCTTGGCGAAGTAGAGATCGAAATCGCGCAGGAAAGCGTCCATGCCCACCACATCGGTCAGCGCGACGCCAAGGTCGCCGCGAAATTCCTGAACCCAGCCTTCGAGCGCCGCTTTCTGAAAATCGCGCAGCCGGAAACCGAACGCCTGATACGCCTGCATGTATTCGTGCGCCATCGTGCCAATCGGCGTGATGCCGAGCTTCTGGGCGAGATAAACGTTCGACGTGCCGCGAAAATGCGCCGGCGCGGCGGCGACCAGCGTGCGCAGCACTTCTTCCTGCCAGGCGCCGGAATAACGCCGGCGCAGGCCGAAATCGAACAACATGAAGGCGGACTCGTCATCGTCGGCAATGGCCGAGACGCCCGCTTCCAACAGCGCGATCTTGGCTTGCAGGCGGCGGCGCGCTTCGTCCAGCACGCCCTGCTGCGGCAGGCGGCGAAAATACAGTTCGTTGATGATGTAGAGGACGAAAATCTCAAACCCCATGACATGCACGAGCGGGCCGTTCGCCACAATGTCCAGCCGTCCGTCGGCATGCGCCTGCACGTCGATGAAGCGGCGCTGGAAGCGGAAGACGGACAGGAAATCGACGAAATCGCTTTTGATGAAGCGCAGCCCCGACAGGTAGTCGAGGTCATCCTGCGTGAAGTGCATCGAGCAGAGGTGTTCCAGCTCGTGCTCAAAAGCCTCTTTCAGTTCGGCCAGCGGGAAGGCCGGCGTATTGCGGCAGACGAAGTGGTATTCGGCCTGCGCCCCCGGATTGCTGTGCAACAGCGCCTGCCACATGGTGAATTTGTACAGGTCGTTTTCCAGCAGGCTGCACACGACCGGCGCGGCCGGCTGCGTCGCTGTTTTTGCCATGCGCGGCGTTTCTTTCGTTCGCTTTCCCGAACGGCCGGCCTGTGCTCCCTTGTCGCTTTTCAACATTGCTACCTCGTTTTCTGTCCGCCGCGGGTTCGCATGCGGCCTTAGTGATCCGACACGCCGGCAGATTCAAAGCTCGCCATTTCATTGAGAAAATTGACGGCCGCCAATACCAGCGGGTACGCCAGCGCCGCGCCCGTGCCTTCGCCCAGACGCAGGCGCAGATCGATCAGCGGGTCGGCATTCATGGCGGCGAGCTGGATGCGGTGTCCAGGCTCGACGGAATGGTGACAGAAAATGCAGTACTCGGCAAAATGCGGCGCCAGGCGCGAGGCGACAAGCGCCGCCGAACCGGCGATGAAACCGTCGATCAGCAGGAGTACGCCTGCCTGTGCCGCGCCGAGCATGGCGCCGGCCATCATGGCGATTTCAAAGCCGCCGAATTCGGCCAGCACCGTCAGCGGCGCTCGTGGCTGGCCTGCTCGCGCCAAGGCCTGCGCCAGCAGCCGGCGCTTGCGTTGCAACCCGGCTTCGCCCAGTCCGGCGCCACGGCCGATGCATTCGTCGAGCGGCGCGCAGGTCAGGCAGTGCGTGATCAGCGAGGCCGACGAACTGTTGCCGATACCCATTTCACCGAAGCCGATGACGTTGCTGCCCGCTGCGACGAGCGAGGCCGCGATGTGCGCGCCGCGCTGCATGGCAAGCGCGCATTGCGCCGCCGTCATTGCCGGTTCGTCGACGTAATTGCGCGTTCCGGCCGCAATCTTGGCGTCGACCAGCCCTGGCCGCGGGCCGAAATTGTGCGCTACGCCGGCATCGACGATGGTGATGCCCAGGCCGTTCTGGCGCACGAACACATTGATGCCGGCGCCGCCAGCGAGAAAATTTTCCACCATTTGCCAGGTGACTTCCTGCGAGGCGCTTGAAATGCCCAGACGGGTGGCGCCGTGGTCGCCGGCAAAGACGACAAAATGCGGTTGCTTAAGTTGCGGCGTCAACGTGCGCTGGATCAGGCCGATCTGCATCGCCATCGTTTCGACCTGGCCGAGCGCGCCGAGCGGTTTGGTTTTGCGGTCGATCTTGCGTTGTAGTGCGGCGGTCAACGTGCGGTCGAGTGCAGGCACGTTGAACAGGGTTTCATTCATACTCATTCAATGCTCCTGGAGTTGAGGCGGCATGAGGCGGCGGCGGATCGGGTGAAGCCGGTCGGGTAAATGCGGCGCTGTTTCGACTGCCCCTTGCCGGCATGCCATATAGGTTTAGGGGAAGCGTGTTGCTAGCGCGGGCGCCGCGTTGAACACGGACGCGGAGGGGCGTCGGGCAAAAAAGGGGAAATAGGCAAAATGCAGCCAGCCGGCCGCGGTGTCATGGTGACGCGCATGATCCGTTCCTCGGGATAAATGCCATCGAATTGCGCGGCTGCGGAAATGCCTGATAGTGCGTCGCCGGCGGATTCAATGCGTTGACAGCAACAGGGTTCGAGACGTCTTCTGGCTCCCGGATCGTCCGAACCGCCGCGCCTTCCCATCGAATGCCGACGGTGGCTCTCTTGCGATATTGCGGCGTTCGTCCCCGGATACAGCGGCGGGCCCGCCACGGATTGGCACCGTGTTCCGTTTCATCGAACCGAACGAGCGGCGGATTATAGCTAACCTGCACGCGCGCCTGTCAATTGCACCTTTCCGAAGGGGCGGCCGCAAATCCGCGTAAACAGGGCGTTTCCCGACACCTCCTCCGAAACCCGTGTGAATAGGGCATTTGCGGGCAGGCGACTCTGGAACACTTATAAATAAAGGGCTTCAGGGCAATGTGCCCGGAGATGCCTTGTTGACAAGGGCGCTAGAGCACCCACCTTGGAGATTCCCTACATAGTCAGGCTGGCGGGCAGCGCGCCCTGGAAATGCCTTATATCTACACGGTTCTACACGGTTGCTGAGCGTTGGTCGGGCGCAATGTTCCAGTTTATGTTTTTTGATGCCCTGAACCCCACGTATTTAAAGGGCTTCATGGCATTTTATGTTTTCTGACCTCTTTTTACGGAATTCAGAGGGGTGCTCCAGAAGCTTAATAGCGGCTCGACTTTGCCAAAAGACAAGGCGGTAAGCCGCTGACAGTACGAGTAGTACGGCAAGGCGAGCCAACGCAGTATTTTGGCAAAGGAAGCCGCTATTTCAGAGGGGCGCGTGGCAGCTTGGCGGGAACAAGGGCTTGATTGTCTGAGCGCAGCGAGTTATCAAGCCCGCCGCCAAGCAAACCCGCGACAAGGAGTCTTCTGCGCCTGGGGTCGCGTTTCTTTGCTGACTTTCTTTGGCGAGATAAAGAAAGAAGGTAGGAAAGTCAGCGGGGCGCGCTGCCGCACAGCGCAACGGCATCAAGAGAAGTCTCGTGGGTGAAAGTCAGCGCGCACGCTGTGGCGATTCTTGTTTTTAGCTTCAGGCACCTGCTCGCTAGCCCGCGTATTTAGGGCTTCTCCGGCGCTCCTGCCCTAAAGACCTTTATTTATAAGGGTTCCAGAGGTGCCTGCCCGGAACACTCTTATCTACGCGGGGTTCAGAGCCCCCCATCGGAGGCGCCCAATCCGCGCGTCAACATAACAATCCAGCGATAGTTCCGGCGGCAAAAAATGAAAAAGCCGCGCAATGGCGGCTTGCTTTTCATTCACGGAGCTTTTTGAATAATCCGTGCGATCAGGTTTTCTGGTGCCGCTGGGCGGGATCGAACTGCCGACCTTCGCATTACGAATGCGCTGCTCTACCAGCTGAGCTACAGCGGCGATCACGTCAAACCTGACAAACGTGAGCGGCGGATTATATCAGTCTCGGCGTATGATGCAAACCCGATCCAGAAAATCTTCCAGCTGCTTACGCCCTCGCTACAAGTCTTTGCGTTGCAGATAATCTTCCAGCAGCGCCCGTACATCATGGCGCAGCAGAAACAGGGCAATCAGGTTAGGAATGACCATAAAACCATTAAACATATCCGAAAGATTCCATACCAGATCGACCTTGCCCAGCGCACCCAGCACGACGGCCACCAAAACCAGCAGGCGGTAAACATTCAGGAACTTGTTTTGGAACAGATAACGGATATTTGATTCACCAAAGTAATACCAGCCGATGATCGTTGTAAAAGCAAAAAAAGTCAGGCAAACCGCCAGTAGTTTTTGGCCAAAGCCGCCAAAAGCGATATGGAACGCTTCCTGCGTCACAGCCACGCCCTTCAGGCCGAGTAAATTGGCATCCGTCACCAACACGATCAGTGCCGTTGCCGTACATACCAGCATGGTATCAACGAAGACACCGACGAATGCCGCCATCCCCTGCTGCACGGGATGCTGCACATGCGCAGTTGCATGGGCGTGCGGCGTCGAACCCATCCCGGCCTCGTTCGAGAACAGGCCGCGCGCCACACCGAAGCGGATGGCTTCGCGCACCGAGATGCCCGCCAACCCGCCGCCCAGCGCCGCTGGATCAAACGCCCCCACGACAATTTGCCGGATCATGGTGGGGATATGCTCACTGAACATAAATAGAATTATCAATGCGCAAATGATGTAAACCACGGCCATCAAAGGCACTACCAGTTGCGCAAACTGGGCGATGCGATGAACCCCACCCCAAACAATCATGCCCACCAATACAGCGATGACGATGCCTGTTGACAAGGGCGGTAAATGAAAAGCCACCGTTATAGCCGACGTAATTGAGTTGGATTGCGTCGCATTGCCGATAAAGCCTAGCGCAATAATAATTGCCACGGAAAAAAAGCCAGCCAGCACTTTGGCGGCTGAAATGCCGATCCTCGGACCCAGGCCATGTGTAATATAAAACGCCGGGCCACCGATATATTTCCCGTCGCTCAACACACGATACTTCTGCGCCAGTACGGCCTCAACAAAGATCGTCGCCATGCCAAAAAATGCAGACAGCCACATCCAGAAAATCGCCCCCGGCCCGCCTGCCATGATGGCCGTCGCCACACCGGCTACGTTACCCGTGCCGATCTGCGCCGAAACCGCTACGGCCAACGCCTGAAACTGCGACAGTAACTGCGTATCCTGAACATCGGCCCCTTTTCTTTTATTTTTGTTGAACAGCCCGCCAAAAACCGTGGAAAAAGCTTTGAAGAAGCGGGTAACCTGCGGCGCACCGAGATAGATGGTAAAAAACAAGCCAATACCGACCAAAGCATAAATCAGTAAATAATCCCAAAGTACGGTATTTACCGCGCCGACGACTTTTTCTAGTAATGCTTCCATGCTTACGACCCATCCTTAACGCAAAACAATCTGATGAACATCCGGAGAATCCGCTCAATAGATGCTTCCGGTAAAGCGGCAATCGGCGATCTGCTCAATGCTGGGGAAGTCCTTGCTCTCGCACTGCCAGCCGCGAATTAAATCGGCCGCGCTGTCGGGGATCAACACCACCTCGCCGCGGGGCCGAGGAGCGAAGCGTAACACAATGACGCCGCCCGCCTGAATATCTACCGACTCCAGCACGTTGCTGGGCGTCCAACCGGCGTCGTAACCCAATGCATCCAGGCTGGTCGGCATGACGCCGTTGGCGGTAAAATATTCGGTGATGCCCGCCCGTAAAACCGCGGCGCTGCCGATGCCTTGCCGCAGCCGTTCCTGATCAACAGCTTCGGCGACCGCCGCCAGCCGCTCTTCCCGCCGCTTTTGCTCCTGCTCTTCTGCGCGTCTGGCTGCGTATTCCGTGACGGCGTCCATCGCTTCTTCTTGCGCCTTCTGGCGTTTCTTTTCGATGCCTGCATTGATTTCCCGGATGATTTCCTGCCGCCGCTCCTGCTCGTGGCGTTCAAGAAAAAAGTCGTACAACGCGAGCGCAACGCCCGTCGATACGAGCGACCCCAGTATGATCAGCAGAAGCGTTTTGAACGGAGACATTAGTTTGATTTGAATACGTAAGCGCGCTAAGAAATCCGGGCGAAGAAGAGTAAAAGTAGAAAGGTAAAAGTATATAAGGCGCAGGCGCATGATTGGCCGCCCGCGCGTTACACCGTATTTTCCGTCATTGACGCCCGCATGCAAGATGCGGATACTCCATCCGGTTTTCATTTGTGATGTCCGGCAATTCGCAGCGCATCCGGCGCCTGGAAATATCTGCCGGCCCGATCCACTCAACGACTTTCCTGGAAGCAAACCGCCATGCTAAACATTGCCCTCTTCGGCCCGCCCGGCGCGGGAAAAGGAACGCAATCGGAACACCTCGTCAAAGAGTACAACCTGCTTTATATCTCCACGGGCGACCTGTTAAGGCAAGAGATCGCCGACCAGACGCCGCTCGGTATCCAGGCTCAGAGTATCATTGCCGCAGGCGGCTTGGTTTCAGATGAAATCATCGTACAGATCATCGAAAAGACAATCATCGACCATCCGGGAGCCAACGGTTTCCTGTTCGACGGTTTTCCGCGCACCTATGTGCAGGCCTATATCCTCGAAGGGCTGATGCTCAAGCTAAATACCTCACTGAACTGCCTGCTCAGCCTGAATCTGCCGGAGGAAGTCTGTGTCGAGCGGCTACTCAATCGAGGCAAGACATCGGGACGCAGTGACGACAACGAAACGGTGATCCGCAATCGCTTGCGTGAATATAACGAAAAGACAATCCCCGTCCTCAGCTTTTATCGTGAAAAAGGGATCTGCTACGACATCGACGGCACGCGCAGCATCGAAGAAGTCACACGCGAACTGGACGCCATTGCCGCCAACGAGCTGAAAAAGCAGCCTCTGAACATCGTTTTGTTCGGTTATCCCGGATCAGGGCGCGATTCGCAGGGCAAAGCGCTTGCCGAGCGCTACGGACTCGAATTCATCTCGACCAACGAAATGCTCGAAAACGAGATCCGGAACCAGACGGAAATCGGCAAAACGGTCATTGATCTCTACAACAACGGCCAGCAGGTCCCCGACGAGATCGTCGTACAGCTGATCGAACGACGGCTCAACGCCAATGCAAATGCCAAGGGCTTCATCTTCAAAGGCTTACCGCGCACACTCGTTCAGTCCTATATTCTGGACGGCTTGTTGAAAAAACGCGGCAGATCGATTTCCATTGCGCTCGAACTTGAAGTGCCTTTGCTCGATTTGGTCAGCCGCCTGGACGAACGCGGCAGGAGCGGACATGGCATGTCCTACGATTCCAGCGTAGCCAAGATCATCGAGCGCCTCAAGGAACACGAATCGAAAACCCTGCCGGTCATCGCCAAATATGCCCAGCAGCATGGATTGGTGAAAGTTGACGGCACCGGCACCTTTGATGAAATATTCTCCCGGCTTTGTGCCGAAGTCGAGAAAAGCATCAAGAATCCGCGCTGAAAATATGCCCCGTCCCCAGCCAACGCCGCAGACAGAGACAATCGGCGCGCTTTTACCACCGTGTTTCCGACTTCCGGCAACGCCCCCTATTCCAGGAAGCCCATCATGAAAATTGAAACGCTGGCCATTCATGGCGGCTACAGTCCCGATCCGACCACCAAATCTGTCGCCGTACCCATTTATCAGACGACGTCCTATGCCTTCGACAGCACACAGCACGGCGCCGATCTGTTCGACCTCAAGGTGCCCGGCAACATCTACACGCGGATGATGAATCCAACGCACGACGTACTGGAAAAACGCATCGCCGCAATGGAAGGCGGCATCGCCGGACTATGCTTTGCTTCCGGCATGGCCGCCGTCACTGCCGCCATTCAGACCTTGGCCGAGGCGGGCGACAACATCGTCACGTCCAGCACGCTTTACGGCGGCACCTACAACCTCTTTGCCCACACCCTGCCGCAATACGGCATCGAAGTCCGCTTCGCCGACTACCGCGATCCGGATGCCTTCGGCAAGCTGATCGACGAAAAAACCAAAGCCATGTTCTGCGAGACCATCGGCAACCCGCGCGGCAATATCACCGACATCGGCCGTCTGGCGGACGTCGCCCACGCGCACGGCATTCCGCTGATCGTCGACAATACCGTCGCTTCGCCCTATCTGTGCCGCCCCATCGAGCATGGCGCCGACATCGTCGTGCATGCGCTCACCAAGTATCTTGGCGGGCACGGCAACAGTCTCGGCGGCATCATCATCGACAGCGGCAGATTCCCATGGGCCGAGCACCGGCAGAAATTCCGGCGTCTGAACGAGCCAGATATTTCTTACCACGGCGTCACCTATACCGAAACTTTTGGGTCTGCCGCCTACATCAGCCGTGCCCGCGTCGTCCCGCTGCGCAATATGGGCGCATCCATCAGCCCGTTCAACGCCTTCCTTATTCTGCAAGGTGTCGAAACGCTCGCGCTACGCATGGATCGTACCTGCGAGAACAGCCTTGCCATCGCCCAATTTTTGCGCGGCCATCCAAAGGTCAATTGGGTTAATTATGCCGGTCTGCCGGACAACAGCGATTACCCGCTGGCCAAAAAATACATGGGCGGCCGCGCTTCAGGCATTCTTAATTTCGGCGTAAAAGGTACGCGCTGTAGCGGCCGCGAAGCCGGAGGACGTTTTCAGGATGCGCTTAAGCTCATTACCCGGCTGGTTAATATCGGCGACTGCAAGACACTCGCCTGTCACTCGGCGTCGACGACACACCGTCAGCTATCGCCCGAGGAGCTGGCCAAAGCTGGCGTGACCGAAGACATGATTCGTCTTTCGGTCGGCATCGAACACATCGACGATTTAATTGCCGATCTCGACCAGGCACTAAACGCCGCCTGAGCTTATTAGCCGGCTGAGCGGATTTCAGAGGATCCATCGGGCGCAGTATTCTGGTTTATGTTTTTTGATGCCCCAAGGTCCTTGTGTTTAAAGGGGTTCCGTGCGATTTATGTTTTCTGCCCTAAAAACCAGACCCAGATCCTGAACGCAAAAAAACCTCGCCCAATCACTTGGGCGAGGCATTCCCTGAACCATCGACTTTTTGTTACGTCAATCCAGCGCTTACTTGAGCTTGGTTTCCTTGTACATCACATGCTTACGCGCCTTGGGATCATATTTCATGATCTCCATCTTGCCGGGCGTATTTTTCTTGTTTTTAGTCGTAGTGTAAAAATGCCCCGTACCGGCGCTGGATTCAAGTTTGATTTTTTCACGCATGGCTGCACTCCTTTTCAGACTTCGCCGCGGGCACGCAGGTCGGCGAGTACGACATCGATACCGTTCTTATCAATCGTGCGCAGTCCGGCGGTGGAAACACGCAGCCGCACCCAGCGATTTTCGCTCTCCACCCAGAAACGGCGATATTGCAGATTCGGCAGAAAACGGCGCTTCGTTTTGTTGTTTGCGTGGGAAACGTTATTCCCAACCATCGGGGCTTTGCCCGTCACTTGGCAGACTCGTGCCATGATGCTTGCTCCAGTTGATCTTGGGGAGAAAAGTGCGCATTCTAATGCAAACACCCCCGAAAATTCAAGCATTTTGTCTTTTTTTACGCGCTGTTGGCGCATTGATGCACACCCCGCCGCACCGCCCAGCATCCGCGCAGTGATGCCCGCAACCCCTTATGGATAGGGCATTTCAGAGGAGGCGCCCTGAAACCCTTGTAAAAAGGGCATCTCCGGGCAGGTGCCCTGAAACGCCCATTCCACGCGGGTTTCAGAAGGGATACCCGGAGATCCTTTATCCGCGCGGGTCTTGGGGCCTCCTTTTGCCCGCTCCCACAGGGCGCGGGGTTCAGTTTTACAGGGCATGTCAGAGGGTGCGCCCCGAAGGCTTCATATAGCGAATTCACTTAACTTTCGCTACGGCGTTGCTGCGCCTTGCCTTACTCCTTGTACTGTCTGCAGCTTGCCGCCTTGTATCAAAAATTAATTCGCTCCGCTATAGCGGCGCGACTTTGTACAAAATCAACACCGTAATTTTGCCAAGGAAGCCACTGTTTCAGCGGGCTAGAGCATGCTCCGCTCGGCAAAGGACAGCGGCGCCCCCATCCCCGCGACAATGAAATGGTCGAGGACTTTTACGTCGATCATCGACAAAGCCTGCTTGAGTTCGTGCGTCAATGTGCGATCCGCCGCCGACGGTTCGGCGACGCCGGAGGGATGATTGTGCGCAAAAATGACGGCGGCGGCGTTATGCGCCAGCGCATGCTTGATGACTTCACGCGGATAAACGCTGGTTTGCGTCAGACTGCCGGAAAATAAAACTTCGGCCGTAATCAAACGATGCTGCGCATCGAGCCACAGCGCGAAAAACACCTCATGCCGCAGCCCGGCCAGGTGCAGGCGCAAAAAATCGCGCACGGCCGCTGGCGTCGTCAGGCTGCTTGACTGCTGAAGATCCTCCGCCAGTGCGCGCCGAGACATTTCCAGCACGGCCTGGAGTTGCGCGTATTTGGCGGGCCCCATGCCAGGGATGGCCGAAAACTCGGCCTGGCTGGCCGAGAAAAGCCGATTGAGGCTGCCAAAACGGCCGATCAGCTCCCGCGCCAAATCGACGGCGCTTTTGCCCTTGACGCCAACGCGCAGAAACAACGCCAGCAATTCGGCATCGGAAAGCGCCGCCGCCCCTTGCAGTAGCAGGCGTTCGCGCGGTCGTTCGTCTTCTGGCCAGTCGGTAATCGCCATCATCAAACTCGGTTAGAATGCGGCTCCAATAATGCCTAAATTTTCGACAGGACGGAAGGACAACGCACATGGAACGTGCAGAATTGGCAGGCAAGCGCATCGCCTTGGGCATCACCGGCGGCATCGCCGCTTACAAGGCGGCGGAACTCGTCCGTCTTCTGGTCAAAGCAGGCGCCTCCGTACAGGTGGCGATGAGCGAAGCCGCGACACACTTCGTCGCGCCGCTAACGTTCCAGGCACTTTCCGGCCACCCGGTACTGACCGACCAACAAAGCAGCTCAAGCGACAGCGGCATGGCGCACATCCGGTTTTCGCGCGAATCCGACTTGCTGCTCATCGCGCCCGCCACGGCCAATTATCTGGCGAAAACCGCTCACGGCCTCGCCGACGATCTGCTGACGACCCTGACGCTGGCACGCAACTGCCCGCTCCTCGTCGCCCCAGCGATGAACCGTGAAATGTGGGGAAAACCGGCCACACAACGCAACATCGCTACACTGCGCGCAGACGGCGTAACGATTCTCGGCCCCGCCGCCGGCGAACAGGCGTGCGGAGAAATCGGCGAAGGGCGCATGCTGGAACCGGCGGAAATCCTGGAATCGGTCATCGCATATTTTCAGCCCAAGCATCTTGCCGGCAAACATGTGCTGCTGACGGCCGGCCCTACGTTTGAGGCCATCGACCCGGTGCGCGGCATCACCAATCTGTCCAGTGGCCGCATGGGCTTTGCCATCGCCCGCGCTGCGCGCGCTGCGGGCGCCGCCGTCACGCTCGTCTGCGGCCCGGTCGCCTTGCCCACGCCGGCCGGCATCACCCGCATCAATGTCGTCAGCGCGCTCGAAATGCACGCAAAAGTCATGGAATGCATCCGTGCGCAGGGCGCAGACGTATTCATCGGCGTCGCTGCCGTTGCCGACTACCGCCCTGCCGCCCCCGCCGACCACAAGATCAAAAAGGAAGACGGCGCGCCGCCGCCAATCGAACTCGTGCGCAATCCGGACATCCTGGCGGAAGTTGCGGCGCTGCCCAATCCGCCGCTGTGCGTCGGCTTTGCCGCCGAAAGCCAAAAACTTGCCGAATACGCCGAACGCAAACGCCGCAGTAAAAAAATTCCGCTCATCGTCGGCAACCTGATTCAGGAAGGCTTCGGCGGCGACAACAATGCCGTCACGCTGTTCGATGAAACCGGCGCAACGGCACTGCCGCCGGGCAGCAAGGCTGAACTGGCGCACGCCCTGATCGAACGTATCGCTAAATTACTGGGGCAACCGGAAAAGCCGGAGAAAAAACGGTCATGAAAAAAACAACACACCGCCGCATCGACCTGCGCATTCTCGACCCGCGCCTCAAAGCGTCCCCGCCTGGTTACGCCACCGCCGGCTCGGCCGGACTCGACCTGCGTGCCTGCATTGCCGAACCGCTCACCATCGCGCCGGGAGACACTCAACTGATTCCATCCGGCATCGCTGTTCATCTGGCAGACCCCGGGCTTGCCGCACTGGTTTTACCGCGCTCGGGACTCGGGCATAAACACGGCATCGTTCTCGGCAATCTCGTCGGGCTGATCGATTCGGACTATCAGGGCGAAATCATGATTTCGGTCTGGAACCGCGGCCAGGCGGCTTTTACCCTCAACCCGCTCGACCGGCTGGCGCAGCTGGTCATCGTCCCTGTGCTTCAGGTCGGCTTCAATATCGTCGAAGAATTTGAAGCCAGCGCCCGCGGCGCCGGCGGCTTTGGCAGTACGGGTAAGATTTAGCCACGCCGGGAATCCGACAGACGACAATGACCGCCTTCCAGCACACGTTCGAAATCACCACGCCCGGACGCGGCACCCGTGAAATCACCCAGGCCATCGCCGAAATCGTTGCCCGCGCCGGCATCGCCTGCGGGCTGGTCAATGTCTTTGTCCCGCATACGAGCTGCTCGGTCATGCTCACCGAAAACGCCGACCCTTCGGTACGCCACGACCTGGAAACGCTGGCGCAACGCTGGGCGCCCGACGGCGACCCGGCCTACCGTCACGCCGACGAAGGCGATGACGACATGGCGGCACACGGCCGCACCCTGCTCGCCGGCAGCTCACTCATCATTCCCATCACCGACGGCCGGCTGGCGCTCGGCACCTGGCAAGGCATCTATCTCTGGGAACATCGCACCCGCCCACACCGGCGACGCACCATCGTGACGGTTTACGGCTGACTGCTATCGGCACCTCACGCTCCCACCACACACTTTTCAAGCAGGCGGAGATACATCGCAAAAATAACCAGCATCCAGCGGGCTATTTTTCAAAAAATGACCGTGAATAAGGCTTGCCAATACTAGTTGTTGCACCGATTGCAATCACCACCTGTTCAGTCAGACATTCATCGTTTTAGGTTTTGCCATAGTACCTTGTGCCAAGTCAGTGGCACATCTTGCCATTCACCCACATGATATATAGCAAGCGCCTTGTTGGTTTTTTGCGGTTGCTGCAGAGACCTTCTGCACCACGGCTTTTATGTATTGATCAAACTAAAAAACAAAGCCATATCAAAATAAGGCCATGGGACTGAATTCTTTCAACATAAAAATAAATGCATGCTTAAAAAAGCAAAAACTTACCAGATCCTAATTAAAAAGCCTCCCCTATAAAATCTTATCTTATGATGTCGAATTGAAATCGTTTTACTCTTCCCATGGACGAATATCAACAACCGCTATAACTTTTGCCTGATTTTTTTTCAGCAACACAGTCATTGGACGTACACGCGCCATCATTGGCAGAAAAGCGTCGGCCTCTGGCCAGCGCTTCAGGATTTTTTCTACTTCTTGTGCATCATTGAATTTATTGAGTTCGTCCAAAGGTAACGCACGTTGGCGTATAGCAGCATTTGCCGTGTCCAATGGCTGATAAAGATCTGCACGTTGTGGCAGATCAACACCTGCAAATACAGACTCAAAAGTCAAACGATTACGTTCTTCAATAGAGTCAGGAGGCATTGCTGCGACCCAGCGCGGTCCTGTCCATGAAGGCGAACGATAGATTTCGGGAATACGTTCTGGATGACGGTTATCAACCTCATATGCTTGCACCAAATCAAAACGGTCAGCATTGAAAATCAGCCATACAGGGCGACCCGCCGCGAGTGTAGCCATGCCGTAGGTAAACGCCACTAATTGCAAAACTAAAATACAAGCCAAGTCGAAGCGGAGGCTTTTTTTCTTCGGATTATAGACAGTGAACGTGAGTAAAGGCCCTATCACAACATCAACCCCTACAAGTAATAGCACAACGCCAGAAACACCTACAGCCGTGTCCAATGGTGCTGGGTACCATATAAAAAATACCAGATAAAATGCAGCAATAGCCAAAAGGCAAGAGCCAAGTAAATGGATCAGAAAAGCGTAAAAACGTAAACGCATAAAACCCTCTAAAATCTGTCAGCTTTCAATTTTCATGCATTGGCAATATATAATTATATTGATTAAGAACCAGATGTAAAAAAGCCGCCCCATTGGGCGGCTTTTAAACACTCATGGCAACCGCCATGAGCACAAGCTAATCAGGTGAGATTAGAAGCGGCAGTTAGCAGGTACGTATTTGAACGCAGTCGTACGAGCGCCAACGTTACAACCCCACACTACAGGCTGACCAGCAGCCAAGGGACCAGCCGGTGCACCCAAGTTCACCACGTCACCACTGCCAGGCACCAGTTGCAGAGTACCACCGAGTGCAGTAGCCACTTGACCTTTGTAAGTGATAGTAATAGTACCTTCACCAACTGCAGGAGCAGCCACATCAGCAATCCCGGAGATAGCAATAGACTGAACTTCTTTGGTAGAGTTTGCCACAGCTGGGAACTCATAACCATAGGAACCAGCAGCAGGAGCACCATTACCAGAGTACGCTACAATAGCACCTGTAGTAGTTGAAGCAAAGGTATCAGTTACAGCCAGTTTGGCAGCAGAAGCCAAGGTCAGACCTTCCGTCACTTTGGTGCGAATGGTGTAATCTTGATATTGCGGCAGAGCGATAGCAGCCAGAATACCGATGATCGCAACAACGATCATGAGTTCGATCAGGGTAAAGCCTTGTTGAATCTTTTTCATTTCAAGTCTCCTTGTTGGTTGGTTAAGTACTACAACGGAAGTCCCGTTGCCTAAGTACAATCACAAACCGTGCCAGCTTGCGTTTTTGCCCGTTTTGTGTGACTTTTTGCTCAAAACTTTCTCTTTTGGGGCGTGGCAGACTTTTTCGGGCGGCAAATCGTTGACCATTTCGAGCAGCCAAGTGACGAAAATCGTCACTTTCCACCCCCAACCGCTTTTTGACTGCCGGATTTTCCGTGCTCGCGGTAACTTTATACGCCATGACGGCTGCCGCAGCGGTCGGTTTTCCACGCTCCTACCTGCCCGCAAACGCCCAATTGACGCGGGTTGCCGGGCCACAGGTCGGAAACACCCAATCCACGCGGGTTAGCGGGCAGCAGGCCAAAAGTCCCCAAGCCAGAAAAACGTTCGTGGGTAAATAGCCCGGCATGCGTTGTTTCAGGCTCTTGTACCCGGCGCGCAGGCGCTTGCGCGTGTAGCGTCAAATATCTAAAAAACCGTCACCGCGTTGCGCCGCTTTACCGCACGCCTTGTACTGTCTGCGCCGGCAGTCCGGAAGCCCGCGTCTTTTGGGCATTTCAGCCAGGGCAGCGCTGGAACCCGCGCCAATTGAGCGTTTCAGATAAGGCAGCCCTGGAACCCGCGTCCTTTGGGCATTTGCGGGTATGCACCCCGGAAACCCTTATTCCACGCGGGCTTCGAGCCTGCTCCGTCACTGCCGGTGTTTGCTTTGTATTGCGCGTTAAGCACGCCGGCATCTGTGCTTGGTAGGTTGAACCTCTGTGTCATCCGAACGTCCGCGGCGGATACACGTCCGCAGTAGCTGCCCCGGAGCCCGTGTCTTTTGGGCGTTTCAACCAGGGCAGCGCTGGAACCCGCGCCAATTGAGCGTTTCAGATAAGGCAGCTCTGGAGCCCACGTCCTTTGCGCATTTGCGGGCAGGCGTCGCGGAAACCCTTATTCCATGCGGGATTCCATATGGCTTTTGGGCTTGCTCGCCCGCCTTTGCATACCGTCTCTGCGGGCCATAACTGCCTGCCGTTATAATGCGTTTCCTATTTTCCCGCTGTTTTCCGGCCGTCGGCCGATTGCTGCTTCCTTATTGACGTCAGTTTTTCACCAATATTTACCCGTCCATTTGTTCCACGTTCCGCTTCACCAACATCATGAGCTGCCTGGATTCCGCCCTGAATATCGAAGACCTGCGCCGCCTGGCGCATCGCCGCGTGCCCGCCTTTGCCATGGCCTACGTCGAAGCCGGCGCCGAAGACCGCGTGTCCCTGCAACACAACCGCGACGTTTTTCGGCGCTGGCAGTTTGTCCCCGATGCGCTGATCGACGCGGAACATCGTTCGCTGGGCGTCGATATTCTGGGCGCGCCGGCCGAGCGTCCGTTCATCGTCGCGCCGACCGGCTTTAACGGCATGCTCTATCACCGGGCGGATGTGCTGCTCGCCCAAGCCGCCGCTCAGGCCGGCATTCCTTTTACGCTGAGCACCATGTCCAACGCGGCGATGGAGGAGGTCGCCCAGGCCGCGCCCGGCCTGCGCTTCTGGTATCAGCTCTATATGTTCAAGGATGCCGGCATCAACCGCGACCTGGTGCGCCGCGCCGACGCCGTGGGCAGCGAGGCGCTGGTCTTCACCGTCGACTGCCAGCATTTCGGCAACCGCGAAAACGAGCGCCGCTACTTTCGCGGGCCAATGCAGCTGAGCCTGAAATCCATGCTGAATGCCGCCTGCCACCCCGCCTGGGCGGCCAACATTGTCGGCGGCGCGCGCGGCGTGCCCGGCTTCGGTAATCTCGCCGGCTACTTTTCGGCGGAAGACCGCGCCGGACGCGGCTCGCGTTTTATCGCCGAAAAACTGCATATGGGCCTGCGCTGGGCCGACCTCGAATGGCTGCGCGAGACCTGGCCGCGCAAGCTGGTCGTCAAAGGGATTCTCACCGCCGCCGACGCCC
>ERZ773073.107-NODE-107-length-45571-cov-8.620441_pt1 | contig 45571 bp, 75 predicted proteins | sample MGYA00580616_ERZ773073 | MGnify/ENA primary metagenome ERZ773073 (study PRJEB29015, sample SAMEA2737960) | human oral metagenome | biome: human oral; feature: human-associated habitat; material: dental | place: China | collected 2131 ...
AAGTTGTTCAGAAACATATGTCTGAAAATCCTGAACAGTTTGATGAAATAAAATACAACTTTAGAACTGGAAAATACAATAAGGAAATTGAAGAAGAATTAGTTTCATATTTAGTTTCCCTATAATTTTTTCAAATAAAATTTTATAAAAAAACAGCGTCTATAAATCTTTGTTAGTTACATAATTTATAAATGCTGTTTTTATTTTCCTAAATTTTGCTGTACCGTTTCTATATTAATTCCTGAATTTTGATTTCCACCTTTTTTCCCATGTATTATTACCAGATTTCTTTTTCGATATTTATTTATTTCCAGTTCCAATACATTCATATTATTTTTATAAATATATGAAAAACTGTCATTTAATCTTTCATCCGGCACAATTACAAAAAATTCTCCATAATTTTTTAGAAGTCGTCTTATTTGCATAAATAATCCTTCTAAAGTAAGACTTACTTCATATTTACTTATTCTTTCAGATTCATTTTCCGGCAATCTTCCCGAGCTAACTTTTCTATAGGGAGGATTTGAAACAATATACTCGTACTCTCCCTGTATATCTTTTATGTCTTCGTTTATCCCAATAATTTTATCTTCCAGCTGATTTATTTTTATATTTTCATTCAGATGTTTAAAAATACTTTCCTGAATTTCCACAGCATAAATTTTTTCTATTGTTTTAATTTCAGATAAAAGTAGAGATATCGTCCCTTGCCCTGATCCTATTTCCAGTAATATATCCAATCTTTTCCTAGTATCTTCTTTTTTACAGCTGTCCAGCTTCTTTTTTACAAAATTTGACAAAAGAAGGGCATCTTCTGTTATTTTCAGCCCTTCATCCTTCACTATAATTTTTTTGTCTACACTTTCTAATTTTTCAATATAAAAATTATTAGTTACTTTCTTCATAACAGCAAACCTGTGTTTTCTCAATTTCTATTTTTTCTTTTTTATTAAATTTTATTTCTGACAGACTGTATCTCTGCAGACCTTTTCCTTCAATATTTACAAAAATAATATCATTCAGCATATTCATACTTACTACATTTCCTTTTCCCTCAGCAGTCATAACAGACTGGCCAATAGCCGGAAAATCTTCCTTCACTTCTAAATACTGGGCATTTTCAAATCCCATACAGCATTTCAGTCTTCCACACACTCCTGAAATTTTTGAAGGAGCTACCGATACTCCCTGTTCTCTTGCCATTTTTATTGAAACTGAATCAAATTTATTTATTATTGATTTACAGCATAATGTTTTTCCACAGTTTCCACAGTCCCCTACCATTTTGGCATAATCTCTTACCCCTATCTGTCTAAGCTCTATTCTAACCCTGAAAATAGAAGCTAATTCTTTCACAAGTTCCCTAAAATCAACTCTGTCTTCTGAAGCAAAATAAAAAATTAACTTTTTCTTATCAAACGTATATTCAGTTGACACTAATTTAAGATTAAGGTTGTATTTCCTAAGTTTGTTTTTAAATATATACCCCGCTTTTATTGCTTCTGTTTTTAATTCATTATTTTTTTCAATATCTTTTTTTGTAGCAACTCTTATAATCATTTTAAGAGGTTCCCCATTACTTTTTATAGCGTCTTTTTTTAGAGATATTACCTTTCCTATTGCTAATCCCATCTGTGTTTCTACAATTACCTGGTCATTTATTTCCACTGAAAACTTAGGATTATTAAGAAAATAATATCTTTTTTGAAACGCATCAAAATATACGTCTATTACCTGTTCTAAAACGTTTTCTTCATTTCCTATACTGCAGATATTGTTACCAGTATATTTCCTTTCCGTACTTTCCAAATGCACTTAAAATTCTCCCTTCATCATTTTGCTTTATCTGATAAAATTCTACCCTCTTTCTAAATGTTCTATTTACTTCTTTTACAAGTTCTCTGAAATCAAGTCTAGTTTCAGCAGTAAAATAAAAAATTAATTTATTTTCATCAAAAGTATACTCTCCAATTACCAGATTCATTTCAGGCAAAATATCCTTTACTATTTTTTTACATTTAAAATAAGCTTCATCAGCTTTAATATCTAATTCCTTAAGCTTTTCAACTTCCTTTTCTGTTAATTTTCTCTTTACTTCCCTTATTTTTACTTCATCATTTTCTTCAAGTTCCATTCCTAGCTTATTTGCCACTCCCAAAACTATTCCTATCTGTTCACCTCTTATTGTGTCAACAATTACATGATCTCCCTTTTGAAAATTTTGAAATTCATTTATTAAAAACGGATAAACTTTTTTTGTTTTCCTAAATTTTATATTTAATACTTTCATAAAATTCCACCCTCTAAAAAACTGAAATATCCTTTCTCACTTATTATTATATGATCCAGTAAACGTATCTCTATTCCTTCAAATATCTCCTTGACTTTTCTCGTTAGTGCAATATCAGCCTGTGACGGTCTTAATGAACCTGCCGGATGATTGTGCACCAGAATTACTGATTTTGCATTGTAATTCAGTATTTTTTTTATTAATTCCCTTATATAGACAGTACTTCTGTCAATTGTTCCTTTAAATAGTTCCTCTTCCTTCAGAAGTTCATTCTGAGTATTTAAAAACAGTACTTTAAATACTTCAATTTCCCTGTTTAACAGAGAAAATTTTAAATAATCCAGTAGCTGAACATTACTTGAAATAGTAATTTTCTCATTGTGTATTTTTAGATATAACTGCCTTTCAATTATGGAAAACAGCATTTTAAAAAATATTGCAGTTCTTTCAGTTATATATTTATTTTTTTCCAGTTCTTTAGGAGACTGCTTCAGTAATGTATACAAATCTCCATATTTTTCGAGTAATTCTTTTGCAATTTCCTTACAATCTTTTCTTACAATAACATAAGTCAGAAGTAATTCTAAAATTTCATAATCCTGAAATCCTGACAACCCTGACATTAAAAATCTGTTTCTCAGTCTTCCCCTGTGTCCCTCATTATTTTTCATTTATCCCCCAATTTTATATATCCCCTGTTATTCTATCCCTTTTATTCCCTTAATCGATTAAAAAAAATGGCGTACCTGTGAGGTCTGTTTTAAAACTTTACTTTTCAGAACAAAACTCGATTTTTTCTGCTTTTTCTTACTCTTTTTATACTATCTTTTTTTATCTATTTTAGTGTATTTTTCTTTTTTTGTCTCCAAAATGTCTCCATTTTTTTAATTGAACATGTACTTCTTTATTTTAACATAGAACACTAAACAATGCAACAGCAACATTATTTCACTCTATATAAGTTAATGAGAAACAACAAAGCTTCTTTATTATTACTTAAATTATGATTTTTCTTTATTTCGTTTAAAGTGTTAGAAAATATTTCACCTTCCATTTGATTCATGTAGATTTGGAACATCCTTCTTTTTGCCTGTAAAAAGTCATCTACAGCCTTTACTCTTGTCTTTTTAGCTTTACAAATCATTCTGATCATATCTTCAAGTGTGTTAGCCTTTAGCCCTAACTCCTCACACTCATACGGTCTTTTACTGTCCGTTTTTACAATTTTATATCCTCTATATTTCATGCCGTTTTCTCCCTCTTTTATTTTAATTATACCTCAAAAAACAAAAAAGAGCCAATTAAGGCTCTATACACTATGCACTATTAAAATAATAAATAATAACAAACTACAATATTTACATTACAAAATGCTACTATTAAAATTACTAATTATAACAAACAATAATATTCACATTACATTATGCTACTATTAATATAATAAATTATACCCCTTTTCTTTAAAAAGTCAAGGGGTATTTTTATTATTTACATGCCAGCTTTACATCAGCAACTGCATCCGCTACAGCTGCAAAACTATTTTCTCTTAAATAATTATGTATAAGCGAAGTTTTTAAAAGAAGTTCTTTCTTTTCTTCTTCAGTTTTATTTTCAAGTTCATTGTACTGTTTTATCATGTACTCGTAAATACTAAAACTCAATTGTTCAAATTTATCTTTTATTTGCAAAATCCCATGTTCATTTATTATTAACTCTCTTCCTAAAATGTCATGTGTGTAAAAGTCTTTTAGCATTTCTTCTTTTTTTAAAAAAGTTTCTCTCAACTCTTCTAAGTTTTCTTCAGTGAAATCTTTTTCTGATATTATATTTAGTATTTTCGCAAAAGTCGAAATGTATTTCTTTGTTATTTCATGCATTTTAAATTGTTCTCTAAAAAAGCTAAATATATTTAATTCGTTTTGAAAGTGATCGTCCAGTTTCCCATTATCTTTTAAATCATCTAAATCTTCTTTAAGAATCGTATGTCTCACATCTTCAATTATTTTATTTTCTAATACTTTCATATCTGCCAACTCCTCTAATTTTATATTTTTATTATACCTGATATTTTAATATTTTCAACAATGCGTCTGGCTTACTTCCTCCAGTTTTTTTAAGTTTTTCATTTACAAATTCCAATTCTTTTGCTGTAAATCTTACAGTAAAAGCTTTATCACGTTTTGGATCTGATGTTTTTTTTCTTCCACTTCCTAGGGGTTTTGGTCTGCCTTTTTTAGCCCCCCTGGTTTCTTTTTTTTCTTCCATGCTACCTCCATATAAAATATATTATAATACTTAAAATTACTACCCAAGTCGCAATACCAACTATTTTTTCAGATGTCGTTGCCTCTTTCCAGCCTGATTTTATTCTAAAATTGATTTTCATAGTATTTTCTGATATAATGGCTTATAGGTCAGGGGCAAATGCCCCAAAACCTATTTAAACACAATTTTGATGTAGAGCTTTAAAGGAATTAACCTGAACTCAATTGTAATTTCCTTTATTGCTCTTTTTGTTTTAGCCATTTATCTTTCCACCTCCTTTCTACATATATATAGTAACATATTTTTATGTAAAATACAAGCGTTTTTGATAAAATATTTTTATTTTTTTACAAAAAAAGCAGAAACTTCTTCCTGCTTTTAATCTGTTAACTCTTTTATTCTTTTTATTAAATTGTTTTGAAAATGTTCTGCATGCTGCTTAATAGTTCTTTTTGCCACTTCATAGTCTGATTGTTCTGTCTGTTCTTCTTTTAACGCTTGCAATATCATGTCTAATTCTTTTTTTAACTCCAAAACAGAATCTTGAAAAATTTCAAAAAAAACTTTAAAAGCAATTTTGTCAGTAATATCTTTCAGTTCATCCTCAAATTTTAGCATTTTAACATTGAGATAGTTGTCAATCTCAAATATTATGTTGTTATACCTGTTTTTAATATTATTATTCTGAATGAAAAAAATATATTTATTTTCTATGCTCCACCTTAAAGCTTTCGCTTGTAGCTCCAGCATTAATTCAAGAGCTTTTCCTGAAATCACTCCTTTATTATGATTCTCAAAAAATGTCTTGATCGTTTCCATTGTTTCCGTTTGTTTTTTGATGTAAGGCACAACATATCGCCAAAGACCTATGCCAAGCATTACAACAATAACAAGACTTAAACCATGATTTTCTATATAAAGAAAAATATTTTTTGTACTTTCCATTTTTGCCTACTTTCTGTCTAAATAGTAGATAATTCCTGCCCGTGCCAGCAACTCCCTATCGCCTTTGAAGTTATCTTTATAATTGATGTCAGCATATATGTTGCTACGGCTGTAATCACGCTTATAGTCAATAACATTAAAATTAATCTTGTTATCAGTAGCAGAGAGTTTTACACTCTCCACTACTTTTTCAATTGCTTTATCAATTGCTTTTTCCGTAGCCTGTTCAGTTACTTTTTCTATTTTCTCTCCGACAGTAGCTTTTATTCTTCCACCGCTGTCGGCTTTGCTAAACCCACTATTTTGTCTTCATTCAAGGCTCTTTCGATTTCTCTTGCTATTGCATGTTCATCAATTAATCTGTCAACAGTCGGTCTTAACCTCGGAGGGAATGCTTTTAACACCAAATTCTGTACTCTTAAGACAGCTTGAAATAATACTTCCTCGTTTGGTTTTGTGCCTTTGAGAATATCTCCGAAGGCTATTCCCTGCGGTATAAATTTTGTAACCAATTTAACTACTTTTCTATTTATCAAAAATTTATAAAGTTTGATAAATCCTTTTCCTAAGATTGTAACTAAGTAAGTTCCAGCTGTTACTCCTATTAAATTTAATGCATTTTGTCCTGATACGTTTGCCACTTGTAATAAAAATTCTTTCATTTTTTTCAACTCCCTTGTCTTTTTTATTTAATTTACGTTTTAAGCCACGTAATAGGCTTAAATTTTAATTTTTTTGTTTCTTTGAGTTTTTTTTATACCTAAAATCAATTTAGAACGCTTAAAATTAAAATACAGAGGTTTGTTTTTTCGTTAGACTCAGTTTTTCAATTTTTTGAGTCTAAAAAATTTTTTAGACTTAAAATTTCGAAAAATTAAGTCTTAAAAATTGTCTTCTATGAATTTTTCCTTTCGAGCTACTCTGTTAAGCCATCCTTTTAAAAAAACTCTCTGCGTTGGTCTGCTGGCGACAATGCTGCGGTAAAATCTACGTTGTAATTCGTGGTAAACTTGTAAAAAATTGTCAGCGTCTACATGATTTAATGCAAATAGCGTCTGATTTCCGATTTTACCATCTACAACTAATTCGGACCCATTGACAATATTAAGAGCCTGTTGTGCCTTTTTAGCACCCCATGTCTCGCTATTAACAATCCAGTCACATATGGATAATGCTATCTTGTCATTGACTACTTCATTCAATCTGTTCCCGTGATAATATTTTTTGTCATATATATCACGTGCAACTTCAATCGGCATATCTCTCATATGACCTTTATAGCCATATCTACGAGCTTCAACCTCAATTATTCCGTACTTTGTTTTTCCTCCTGAATCATACTTGTCGTCACTATACCCCCCTTCAACTTTTAATAGATAATCAAATATCTTTTGAAATCTATCCATTTACATCACCTCTTTTCTAATTCTTAAAAAAATCATTAACATCTAATTCCATTAGTTGCTCTATGCTGTATCTTTCAAGACCAGTTACTGCTGTTTGTTCTGCTATATCTGCAATTTCTATAATGTCCTGTATTTTTTTAGATAGAACTTTTAATTCTGCTTTATTTAATTCTATAAATTCAATAAGTCCTTTATTGTTCTGTGCTTTCACTTTTTCTATTTTATCCTGTTCTAGCACCCACATTAATGAAATTTTTAGAGACAATCTATTTCTATTTTTTTCGCTATTTTCAAATGTGTATTTTTTGCCATTTTTATCAACAGAAATTGTCTGATTCAAGTAATTTGATTTTGCTTCTGCCAAGTCCTGCAAAAGCTTGTTTTTAAGTTCTTTTTTTCTTTCGTTTAGCAGATTATTATCCACTTTCCATTTTTTGTTTTCCCTATCCCAGACACTCCAATCGTTCGGCTTAGGAATTCTTTTAACGGACTTTGTTTTTTCGTCTAAATACTCTCCATCTGCCAAAAATAATTTCTCCGCAACAATTTGCTCATATTCGTTCATTTCCCTTAGTTCACCTGTTTCTGTGTCTATGACAGGATTTATAAGCAACGATGTTGAAAAAACCATTGTTTCTGAATTCCAATCTGGAAAAAATAAAGCTGGGTCTTCCTTAAATTTTTCGACACCGAGTGTCATTGGCTGTGCTATTAACTCTAAAGAGTTTTTGTCATAAATGTAAATTATCATTATTATTCCTCCTAATATTTTTTATTATTTATTTTTTTGTTTCCAAATTTGTATAAATTGGAAAATTTATCCAGTGTTGAAAGCTATTCGATAGATTCAAGGCTCACGGTCGGAGTAATTCACAAAATTGGAAATATTTGTATTCTGACTGTAGATTCCAACGAAGTTTATAACGGTCGGAATTACGGAGAAGTGCTTTTTAATATCCCTGAAAAATTCCGTCCAAAGTTCTTAACTCCAGTTTCAGTTGGAATAATTAATTCTGCCAGTGGTGGAGCCGCACACATAGAAACAAATGGTAATGTAGTGTGGCGTGGGGCAAGAACAAGCTCCGCTTTATATATTAATGCAGTATATTTAGCCAAATAAACTTAAATTAAACAATATAGCTAACTGAAAAAATAATACTAGCAGAATTGACTGTTGCACCTTTCCATTTACCAATTCCGCTAGGTTCAATATATACCGTTCCGTTCGAAGTGTTATATTGCGAAGCGTTTACGGACAAAAATGTTTTTGGCTTAAAACCGTCAGGGATTTGGAAAATTACAGTGTTATCATTGATATTTCTTAGAGCATTCCCACTATCAAATATTATAGTTACTATACTTCCAACTTTTTCTACAATATTACATGTAGTTCTGCCTTGCCCTATTGCTTCCGCATGCACGTAAAGTTTTGCTTGCTGAACTTTGTATAAATTTTCCAATTTATCCGAAAGTGGCTTATTAGATATAGCCCTAAATTTTGAGCCATCATTATATGTAAGGCTATTATTTGCAATGCACTCGTAGTAGTACTTTAAAGCCTTATCATAGTAAAACTTCCCAGTGACTTTCGCTCCTGCGTCCTGAATATTCCCACCAAATTCAAGACCTATTATTTCTGCCAGTCTTTTTCCCTCTAAAACTGTGTCTGTTTCTGTTCCATATTCCATGATATTTATTATTACAAATTGATTTCCATTATATGCTAATTCATATGACTTGTTAGGTTTAAAGTCTCCAGCCTCAATTTGCTTTAAAGTTCCGTTGTATTCTTTCAGCAATGTATAATCAACATTATTTAGCCTTAATTTTGTTGTTGTATTTGTATTTTTAGTATCAACATTTATTCTTAATTTCAAGTCATTGTTTAGCCCAAATTCTGTTAATCCGTCTAAATTGCATACATAATAATCTATATTCAAATTTGTTGTTTTATTTGCCTGTAATGTATGAACGTTTCCAAGCTGCAATCCGTTATATATCTCCTCAGTTTCAGGAGTTCCGTTTTCTCTTATAGTTCCAAAAGCTGGAATTATGTTTTTAATCTTAGTATCTCCTCTATTTGTATCTTCCACTTTATAATGAGTTGGAAATTCAACTTGTTGTGCTTTAAATTTCGTTAATTTAGCCATGTTACCTCCTTATTTTAAATTAATCACATTATCTTTTCCTAGATCATACTGACCTAAGTTATTTCTTCCAAATCTTCCAAATTTTGAATATGCGAAATTGCATACTGGATTTCTTTTAACTTCATTTTTTATTGCATTTTGCCCTAATGCCCTGCTCCCAAATCTCATTCCAACTATGTAATTATCCAAACATTTTGAAGTATTTACTTTAACTCCACCGCCAACAATACTGTTCAAATTCAGTTCATCAATCAGGCTGTAATCATAATCTCTGTCACTTACAAATTTGACATCATATAGAGCATGTTCGTTATTAGTATTCAACTCTATGACTGGAGTTAATCCTGTAAACATTTCACCAATATTACTTATTGTTTCCAAATTTGGAATTAACTTATATTTCCTCATAGCAAGTTTGATTCTGTTTCTGTATCTGTCATCAGTTTGTCCGTTTCTGCTGACATTAAATTTAATACCTAAGTCGTCCAAAAACTCTCCTGAAGCATATTCCACCAAATATTGTTTCTCTAGCAAATTATAAATGTTATCAATTTCATCAAAAAGTTTTGCTACAGCTTTATAAAACGCCTGTACATTTTCGTTTTTTTTAAGCCACCAGGGGCATTTAGACAGTAAATAATCATAATTATTCTGCATACTCCGCCACCTCGTTAAAACCTAATTTCAATACTTTGACAAAATTATTTCCTGCTGTTTCTTTTAGCTTGAAAGAAACATCTATATTTAAAAGCTTTTCTGCCGAATATACTGTTCTTATAAATTCACTTTCGCATTTATAAGAAGTTATATACTCCCCTACTTTTACAGATTTTATGTATTCCTTAACAATATCTCTCAAATTTTCTTCAAGAATATTTGTTCCGTCAGCTTTTTGAAAGTCGATTTTTACCTGTACTTCTCTTTTCTTCGGTCTGTAAAATCTCACTTCCCTGTCTATTCCCTGATTATCCTTGACAGTTACAACAGTATCTCCGTTCATTTGAATAGCCTGATCCTTTTTTTTCCATATTGCTTTTGCTATATCCTCATTTCTTCCACCATCTACTATTAAAACAATTGATTTCGGTTCTAAGCCTTTACTATCAACTGTCATAGTTTTATTTTCATCAGCATAGACAGATTTAACACCCTCTTGTTTTAGAATTTCAGCTCTTATTCCGTCCAAATTCCATTCACTTTCGTTTCTGCTTAGAAACCAACGCTCTATATAAGCGTTATCTGTTTCCTGTTCCTGTCCTCCAGCTGCAACTTCATTTTGCTTAAAATCATATACACCGTTAACCACTTTAACAAGTTTTATAATACTTCCTATTTCCTTGTTCCCTTGTTCTCCAGCAATATCACATTCAAATTTAAAAGTTGTCTTATTATTCAGCGTTCCATTTTCTGAAAGTGTATATCTTGTTCCGTCATTTGCTTCAACAATAACATCTCCTATTTCAAGAGGAACATTTAATCCGCCTATAAGTTCTATATTTACAGTAGACTTACTTTCCTGTTTTCTCTTAAAGAAAAATGGACTATTTGAAAGATGTTCATCTATTTCTATTCCCTCACAGTTCAGCAAATTCATTTTATCTGCCTGTATCTGCTGACGTTCCATTTTAACTCTCATAAGTCTAGCAACAGGGAACATAAGCATAAACCAAGCACTCCGTTTATCGTTAGAATAGTCATCTTTAAGTAATGATTTAAGTTCATTATTCAATACATTCATATTGTCCTGTACTGTGTTAACTGTTATTCTCGCCAACCTATACCAACCCCTTCCATTAGCATTTTTTCATCATCAGCAAATACAAGCCCTATATTTATTTTCAATTTCCTATTTTCAAACTCATAGACTTCAACAAAGCAACTTTTCAAATAATCCTTAAAATTATTGTAGATTTTATTTCTTATATGCTCTATCACTTCATTTTCGTTTCCATGTGTTCCAAAGAGCTTTTCAAAGTTCAAGCCATATTCTGTGTCATAGTCCAGCTCTCCCTCTCTTATATGCAACATTAAGACTATTTGCTGAATAACTTCAAAATACTTTTCTCTAACTTTAAAAAACTGTACATCTCCATTTTCGACATATATTTCTCCTGTTGCATTGTTTAGTTTTATATCCATAAATCACACTCCTACGGATGTATATAAGGAGTTCCGCCTTTGCTCACTCCATTATCAGTATCAACGCTTTCTGCTTTAATTGGTCCGCTTTCAATACTTCCAACTTTTAATTTTCCTGTTATTTCAGTATTTCCGTTTACAGTTAAATTACCATTTAAAACAACATCGCCGTTTATTTCTATGCTTTCAGGAATATCCACAGCAGTCGGATCAGTAGAAATTAAAATTGGCAAAGCAATAGCGTTTGTCAGATTATGTCTTTTATTAGTATTAACAATGCTAGTTTCTTTAGTAATATATCCGCTTATATCCCTGCTACATATAAGCAGTGGAACAATATCTCCAGCTTTAAAATTTAACTTGATATTTATGTTCCTGTTTCCAATCTGGCACATTGGAACGTGTAAAATAGGGGGTAAATTAACTTCCTTATATTCAGCGACAGGCTCAACATCTATAAATCCGTTCGAGTATACTTTTGTTATTTTAGCAATTACAGAAGTATCTATTCTTCCAATCATGGATTTTATATAATCTTCCATTACTTTTTCCCCTTTCTTTTAGTTTGAGTACTTTTTCCTTTATTATTTTCAGTTGACTTCTTTTCTTTTAGTTCAGCATTGTTTTTTTCTATATCAGAAGCATTATTTACCACTCTTACTTTTAAATTCATTACAAAATCACTTATATCACTAATTTCAACTATTTGACATATCGTAGATATTTCATTGCTTAAAAGTTCTATTAAATCTCCTTTTTTTAGCTGATAAATCAATAAGCTTTTGACTTCATAATCATATTTAAGCTCTTCTTTTCCTGTTTCTTTTTTTTCTTCTGTTTTTTTGCTTTTTTTTGTTGTTTTTTCCTCTTTTTTCTTTTCAACTTTATAGCTTATTTCTTCGATATTTTGAGGTTTAGGTTCTTCCAGTAGTCCGCTCTGATAACTCAATTTAATGACTTTTTCAGTATCAACTTCATCATGATAAATATAAATAAAATCATTTTTTGTTGTCATTTGACTGTTACAATCCTTGACAATCTGACTTATTTCATATAAACCACTACCCAATATACTTTCGCCTATGCTGTAGACTTTATCGGTCTTTAATTCACATTGCTTCACAGTAAATCCGCATTTACTAGCCAAATCATTGATTATTGTACTTGCATTAGTTCCAGGAGCATATGCGGAGCTTACAAGCTTTTTAAAATCAGCTGGGACTTCTCGGCATTTAAGCTTTAAAGTTCCTTTTTCCACTTCCTTTTTAGTGATTATTCCACTTGCTATTTCTCCAATATCTGTACCGTATCCTGCAACAAGTCTGACATTGTTTTTAAGCTTGATTTTAGCTATTGTAGTATTTGTCAGTCCATGTATTTCGATGTTAAATTCATTTGGTTCTTCATTGACAGATTTATAGCTCCATTTTATTTCTACTCCGTTAATTATTTGTATATCTTTTAAGTTATAATCTTTCGGGGAAATAAAATTCAAGTCGCCTTCATCTGTTTCAATTTTAAATTCAGTTCGTTCTAAAAATAATTTATTTAGCATTTTCTTTTCCTTCTTTTAAGTCAAAATATTCTAAAAAAACAGACTCACAAAAATTTTCAAGAGTGACTGGAATTTCTTTATTATCCTGTGCAAGAGGAACTATATAGCAGTTAACAAAATCATTATTGATATTTTTATTGTCATCTTTGAGAATGAACCAGCCGAGCGGTCTTCCGCATATAAGTTTTTCATTTTCAAGCAATATTTCTCCATTTTCGTCCATTATGTCAATATAAATATGATTATTTGCTTTAAAATGTTTTATTCTAAGCAAATAAATTTTATTACTGCTTTTAAATGTAAAAACATATGGAATTTTATTTTTATCTATTTCAATTCTCATGCTAAAAATCCTCCAAAATTAATGCCACTGTTTTTTGTTCCTGCTACTCCTGTTTTTTGTTCTTCTTTTAAAACAGTTTTTTCAGCTTCAAGTACTTGACCTTTTTTCATAAGATAAGCAAATTCAAGAACTTCAAAGTCTATTTCAAATTTTATAGCCGTCTGATGTTCGTAATTCCTTGAAACTTTAGTGATAATCATATCTTCTATTGTTTCATTTGTTGATATTGTACAGAGTTTCTTTTTCTGCCACAGTTCCACTATTTCGGCATACACTGCCTCAGGATTTTCAGTTCCTATCTGAGTAAGCAAAACAGAGATATTGTATTTTCTGTTTCCATGTGACACATTGCTACTTATTAATGTGCTGTCCCTGTCTTCAAGCGAATGTGTCTTTACACTGCTACTTCTGTCATCGCTCGTTATCTGCACCCATTCAAGTGGAATATCATTAATTTTACATCTGTCAGCGTCTTCAAAGAGTTTAAAGCCAAATCTATTTTGAAAAAAACTATTCACTTGATCCGAATAAGCAAGAGCAATTCCATACACGCCAGCTCCTGCTGTTCCCAGCATAGTATTTAATCCCATGCTGTACCCTTTGCTATATGCTTTTTTTCCTAGATTACTATTTTTCATTGCATTTAAATTGCTAAAATCCATTATCTTATCCTCCCATCATTGCGAAGCTGTCTTCAAAAAATTCTCTTAAAACTCTTTTTATTTTATTTTCAAGTCCATTGTCATTTTCTCCTGTGCTTTTAATAACTATTGTAGGAGAAAAAACAATTTTATTATTACCTTTATTTGTTGTTGAATTGTTAGTTGTTGCTGTATTTCCTTTAGTGCTTGTTGCTTTTTTTATCCCTCCAAGCCCTTCTTCAAGCATTCCTCTCGTTGCCTCTGCCGTTGAGATTTCCGTACCTTGTGGTAAATTCATAAGCATTTCTTGTCCTGCTAGGAATTGTTGCCCTCCAGGAAGTTTAATCATTTCAGCACCTTTTTCAGCTACTGTCGTTAATCCTCCACGCCAAGATTTACTTCCTGTGTAGTTTTTACCTATCCCAAAGCCTTTTAAAATATTAAACTTTGAAACCGCACCAGCAATTTTTCCGCCAAGTTCTCCAATTTTTCCAAACAGACCGTCTATAAATCCTTTTATTGCATTTATAGCACTTTGTGCCACGTTTTTTGCCTTGTTAAAAGCATTAGTAAAGAACATTGATATTTGATTGATTACTCCACCTATAGCATTTATTACTCCTGAAACAATTCCTAAAATACCGCTCATTATACTTGCAACAACTCCAATAATTGCAGAAAATACTCCAATTATTGTTGATGACATTCCTATAAATATTCCAATAACTACTTGAACCACAGGAACAATTATTCCAAGCAATACCGCACCCACTTGTATTATTACTCCAATGATTGGCATTATTGCAGTTGCAATTTGGACAACAAAATTAAAAATCATTCCTATTGTCTGCATGATTGGAGCGAGTAAAGGTGTTATCATAGTCAATGCCTGCATTATTATATTAAAAGTCATTCCAAATAGATTCCCTATACTTCCAAAATCAATTGTCTGAAATAATGTAGAAAAAGCATTTCCTATATTTCCTATTATCTGTCCTACTTGTTCAAAATTAATTCCCTGTAAAGCTCCGTTAATTACTCCAGCAACTGTTCCAGCTAATGAAATTATTCCATTCAGTCCGCCTGCAATTCCATCAACAAAGCCTTTTCTTCCGCCCATATTATTATTGAATATCTGCCCTATTGTAGTTCCTAGCTGAGTCAACGGAGTTAATAAAGAAGAAAAGTTTAATTTTCCGAAAATATTAACTATGCCATCTAATGCACCGTTAGCTATTCCAGCAAGCCCAGTAAATGCTCCTTGTAAATCCTGTGCCATTTTTTGTCCTAGTGGAGTATTTAACATTTGATTTACTTTAGTCAATAATCCGTCCATTGCTTTTTGCCCTGCACTCTGTGCATTTTGCCAAACTTTACCAAAAGTTATTGGCATTTGATTATATTTTTTCTCTATGTCATCGGCACTTCCCAGTACTGCTTTTTTTATTACATCAGAAGTAATTTTCCCTTTAGAACCAAGTTCTTTCAGTTTAGACATTGGAACTCCCATTGATTCTGCTATTTTTTGAGCAAGAATTGGAGCGTTTTCCATTACCGAACGGAATTCGTCTCCCTGGAGTTTCCCTGATGTCATTGCCTGATTTAATTGGAACATTGCGGACTTAGCTTCTTCTGGAGAAGTTCCAGCCACTTTAAATGCTTTGTCCAGCGTGCTTGTAAATTTGACCGCTTCATCATCATTGAAAAGTCCATTTGTCAACATTTTAAGTTTAGCTACTGAATCCAGTTGAGCTCCATAATCAGCTCCACTCTGCTGTGAAGCATTAAAAGTTTTCTGCTTCAGACCCTCGACATCTTTTGTTACCATTGAAAGCCTTGAATTTCTAAGCGAATTTTCATCAGATGCTTTAGCTATTCCTCCAAAACTTAATCCTCCAGCAATTCCTCCGAGAACTGCAAGTTTCCCAATTAATCCACCAAGTTTTGATAAAATACCACCTATTTTATTTCCAATTCCTTTCAGTGCAGAAGCAAATTTCTTTAAATTTTCAGCTTTAAATGCTTTTTTTACAGCACCGCCCACTTTCCCAAAAACAGTTGAGAGTGTTGTTCCTGAATAAGCCATTTGGCTGATTTTGCTAATTGCACCGCTGAATACGCTTGAGATTTTTCTTCCGACAATTGGTATTTTACTTGTTGCATTTACGAAATTTGTTACTCCATTTGAATTAAGTTTGTTTGCAAAACTGAACATTCTTGCATTAAAAGCTTGAGAAATTTTATTTTTTATTTTTCCAAGCTCTCCGCCAATATTCGACATTCTGTTTTTTAATTTGTCAATTCCTGATGTCTGAACGTCCTTTCCTATTACATTTACTTTCTTTTCAAGATTTTCAGCAACTGGAAAAACACTTTTCATTCTCTGTCTTAATTTATTTATTGCATTGTCTTCTGTTCTTATGCCTAATAAAATTTCAAGTTTATTCCCTTTTGCCATTTTTACCCCTTTTCCTCAAAATCTTTAATAGCCTGTATCCATTGAAAGAACCTAATGTTGCTCATATCTAAAACGACATTAGGGTCTTTTATTTCTCTTTTAATTATGAATTCCCACTTCAATTTTACAAGTGGGTCTTCATAAATATCTCCTGCTATCTCAATTTCATGTTTAATTTTCTTTTCTTCTTCTCTTTTGACTTTCCCATAAAATCAGCCATTACTTCGCATATTTCAATTAATGCCTCAGGATCGTGCTCAAAAAAATCAATTTTTCTTGCTTTTGAAGGTATTTCAACCATTTTAGGTAATAAAACACTTGCAAAAGTATAATAATCATTGCTGGAAGCAAAACTCAACAATGCTTTCTGATACATCTGTAAATTTTGCGGCTTTGTTAATCTAAAATCTACAGTTTCAGTATTTCCGTCTTCATCAATAAATATTTCCTGTCCTTTTATATTTAACCTACCCAGGTCATCAATAAATACACTTTCTTCTTCCCTTATTTCCTTTGTTTCTTCCACTCTTTTATCTTCCATTTTTTATATCCTCCTAAACTTTTTCATCGTATTTTGCACATTGTATTATATACTCAATGTCAACGTCTTTAGTGTTATTTGTTCTTTCTCCACCTTTTTGGATGGATAGCCCCCGTCCCTCTCCGACTATTTTGTTCATTCCTGTATTGTCGATGTATGTACATGTTCCGAGCTTACTATCAGGGTTTTTGTTGCACTTAGTTAAAAAGATATCGTCGTCACTCCCCTTTATTGTTTTGACTTTTATTTCTCTTTTAGTAGTTCTCGTTTGAATCGTCGGAACATTACCTTTTATGTCAGGTTCTCCCATTGTATGAGAGTCCTCTGTTGCATTATTTATTATTTCTTTGGCTTCTTTAATCATATATGTTCCTATTCCTGGAAACGTTATGATTAAATCCACTTTACTTAAATCTATCGACTTTTCCAAAAAATCGTTTGCCATTTTCTACCTCCTATATTGTTATTGGCTCATCGTGCCATACCAGTTCAACTTCGATTTCTTCAATTTCTGATGAAAGTGTGAAATTTATTTTTACATTTCTTAACACTCTATTTATATAGTCATCTACAGTCAGTCCTGTAGTTGCCGATGTGTCTTCAACATTAGGAACAGTCACTTTGTATAAATATTCTCCATTGTTATTCTTTGCAAAAGCTCCCTGTTTTCCTAATTCTGTCATAGCTCTAATTAACATGTCCTCAATGCTCGGAATTCCGTCTGAATCCATTGTTGTATTTTTACGCATTATTAAGAGCCTGTTTAAATTAGTATCAATCGCATGAGTTATCGCGTCTATTTTAATAGTTTGGTCTGCATGTGTAATTCCATCAGCACACCATGACCCACTTGTTACAGCATTGAACCCAACTCTGCTTTCCGTGTAGTTAATAAAAATGTCATCAAGTTTAGATGACTTAGTTGTATCATTACAGCTAGGCTCTACACCTAAAATTCTTCTGTCAGACCAACGCCCATTTATCCCCTGAACAAATGTCCATGCTGGCAGTCCAAAGATGTCAAGGTTATCTTTCCCCTCTGTTCCAAACATGTAATATATTCTCTTGCTTTCCCTTATATTAGCCGGGGTCTTATCTCCATCAGTATTAAGGACTACCCCAAATTTCCCTGTTCTAGTCAAATATTTTGATAATAACGCTATAAATGTCTTGTCATAGAATGCTACAACTACCCCATAAAATTCGCCCTCAGGCAAACTGTTAAGGAATGCCTCATTAGGTGTTGTCTTACCTACACAGAACCACTGTTCAGGTTGCAATCTATTACCGTCAAAATCCTCTTGCGAAAGGAATGTATTTATCCCTTTATACATCAAAGAAGTGTTTCCAAAATCCGTTTCAACTTCCTTTAAAGTTGTGTATCTTTTATAGTCCTTGTCTGCCTCTTTAGTGATAAATAAAATTTTACTAAAATCTCCCATCACTAAAGGCTTTCTAGGTCTATTAACTACTACTTTTACTTTTTTTCTAGCCATTTTCTACCTCCACTTTTACATCTTTTATTAATTGTCTTATTCTTTCGCTTGTTTCACGCCAGTTCATTTCTACATCAAAGCTGAATCTGTAAATATATTGACTGCCCTCAAGGAAAGTTAAATCCTTTATTTCTATTTCATCTTCACTTAATCCAAAACCACTTCTAACAATGTCATGTCTTTTTTTAAAGACTATTACTTCGAGTAATTCACTCGCCATTTCTTCTGCTCTTGCCTGTGTCGGAGCATAGAAATCAATTTGGAAATAAGCAAAAACAAGTCTCGTTGCCTGTTCCTTAACGCTTTCTTCTGTTGTTTCTACAGTCCTGTATGCACTATAAGCTGATTTTGTCAGACTTATTGTGTGCATAACAGCACATTCTTTTGGCTTTTTAGCCATATAATCGTCACGAATAATCTGAAAGTCTACAAAACTAGCTAATAATTTTCTCAATTTCTCATTTTTCATTCCTGTATCCTCTCAATGTAATAAATTCTAAGCTGATCATGTTTCATATAATTTTTAGCAGTTGTTACAATATAACTGTTGCCCTCAAATTCAATGGTTTGTTTAGGTTCAATATCTATGTAACAGTATATTTTTTTACTATCTAGTGTAATCTGTATACCCTGATCCGTCAGCATTTTTATATCCTGTCTACCTAAGTTAAGTACAGCTCCCTCGAATTCCTTGCTTTCATCAACTTCAACCGGTTCTGAATTAATCCATTCGCTAGTTTTCTTTGATATCTTACACTTGCTAAAAAAACGCTTTGGAATAAATGTCTTATGTGCCATTTCACACCCCCACAATTTCATAACTTATTGAATTATACAGGGAATGAGTATCTACAAGAGGAGTACTGCTCCCTTTCCTCTTGATAGTTTTTGAATCTAGTGGAGCGAAATTCCCACTCATTATTGTTTTCTTTATTTTCTGAACAACAAACGTTCCTAAATTATCATATGCTCCTTGCCCTGTAAGCCCTCCACTGACAATATTTTCAATTTGAGCATTTAGATATTCCTTAATTTCATTCTGTGCTTTCTGAGTGCCAACTGACAATCTAAAAAAAGGTCTAGATGGTATATGATTCGTTCCATATTCATTAAATATTGCATATTCCTGTACTGAAACACCATTAGTACTACCATTCCCTAATACTCCAACTTTTACTGCGTGCGTCTGTAAATATTCCAATTCCTTTTGCAACCTTTCCAAATCTCCTAACTCTTCAACTATACTAGCCATATATCAACCTCGCTATGTTATTCAGCTTATTATTCCTAGTTGTCAGCATATCCCTCATCGAATAAGCTATGTCATCTATCTTATAGCTTGTATATTTGCTTATCTCTTCATCAAAGTTATTTATAAAGTCATCTACAAGTCCAACAATTTCAAATTTAAGCCAATCAGGGAGTTCTTTATATCCTGCTGTATAAGTTATTTCAACCTCTTCTGTTCTTATGCAACATGGACATTCTCTGAACTTTGGAAACTCAATATAATTCATTCCTTTTCTCCATTGCTCTTCCCTGCTAACTTTTTTTATTTCATTAACAGGTCTGTGACTTAAATATATTATTTTCCTGTATTCCTTTATTTCAATAACTTCATGTTCTCCAAGCTCATATCCAAGTATATTTTCAATGTGACTGACAACTGCCTTTAACAAAGTTTCAACCTTAGACAATTCTTCATCAGCTAAGGTCTTACCCGTTATTTTTTTATAGTCTTCAATTGTGATTAACATTCAAATCACTCCTATTTTACTTTTAGTACAGAGAACGCCTTAGGTCTTGTAACTTTCCCACCTATTCTTATTCTTGTGAAGTAAGTTGTTATTCTTTTATCAGGGTCTCTGTCTTGTTCTTGTTCAAAGTCATGTTTCATAACATATGTATACCCTTTTCCAAAATCACAGAATACAGCAGGATATTTTCCTGTATCTATTTCATCTAAAAACTCCTCAACGTAAACAGGATAACCCTGGAATCTCATTGTTGCACCATCTAAAATGCTTGCCCACAAATAACGACCATCATTGTCTTTCCACATTTTCATCTCTTGATAAAGCTTAGGGGAAACGTAGAATGCTGAATTTTTTCTATATCCAACTTTCATTTCTGTTTCAAGTCTAATTAAATCATCTGCTGTCACTTTTTTGGTTGTAGCTGTTGTTACCGCTCCAGCTAATACATCGGCATTTGTTAAAAATCCTTCAATACATTGTTCAGTTGCTGTGCTATAAACTCCTTTTAATGTTAATAGCGATAATGTTTGCCCAAATTCTTCTGATATAGCTCCTTTTATTTCATTTGTTATATCAAACGCTGTGTCTTCTCTTGTTTCATCTGTAACTGGATATTTTACCTGTCTTGTCCCTGCTGATATTTCAATTTGAGAGAATGCTAAAGAACCGTCTCTAGTATTTCCAGCACCTTCTTTTACTATTTCGTTTGCTTCAGTAATATCATTTCTGATAGGCACTATTATTGATTTTCCTTTTAATTGTTTTATTTGACCTTTCATTAAAAAATTTGATGTTTCTTTCATTTCTTTCAATATTTCGTTTGACAATACGGAAGGCATTAAAATTGGTGTCACACCTGTTGTCATTATTGGTGCTTTCACTAATCCCTCAATATTTCTGTTTCCTGTTTTTAAGAATTTTTCGAAAGCCTCTTTTTCTTTTTTTTCTTCTGTTTCAGGATTTGCCATTCCTTTTTTCATAACATCATCTAATGCTCCAGCCATTTTCTCCATTTCTTCACTTGATTTATTAAGTTTTTCTTCTAATTCAGCTATTTTATTAGCTTTTTCTTCTAATTCTGTTAATTTTTTTCCTGCTTTTACAATGTCTTCTGTGTTTTTGTTAATCCCTTTTTCTAAATTTTCTAAATTCATATTTTCATCTCCTTTGTCATTTTTAACTGTTGTTACCGTTGCGTCAGGTACTGCTCCTTTTAATACAACACTCCCCTCAACAACATCAATTTCTTTGATTATCCTAGCGTCAACTTCGCCTTTATCAGTCTGTATCTTTCCCCATTCTCTTTGTTTTAGAAATCCACCGACCGACATTTCATAATTTGCTCCATTTTTCATCATTGAATAAACTTTCTGTGCGTCTTTATTTATTGCATTTCCATTTTCATCAGTAGACAAATCAAGTTTAGCTGTAAATTTAAGATTTCCTTTTTCATCTTGATATACTTTCAATGTTCCAAGCTCTTTGCTCCATTCGTGCATATGCAGTAAAAAATAAGTTTTATCTTTATTTACTTTATCCAATGCTTGTTTATCAAAATAATCTCCATAACTATCAATAACACTGTGAGTTATTAACTGTCCTTCGATTATCCCTTTTTCTTCTGTGTCACGCTTTAAAATCATTTCGACACTTTTTTGAAATTTTTCCATATTCCCTCCTTTACACTAATTCACAATGACAATTAATAATTTCTTCAGCAGGTGCATCTAATTCATGTGGATGTTTCAGTCCACAACTGAAAGTTTCTTCAACTCCAATTGTTTCTCCATTACATGCTACATGTGACGGTCTGTCTGTTTTCCCACCACCAACGTGCCACCAAGTTTTGTCTAGCCCTGCTTTTACAAGACCCTCGTAATACGTTGTTGTTGATGTCGTAGCTGTTTCAGTTCTTGCTATTACCATTGCCCTTGTTTTTTCCATATTTTCAACTTTTTGAGTTATTTGTTCTGCTATTTCTTTAATATTAGTCCCACTTTTTTGACCGTTTACAATTATTTTATTAATTGTTTCTTTCGTTGTTTCTGTTATATTAGTGACTTTTTCCGCAATTACTTTTTCACTTAGCTTTTTTAAAGTATCATTTTTAATAGCAGGAATAAGTTCATTGCTTATTTTTCTTTGTTCAGAAACAAATTTTGCTGTTTCATTTACTGTTTCACGCATTCCTTTTTTCAGTTGATTGTATAACTGAGTGCTGAAAGTTTGCCAAGCCAGTTCACTTATAAATAGTTGCTCTCCAGGATCTATTTCTCCTTTTAATTGTTCAAAAACAGTCCTTAATCTTTTAAATTGTCTTAATATGAGTCTATTCCTCATTTTCAGCTGTCTTTTTGCAATTATTTTTTTCTGTGAATTAGTAAGCTTAACTTTCTTCGTTTTCTGTTTCTTTGCCATCTCCGTCCTCCTCAACTGGTTTTACATCTTCGTATATTTCTTTGAGCGATGTCATTGATGTACTTATTAAAATATCATCGCCATTTTCCACAGGAGGATATTCAAGTTCTGCTCTTTTCTCATTTATTGTTAAATAGCTGATATTGTTCAGCCTTTCCATTTTTGTATTCCTGTCTTCTTTTAATACCTCAATCTTTGAAGTATCAAAATCAATACGCTCATTCGGTCCGAGTTTATCTTTAAATATTCCGTTCAGATGTTCGGCAATCTGTTCAGCCATTGGAATTATATTTTCCGTGTATAAATCCTTTTTAGCCTCTTTATAGTTGCTGAATTTACTGTTTGTCCTATCTCCTATCAATATACTTGGGACATTTAAGACGCTGGCTGTTATGTTTCTTATTTCATCTAACGCTGTAAGAAAGTCAAAATCCCTAGGTGTAAAATCTCCGTTCTTTATATCTATATCTGTTCCGTCTAATATAAGAGGAACTCCTGTATTTTTTGCACCTGATTTTGATTTTATTTCCTCAAGTAGTTCTTCTTTCTTTTTAGAACTAAGGAACTGCTTAACAAGAGCTATTATTTCCCTCTTTCCACCATTCTTTAATATTCCAACATTCCATGCTGTTATATAGCAGTAATAAGCATGTAGCATTGTTAATGATTTGACTTTACTTATTCCATGTCCAGCACCAGCAACATTGTCATATATATTAATGCTTTTAATATATGTGAACTGTTTCAGCTGTTCTCCCGTATATTCTTTCATTCCTATTCTTATTTTTTTAATTCCGTTCAGAACATTCTGGTCGTCATATTCAACTGTATACGTCCCTTTTTTTAGAAGAATAATTTCGGATTTCGTAAACAAGTCTTGCCTTAAAACAAGCAGTTCTCCATATATTATGTAGTAGAGAGAAAAATAATTAATCAGCTGATCCGTGTTTAATATTTTTGACGGACTTCTTATAGTTCTATTGACATAACTGTCTTTAACTTCCGTTATATTATCGTTATGCCCTTTTTTATAGGTGCTCCACATCAAGTTGTTAATAGCTTCATTTATCCTTGTTATTGCACTCGATGTAAAAGGATTGTCGTATAATTCATTCAAAAACTTCTCGCTGTCCTGTTTATAAAATCCGTCAAATATTCTTCCAAATTCATTTATTGAAATTATTTGCTGTTTATTTTTTCTTAAAAAATTCAAACCAAACAATTTATTCCTCCTTCCTTTTGTAGTAGTCTTTATTTAAAATATATGGCGTGTATTCGCTTATTCCGTACTTGATAGCGTCGAAAGTGTGCGGGTCAATGTTAAATGGTTTTTTAGTCTTTGGATTTTTAGAAATAAGCCCATTTTTATCAAAATACCATTTCATTTCTGTTAATTCTCTGTATGTATTCGGACAAACATTTTTATCAATAAATATATTTCTAAATGACTGTATTTTTTTTACCCCTGACTTGCTCATATCATTTGTTTTCTTTACTGCATTAATCAGCAGACCGTTCATGTTGTAGAATGTTATTGTTTTTGGCTCTGAACTTTCTGCAGTTATTACTTCTCCTTCAGCAATCATTTTTTGTATTATTTCCATTTCTAACATTTCAGGGTCAGTCAATTTGTTCTGATAAAATTCCTCATAGATGTACAGGTCATTTAATTCTTCATCAATTACCATTCTTACGATTGCGTTGTACGAATGCTCAAATCCAAAGTCAAAACCTGTGTATCTGTTCCATTTATCAGCAATTATATTTTCTATTCTCTCCTGATCCATGTGTCTGATGTTTTTGAAAATATTCTGTCCTGAACTGCCAAATCTTCCAAGCGTCTTTATCGCTCGTTGGAAGTTATCTGTTTCATTTTCCAGTAATGCTATAAAGTCATCAGGAAGAAACCTGTTATCGCTGTATACCGAGTGATGTAGATATATATTTTCGCTGTATACTTTCCCACTTTTCAATTTTGTTTCTTCAACTACATTTATAATTCTTTCGTTGTATAAATCCAGTTCAGACTTCCCAGCTCTCTCAAGTATTGACATAAGATATTTATACGTCCATACACCATACTCATTCGGATTAGTAGTGAGTATAATTACGTTTCTATTTCTGACAGAACGCAACCTTGCTTTAAGTTCCTTAAATGATTTAAAATCAATTTCGTCTGCCTCTTCTATCCAGATCGTGTCAATATCCTTAATTGATTTTATCTTCCTTACATCATCTAATCCTCTAAAAATAAATTCACTGCCTGTTATCGTGCATTTAATGCTTAAAGGACTTGTTGTGCTGTAAAAGTAGTTATTTAATTCTAATGTTTCAATACTACTTTCCAAATCTGCAAAACAGCTCCCTCTTAAATTTTCCTTTACTTGTCTGACTACTAATATCTTTCTTTTTTCCATAGCAGACATTATTATCAATTTAAGTGCAGCATTATATGACTTACTACTTCCGTATCCGCCTAACAGAAAATACACGCTCTTTTCATTGTCCTTGATAAATTCTTTAAAGTGCTTATTGATTTCAGTTTTTATTCTCATACTTCAATCAACTCAATTTCTATCTTTGTATCTTCATTGTTGATTTTATTCTTACTCTTTTCAACTTCTATTTTCTCCAGCTGTAGCTCCTCATTTGAAAGTTGCTGGTCTATTTCAAGCAATTCATAAGGAGTTAACATCTTGCCTGTTCTCATTAAATCCATACCCATTTTTTTAATAGTCTGATACGCTTTTTCGTATTCCTGTATCTTTTTAATGTTTGTTTCTTCTTTGTTACTTAACTCATTAGTAGTTTTTATTATCAGATTAGCTTTTGCAACCTCTGTATTTTTTAATATCTTGTAAATGTCGCCTTTGTACACTTCATCTACAATTCTTTCAAGATATTCTTCAGTACGCTCCTGTCTTATTTGCCTTATATTTTTAGCCTTCTTATAATAAGCACTCTTTTTTATTCCGTACTTTTCCATTACTTCGTTTTTTGACATCCCATTCAAAATGTCTTGTTGGATTTTTATTTCTTTTTCATTTGCACCATTAATTTTTGGGGGTGCACTTTTCTTTTTAGGGGGTGCATTAGTTAAGGGTGCATTTATCTGTTTTTTTTTCCAGCCATCTCTTTTTTTCCAACTTTTGACTGTATTAATACTTTGATTGTACTTTCTACATAACTCTGTGATTCCTGCACCATTTTCATATTCTTTTCTTAACAGTTCTCGTAAGTCCTGCTTATCCATTTTTATATTCTTCCCAATTTACAGTTTTTCCATTTATCTTTATTTCTTCCTCTCCTGTAAATTTTAAATATCTTTCTATAATTACTTGCACCCACTTAGGTTCTAATTCCATTAAATATGCTTTTCTGTTTAGTCGTTCACAAGCTATCAGTGTACTTCCGCTTCCACCAAATAAATCTAATACCTTTTCATTTTCTCGACTGCTACTTTTTATTGCTCTTGCACACAATTCGACAGGCTTAGGTGTTGCGTGTTCTCCTACCTCTTTTCTATTTTTTCCTACAACTCTATCAAAATGCCAAACATTGTTCATGTTATCGTGTGTATTATTGAAATAAGCTCTTGAAGCATAAAATTTGCTTTTTATTTTCTCGTATTCTTTTTTTAGTTCTCCATATTCTTTTTGAAAAGCTCCATATTCTTTTTGAAAAGCTCCATATTCTTTTCCGTATTTTTGTAACTTTTTGTAATTTTCTTCAGTCGGAAATAACCACTGGCTCTTTGTAAAATAATGTTTTCCCATTTGATTTCCCAATGCTTTTTTCCAGCTCTTGTTTCCGCCACATTTTTCCATTTCTTCTGCAAGATATTGTCGGATCGATTCCCATCCTTCATAATAATTTTCTGAATTTGTATTAAATCCCTGCACACCATTCATAACAAATAGACATTTTTCATCAGCAGTGGCATACATCCTTGTAAGTTCTGAATTTTGTCCTTGCCCTACTCCTTTATTCCAAGTTATTAAATTTCTAAATGTTATTTCATTATTTTCAATTTTTGGCTTTAATATATTGGAATAAATGTCCATTAAAGGTTCGTCTATTCCCCAGCAGTACCAGCTACCGTTTTCGGTTAAATTTTCAAATGACAAAGGTATCCATTTTTTATTAAATTCCAGTAAATCATAAAAATTTAAATTGTCATTTGTAACTCCATCTTTTTCCTTTTTCATTCCGTATGGAGGATCTGTGAATACTAGATGTGCTTTTTCATTATTTAATAAAAGTTTTATTTGTTTTGAATCAGTGCTATCTCCGCACATTACTCTGTGTTTTCCTAATTCAATTAAATCTCCTGACTTTATTACTATGTTTTTTGGTTCTTCCAATTCGGCATCATCTTCTGCTACTTCTTGATTATCTCCTGCAGTTTCTTCAATCTCATCTTCCATTATTTCCTGTAGCTCTATTTCATTAAATCCTAACAGCGATGTGTCAAAATCTACGCTTTCAAGCTCTTCTATTTCCTGTCTTAATATTTCCATGTTGAAACCTGTATTCAATGTATACTGATTATCCGCTATCATATACGCTTTTTTATCTTCTTCTGTTAAATCTGTATGTCTCACTACTTGAACATCGCTATAACCTAGTTTTTTTAAAGCCATATATCTTCCATGCCCTGCTAGGATCATATTATTCTCATCAACTATAATAGGACTTCTATATCCAATTTTCTTTATAGTTTCAGATAATCCCTCTATCTGCCAGTCAGGATGTTCTTTAGCGTTGTTCCCATACATCCTTATCTTATCTATACTAATTTTTTCCAGTTTCATATTCCCTCGCTTTCTTTTTTAACTTTCCCACCAACCCAACCGCTCCATGTTAATCAATGAGCCCATATATATAAATTAAGGAGGAGGCTAAATAAAAAAGCCGACCTATAAATAGACTATCTCTAATCTACGTACAAGTCGGCTCATTAAATTTCATAACTCTTGCCTTTATTCAATTGTTGCTGTTTTTCTTCTTATTACTTTTCCATTTTTAAAAACAATTGTCATTTGTTTTTCTCCATTTTTGTCAAATTCATTCAATAATTTTACAATAAATTGGAAAAGATTTTTATTACTTTCAATTTTTTTTATCTGCTCTTTAGTAAGCATTTTATCACCTTCTTATTATACCATATTTCCTCTGTTTTTCAAAACTTTTTATCGTAGATTTTCTCTTATAAAGTCATCTAGTAGCAAGGCAAAAAAGCTGAAACTATAGAGTGAATAATAAATTATTAGCCCCCATTCAATCTTATAACTATTCCACCTACCAGTTCTTCTATACTCGCTTATTTTTGTTATTGTTCTTCCTGCTGTTAAAATTGCAAAAACTATTGCAAATCCTAGCAAATATGTTTTTAAAAATTTCATTCCTATTCCTCCTATCATTACTTTAAAAATAAATAAATTCCTATTGTTGTCATTAGATATATACACATTATAACCAAATCAAAGTAAGCACTCATTAAATATCTTCTTTTTTCAGCTTTACCGACTTGGCAAATAACTATACTTAAAATCATTATTGTTACAATTATTTTTGTTGTCATTTTATTTTCTCCTTCACTATTACGTCATCATATTCTCCATTTTTTAATTTTTTCCGGAACAATGCAAAGTGATTTGGATAAATATCCAGTAACTCATAAACAAGTTGTTCATTCAACCACACACCGCCTACAATGTATTTTTCCTGAAATTCCTCTTTTCCTATCGCATGCTTTATCATGTGATGTTCTCGGCACAATGTTATGAATGGATTTTTTAATCCATCATCATTTTCATAAGTCCCGGCACTACTTGAGATTGTGTTCCAATGTTCTAAATCAACTATATCTCCATTGTGAAAATCATGAACTTTTCCGCATACTGCACATCTTCTCGCCCTTAGGCATGCTATTACAAATCTGCCAATCTCAGGTACCCATGTTGCTGGATTGCCTGTTTCCTCTCGAAATCCTATATTTTCCTTTACAGCTAACTCACATAACCACTGTATAAATTCTCTTGCAACATCTTTGCTTGCTCCGTCTCTTTTTGTTTCGGATATACTGAAATATTCAAGATCATGTAATCTGCAAAATTCAGTCTGAAGTTGCTCTCTCCATTGCTCTTTATCTCCACCATTACAATATGCGAAGTCATCTAAAATACACCATATTTTCTTTCTTTGTTCTGTAGTCAATCTCTTGTCTACTATAACTGTAGCAATTGTATTTTCTATGAACTCTTCAAGCTTTTTAGTATGCTTCTCTTTTACAGTCTGTGTAGAAGTAAGAAAATACTTCGTTTCTCCTGTATCCATATTTATTTCAAATGTTCCCTTTAATATATTTTCCAACTTCTACACCTCCATTTCTTATATTATGCTACTCTTTTTATATTTTCTATAATCTCTTCCATGTCTGTTTCGTATAACTTCAATGCTATTTTATACAGATCATCTATATGTCCAAATTTATCAGCATAATCTAAAATACTTTTGCATTCATCTTTCCTTTTTATTTGTGCTGCATTGTATCCTTGCATTCTTGCTTTTAAATCTATATGATGCGTTTCTCTGAAACATTTATATAGCTCATTCCACCGTTCCCTATAATTAGCTCCCTTATGTTTCACAACTCTGCCAAGTATCTTTCTTTTCTGATACAAGTCTATGTTCTCGGTAATCCCTGTTATAATTTCATTTTTATATTCCAGCTCTTTTTCAATAACTTCGACTTTATATGTTAACTCTTTTATTTCTTTTTCCCTTTGTTCAATCAGATTGTTAGCAAAAACAACAGATTGTGATAGTTGATAATAAGGATCATTTAATTTTTTTTCTAATCCATCTATCCATTTAATAACAGCTTTTCTTACAAATTTACTTTCCCTGACTAATAACTGTCTTGCCTGTGATAAATTCATAATATAAAGTGGCCTGCCCTGATTATTTTTGTCCTTATATGAGCCGAGGGAAATTTTTCCTTCGGCTATTTCATCTTCAAATTCATCTCTTATTATTTTCAACAAGTCACTATGGCTCTGCTCTTTTTTATTTTCCTGTTTCCTAAATATATTAATTTGCTCTAATAATTCTAAACTTGTTATCTCATTTATTTTCTTTTCTGCTATCTGTAATTTATTCATGATTTACCTCCCAGTTACTCAATTTCTTCTATAAAAATATGAATCTCGTCCCGTAACATTCCAATTTCTTTTTCTCCTGATAATTTGTATATTTGACAGTCATCTTCAAATATTAAACCTTTCATGCTGTCAATTAGCAGCTTAAAACCATTATCAATATCTATTTTTTTACGATTTTCTTTGTATTGAAACAAGATTTTAACTTTTAAATTATTTCCCAGAGGCTGCTCTTCTGTGAATTGTTCTTTCAAAAATTCTTGGCAGTCTTCTTTAAATTTTTTTCCCTTTCTGCTTAAAAACATTTTTTTCTGGGACATCCTATAAGCAGAATTCCAGCTCAAAGCTTTCAATGGTATTATAAATTTATACATAACTTACCTCTTTGAATTCCCAATCAGTTTTTCTTCTGAAATCTCCTTTAAGACATCAGATACTAGGTCATATAACTCAATACTTTCCAAATCCAGCTCTTCGATTTTTTTCTCTATTTTTATTCTAAATTCAGAAAAAGTTATCTTGTGTTTTTCAATATAATCCTTGAAACTCGGATTACTGTTCACTGTGACATTCCAGTAAGTTAATAAATTATCCCTTGTTTCTCTCTTAATAGTTACTGTATCACCATGTTCTTTAACTATAATCTGTATGAATTTTTCAGTTATTTTTTGTTCTGTTATTGCTCCATTTTCTAAATTTCTATCACTTAACATTGATTTTTTAACTACTCCGAATATCTTTTCATTAATCACTTTTCTTCCTCCTGATTTTTATTTAAAATATTTATTTTTTTCTATTTTTCTGAATTCATTCTCGCTTAATTTCTCGCTCCATTGATTTATTCCACCAATTGCTCCTCCGTGCATTCTTCTAAAATTAGACAATCTTTTTTCATCTGTTGTTATTATCCTGTTTTTATATCCGTTCAAATTTATTTTTCCTTGTTTCCCAATAAACTGGTAATTCGAGTTTAATCATGCTCTTCACATTCTTTCAAATACCAGTTTAGATAAGTCTGTGCTTTTTTATAATCTTCTAAACCATTTTTCTTTTCTGCTCTTATCAGATACTTCATTGTATTTCCTTTACAGAATGCCTTAAATCCCTCTTGTCCTAGCACCGACTTAATGACTTCTATTGATTCAACATTTAAGCCTTCAAGTTTATAATGTTTGGGACTTTTAATATTATTGTTATCATTTGATTTGAATTCTCTGTTTCTAATTAACTTAATTACTTTTTTTGCCATTTATAATCCCTCCTGTTTTCAGATTTTTAAGTTGCCACTCATCAAATCAGGCAACATTTTATCTTTCAATTCTGCTAAATATCTATTTTCTTCATTGTTGAGAAAATGAATCATAGTTCTCCACGTATTCAATGTCATCAACATAAGTGACGTAATTTCTGCTTTATCCATATTCTCAATTTTTAACTCTTTGCTTTTTGTTGTCCTTATGTAGGTTTGAGTTGGAAGTTCGATTTCTAATTTTAAAACTTCTTTTATTGTTTTATTTATTTCTTTAGTTGTTTCATCAGATTTAGTAGCATTTTCAAAAACTTCCAAGAATCCAATTTCTTTTGCCCATGTTTCATTAATAGTGAGTTTGTTTTCATTTTTTTGAATCATCACTCTCTGTAAATCTGTGAGTATATCTTCATAGCTTCTGTTATATTTTTCTTCTGTTTTTGTTTCAATATAGCGTAATGGTTGCCAATTTTCTTCTTGAATTTCACTATTTTTAATGGTTCTAGATAAATTTACTATGTTTCTTTTTTCTGCTATGCAAGACAATATTGTTGCTATCTGTTCATCAGAATAAGTTTTTAATGTTTTAGTATAAGTTCTTTTTTTGTTGCTGTTTTCTCCTTTTTGTTTTCTTTCTTCTTCTGTAAAAAAATCCTTACAATTTATAAAAGAAATTTCATTTGAATTATCAAAAAATAATACTTTAGTTGGTATAGCGGTACTTTCAAACATCCCATCTGGATTAGAAATTACAGCTCTTATCTTATTTCTTTCTTTCAAATATTTTCTTGCTTCTATTTCATCTGATGAGGAGGTTACTGCCTTTGGCAAAATAAAAGCTACTTTCCCGTGCACTCTCTCAAGCATTTTTAAAACGAAAACATAATTCATGTTTTTAAGCGAAACTTCACCGTTATATTCACCTCTTAAATTAAAAGGCGGATTACTTATTCCTGAACTGAAAGCTGGATATTCAAAAAACATAGAAATCTCTATTTCTGAAAATTTCTTTCCTTTTGTTAGTTTGTAAACAGTTTTTCTTTCCTCTGTTAAAACATTTCCGTTTATTACATAACCTTCGATGTTCCTGATTTTTAAATTAAAAAGCAGAAAAGGAATTAGATTTTCATCAAGTTCTTCACACACGAACTTTAATTCTTTATTGCTACACCATTTTTGAATAGTTAATGAACCACTTCCAGAACACATGTCATAAACCCACTCTTCATTTTCTGATTCAGTTAGTTTTGAAAGTAGTTTTCCCAAACTTTTTGGCGTGAAATCCTGTTTTTTATTTTCTCTATCTGCCATGAAAAACTGCCATATTTTTTGCAGATAGTCTGTTTCTAAATCATTATTTATTAACTCTAAATATTTAGAACAATTAGACTCAGTCAATAATTCTAAATTAAAATCTTCCAGTTCTCCAAATATTGTTTTAAATTTTTCTGTTAATTCTTTTAACTCCAAATTTCCCTCCTATTTAAAATTTTCTTCCTTTTTGATTTCCTCGAATTTCTTTTCTGAAACTAATTTATTTCCAGAATGAATATTTTTTATTGACCCTTTATGTCTTTTTACAAATGCCCATATCTTTTCATAGTTATCTGACTTTATCTGATGTACTCCATCGTTCAAGTCGACAATTTCCATGAAATAAATTCTTATCCTACTCATTATCCTGCGTTCTATTATTTTGATTTTTTGCATTTTTTAACCTTTTTGTAGCTTTCAATAAGTTCGATATTTTTATTTATCTGTTTTAACAATTTTTTGTCTTCTTTTTGCAGCTCTTCTCTTCTTAAATTCATTGCTTTATTTTCAAGTTCAGCTTTTATGACATCTTTTTCTGTTATTATCTTCATTTATCCTCCTAAAATATATTTTCCTTAAATCCATGTTCTTTTAACCAATTTCTTGAAAATTCTTTTTCTTTGTCTGTACAGTTTGGTAAATTACAAATACCTTTATGCACTCCTACCCAAAAAACTAAACTGTTTTCTGGAGTATTTTTATTATATTTATGCATAAATGTTTTTATTTTATCCATATCATAAGTTAATAGTACAGCTTTTAGTTCATCCTGATATTTACTCATTTTAACCTCCTATCAGCATTTTTTGATTATTTTCAATTAAATTTCCGTTTCCTACTCCCATGTTTGAATTTCCTATAAAATTTATATTTTTTGTGCTATTGCTGTTATCTGTAATCCCGAGGTAATAAGGATTAACATTATACGGCATTTCCCAGTATGCTTTATAGATTTTTGGAAATTCAAATGTCAGGAACTTATCAAAATCATCTGTTAACATTTGGCAGACTTCATGCCAACCACCTAAGCTATCAACAACGGCATGTATCCCTTTGTCATCAAATTCTATTGATCCGTAAGCTCCATATTTTGATATAGCTTTTTTAAGCTTTTCCTTTGCTAGATTTATACGGACATTGATATCTGTTTCCGTTGTTCCTAGTGCATACTGTCTGATTTCAGCAGGCTGTGGAAAATTCTTCCATACCCTGTTTTTTATCATTCTAGTAAACGACAAATTTATTTGTTCCAACGACAAGTCAGAAAGTCCAGCAAAATAAATATTTATTTTTTCCCTTGTCATATTGTCAGTTGGAAAAAAATCTAGAAACGGCTTAAATCCTTTGTTAAATTCCTGTAATGTCATCACTTATACCTCCCAAACGTTTCAGCTAAACTTTCCTCTGTGACTATAAAATCATTATTGTTAACTATCTTTTTAGTTGTATTTTTGTTGTTTTTCCAACGCAAATAATCCTCGAATTTATTGCTAAACAATGTCCTAGGTCTTAAATATGTTTCCCATTCTGTTCCAGTCCATGCTGTGACCATATTGTCTATTACTTGCTTAAAATCTTCCAGCTTATAGCCATCATTTTGACGGGCTTTTATATATTTCATTGTTTCTTTTGAACTAGGACTGTATTTTTCATTCCCTGCTCTGCCAGTTTTTTCGTTAAGATAATCCGTTACAGCACTATATATATTATTATCTTTATTATTAGTATCTTTATGTAATATAGTATCTTTATATGTCGGATTTTTTTCCGAGTTATTTTCGGATTTTTTTCCGAATTTGCTCGGATTTTTTTCCGAATTTTCTTCAAAACTCGGATTTTTTTCCGAGTTATTTTCGGATTTTAAGTAGTTCCACTCCTTACCTTTTTCAGTTAATCGTATCAAGTCCATTCCTTTATGTTTTATATATTCAATAATGCCTTTTTCAGATAATTTTTTAAATTCTCTGTAAACAGTGTCTGGCTTATCAAAGAACATCGGCAATTCTTTTATAACTAAATTTCTTGAAACAAAGTAATAAACTTTATCTTCAATTATCACTTCTTTAGCCCAAGCATTAGCTTCATATAACAATGAAATTAATATCCCTTGTGTAGCATTTAATTCCCACTCCATACACTTTTTATTATTTATGGTTGTTATAAACCTCATTTCTCTTCACCTCTTGCGTTACAGGATAATTAGTGCTATAATTATCCTGTAATAATATTTTCTTTGCACTCTTTGAGTGCTTTTTATTTTATAAAATATCTTTCGAGTTCAGTATTTCCCTAAATTTTCTTTCGACTTCTTCACGTAAAACAGCCTTTAATTCTGTTTCAAACGTAAAATTTCTGTTACCGTTCACTTTCCTGAACTCATTTCTTAAAGTTACAACTATTATTTCAAATTCATCTCTGTCTATACGATTATTACTAATCACATTAAAAACTTCCATGACTGTTTTATGTACCCTTTTCAGTCTTTCTTCAGGAACTTCATTGATATATGTTATTCCTGGATGTTTTGGTCTTGAACCTGCAGGTCTTGGATTTGTTCCTTGTTTCATTTTTTACCTCCCTTTACTTTTCCACCTTTCAAGTTATAATAATATTGCCACAACACTATTATGAAAGGAGGTATTTGTTATGTTTTATATTTCAATTTTTGTTTTCCTTATGTTTTTTGGTCTCATCATTCAAATATTTGATTTTTTAAAAATTGAAAACATTTATAATAAAATCATTGAACTGAATAATGATTTATACAATTATCTTAATTCCATAAAAAATAAAAATGAAAATATAAAATTAAAATCGAAATTAAAAGAATATTACTGGTTTTACAACGAACATATTATAAAAGTTACTGAAACTAGAACTCTTTTTATGAGCGAAGACCCGTTCCATTTATTAATTTTAAATGATATTTCTTACTCTCGGATCTTCTATAATGCAATAGAGGGACTAGAAACAACTTTAATTTATAACCTTTCCTACTATGAAAAACTGAAAAAGAAATATTTTTTATATATTTTTAATCCGCTTCTTTATTTAGGAAATTCTATAAACTTTATTTTAAGTTCCTTGCTTCATAAAACTAATTTAACTCTTCCTGAAATTCTTAAACAAACAATTTCGATATTTGCAAGTTTTTGTACGCTTGTACAACTTTTTCTTATCATTAAAGGGCTTATAGAATAGCTCTTTTTTAGTTTCAAAATACATTTCCCGCCATTTTGCACACTCTTTTTCAAGTCTTTTTATTTCATAAAATAGCACTAAAAAACAAACAGATATATAAATCATAATTGCTACCTTTATTATCAGCATTTATTTTTCACCTCTAGTCAATTTTTATCATATTTGAAAATTTTCCTGCTACCATTTTAATTCTTGTTTCAGCATAGAGCATTTTTAAAGCTCTTAATTCTTCAGGAGAATAAGAAGATACTTTTTCCTTAAAATCTTCTAGCTCCTTTACATACTTTTTAATTTCTTCTATTGACATTTTATCTAAATCCATCTCGCACCTCCTTTTTGTGTTATAATTTAATGGGCGTACGGAAAGGAGTATCTATGACTTTTAAAGAAATTACAAAATTCTTTATAGAAAATACTGATGATGAAGAACTTAAAAGAAATCTCAATCCAAGCTGGGCTTTAAAATCTCTTTCCTCTTTAAATCCAGATAAAAGAGAAATGGCTATTAGAGTTTTAAACCAGACCAAAAATATTATTTTTGAAATAATTGAAAAATCTATTGATGAAACTATAAATAAATAATTAATTACTTTAAAAGTACGCCCTTTAATTATCAAATCTAAAATATTCAATAATTTCAAAGTTATCTGCATGTAAAAAATTCAAACAGTCGTATAATTTATCAATTTCATTTCCATTACATGTATTTTCTAAAATTTTAACAGTATTGTTTTCTGTATTTCTTAATTCATATCTTCTTTTTAAAAATATTCCTGCCTGTTCTAACTGCCATAACTTTTTTTCTGCTTCAAATGTTTTAACATCTAACTTTTTGCCTATTTCATTGGCTGTAAACCATTTTCCTTTGTACTTTTTTAAAACTTCGGTTAATTTAATTAATTCATTCACTCCTACACCTCCTTGTCTGTTATTGGCTGTATGGTTAATTCATATCCTAAATCATTTAGTAGTTTTTCAACCATATTTAAATTTGAACTTCCACCAGAAATAGCTCTATTATATGAATTGCTATAACTGTTTTTATTTCTTCCTGTTTCTACACAGAAATTATTCACAAATCTGTATTTATTTCTTATTATTCTATCAATTTGTATAAAAATTTCCTTTGTATCCATTTTCTCTCCTTTCTTTTCACTTTTTTGTGTACAAAATAAATAAAAAAATAATCTTATAGTTATAATGTACACTAAAAAGTGAAAAAAGTCAACAAAAAAAACGAGCTATTTCATTTTCAAAATTAGCTCCTATATTAAATTATTATTTTTTCTTTTTTAAAAATAAATATATTAAGTAAAATGGTAACAATGAAATAATAAAAAAAAGAATTATTATATTAATAAAAACATTTTCTTTTTCTCCATATTCCAAATAACTATTTAAAATATGTTTTTTTGATTTTTTCAAAAAATCTGATAATTCTTCGGGATACTTAATATTTATATTTTCTGAACTTCTTATTTTCTGAGCAAGATTATTTAACTTTCGTTCAGTATGATTTATGGTTAATATTTCTGATTTTATATTATTTTGATTTAATAATATAATTTTTTCAATCTGATGTTCTTTTATCATATCATTTGGTCCTTTTACCTCAATAAATTTTAACTCATTCTCATTAAAAATCAACAAATCAGGAAATCCTGAACGATTTTTAGGTATATCGTTTATATAAAACAAAAATACTTTCATTACATCTTCAATATCGTGATATTTAAATATAAGTTTTAAATCTTCTATTTTAAATCTATCAATATTATGTTCTAACATTCTGAAAATTCTATTATTATTTTTAGAACATTGTTCTTTTACTATTTTATAATTTTCTTCAAGTATTTTTTCTCCACCTTTTTCTATAATTTCTTTCATTTTGTAAGCTATTATTTCTTCTCTATTTTTTAAAAAAACATCTGTAAATAAATCAAATGGCATATCTTGTTTTATTGGAATTTTTTCTAATTCAAATGATTTTTTTATATATTTCGGAAACTTATCTGATTGATATTTCAAATCTATAATAGCCCATATTTCCTGCCAAAATAGAAAAGAAAAGATATGAGACCAATAAAAATTTTGTGAAAACACACCTTTATACCCTTGACTTGAAAAGTAGTTTAACGCTATTTCTTCAATATAATCGTACTCTTTATCTTTAGAAATATATTTACCCTCTTCTGTTCTCAATAAATTGATTTCTATATTTTCAATTCTAATTGATATATTTTTCTCCATAAACACTCCTCTATTTTGTAAATTGTTTTATTATCATTCCTATTGTTCCTATAACTCTTACTATATCCAATTCACAAGGGTTAACAACAATATCAGCATAAGCTGTATTGTAAGATTTTAATCTTAATATTCCTGATCCTTCTTCAAAAATTATTTTTTTTAAAAACCTTTCTTCCGCTATATCAACCACCGCTTCTTTATTATTCATTTCTCTTATATCTATAAAATCAGATGTTCTGACTAAAATTAAATCTCCGTCACTATATTTTGGTTCCATGCTATCTCCATTAACTTTTGTAACAAAATCTTCTTTTTTAGGATTTCCAAAAATTTTAGGAATTTTTATTTTTTCTATACTGTCTCCCATATAGTTTATTTGTCCATTGCCAGCACTTGCCATCCCATACAATGGTAGGATAACGTAATCAATTTTTTGTTCCCCTTTTAAATTTGATGTAGCCGTTTTTTTAGTTGCATTAGTTAAATTTTCTTTGATACTATCAGGCAACATTAATAACTCTTGTTCAGTATATGCAGTTTCCAATTCTTTCTTATACAACGGAAACGCTTTTATTAATTTTTCATACATATTTTTACTTACTTTTTTCTTATCTTTTTCGATGTCATTTATTAGTCCTCTAGAAACCTTTAATTTTTCGCCTATTTCTTCAAATGTGTAATTGTTTTCTTTCCTAATTTTTAAAATTACGTCTCCAATTTTCATTTTCATCACCTTTTTTTATAGTATTATATAATATTTTTTTAAAAAAATCAAAAAAAGTATTGACTTTTTCCACTTTTTAGTGTACAATGTTTTTGTAAATAAAAAATTTTAAATTATTTGTTCACTTTTATGTGAATAAATTTGTTTGTGGCTTTGAGTAAAATCTTAATTTAAAAAATATTTTTAATCGGTATCTCAAACATATCGAAGTAATAAAAGGCTTATTTAAATCATTTCTAAAGTCTAATTGCTGGTTAAAAATATTAAGGAGGCTTTATGGCATTGAAAATATTAATGTTTCCATTAGAGGAAAAAGTTATTGAAAGACATTTGTACAGCTTATCAAGTGTGCTTTTCAGAAACGAAGATGACGCAGAAAGAGCTAAGGTGTTTTTGAATACAGAAACAAGTTATAAAATTGATGAAAATTACGGCTTATATACAGAGGGTGGTGTTTACCTGGGGCATGTTGTTTTGGCTGATGAAATAAACAAAAAAGAAACTGTGGGTCTTTTTAAGATAGCTCACAACGGTAAAATAATAAATTTATAAAAAATTTAGGAGGAGAATATGAAAAATAAAATAAAAATAGCTGTGACTGTTTTATTAACAATATGGGTACAGTTTGAGGCTGTAAAAGAAAACGGATACTGGGGTATAGGTGGTAATGTATTAATGCCATTCTTATGTTACTTAGTATTTTGGATTTTGCCAATATTTGTTAAGCATTTTATAGAAGAATTTAAAAAAATGAATTAGGAGGGAATATGGAAGAAAAAGAAAAAAAGAAATTAAAAGAACTTGTTACAGACATCATTTTAGGTGACCTTGAAAAAGGTAATCTAGCAACAGATGATAATTATGATATAAACTACACAGCCGAATACTTAAACTCAATTATTTTGGAGCTTTTGCTGGACGGATACACAACAAGAGAAGTTATTTACATGCGAGAAGTTTTTGAAAACTTCGCAATGGAGCAGGACATAATGGAATATGATACGGTTGAATTTGAAACAAAAAACGGAGGTGTAGACTGGTATACAAAAAATGAAAGAATAGAAACAGTAGTGCTGGCAACTAAAAAAGTAAGCTGAAAAATAAATTGTCAACTGATAGTTGATAACCAGTGAGGAGGAATATATTATGCAACTTGAATATAAAATAGTGGAACATAATAATAGAAATTTGGATTATATGAAAGCAATGGCAGAAATGCTTAAAGAATTGAATGAGGAACTAAAGGAAGAAAAATACAGCGAACAGGAAATAAATAAAATGTACAAATATTATGAAAGAGAGGAAAACTAAATGAATATATTTGAAAAAATACAAGCTGCAAGAGTTGAATTGCAGGAAATGAATCTGAAAATGGGAGGATATAATAAGTTTGCAGATTTTAAATACTTTGAACTTAAAGATTTCCTTCCTGAAATAAATAAGATTTTCAATAAATTAAAATTGTTTTCTAAATTTGATTTATTAGAAAATGAGGGCATTTTAACAATAATTAATGCAGAAAAAACAGATGAACAAGTAACATTCACAACTCCAAAAGCTGAAATAGTCCTTAAAGGACAAAATGGATTGCAAATGATAGGGTCAACACATACTTATTTAAAAAGATATTGTTACTGTAATGCCCTTGAAATAGTGGAAGATGACGCTATAAATGCCACTATTGATAAAGATAAAACAGAAAAACAACAAAAAAATGAAGAAAAAACAAATGTGCAAAAAAACAAAGTCCCAACAGCAAAAGAAAAAAGGGAACGAGGATTGAAATATATTGAAAATCACAAAGAAAAGTATGAACAGATAGTCAATAAATACTTGCTAGGAGCTTCTGTTACTGGCGAAGATGAACTAAACAATGAACAAGTAAGCGAATTAGCTAATAATTTAAGAATTTTAGAAAAGAAAGGAGCATAATATGAATAACGTTATATTAATGGGAAGACTAACAAGAGACCCTGAACTTAAATACTCACAGTCAGGGAAAGCTTACTGTAGATTTACAGTTGCTATAAACAGAGAGTTCAACAGAGAAGAGGCAGATTTTATAAACTGCCTTGCATTCGGAAAAACAGCCGAAACAATAGCTGAGTGGCTGGGGAAAGGTCGAAGAATAGCATTACAGGGCAGAATACAGACAGGGAACTACGAAAATAAAAACGGAGAAAAAGTCAACACATTTGAAGTTGTTGCAGATAGATTTGAATTTGTAGACAGTGCTAAGAGCGAAGAAAATAACAAAAATGTAAGAAGCGAGGAAGATTTGGAGGATGATTTTCCCTTTTGATGTAAAAAAAGCAATTCAAAATATAAAAAAAAATATAAAAAATGCTGATTCAAAAAAACAGGCAATCACTTTTCTTAACTTTGTAAAAAGTATTGAAGATTTTTTCAAATCAAGAAAATATATAACAGCAAAACAAGAAAAAGGCTTGGACAATATTGCAAATTATTTGAGCTACACACCTTACGAAAGAGAAGGAATTAGAGAAGGGTATTATGACTGGCTTGAAGCTGTTGGATTGCCTTAGGAGGTATTATGACACAAAAAGAAAAAGAAAAAATAGACAGTCTATTTGGAGATAAAGAGAAAATAGAACGGAATCTAAATAGGAAAAAGACAACTAACATGACTTCTCCAACTCAAATTGTTATAAGAGTTGGAGAAAAACATGAAAATTGCTACATTGGAAATGATTTTGTGTTTCAGGACACAGAATCAATGGAGTTAATATTCGATTTACTTAATGCTCTTTTGCTTAAGGAAGAAAAAGAATTGGAAAAAATCAAAAAAGAAATAGGAAAAATAAAAGTTGAATTTGGAGGATAAATGCTAAGCAAAGAACAGATTGAATCAATATATATAAAACAGAAAGAAGAACTTATAAATCTTATTTCTAAAAAGAAAATAGCAATATCTTATGATGTTGAAAAAGAAATCATACAGGAAATAGAGAAACTAAACATTGAAATTACTTTACTTGAAGTAATACTGGAGAAATAGAATATGAAAAATAAAAAAGAATTAGAAGAGAAAAGATATGAGCTAGAGAAGAAAATAAAATATGTCGAGATAAACAGCAAGGCATGGCATTATCTGAGAGGTCAGTTTGACTTTTTGAACTGGCTGGAAGGAAAAGAGGAGGAATAAGAATGGAAAAAGAAACAGTACTTGAGATCGCATTTATGCCTATTTGGGATAAATGGGCATGGAAAATTATAAAGCAAAATGAAGAAGTGCTTAAAAGAGACGATTTTATAGATGAAAAAATAGAAGTTATGTCAGGTGGTGGGTGTCCCTGACTTTGTTAAAGATACTAATTATCTTTTTATAAGAGGAGGAGATGAAGAAGGAGATGACATTATAAGTATATGTACATCAGGAGAAAAAACATTGATAGAGGAAAAAGTGAAAGCTATCAATGAAAAGTATGGAATTAAGAAAAGATGGAGAGCAGAAAAGTATGAAATTTATTATTTAATGTTTCCAGATTTTAGTGTATCCAATGACAAAGATTGGTATAGCGTAGTAGATAACGCATGCTATGATTTTGGCAACTATTTTAAAACAGAATCAGAAGCATTGGAATATGCTAAATATATGAAACAATGTAGCCTTGAATGGCACGAAAGGATAGGTAGAGATGAGTAAATTTTATAGTTATATAAAAAGCAAAGAAAATGAAATAGGAAAAGGGTTTTTCTGTAACATAGAAATAGCAAAAACAGAACAGGAAGACAAAGTAATAATATATTATAGAAGTTTTTCTTTTAATAAAGATGAAAATCAGAAAAAAGAAGAAGGATTAAGTTATTTAATTTTAAATAATGCTAGAAGTATAGATGTATTTATTAGTTATGGCGACTTATACATCTCTACTAAACAGGCAGAAAGTTATGTAAAAGAGGGAAAAAGGTTAAAAAAATTATTTACGATTAAAGAGTTAAAAGAATTTGAAAAGAGGGATAATAATGGCTAGGAAGTTGAAAGTAAAGACATTAGATAAAAAAGATGTTAAAAAGGAAATACAGGCTAATCCTGATGTGCATTTGTTTCTCTTTTCCGTTTATAAAGCTTCAGGGCATTTGATTAAAAAGTTCAAGCTGTTCACTCAACTAGGACTTAACGAACATAGTCTTTTTCCTAATTCCGATTTAGACATCAGCAAAGTAAAAATTAAAAGCATGGATAATTATCCCATGCTTTCTAATTTCGAGGGGTTAAAAAGCTTAATAGAACAAATTACAAGAGCTTCATTTCTTTTCCACAGTGAAGAAATGAAAGCAAAATATAACTTTGATAAAAAAATATACAGAGAAAAAATATTAGGCAGGGAGTACTTTTTAAAAAGATATATTAAAAACGAAGAATATATGAAAAAGTGGAAAAATGACCTGCCTTGTGCAGATGAAGAAACGGCAGACGCTCTCGAAACTTTAAAGGATATTGTTGTTAACTTTAAAGTAGTTGAGGAATTCGCTAACATGGATTTAGATATTGATGTCAAATTAAGAAAATACATAAGAACTTTAATTACAAAATTTAATAAACATTTTCTGCCGTATGTAACAGAAATAATCGAAAGTTAGGGGGTGCTGTTATGAAAAAGAAAAAATCTTTTTATAATAAAGAAGACATTATGAAAATGCTTGAAGCTCCTGAAAAAAGAGCGAAACAAATTATAAAAGACTTAAATAAAGAACTGCAGGATAAAGGCTTTTTGTGTTATGATAAAGTTGTAAATGCTAAATATTTTAATGAAAGATATAATATAGAATAGGGGTGCATTTTAATGCCAGCATATAAAGATGATGAAAGGGGAACATGGTATTGCGAGTTCAGATACAAGGAAGTAAATGGCATTAGTAAAAAGAAAAAGAAAAGAGGTTTTAAGACAAAGAAAGAAGCTTCTGAATATGAGAGAAGTTTTCTTTCTCAATTGTCTACAAAAGCTGAAACAATTCTTTTTAAGGATTTTGCAGAAATATATTTGAAAGACATGGAAACAAAGCTCAAAATGAGTTCGTACAATAACAAAAAGAAGATATTTAGATTAAAATTAATACCTTTTTTTAAAGATATGTTGATTGGAGATATTACGCCTGTTGTCATCAGGAAATGGCAGAATGAACAGCTTGAAAATAACTATAAAAAGAGTTATTTTGCTACTATTCAAAAAGAATTGTCAGCTGTAATGAATTATGCCGTTAAATTTTATAATCTGCCATACAATCCGATTTCAAAAGCTGGAGCAATAACAACTTCGCCTAAGCTAAAAGAAAAAGGAGAAATCAAAGTGTGGAATTTAAAAGAATTTAAAGAATTTATTGAACATGTGAAAAACTACGAACTGTATACAATATTCAATCTGCTATACTTCACAGGAGCTAGAATTGGAGAAATACTAGCCCTAAATTATAAAGACTTTGATTTTAAAAATAAAACAATGAGAATCAATAAGAATTTTCAAAAAATTGAGGGGAAAGAATATATAACTACTCCAAAAACTAAAAGTTCTATACGAACAATTAAAATACCAACTTTCTTATGCGAAATAGTTCAGGAGTATTTTAACAAGTTATATGATGTCGAAATACAAAGAATTTTTAATGTTAGCAGGACTAACGTTCATCGCTGTAAAAATAGTATAATTAAAAAGTATAAATTAAAGAGTATAAGACTTCACGATTTTCGTCACAGTCACGCTAGTATATTGTTGAATGAGGGAGTGAATATAATAGCTGTATCAAAGCGTTTAGGACACGAAAGTATTAAAATGACACTAGACACTTATTCACACTTGATGGACGGAAACGAAGATAAATTAATTGATACATTAGAAAAGATAAAAAAAGAAGAGTTTTAGAAATTGCCCCCAAAATGTCTCCAAGGGTTTTTCAAAAACTCTTTTTTTATTGAATATACTATATTTGATTTTAAAACTGGCGTACCTGTGAGGAATCGAACCCCAAGCCTTCTGATCCGAAGTCAGACGCTCTATCCAGTTGAGCTACAGATACATATAAAATAATCGATAGAGTAACAATCTTTGCTATCCTACCGATTATGAATTTTACTATATTAGTTTCTTAAAGATTTCAATAATTCAAAGTTTTCTAAGATTTGTTGCTCTTTTTTGATTTCTTTAGCTAATTCTTCTTTTAATTTTTTGTATTCAGCTGCTTTTTGTTTGAATTCTTTTCCAAAAATGCTTGTGTCAGCATTAGCTTCGATATCAGCTATTCTTTGGTCGATAGCTGCATCCATTTTTAAATAGTTGTCTAATCTTTGTTGTGCAGCATTTGCAACTGCTTCTTGTTCTCTGAATTTGTTTTCTTCCATTTGTTCTAATTTTTGTAATTGAGCTTCTAAGTTGCTTAAGCTGCTTTCAAGTGAAGATCCGCTTGCTGGCGCTTTTTTAGCTGCTGAGAACCCAACGCTACTTAATACTAATACTCCTAATAAAACTGCTAATTTCTTTTTCATTACTAATTTCCTCCTTTTAATGATTCAACTGCTTGATAATTTTCTACTGTTTTAGATAAAGATTTGATTTCTTCATCTAATGCTTTTACTACGTTTTTATATTCTTTAACAAGATCTCCGTATTCTCCTTTAAAGAATTTTGCTCCTGCTGAACCTTCGATTTTTGCGATTCTGTCTTCAAGAGCCGCTTTTAAACGTTGTCTTTCATCTAATTTTTTTGATGCAACTTCTGCATTTGCTCTTAATTTTGCATATTGTTGGTTTTCAAGGTTTACTAAATTTGTAAACTGAGATTCCAATTGGTTATATTTTGCGTTTATTTCCTGATAACCTGCAAAAGAAACAGCACTTAGAATTAAAAATAAAGCTCCTAATTTTTTCATATTATCCTCCTATACATGTACCATTTGTTCTGATTACATTTAAAGCTTTTATATATTATATATTATTTATCTTTTATTGTCAATTTTTATTTATTGATAGTTAATCAATATGTAAAAATTACCAGTAATAGACACCTGTACCGGAATTTAATTATATTTTATCATTAAAAACTGCTTTGAAGGAAAATTCCTTCAGAGCAGTTTTTTATATTTTATGCTATTATTTCCCGCAACTGCAAATGTTTATATTGTAGAATGCTTTTTTACCTTCGTAAACAGCTTCATCTGCTAAATCATCTTCAATTCTTAATAATTGGTTATATTTAGCCATTCTGTCTGTTCTTGAAGCAGATCCTGTTTTAATTTGTCCTGCATTTG
>ERZ773073.108-NODE-108-length-45467-cov-14.313353_pt1 | contig 45467 bp, 39 predicted proteins | sample MGYA00580616_ERZ773073 | MGnify/ENA primary metagenome ERZ773073 (study PRJEB29015, sample SAMEA2737960) | human oral metagenome | biome: human oral; feature: human-associated habitat; material: dental | place: China | collected 2131 ...
TTACAGATGACGGCTGCGTTCGAGCCTATTGCCCAGCGCACCGGCACCAATCAGATGAACCTTCTAGAGACAGGATGCCCTTACCCATTCGCAGCCCCCGAGGGTTATCTCAACGACCGTAAGAAACGCTGTATCGCGTTCTCACAGAAAGCCACGGAAGAAATTCTGCGCCTTAAGCCGACGACCGTAGTGATTATCGCAACCACGACCGACACAAGCGCTGATGCCGAGACCGCAGACCCCAACCTCGACGAAACCCTGCGCGTCTTCACTGATGCGGGCATCCAGGTGATCGGTCTGCGCGATAACCCGCGATTTGCTCAAGACATGTATGTGTGTGCGATTAGGGCTCAGGGGGATAAGAGCAGCTGTTCTGAACCCATTGCAGCAATATGGAGATAATCCCGCCGCACCAATTTTCGAGAAATATGCAGACCGTGGAGCCTATCTGCTCGATTTGAAGGATATCTACTGCCCGGACGGTCTATGCCGCTTGGTTATCGGCAACGTATACGTGTACGCGGATACTAACCACCTCACCAAAGCCTTCGAACATACCCTCGCAGAGACAATATATGAGCGTGCTCTCGCCGCAGGGTGGAAGCCGGAAGGGCGGCTCAGGTTCATAACCCCAGAGTACCAGGCACGTGAATAGACCGCAGAGATACGCCCTCGCTTGTGCCAGATGAGCGGGGGCGCATCACGTGCGCAGATTTCGGGCAGATTTTAGGTATATCAGGCCGCATAGGCGGAGGAGTGAAGGCCGCATGCGGTAGAGTGGAAACCATGAGCGTGCAGCAGAATCTTTACCTGGTTATTTCTCGACGTGGAGAAACCCTTATGAACCGTGACGGAACCGTTCATTACCTGCCCGAAGCGCCACAAAACACCATCATCGAAACCAGCCTGGAACCTAAATTTAGAAAGCCCTCTGACCGGGAAGGCACCGATTACCATGCAGCCTACCTGGAGGATGAAGAACTGCTCGCGCTCGCGGAAGATCTCTCCCGAACTAACACGGATGCGCTCATCACCGCATCGCAGAACGGGTTCCGCTTCTACCCCGTGCACAAAGACCCCGCCGGGCGCGCCCGCTACGCCGCCGCCCTTGCCAAGCGCGACTACCTTCTTGAAATGGAGTATTCCGCGTACTCGGGAGATCCCGCGCTGATCGACGGGGAACGCCAGGTGCGGCGCACCGCATCCGGCGAGCTCGTATTCCCGCGCATCGAACCGGCGGTTATGGCGCTCGTCCTCAGTCGCGACGGCGAACGGGTGCTGTTGGCGAATAACCGGCTCTGGCACGAAAACCGCTTCGCCCTCATCGCCGGGTTCGTGGATCCCGGCGAGAACCTGGAACAGGCAGTAGCCCGCGAAGTCTATGAAGAAACCGGGCTGCAGGCTCTCAACCTTGACTACCGCATGAGCGATGTGTGGCCCTTCCCGCGCTCGCTCATGATCTGCTACCGGGTAACGGTCGATGACACCCAACCCGTGGAACATCTGGACGGAGAAATCCGGGCCGCACGCTGGTTCACCGCGCCCGAGTTGGCGCAGGCTATCACCGAATCTGAAGCTATACGCCAGAAACAAGGAGTGCCCAAACTGGAGCTTCCTGGCACGAACGCGGTCGCCCGCCGCATGCTGGACAATTGGCTGCACGAGAAAAATGCCGGGTGCTGAGTCGAAGCCGACTAAAACCTGCGCCCAAGACAAACTAGGGCAAGTGGTACACTGGATAGGTAAGCCCGAGGCAGAGGCGCGTTTTGGCGCGCCCGCACGAGAACGCTCGGGCATGCACGCACTGATATCCGCGTTGCGTATTTAAGCTCACGCATCTAACGCGGCGTGCCCCTAGTATTCCCTAGATTTAAGCGAGAAAAATTACGCATGTCTGAAAACACCGCTTCGCGCCCTGATTTGCGCAACGTGGCGATCGTGGCACACGTTGACCACGGCAAAACCACCATCGTGGATGCGATGCTCAAGCAGACCCACGCGTTCTCGGCGCACGCAGACGTCGAAGACCGCGTTATGGACTCCGGCGACCTTGAAAAGGAAAAAGGCATTACCATCCTCGCGAAGAACACCACCGTGTTCTACGATGGACCCTCCGCGAACGGTGAAACTATCACCATCAACGTGATCGATACCCCCGGACACGCCGACTTCGGCGGCGAAGTCGAACGCGGCCTTTCTATGGTCGATGGCGTGGTGCTGCTCGTGGACGCGTCCGAAGGCCCGCTGCCGCAGACCCGCTTCGTGCTGCGCAAGGCACTCGCCGCGAAGCTGCCTGTCATTTTGGTGGTGAACAAGGTGGACCGCCCGGATGCGCGCATCGACGAGGTCGTCAGCGAAACCATGGATTTGCTGCTCGGCTTGGCATCGGACCTGTCCGAGGAGGTGCCCGACCTTGACCTCGACAGCGTGCTCGATGTACCGGTCGTCTACGCCTCCGGCAAAGCTGGCGCCGCATCGCTGAACCAACCCGCCGACGGTGCCCTGCCTGATAATGACGATTTGGAACCGCTGTTTAAGACCATTATCGAGCATGTGCCCGCCCCCACCTACAACCCTGATGAGGTGCTGCAGGCGCATGTGACCAACCTTGACTCTTCGCCGTTCCTGGGCCGTCTGGCGCTCGTGCGTATCTTCAACGGCACCCTCAAGAAAGGGCAGACCGTCGCTTGGGCACGTCAAGATGGCGATATTAAGAACGTGCGTATCTCCGAGCTGCTGGCAACCAAAGCGCTCGAACGTGTTCCCGCCGAAGAAGCAGGTCCCGGCGAAATCGTGGCGGTCGCCGGTATCGAAGACATTACCATTGGTGAAACCCTGACCGATGCCGAAAACCCTAAGCCGCTGCCGCTTATTAAGGTGGACGACCCGGCGATCTCCATGACCATCGGCATTAACACCTCTCCGATGGCGGGTCGTGTCAAGGGCGCGAAGGTGACCGCACGCCAGGTCAAGGACCGTCTTGACCGCGAGCTTATCGGTAACGTCTCCATCAAGGTTCTGCCCACCCAGCGCCCGGATGCTTGGGAAGTTCAGGGCCGCGGCGAACTCGCCCTCGCTATTTTGGTGGAGCAGATGCGCCGCGAGGGCTTCGAACTGACCGTGGGTAAACCGCAGGTAGTCACCAAAACCATTGACGGCAAACTGTACGAGCCGATGGAACACATGATTATTGATGTGCCCGAAGAGCACCTGGGGGCCGTAACCCAGCTGATGGCGGCACGTAAGGGGCGCATGGAGAACATGTCGAACCACGGCACCGGCTGGGTGCGCATGGAATTCGCGGTACCCGCGCGCGGCCTGATCGGCTTCCGCACTCAGTTCCTCACTGAAACCCGCGGCGCCGGTATCTCGTCGTCGTACTCGATAGACCCCGAACCCTGGGCTGGCGATATTGAGTACCGCACCAACGGTTCGATGATCGCCGACCGTGCCGGTGTGGTTACCCCTTACGCCATGATTAACCTGCAGGAACGCGGCACCTTCTTCGTGGAACCGACCTCCGAAGTATACGAGGGTATGGTCGTGGGCATGAACTCTCGTGCGGACGATATGGAAGTGAATATCACCAAGGAAAAGAAGCTGACCAATATGCGTTCCTCCACCGCAGACAGCTTTGAAAACCTGACCCCGCCCAAGAAGCTCACGCTGGAAGAATGCCTCGAATTCGCCCGCGAAGACGAATGTGTGGAAGTCACTCCCGAAGCTATTCGCATCCGCAAGGTTATTCTGGATGCGAACGAGCGCGTGCGTGAATTCCGCCGCCGTGCCCGCGCCAACTAGGGCACACAAGCATAGCTAACCGCCGGGAGCAGTACGGGCGTTTGTCGTCATGACAAGCCACGATAACCGTACCGCTCCCGGTTGTGGTTTAAGATATAGAAGAACTGTTCTTTGACAGAAGGTCACCTGACACTATGCCTGAAACTTCCGCGCCGCAGTACCCCGCCCAGGGGGAACACCTGATGAAAAACGCGAAACGCGACCTACTGCCGAGCGGCTACACGCCCTCCGAGGCAGTGATGTTGTTCGTACACGCGCATCCAGACGACGAGACCACGGCAACAGGCGCAACGATGGCGTACTACGCCAAGAAGGGTGCCAAGGTGCATTTGCTGACCCTCACCCGAGGCGAAATGGGAGAAGTCATTCCGCCGAAGCTGCAGCATCTTGAAGTGGGCAAACCCGGCAACAGCGACAACGGCGAGGCACTGGGGGAGTACCGAACCGTTGAGCTCAACAACGCGACGGCAAAGCTGGGTGTGCGCAAGCGTTTCTTCCTGGGAGAGGAACCCGCCACGGCACCGGGCGCGCTCAACATCTACCGTGATTCCGGCATGGCGTGGGGCAAAGACGGCAAACCGGTGGCGAACCCGAAGGCGAGTGAAGATTCCTTAACCGCCCAGCCGATCGCCCCGCAGGCCGAGGCTATTGCTAATGCCATTCGCGATATTAAGCCTGATGTTCTGATCACCTATGACCTCGACGGTGGCTACGGGCACCCCGACCATGTGCGCACTCACCAGGCTGTGCTTGAAGCACTCAAAATCTTGGGCGATAGTAACGACCGCCCCATACTGACCTGGGGTATTGAAGGAGAATTCTCAGAACAGGATGCGCGCCAACAATGCGCTATCACCGGCTCAGTCGAGGCCAAACGTGAAGCGATGAAAGCCCACGGAACGCAGATCGTGGTCACCGGGGACACCACCTTTGAATTCTCAAACAAGGTAGAGCAGAAAATTTCGGCGGTTGAAACCTACCGCCTGCTCGACGGTAACGCACAGCGCAAAATTCCCGAAACCCCCACGCAGGCAGGCATCGTATCGCTTCTGATAACGTGCATTCTTCTGGGAACCCTCGCAGGTATTGCGGGCTCAATCTACCACGCCTGGGTCATGTATACGGGCGAAACTCCGCTTCCTGTCGGGCTCGTGTTCGGCTTCGCCACCGTATTTTTTGCATCGCTGTGGGCTTCCCTCGCGCTACGTCGCGGCGGGGCAACGGTTATCACCGGTGCCTTCGCATTCCTGGTGATATATGCGCTTGCCTTTATGCGCCCGGATTCGCCCTTCGTACTGGTAAACCCGGACTACCCGCCGATTGGTTTATACGGCACACTATGGCTTTTAGGCACGCCCGTTATCTCTCTGCTTGCCTTTTTCGTCTTTACCCGTACCAAAGAAGGAAACGCCTTCTATAACACCCCGCGGCAGGTCCATTTGCGCCATCGCAGGGCCGAAGAGAAAGCGCGCCGAGCTCAAACGCTTAATAATTCTTCGCGCACTGCACCATAAGCTGTGATGAAGCTAAAGAATGACATAGAGGCGTCACGAAAAATGTTGTGATGAATATAACTTTCAAGAGTATTTATTTTAATTTCTTGGCTTTGACTAGGGTAAATAATATTTGCTCGCAGGAAAGCCTAGCCTAAAAAATACCGGCTAAGGGTCGTATTATGGCTGTCTGCTACGACACGAAAATCTGCTTAAATGCCCTGTGCAAGCTAGACTTATACACAGACTTCCACGAGGTCATAACCCTCGTGATAACGTGCGCCGGACGACGACCCTGCAGGATTACAGGGCAGGCACACGCTGCTAGGTTTAGAAAGGCACCCATGACTTACGTAATTGCACTGCCCTGCGTAGACGTGAAAGATCGCGCCTGCGTTGAGGAATGCCCCGTTGACTGCATCTACGAGGGTGACCGCACACTGTATATCCACCCCGATGAATGCGTGGACTGCGGAGCCTGCGAACCCGTTTGCCCCGTCGAGGCTATCTACTATGAAGATGACGTACCCGAAGAATGGTCCGAATACATTACCGCCAACGCCGAATTCTTCGACGACCTCGGTTCACCCGGTGGTGCCGCGAAGATGGGACCAACCGGTAAAGACGTACCCTTCATCGCCGCCCTACCACCGCAGGGGGAGTAGCTGGCGCATTCGGCGCACCCTTACGTTGAAAACTTAAGACAGGCTAAAGCCTCCGAATCTCGCACGCTGGGAACGGGGGCTTTGCCGTACCCTCAGCACTCAAACGCGCGATACAATGACTACGCACGAAAGAAAAGCCGGTATCTGCCGGTTTACAACGCCGCACAAGGAGAACCATGCGTTCCTACGGTCTAGATCTGCCCGAATACCCCTGGGAAACCCTTATTCCCTACCGCAAACTTGCTGCCGAACATCCGGGTGGGACTATAGACCTCTCCATCGGCACCCCGGTCGATGACACCCCGCAGCTGATTCAGGATGCGCTTGCCGCAGCATCCGACGCCCCCGGATACCCGACTACGCACGGAACTGTTGAACTGCGCCAAGCGATCGTGGACTGGTTTGCACGCCGCCGCGGGGTCACCGGGCTAAGCACCGACCAGGTGATGCCTACGGTTGGTTCCAAAGAACTTGTGGCGTGGCTTCCGTTTCTACTGGGACTAGGAACTGACCTCGGCACTCAAGAGCGCGATGTGGTGGTTTACCCACGCGTGGCGTACCCAACCTACGATATAGGGGCGCGCTTCGCTGGCGCGCAGTCCGTGCCCGCAGATTCGCTTGATGAGCTGCCCGAAGATGTGCGCAGGCGCGTGCGGTTGGTGTGGGTGAACTCGCCCGCCAACCCGAACGGCGTGGTGCGTGATGTTGCTGAGCTTCGCGAGATTGTGCGGCAGGCACGTGATATTGGCGCTGTGGTAGCCAGCGACGAATGCTATGCGGAACTCGGCTGGGGCGCGTGGGATGAAGCTCGCGGCGGTCAGCGGGTGCCCTCTATTCTTGATCCCCGCGTATGCGACGGCGACTTTACCGGGCTTTTCGCCGCATATTCGCTCTCAAAACAGTCGAACCTGGCGGGGTACCGTGCCGCGTTTATTGCGGGTGATGCGCAGCTTATGCCTAACCTTATCAACTCCCGCAAGCACGCCGGGATGATTGTTCCCGCTCCCGTGCAGCGTGCGCTGATTGCCGCCTTGGGAGATGAAGCCCATGTGGCGGCGCAGAAAAATAAGTACCGCGCGCGCCGGGAAGAGCTTCTCGCAGCTATTACCGCCGCAGGCGGGCGCGTCGAAAACTCTGAGGCTGGGCTGTACCTGTGGACCACTTTCGGTGAGGATACGTGGGCGTCTATCGAACGTTTGGCCAAGCTGGGAATCGTTGCGGGACCGGGGGTCTTCTACGGTGAAGACGGCGCCGGGTATGTGCGTATCGCGCTGACCGCATCCGATGAGGATATTGCGAAGGCATCCGAGCGTCTTACGGCGAGCGCGGGATAGGAAATGCCGTAAGAGAATAAATACCGCCTGAGAAACAAAGATGCCCGGAACCCCCAGTGCAGGAAGTTCCGGGCATCTTTTATACCGGATGCGCGCCTCCGATTATTTGCGATTGCCGGGGAGCAAGAACATCTGGAGGGTGGGCGGATTCGGGTTATCGACCTCGCCGGGAACCAGATCCACCTTGCGAACCTTCGAGGAGGTACGTGAGGCGAGGAACGAGGACAGCCAGGTTGCCAGCGCCGTGAGCGCGAAGTTCACGATGACGAAGAGCGCCGCCGCCAACAGAAGGGTCTGCAGCACGTTGCCGTCACCCGAGCCGATGCGTCGTGCGGATGCCAGCAGCTCGGGGTAGGAAATAATGTACCCGAGCGCGGTGTCCTTGAGAATCACCACGAACTGGCTGAGCATCGAAGGCATCATGGCGTTGAAAGCCTGCGGCATAAGAATCGTGCGGAGGGTCTGACCGGGGGTCAGCCCGATTGCTAGACCCGCCTCGCCCTGACCGCGCGGCAGCTGTTTGACACCCGAACGCAGCAGCTCTGCAATCACGGATCCGTTATAGAAGGTCAAACCGATCACGACCGCAAGGAACGGCAGCTGTGAGGGGTTAATCCAGCTGAACCGGCTGAGGAACAGCCAGAAGAAAATCATCATCATCAGCACCGGAACAGCACGGAAGAACTCAACCACAATGGTGCCGAACCAACGAAGCACGCGGTTCTGCGCCAGGCGTGCCATGCCGAAGATAACACCGAAAGCGATAGAGGTAATTACCGAAATACCCGCCGCCTGCAGGGTTGAAACCAGACCGGGCAGGTAGTAGGAACCCCAAGCTTTTGCGGTGAAGAGGTCGGTCCATTTTTCTGCCTCAAGCTGACCCTTAGCGCCCATCACGCTCAGCACATAGACAGCGAACGCGATAAAAACCAGAATCGCCGCGATATTGAAGACACGGGTGCGAGCCTTCGCACGGGGGCCGGGGGCGTCGAAGAGGACAGTGGTGCTTGTGGTTACATCAGAATTAAAGAATTTCATCGCTTCACCGCCAATTTACGTGAGGACCAGGTGGTCAAGATACCTAGAGGCACCACAATCGCCACGAATCCCAGCGCGAAGATCAGGAAGATCGCCAGCACCATGTTCGCATCGAACTCAATCATGGACTTCATCATGCCTGAGGCTTCGGCAACGGATGCTACCGATGCGACCGTCGTGTTCTTCGCCAGCGCAATGAGCGTATTGCCCAGCGGAGTGATGGAGCCGCGCAACGCCTGCGGAAAAATAATCATGCGCGCAGTATCCATAAAGCCGAGGCCGATGGCACGAGCCGCCTCAGCCTGACCGGTGGGAACCGTGTTCACACCCGAACGGATTGCCTCACACACAAAAGATGCGTGATAGATCGACAGCACGATCACGGCGTACACGAAGAAGTTTGTCTCAAAATCGGTCGAGAACGACAGCTGAAACTGTGTCCACACGCCCAGCAACGCTAGAGTCATCAGAATCGTCAGCGGGGTATTGCGGAATAAGTGCACATAGATCGTACCCGCCCAGCGCAGCGAGGGGACCGGGCTGATACGCATCAGCGCTAGGATCGCACCGAGTACAAAAGACCCGATCGCGGCCCAGAACGTTAGCTGAATATTCACCCAGAACGCGCCCAACACATCGTATTTGGCGAAGAGAGCGCCGAGTTGGTCAAAGAATGACATCGTTTTCCTCTCTTCCGTGCCTAAGCGCAGGACGCCGAAGGCTTTGGCGGATTCTTTTCGGTGTTGTAGCTGTAGCCGGTGCCGTCCGTGTGCTTCTTCACCAGGTTCTCCCAGGTGCCGTCTTCTACCATCTCGTTAATAGCCTTATTGATGGCTTCACACTTATCGGTACCCTTAGGCAGGCCAACACCGTACTTCTCGGTGGTGAATGTTTTGCCAACCAGCTTGAGTTTGCCCTTATTCGCCTTGGTCGCGGCAAGACCCGCAAGAATAATATCGTCGGTCGTCACCGCATCTACCACGCCGCCGTTAAGTGCGACCACGCAGTCCGAGTAGCTATTCTGCTTCACCAGGTTCACGTTTTTGGCGTAGGTATCCTGAATTTTTTTGGCGCTGGTCGAACCGGTCACCGAGCATAGGTTCTTTCCGTTCAGGCTATCGGGCCCGGTAATGCTCGTTTCATCGGCGCGCACGAGCAAATCCTGTCCGGCAACGTAGTACGGACCGGCAAAATCAACGCTCTTCTTACGGCTGTCGCTAATGGAATAGGTCGCCAGAATCATATCGACCTGACCGTTGGAGAGCATATTCTCACGGTTAGCACTGGGGGACTCTACGAACTCGATCTGATCTTCCGAATAGCCGAGCTTACCAGCAATGTAGCGCGCCACATCTACGTCAAAACCGGTGTAATCCTGACCGTCTTGGTAGCCTAAGCCGGGCTGATCGTACTTAATGCCGATGCGAATCTTAGGTTTAGAGTCCGAGGCGCTGGAGCACCCGGTCAGCGTGAAACCGAGAGCAAGCGCAGCTGCGGTACTCGCGGCGAAAAACTTGGTGGCGGCGCGGTTAAAGAATGATTTTTTCATGGCACACCCCCTAGTGGTCGATGATCTTGGAGAGGAAGTCGCGGGCGCGCTCGCTCTTGGGTTTGGTGAAGAATTCATCCGGAGTGGCTTCTTCAACAATCTCGCCGTCCGCCAAGAAGACGATGCGGTCGGCGGCTTTACGGGCGAATCCCATCTCGTGGGTTACGACGATCATGGTCATGCCGTCGCGGGCGAGGGAGACCATGGTATCGAGCACTTCGTTCACCATCTCGGGGTCGAGTGCACTGGTGGGCTCGTCAAAAAGCATGACCTTGGGCTTCATCGCGAGAGCGCGGGCGATGGCGACGCGCTGCTGCTGACCGCCCGAAAGCTGGGCTGGCATTTTCTCAGCTTGGGAATCTACCCCAACTTTGGCGAGAAGTTCCATAGCTTCGGCTTCGGCCTGCTCTTTGGAGAGCTTGCGGATGCGGCGCGGACCTAGCGTCACGTTGTCAAGGATGGTTTTGTGCGCAAAGAGGTTGAAGGACTGGAATACCATACCCACTTCTGCGCGTAGCTTGGCGAGTTCGCGGCCTTCTTTGGGCAGTTCTTTTCCGTCGATATGTATAGAGCCTGAGGAAGTAGTTTCGAGGCGGTTGATGGTTCGGCAGAGGGTTGATTTACCGGAACCGGAAGGACCGAGAAGGATAATAACTTCGCCTTTATTGACCGCTAAATTGATGTTCTTGAGCACGTGGTTGGTGCCGTAATATTTATTGACCTCGTTGAGCTCTACGAGTGGTTTTTCTGCGGGTGCAGATGCCTGTGTCACGGTGATAACCCTTTCATGTGAGATGCATCTATGACGTGGGTTTCATAAAACGAATGAGATTCTAGCTTACGTCAGGTTTGTAACGGGTATGTAACAGCTGCCGGGTTTTCTGTAAAAATTATTGAAAAATTTATCTTCTGTGCATAGTTATAGTTTTGGTGACTCGAAATAGAAGCCATATAAAAGCAATAAATACCATGTAAATATATGAAACTCACGCAATACTTTATGTTGTTTTTATTGTACTTCAGGTGTACTTACGTAGAGTTAAAAATATAAAAGTCGGGTGTCTTATGCATAAGTTTGCATAAGACACCCGACTTAGGAACCTCTCAATGAGGCAGTTGGCTAGGCATCGTAACCATTCGGGTTATTTTTCTGCCAGTTCCAGTGATCGCGCACCATAGTGTCAATATCTCGGGATGCGCTCCACCCCAGATCAGCCAGTGCCGAGGAAGGATCGGCATAGGAAACAGCAACATCACCGGGGCGGCGCGCCACGATCTTATAGGGCAACTCTTTACCGCAGGCTTTCTCGAAGGCATGCAGCACCTCAAGCACCGAGTAGCCGTTCCCGGTACCCAGGTTCCAGGTGTGCAGACCGCCGTGCTCGCTAATGTAATCCAGCGCCTTAAGGTGACCATCGGCAAGATCGACGACGTGAATGTAATCGCGCACACCGGTGCCGTCGACGGTGGGGTAGTCGTTGCCGAACACGTTCAGATGCTCGCGGCGACCGACTGCAACCTGAGCGATAAATGGCACCAAGTTGTTGGGAATACCCGAAGGATCCTCACCGATACGCCCGGATTCATGCGCACCCACGGGGTTGAAGTAGCGCAGCAGAGCGATATTCCAGCGGTCATCGGAAGCCGCCAAGTCTACGAGCATGTCTTCGATATGTTCCTTGGTACGGCCGTAGCAGGACTGTGCATCCATATTCAGCTTCTCGATGAGCGGCATGGATTCGGGCTCACCGTACACGGTTGCGGACGATGAGAATACGATAGAACGACAGTCTGCGGCATCCATAGCGTAGAGCAGGTTCAGGGTACCGGCGACATTCGTCTGGTAGTACCACAGCGGCTTCTCTGCTGATTCACCCACTGCCTTCAATCCCGCGAAGTGGATCACCGCATCCGGGCGGATCTCGAGGAAGAGTTTCTTCATGCCCTCAAAATCCAGCAGATCAACCTTATGGAACTCGGGCGCGCGACCGGCGAGCTCGGCAACACGCTGCAGGGAAGTTTCGGAGGAATTCGACAGGTTATCCATGACGACAACCTCGTGCCCTGCATTGAGGAGTTCAAGAACGGTGTGCGAACCAATGTAACCGGCGCCACCGGTGACGAGAACCTTCATCATTGTCCTTTCGCGGAAGGCGCGAGGCTTTGCCCGTGCTTCCTCATGGTGTTTGGGTGAGTGCTCACCCCGTGATAACGTCGCTTAATATAGTAGCCCGCCCACGATGCGCATGCCGGATTTTCCGTGGCCTGTGAGGCTGTGTTGTGTATGTCTTACCGGTATGCTGACCTGGAGGTTCTTCGCGTATTTCACGTTTGAAAACCATCTGTATCACTTAGCCCTGATCCGCGTGACTTTTGTGAATACTTTTTATGCCGAAAAGCCGCCCACCGGTCGAACATATGAGACCAATAGGCGACTTTTCGTGTGAAAAATTTAGGGGAGCGGCATTAGTTCAGGTGCAGCGCATCGTTGAGTTCCACGGTGTTCTTGGCACGCGGCAGAACCTCGATTGCACCCGAGACCGAATTGCGGCGGAACAGCAGGTTTGAGACCCCCGAAAGCTCGGCGGCCTTGACCACGCGCGGTTCCTCGCCCGGAATGAGCACGCTCACGCGCGATCCGGCGGTCACATACAGACCGGCTTCCACCACGCAGTCGTCGCCGAGCGCGATGCCGATACCCGACTCCGCACCCAGCAGGGAACGTTCACCAATCGAGACGCGCTGCGTGCCGCCGCCAGAGAGCGTCCCCATGGTAGAGGCGCCGCCGCCCACATCGGAACCGTCGCCCACAACAACGCCCTGGGAAATACGCCCCTCAACCATCGACGTACCCAAGGTGCCCGCATTGAAATTCACGAAACCCTCGTGCATGACCGTGGTACCGGGGCTCAGATGCGCGCCCAGACGCAGGCGGTCGCCGTCGCCCACACGCACCCCGGCGGGAACCACATAATCCACCAAGCGCGGGAACTTATCGATATGGCTCACACTCAGGTGCCCGAGCTTACGAAGCCCCAGCGCAAGTTTCTGAAACTCGCTGGCGAGCACCGGTCCGTGATTCGTCCACGCCACGTTTGCCAGCTTGCCGAACAGTCCGTCCAGGTTGATGCTGTTCGGGCGTACCAGCGTATGCGAAAGTAAATGCAGGCGCAGGTAAGCATCGACCGCGTCCTCGGGGGCCTCATCCAGGTTGATGGAGGCAGTGCGCACCTCAGTACGGGCGTTACGTTCGGGGTGGTCGGCGACGAGCGCATCCAGCTCATCGGCGAGAGAAAGGTCGGGGGTCTGGGTTAGCGTGGGGGCGGGGAACCAAGCGTCGAGTACGGTCCCAGCCTCGTTCCCGGCAGCCACGACATTCACCAGTGCGACGCCGGAAGCATAACGGGATTCGGAAGATAGGTTTTCAGACATGCCCACCATTATAGATGCGCTATCGGGCACCGTACAGGGAAAACGCGCGGCCTCCCACGGGTTGAAATGCTAGGGTTGAACACGAAGACTGTTGCGCAACCACGGAAGACCCCTTGATGACCACTTCGCTTGATCTGAACGTTTCGATGCCCGAACTCACCCGCACGCTCCTTGATATTTATTCGGTCTCCGGGGAAGAAAAAACTATTGCAGACGCCGTCTATGAGGCTCTCAGTGCATATCCGCATCTGCATCTCACCCGCGATGGTGACGCTATGATAGCCCGTACCGAATTTGGCCCCCGCAATGGTGAGGAACGTACGCGCATTCTGCTGGCTGGTCACCTGGATACCGTGCCCCTGCCCACGGTTGCGGGATCGCTCGGAACCGTACCCGCACGCATTGTTGAAGATAACGGGGACTGGATTCTCTACGGGCGCGGTGCCACCGATATGAAGGGCGGCGTCGCGGTGCAGCTCAAATTGGCGGCAGAACTGGGCGAGCACGATACCGACTACAACCTCACCTACGTGTTCTACGACCATGAGGAAGTCGCCAGCGAACTTTCCGGCATGGCGCGGCTCATTCGCAACCACGGTGAGCTTCTGACTGACGCTGATTTTGGTGTTCTCTTGGAACCCACCGACGGCACTATTGAGGGCGGATGCAACGGTACGATGCGCTTCTACCTGCGCACCGCCGGGCTCGCGGCGCACTCCGGGCGTGCCTGGAAGGGCGAAAACGCGATCCACAAGCTCACTGGGGCGCTGCGCGTTCTGGAAGAATACGAACCGCAAACCTACGAGGTTGAAGGGCTTGCGTACCGTGAAGGACTCAATGCCGTGCAGGTTTCCGGGGGAGTCGCCGGGAACGTTATTCCCGATGCTGCCGCCCTGCACATTAACTACAGGTTTGCCCCGAATAAGACCCTGGATGAGGCAAAAGCGCACGTCACTGAGCTTTTCGACGGCTATGAGCTCGACTTCGTAGATCTTTCTCCGGCGGCGCGGCCCGGATTAGATACCCCGCTGGCGGCATCACTTATCGCGGCTGTCGGGCAGGAACCCAAACCCAAATACGGGTGGACAGACGTGGCGCGGCTCAGTGAGATTGGTATTCCTGCGGTGAATTTTGGTCCCGGCGATGCGCTCCTCGCTCACACCGACAACGAGCACGTGAGCTTCAGCGCGCTTACCCGCTGCTATACCGATCTGCTTTTTTGGCTGCATACCGAAGTCGACGAAGACTAGCCGATAAACCCCGCACTGATGCAAATACGCGCTTTAATAATCTGTGCCAGCCGGGCAGGTAGGCTAGACTGAACAGATAGAGTAAATCTATGAGTCCCGATGCGCCGCCCACCCGCTGGATGCGTTATTGTATGTAGGCAGCGGCGGTCAGCAGCTACTTTGGGTACGCCTTAAGAAATGCGCGTGTTTCCTAGGGCAGGCGTATCTGAGGGCTCATAGGACCAGTGAACCGAACATGAACCGAAAAGGTATCCCATGAACATCCTGATCACGCTTCTGGCGGTGGTGGTTCTGATCCTCACCCTGCTGGGAACTTTTGGCCTCACCAGCCAGCGACTATACCCCGGCAAGAAGTTAGCGACCTATATCGCTCGGGATGGACTAGACGTGTTCGCGGATAAAACGGCACCTCGGGAGTCCGTAAGCGACGAAAGTACCTTGACCTCATCACCGGTTCTACCCCAACATTCCCGATGAACAATCCCTCTGACAAAACTCCCAAACAGCACACTACCGTGCCCTCTATTCCCTGGAGCTCAGCGAACAAACCGGCGGCACAGGCTAAACCTGCCAGCACATCCAACCGCGATGAGGATAAAAACCCCTCAAAAACCTCCACCCTCAATGCCGATATCACATGGTTGTATATAGCATCGGGGGAGCGTTTGCGCCGCATGGGCGATGCCTTTCTAAGACTTCCCGCTTGGCTGCAAGTCATGCTCGTTTACGCTTTTAGCCGCGTCTGGGGATTCATTATTTTTTCTGTGGTTGGCAACCAACAGCTGCTTGGTCCCTGGGGCCAGCATCTGGGGTACCTTCCCTTCATTAGCACCTGGGATTCCAGCTGGTACGGGCAGATAGCGCAATCCGGATACCCGAGTAAGCTGCCCTATGATTCCACTGGAGCGGTGGCGCAAAATCCCTGGGCCTTTTACCCGCTGTTCCCCCTGATCGCTGGCGGTATTAACCGGATCACAGGGATCGGTTACTATCCGGTAGCGGCTACAGTGGCGCTCTTGGCTGGGTTCGCCGCCGCATGGGTTATCTACCTGCTCTTCACCACGAGCCTGAATATTGTGGGTTACCGAGACCAATCGCATGGCGAAAAGGTATCTGAGGCAGCGTCGAGCACCGAAGACCAGAAGGATGTAAAAACCTCACGGCACAATCTGGCGCTCTGGGCGGTTGCGGCGGTAGCATTTCTGCCGGTTGCCCCGGTGCTGCAAGTGCCCTATGCCGAATCCTTAAACCTCGTATTTCTCGTTTGGGTTCTACTGCTGATGATGCGCAAGCAGTATCTGCTCATGATGCCCGTCGCGCTCCTGGCATGCCTGTCCCGCCCGGTTGGAGTACCCTTGGGTGCCACCGCCGGGCTATGGTGGTTCGCCTGCCTGATTACAGAGGCTAAGGCACAGCAGCAGCGCCGTCAGCGTGGCGAAGACCAAGAAGGATTCGAGAGCGTTTTCTTACGCAGCCTGCCGCAGCTTGGCAGTGCCCTTTTCATCTGCTTCTGCGCGCTCATTTGGCCAATCTACGCCTGGCAAATAACCGGTCGTATTGATGCTTACACCGCCACCGAAACCGCCTGGCGCCAGGGCGATCTTGCACCCGTGGCACCCTGGATTTCTCAGGGTATAGCATACTTCGGGTACTTCACGATCCTCCTGTTCCCGCTCCTGATCGTGGGGTATGCAGCCTTTCTGGCAAGTCCGCTCGTGAAACGGGTTCTCGCAAGTCCCATCATCCTCTGGTGCGCATGCTATGGAGCCTATCTACTGATTTTCCTCAACCCACAGTCTTCAACTTTCCGGCTGCTTCTGCCCCTCTTTCCACTCATGCTTCCCATCGTGGCGATATCCTCTTCGCGCGCCTACCGGTGGCTGCTGATTGGTTCCGGGGCTCTTCTGCAGCTTGTCTGGGTGGGCTGGCTGTGGCATTGGAAGCAACTACCGGGCGGCGGGGACTACCCGCCCTAAGCCGAACGGTATACCCAGGCGCATCCCGGCGAGACTCTTCGGCGGGATGCGCATCACATATAGACGATAAAACCGTGTAGCTCAGTGCGAAACACCTCATAAAAGCCTTCGTGGCAATTCCCGTCGTACTCAAGATGCTGGTACTCTATATCTTGTGTTTGGTATTAGTGGCACTGAGTTCGTCGTCTTAGCCGTTCTCACGTTCTTCGTGATCGGCCCCGAACGCATGCCCGAATACGTGCGCCAAATCAAGGAACTCATCAAAACAGTTCGTCGAATGGCCTTCGACGCTCGAGACGAGTTTAAAGATACGCTGGGGGATGCAACACTCAACGAAATCAACTGGCGCCAATATGACCCTCGTCAGTATGACCCCCGCGTTATTGTGCGCGAAGCCTTCGCGGAAGACGATGCAGAACGGGCACGTGAAGCTAAAGAACGCTCCGAAGCGAACAAGCCCGCCGCATCAAATCTAAACCGGCTGCCGCGCGGTGCCTACGCTCCCTACGATACGGAAGCGACCTAAACAAGGCTTAGATTCTATGGAAGATCCCCTAGCCCTACGGCAGGGGATTTACTATGTGCGAAGCCCTAGCGGCAGTCACATAGATAAAGCCTTGAGAAACATAAAACTTCAGCAAAAACATCACCTAACTTCCGAGACACCGCACCGCCCAGGAGAATACGCCGATGAGCGAAAGCCTTGATAGCCCCACGTATGGTGAGGCGGAAAAACCACGGGACCCCATTTCACCGCTAAACCCGCGCAGGGCAGAACGTTTTAATCCCACTCGTTTTACCTTACATACCGGCGGCTTCTCCTTTTTCGACTCCCTCGGTACTTCCGCGACTGCTGCTCTGCGCCGGGTGGCGCATCGTTTTGCTGCGTTACCAGCCTGGGCTCAGGTGCTGAGTATTTGGGCACCCAGCCGCCTATGGGGTTTTATCGTTTTCTGGGTCGTCGGTATGCAGCAGGTTGCCGGTCAGCAGAAAATAGGCGACGGCCATGTGCCCACCCTTCTTGAATATTTGGGGTGGTGGGACGCCGAATGGTACGAACGGATTTACAAGAACGGATACCCCGTCCAACTGCCCATATACGATAACGGAGTTGTCGGGCATAATACGTGGGCTTTCCTTCCGGCCCAACCTACTATTGCAGGGTTCATAGCCGATACCACAGGTATTCCTTTTGCCCTCAGCACCGTGATGCTCAGCGTAGTGGTGAGCTTTGCCCTCGCATGGGTCATCTATCTGCTCTTCGTGGGATGTCTCAACTGGTGTGAGCACGGAGTATTCGAGATTCGTGCGAGCCAGGAATCACCGCATCGTTCCCTGGCACTATGGTCGGTTGCCGCCTATGGTTTTTGCGGGCCAGCGGTTATTTTTGGAACCGGGTATGCGGAGTCTCTGACCATTTTCGCGATCGCCCTGTTTATCCTACTTTTGGCATACGACCGGTACCTTTGGGCTATACCGGTGGCCTTCCTCGCCACGCAATCCCGACCCGTCGGCGTGCCCCTCGGCGCGCTCGCGGGTATATGGTGGCTGTATTGTGTGACCTCCGAATACCGTGTTCGCCGCGCGGCTGGTGGGCCTTCGCCCCTCAGCACTGGGCAAGCCTTGATGGGCGCGTTCGCGGCACGATCCCTGCACCTTATCAGCGCCTTGATCGTGTGTTTCTTCGCGCTGGGGCATGCGCTTCACGCAGCAATTGCGACCGGGCGAATAGACGCTTATCTTGCCACTGAAATAGGCTGGAGCGGGCGTACCGTCGATGATGGGCAGCACTATGTGGTGCAGTGGGTTACCAACCTGAATACCTATTTGCCACAGTGGAACATGTGGGCTGTTGCCCTGCTGGTTGCCGTAGGCTTCTTCGCCTATTTCTGCTGGATTTTTTCGCGTAGTACCCGCTCTCTGCTGCATCCCGTCATGCTGATCTGGTGTGCTGCCTATATGGTTTATCTGGGTGTCTTCTGGCTTCCGCAGACCTCAACATTCCGTATTCTGTTGCCTCTTTTCCCACTTGCACTCGTGCTCATGAGCTACGGAAAAGCCTCAAGGGCGTACCGCTGGCTTTTGGTGTTCTTCGGGCTTGTTTTACAGCTGATATGGGTAGGTTGGTTGTGGCATAGTCACGGTCCGGGGGACTTGAATATACCTTAATGCTTTTGCCCTCTGAGTGTTTGGGTGGGTGGTCCCCGGTACGCTCCTGTCCTAAACCCTGAGGCGTTTGGTTGCGCATAAGTATGCTGGGCATCGAGAATACGAATCTCGATGCCCAGCATACTTATATTCTTGTGAGCTCTTCTGCGAGCTATCCGAGAAACTCTACACGATTAGCGACAGCGGCTTGCCCGCCAGGGAATCCTTGCGGTGCAAAAGCTGTGCAGCAATATTCTTAATTTCTATAGAAGTTGCTGACTCCGGGTAGCCCCACACCACGGGCATACCCTCATCACCGCCGGTACGCAGGGCAACATCAAGAGGAACCGAACCGAGCAGCGGCACCGAATAGTCCAGCGCCTCGGTCAGACGTTTCGCCAGATGTTCGCCGCCGCCTGAACCGAACATCTCTAACACAGTGCCGTCGGGTAGAGTCATCGCCGCCATATTCTCGATCACGCCCACCACCTTTTGCTGTGTCTGCAGGCTGAGGGTACCGGCACGTTCGGCGACATCCACCGCCGCATGCTGCGGGGTGGAGACCAGAATCAACTCGGCGTTAGGAAGCAGCTGTGCCATTGAGATCGCAATATCACCGGTACCCGGGGGAAGATCAAGCAGCAGAACATCGAGCGCGCCAAAGTGGACGTCAAGAATGAACTGTTCAAGCGCCCGGTGCAGCATCGGCCCGCGCCAAGCGACGGGCTGATTATCCTTGAGAAACATACCAATTGAAATAACTTTCACAAAACCGCCGGATGCGCCAGCCGCCAACTCGTGCCCGCCCGTATCGTCTTTACCCCGTACCGAGGCAGGAACGTCTACGGTCGGGGGAATAATGAGGTCATCCAGTCGGGTGGGGGCTTCCGTAATGCCCATGAGTCCCGGGATCGAGAAGCCGTGCACATCCGCGTCGATAATGCCGACGGCAAGACCCCGCGAAGCAAACGCCGCCGCGAGATTTGCGGTCATGGAGGATTTCCCCACGCCTCCCTTACCGGAAACCACCCCGAAGATGCGGGTGAGCGATCCGGGCGCGGTAAAGGGATTGGTGCGTTCGGGCTTGAGCCGGGATTTGAGGGCGCCGCGCTGTTCGGAGTTCATAGCACCAAGCTCAAGCTGCACGCGATCGATACCGGTGACGGTGGCAGCCGCCTCGCGCACTTGGGCGTCGATTGTGTTCTTGAGCGGGCATCCCTCAATGGTCAGCAGAACTTTCACCTGGGCATAGTGCCGCTGCGGGTTGTCTTCTTCGGCGAGAACCCGGGCATATTCCACCATGCCAAGTTCGGTGATAGGACGGCGCAACTCGGGGTCTTCCACGCGCGCGAGCGCCGCCCAGAGCGCATCCTCCAGGGGATTATCGGGCGCCGGTTCGTTTTCGCGGGAACGATCGTGCGGTGTGGCGTTAGGGCTACTCATGGTATCTCCTCAGCGCGTTCATAAGAGGGTATATATCGTCGCGGTGACGATGCCGCACCGGGCGATAAAAACACCGCCGCGTAGATGGTTGGCTGCGGTGCTACTATCATGCGCGTTTGCGCATTATTTGTCTAGGCTGGTGTTCTGCGAGCTTAAGAGCTTAACTGGGTTGCAGAACACGCTTTAGGATGTGGGTCGTTCGCCTTTATGCGCCGTTGGTGCCTTGGCGTCAGGAGAATTTTCGGTATTAGCAGTGTGACTCTCAGCCTCGGTGTTTTCTTCCCCGTCCGCATCTTCAAGTTCTTCGATATCGTCGCCAATATCCTGCAGCTGTTCGGCTTGGCGTTCCTGCTCTTCTTGAATAGATTTCAGCTCTTCCAAAATATCCCGAAGCTCGCTGCGCACGAAGTCGCGGGTGGCAACCTCGCGCAGGGCGATGCGCAGCGAAGCGATCTCGCGCGTCAAATACTGTGTCTCCTCAAGGTTTTGCTGATCGCGTTTGCGGTCCTCGGAGGCAACCACGCGGTCGCGGTCATCCTGCCGGTTCTGCGCCAACAGCAGCAGGGGAGCGGCGTAGGATGCCTGCAATGAGAGCATCAGGGTGAGCAGAGTGAAGTTGAGGCTTCGCGGGTCGAACTGCAGCTCTTCGGGGGCGAGCGTATTCCAGCCCAGCCACACGCCACAGAAAACGGTCATCCACAGCAGGAATTGCGGCGTACCCATGTACCGGGCGAACGCCTCAGTCATACGTCCGAAAGCGTCCGGGTTCGGGTTGTACGCAAAAAGCTTGTTCTTGCGCTCTGCCGGGGTGCTCAGTTGAGACTCAGCGCGGTTACCGCTCCTGCTGGTTTCCCGGGTGTCGCGGCTGCGTTCGGCGTATTTCTTTTCGAGACGGTCTTTGAGGATGCGCGCTTTATCGATCCTCGGATTTTCCTCGTGCTTCAGGTTTTCGTTGCGGCGGTTCTGATCAGACAAAGCGTCGCCCTACCTTTCGTACGGGGGTTCCGTCGTCGAATGTGCGCCAGTCTTCGGGCAGGAGCGCATCGAGTACGTCGTCAATCGTGACTGCACCGACCAGTCGGTGAGATTCGTTCACGATGGGGATAATGGTCAAGTCGTAGGCTGCTAGCACGCGCGCTAATTCCGCAAGACTTGCCTGGTCAGAGACCGGTTCGGTGTCTGTGTCTAGAATGTGGCCAATCGATTCGCTTGGTGGCACCCGCAAAAGCTGCTGCATATGCACCAGCCCCAAATATTTGCCGGTCGGCGTTTCGAGGGGCGGTCGGGCCACCAAAACTGCGGCAGCCATCGCGGGCGAGATTTCTTCGGCGCGAATATGCGCCAGCGCCTCGGCAACTGTGGCTTCGGGGGAGAGGATAATCGGTACCGGGTTCATGAGCGAACCGGCGGTGCCCTCGTCATATTCGAGCAGGCGGCGCACATCGTCTGCCTCATCCGGTTCCATGAGTTCGAGCAGCTTTTCACGCTGCACGTCGTCGAGCTCAATCAGCAGGTCGGCGGCGTCATCCGGTTCCATCTCTTCAAGCACCTGCGCGGCGCGTTCGTCTGCTAGGTAGGAAAGAATTTGTACCTGGTCCTCTTCGGGCAGCTCTTGAAGCACGTCCGCCAGGCGCTCATCCTGCAGCTCCGCCGCGATTTCGACCATGCGTTTATCGTTCATCTCATGGATCGCATCGGCAAGGTCGGCAGGTTTAGAATTTTCGTGGTTCGCCACGAACGCGGTCGCAGCCTGCGGCTCCAGCTCGGTGGAGAGCATCGCCTGATCCCAGTCCACCACCAGGGTTTCTTTGGAGCGGCGGCGCCACCCGCTGGAACTGCTCACACGGGATACGAAGAGTTCGGTCACGCCCCAATCACCGTTGCGGCGCTGTTCAATGGCGACGTCTTCGATCACGGCATCCCCGCTGCCGTCGAGCAGGCGCACACGGCGGTCGAAAAGTTCGCCCACAACCAGAGTCTCGGAGTTGCGTTGTTCAAAGCGGCGCAGATTCACGAGCCCGGTTGAAATAATTTGTGAGGCATCGATGCTGCGCACACGAGTCATTGGCATGAAGACACGCTTTTTGCCGAGCACCTCAATAATGATGCCCACGACCACGGGTTCGCTGCCTTTGCGCAGGTGAGCACCAGCCGCCAGCGCCGCGCCAAAACCGCGCTTGAGTACGACCACATCACGCAGGCGACCGAGGCGGTCACCGAAGGGGTCGAAGACATCAAGACCGAGCAGGCGGGCGATATAAATTTTGCTGGGGGCGCTGAATTTAGTATTGCTCACTCTATCTAGGGTACGCTGTGAACCCCGAATACGCACTTCACCAGTGCTTTAGGCACGCTGCGAGTCATGACCGGTGTGGGGTCGCAGACCCTAACCGATGCGCAAAATTTTTCTATGCGTGGGGAACTAAGCCCATCGCAAATATCCCGCCGTCTACAGGCCCTCTGCCGGTAAAATATAGGGCATGACTCAGATGCCTCCCAATATGCCCCCGTCTTCTTATTTAGCGTCTCGCCTAGCGCAGGCCAACGGACAGCTTATGCCTCAGGGCGAACCCGTGGCAGCCTTTAGCCGCCGTGAAGAAGCCTTCGCTGCTTTTGATGTGCTTGCCGCCGCAAACTACCCTATCACTGCGCTTTACCTTGTGAACGAAGGACTCAAACAGGTCGAATACCCCACCCAGCAGGGGTACGGCCGTCCGCTTCTGGTCGCTCTTATTCAGGGTATTCTTGCGGGCCTGTTCTACTCAGCGTTAGTTTCCACCGCGGGCACGAACTTCTGGGCTGCCGCCTCGTCAGCCGTGCCGATCGCCGTTGCGGTCTTTGTCGTCTGGAAAATTTTTGAGCTTCGCCGCGGCGGTTCCGGTCGCTACCCGATGCGCGGCGAGGCAGTCCCGGAACGCACCATAGTCTACGCCCTGAGTGATTATTCTTCGGAGGCGCGGCGCATCCTCTCGGCGAACCCGCTGTTTCAGAAGGCGGTAGCTTCGGCATCCTCGGGAACGCCGAGTGCAGGTACCGGCTTGCCCTATGCCGCCAGCCCCTATGTCTCTTATACACCAACGTCTGCCGGTGAATCTTCGCAGGCTCCGAGCACCCCGTCGACTGTGACGGATCAGCAAGGTGGCTACACCGAAAACCGCGATAGCGCTGCCAAGAACCCGAATCCAGAGCAAGCGGATGCGGGCGGACAACAGGGTACAGCGGCACAGGAGATTCCGTGGCAAAGCCCAGCCGGTGGGGATTCCCAAGCGACACAAGCCGCTGCATCACAAACTGCCGCGCCGCAAACCCAGCCCAACGACTCTTCTGAGCAGTCTTCGCCCGCCGACGACGCCCGCAAACGCAAGCCTCAGGCACCAGCAGCACAGCGGTTCGGTCTGCGCATTGACGACCCTGAAGAATATGCCAAAACTATCCGGCAGGCCCCAACTCGTGAGACTCCTAAGCCCAAGGGAGTCAAGGAAGACTAGCGTCCAACGCCAAAGAGGCATCTGACACAACGAAAAAGTCCCCGTAGCCAGGACAGGACTGGCTGCGGGGACTTTCCGTCTGTGAAAGTAAGAGACTACTGGGCTAGCTTCGCCATCCACGCCTCAATCTCTTCAACTGTGCGGGGCAGTGCCGCCGAGAGGTTCACATTGCCGTCCTCGGTGCACAGCACGTCATCTTCCAAGCGGATACCGATGCCGCGGTACTCCTCAGGAACAGACAAGTCCTCATCCTTGAAGTACAGCGCGGGTTCAATCGTGAAGACCATGCCCGGCTCCAAAGTTGCGCCGGTGTACAGCTCCGCCTTCGCCTGCGCGCAGTCGTGCACATCCAAACCCAAATGGTGGCTGGTGCCGTGCGGCATCCACCGGCGATGCTGACCACCCTCAACCGTCAAAGAAACCTCAGCCGAAACAGGCAGCAGCCCCCACTCCTCCAGGCGGTGAGCCAGCACCTCCATCGCGGCATCGTGAATCTCATGGAACTTACGACCCGGCACAGCGACCTTGAACGCCGCATCCGCAGCATCCAACACCGCGTTATAGACCTTCGCCTGAACCTCGGTGAACTTACCGTTCACCGGGAACGTGCGGGTTACATCGGCGGTGTACAGGGTATCGTCCTCAACACCGGCATCCAGCAGCAGCAGCTTGCCCTCATCCACGGTGCCGTTATTGCGAATCCAGTGCAGAATCGTCGCGTTATTCCCGCACGCCGCAATCGTGTCATAGCCCAGGTCGTTGCCGTCGGTACGTGCCACCGAGAAAAACGCTGTCTCCACCACGCGCTCACCACGATGATGCGCCACCGCCTTCGGAAGCTCACGCACGACCTCCTCGAAGCCCTTAACCGTCATATCAACCGAACGCTGCAGGTTCTCAACCTCGATTTCATCCTTAATCAGGCGGGCCTCAGAGAGCGCCACCGTCAGCTCAGAATCGAGCTTATCGGATTCCTCCAGCGCAACGCCCGTGTTATACCGGGAAGTATCAACCAGCGCATCAATGGAAGGATCAACCTCACGCACCAGTCGAATACGCACCCCGCCCAACGCCTGAGCCCCGGCGTTCTTCGTGATCGCAACTTCAAGCTCCGAAAGATCCTTCGTCCGCACACCATAACGTTCCGAAAACTCCTTGAGTGTGGGGCGCGGACCAACCCAGAACTCGCCGTAGCGCGCATCCGCATAAAACTGCGTGGTATCACGGCCAGCCAACGGACGGAAATACAGGGTAACCTCATGGTTCGAGCCGTTATCACCGGTGCCCTCATCCACAGGCTCAAAAACCAGTACGGCGTCAGCCTCATGATCAACACCCAACCCGGTCTGATGCGCAAACGCCGAATGCGGGCGGAAACGGTAATCGCAATCGTTCGAGCGAACCTTCAGCGGTCCTGCGGGCAGAACCAGACGCTCACCCGGGAACTTTTGGGAAATCTTCTTACGACGTTGCGCCGCAAAATCGGCAACGCGTTCGCGGGTATAGCCATCATCGGCAGCGGGCTCCCAGTTTGATGCGATGAACTCCTGAAAAGCTGATGCTTTGGGGGTATCGCGGTGATCTGTTGTTGGAGCTCCGGTGCTCTTCTTCGTATTTTCAGTCATAGTTGTATTCTATCCCACGCGCCGCGAGAAATCGCCGGTATACCGCCGCTATTTTCCGCGGGAAATCGCCTTGAGCAAGGCGCTATCGCGGGTGAGGCGAACGTAGGGTGCGCTAGAGTTAGAACTATGACCGAACGTTACGATCTGCATATTCACTCCGCAATTTCTGATGGTACTCAGCCGCTTATCGAATTAATTCCGCTTATTCGTAAGGCGGGACTGACAGGATTCGCGCTTACCGACCATGACACCGCGTGCGGATGGTCGCAGGCGGCCGAGCTGGCGGGGGAGTACGGGCTGGATTTTCTGCCCGGTGCCGAGTTTTCGTGCCGGTACACGTACTGCGATGAGCAGGAACGAGAGCGTACTAAGAGCGTGCATCTGCTGGCCTACGGGTATGACCCGCAATCCTCCGAGTTGGCGCGGCGAGTTGAGGAAATTCGGCGCTCGCGTGCGGGGCGGGCACGGCGCATCGTTGAGCTGCTATCCGCAGACTACCCGCTCACCTGGGAGCATGTGCAGGAACAGACGGATGAAGAGAATGCATCGGTGGGGCGCCCCCATATTGCAGATGCGCTGATCGCCGCCGGAATCGTCGCCAGCCGTGAGGAGGCGTTCGGTCGTATTCTCTATGCGGGCTCACCCTACTATGTGCCGCAAGAGAGCATGAACCCACTGGAGGCGACTCGGCTGGTGCTCGCGGCGGGTGGCGTGCCGGTGGTGGCGCATCCGATGAGTGAAAATCGTGGGCCTGCGCTGCCGCTTGAATACCTGGGGCAGATGGCGGATGCGGGTCTCGCCGGTGTCGAGGTCTACCATCGCGAAAATTCTGAGCCGAACCGTGCGCGTCTGCTGGAATTTGCGCGCGATCGCGAGCTTTTGGTGACAGGTTCCAGCGACTACCACGGCGCGGGCAAACCAAACCAGCTGGGGGAGAATACCACTGCCCGCGAAACTGTTGAGGCGATCCGCGCCCAGATTCGCAGCTAAAGCTCGCCGCCGACAACTAAAGTAATCACTGTAAGTCGTACACTTTGCCGCATATCGTACGGTTAAACCCTACGAAGATGCAGCAAAGTGTACAGGTTTTACCCTACCTGGGGAATATATTTGACCCTGTGCACAAAGTTGAAAGAGACAGTCCTGTAGACTAAAACAGGCATGTGCTCTTACGAAAGAGCGTTCTATAACCCCATACTGAAAGTAAGTAACGTGTTGGATTTCGACAATTTGGTGGTCGAATTCGGCAAGGATGTGAAGAAAAATCTAGAGGGAAACGAAGGCGAGCCTGAGGCCCAGCTGACCACCCCGGTTTCTCACTTCCTTAAAGGCTTCGGCGACTTGCACAATCTCAGCGTTACTCTCGTCCGCGAAACCTCTATTACGGTCGCGGGGGGGGGGTAACAAAAAATCTGGTACCGTCCGCCCAGACTTTGGCGTCAAGGTCAATGGGTTGCTTGTTGGTCATGTTGAGCTGAAAGCTCCCTCAAAGAGCATTGACCCAGCAACTTTTACTAAGAAAAGTCATGAATACAAACAGTGGCAGAAACTTAAGAACCTGCCAAACCTGCTCTACACCAATGGTCGTGAGTGGAGACTCTACCGGTACGGCGAGTTGGTACCGGTCACGACTAGCGGTCATGAGAGCGAAATCGCCTATATTCACACTTCCGATTTTGTAAAACATAAGGGACCGTTTACCGCGACCCCATCATTACAGGGTATTTTACAAAGCTTTTTACTCTGGGAGCCTAACCCCATCACTAGCGCGGATAAACTAGTGAAAACCCTGGCACCTTTAGCCGTCTTGCTACGGGAAGAGATTCTGCTGGGTCTAACCGCGCAGAAGAAAGTCCATGAAGCCGCTAAAAAGAGGGCAAAAGACCAGGAGCACGATGAACCCGTACCGCCTTCACTCATCGGACTACGCAACGATTGGCGTGAGACTTTATCTCCAGGTGCTACTGATGAGGAATTTGCTGACAGTTTCGCGCAGACTGTGGTCTTTGCACTTGTTGTAGCTATTTCGGAAGGCCTAGAACTCGACATTAATACCCTGCACTATATGGCGAACAGGCTAAAGTCCAATCATGGACTGCTGGGTAATGCACTGAATCTGCTCACAGACCACCTTGATGAAGACAGCGCCCTACACAATGTACTTGCGATTATTGTACGAGTGCTTTCGGTAACCTCATGGAAACACATTTCGGGCGGTAAAGCAGATGTTTATCTGCATCTATATGAGCACTTTTTAAGTATCTATGACCCGGAGCAACGCAAGAAAACTGGCAGTTACTACACCCCAGTCGAGGTTGTTGATCAAATGGTTCGACTCACCGATCAGGTATTACGCCAGTATCTTAATAAACCTCACGGGTTTGCCGATAAAGGGGTCTCAGTGATTGACCCGGCGATGGGTACTGGAACCTATCCTTTGGCTGTTTTGCGTGCAGTTGCTCATGACGAGAACCTTGACCCCGGCGACCGTTCGGATGCACTGACCCGTTTAGCCAAGAACCTCTATGGTTTTGAGCTGCAATCTGGTCCTTTTTCGGTAGCAGAGCTTCGTATCTCAGAAACTTTGCGTGGCCTGGGAGGTGAACTGCCTGAGGAGGGGCTGAACCTTTATGTCACGAATACATTGGGCAACCCGAAGGCACGTAATCGCCCGATGACTGGGAATACTCTGCGCCTGCTGGCTGATCAATCGAATCGTGCGAATAGGGTGAAGCGTGAAGTACCTATTCAAGTGTGCATTGGTAATCCGCCGTATAAAGATAAAGCGGAAGGAAAAGGCGGATGGATAGAAGATGGTGGTTCAGCTGAAAAACCGCTGTTAGATGATTTTCGTGCCGCCGGAATGGGGAAATATGAGTATGTTCTGAAGAATCTTTATGTCTATTTTTGGCGCTGGGCATTCTGGAAGGTTTTTGAGAATTCACGGCGTGATTTCGAGGATACCCTCAACCGTGCGGGTGTAGTCTGTTTCATTACCGCTGACGGTTATCTTGGCGGTCCCGGCTTCTCGGGTATGCGCGAATATATCCGCCGTAAATCTAGCCGAGGGTGGATTATTAATGTGACCCCGGAAGGTAAACGTCCTCCGCAAAAGAATGCTGTCTTTGCAATTGAAACTCCAGTCACTATCGCACTTTTTGTGCGAGAGCCGGATACTGACGAAAATACTCCGGCTGACCTAAAATATATTGCTTTGCACGGTACCTTCCAACAGAAAATGGAGGCACTAGCGAAACTAGATCTGCGCTCTCCTGAATTTACTGACGTGCGTTCGGGCTGGAACGATAAATTTATGCCAATAACTGTGGGAGATTGGGATAGCTATCCTGAACTTCCTGATTTTTATGCCAGCCGATTCCCCGGCGTGAAGCCGAATAAAACCTGGGTTTATGCGCCGTCAGAGTCGGTTCTGCAAGAACGATGGAATGATTTAATTACTGAGGCTCCTCTAGAATCAGATAAACGGAGACAACCTAAGCAGAAAGAAGAAGAACTAGAAAAACGGCGGATTAAGTTTGTAGAAAATCGAGATAGTTCAATCTTTAAAGGTAAACCTTCTCTTCCTGGTGAGGATACTGCTCAGGGTACAGAACGTTCGTTGGAAGAGCAGCTTAAAGATGCTCAGGATTTACGCTTAGTGCCGCCATCTGTGCAAGTTAATTATCGTTCTTTTGACCGACAGTATTTATTGTCGGATCCGAGGCTTATGAGCACTCCACGCCCTAAACTTTGGGAACATCGTGTGCCGGATCAAATCTTTATTGTGGAGCAGCATGCACACTATCCTAAGACAGGACCGGGCTTGTATTTTAGCGCGCTTATCCCCGATATGGACGCTTTTAAAGGAAGCGAAGGAGGCCGAGTACATCCTGCCTTGAATACCGCCAGCAAGCCTAACCTCACGAGCGCAGCAGAACGCTTACTTACTGAAAACTTTGGCGAACACGCCCCCGCACAACTGGTGTACTACCTAGCAGGTGTCACTGGGCATCCTGGGTATGTGCAAACCTTCGACACCGAACTGCAACAGGCAGGCATTCGTGTGCCTCTGACAGCAGACACCGAACTATGGTCTCGCGCGGTACAGCTGGGTAAGTATGTGGTGTGGCTACATACCTACGGTGAACGCGGTGAACCTCTTCCAGGTATGACTCGGGTCACCGATAAACCGACTGACGGACTGTATTCCACGCCTGTGTACGAAAAGAGTATGGGTGGGGCTATGCCCGAGAAGAAACCCACCTTTACACTGGGTGAAGATGACATTCACGGTGAAATAGCTTTTGGTGCTAGCCGGTGGAGCAACATCGAAAAAGCGGTTTTCGATTACACGGTGGGAGGTCAGCAGACCATCGGTCTTTGGGCTAAGTACCGCTTGAAGAAACCTATCGGTCGTAAGAGCTCACCTCTTGACGATATCGTGCAACAGAACTGGCCGAGTGAATGGACCACAGAATTCAAGGAACTTCTGTGCGTTCTCACCCACCTGGTGCATTTGGAACCAGCGCAGGAAAAACTACTTGCCGATATCCTTGCGGGTGACCTTATCCCACGTGACGAGCTCACCGCCGAGCACTAGATTAATCACTGTAAGTCGTACACTTTGCCGCATATCGTACGGTTAAACCCTACGATGATGCAGCAAAGTGTACGGCATACGCCGGGTCAGTCCGCTATGAAGACGTCGCCGTTTCCTTGACCTGCTTCCGCTTCTTCGTCAGCTCGTGGCGTTTGCGGTCTTTACGCAGTTTTTCGCGGGCCTGGGCGCGCAGCTCGCGTTCCAAAACATCGGTCGAAGGATGCCGCACAAACTGGCTGTGCGCCCCGTCAATAGGCTTCACACGCTCCCGAATCTTCTCACTCTGCGCCGCCAGCGCGCGCCGCGATGCCGCCGTGAGCGCATCCCGAGAGGTACCCCCGCGAACCCCCACGTGACGATGCGGAGTAAACAGCACCGCCGCACCGCGCGGCACACCGCGGTAGTCGGCAAACGATTCGGCATCCACGTTCAGGCGTTTCGCCATAACCTCAATCGCGGGCGGGTTCTGATCCACGCACACGAACCTGCGCCCCAATGCCGCCGCAGCCGCACCGGTGGTACCGGAACCAGCGAAGAAATCCAGCACCCAGTCGCCCGGGCGTGATGAAGCAGCAATCATCCGCTTGAGCAGACCCAGCGGCTTTTGCGTGGGGTACCCGGTCTTTTCCTTACCCGTGGGCGAAACGATCGTATGCCACCACACATCGGTGGGGAGTTTGCCGCGCGCCGCTTTCTCTTCGGTCACCAGACCGGGTGCCATATAGGGTTCGCGGTCTACCGCATCCGCATTGAAGTAGTATTCCTGCGGGTTCTTGACATACATCAAGATATTGTCGTGCTTAGTGGGCCAGCGCTTTGTCGATTTTGCGCCGTAGTCGTAGGCCCAAATGATCTCGTTGATAAAACAATCGCGCCCAAAAATCATGTCGCACATGACCTTGGCGTAGTGAACTTCACGCCAATCGAGGTGCAGGTAGAGGGTGCCATCCTCTGTGAGCAGACGGTGAGCCTGCCTAATACGCGGCTCTAAGAACGCCCAGTAGTCCTCAAAAGCATCGTGATAACTCGCTAGGGTTTGCAGGGCACTCGTGTAGCTTTTGCCCTGAAAACCGGTACGATTACCGTTACCTTTACCCTGTTCTTCACCGTCTGCAGCAGGGGCGGTTTTGAGGGTACGCCGGGTCTGAGTTTTGCCGGTATTAAACGGCGGATCAATGTAGATCACAGTGAACGAGGCACTTGGCAACTCGCTCAGATACGCCAGATTATCGGCCTGAACCACCAGCGATGAACCATTCGGATCGAAAACTGGAACATCGCCGGTGCCCGACCGTTTGGGCACAGATGTATCGGCGGAGGATACTGCTTCGCTCACTCGCTATTTACTCCTCACCCGATGCGGTATCAGACTTTTTTCGACCCGCTTTCTTAGCTGCAGTCGAGTCTGCCTTGCCCTTATTCCCGGAACGGCGACGGCTGCGGCGGCGCGACGAGCCTTGAGAATCTGTTTTCTCAACCGAGCTATCCTTGGCAGAGCCGGATTTCTTAGCCGATTTTTTCTCGGCGGATTTCCCCGCGGTTTTCTCGGTACGCGTCTCAACGGCTTCACCCTCAACGCGTCGGGTGCGGCGGCGCGGGCGGCGTTCACGTTTCGGCGCAGTATCCTTCGAAGATGAAGCCTCCCCGCGCTTTTCGGACTTTGCCTTGCGAGAACCGCCGCGGGAGCCGCGGGATTTAGAACCGCGCGAACCTGAACGCGAACCCCGAGAGGAACGGGAGCTACCCCGTGAAGAGCGCGATTCGCCATAATCATCAAGGTGCTCCGCATCCAAACCTTCGAGGGTCTGCTCGGAACGCGGCAGGCGACCCTTGGTGCCCGGCGGAATATCCAGGTCGTAGAACAGATGCTCAGAAGAAGAATAAGTTTCCACAGGATCGGAAACGCCCAGATCGAGCGCATCGTTAATGAGGCGCCACCGGGCAATATCCTCCCAATCCACGAAGGTTACGGCGGTACCCTCGTGGCCCGCACGACCGGTACGCCCGGTGCGGTGCAGATAGGTTTTCTCGTCTTCAGGCACGCGGTGGTTAATCACATGGGTCACGTCTTCCACATCAATACCGCGGGCCGCAACATCGGTTGCCACCAGAATATCTACCTTGCCGTTGCGGAAAGCACGCAAAGCCTGCTCGCGAGCGCCCTGGTTGAGGTCGCCGTGCAGGGGAGCGGCGGCGAATCCGCGCGCAATAAGCTCATCGGCAACACGCGCAGCATCGCGCTTAGTCTTCGTGAAGATCACGGTGCGTCCCCGCCCATGAGCACGCAGGATGCGGCCGAGCATTTCGTCCTTATCCATATGGTGCACGCGGTAAACCACCTGACGAATCGAGGCCTTGGTCTTGGCGTGATCTTCCGGGTCTGCCGCACTGATATGCATGGGCTTAGTCATGTATTTGCGCGCCATCGTGATCACCGGGCCAGGCATTGTCGCGGAGAACAGCATGGTCTGGTGGTCGGTGGGTAGGTATCCCATAATTTTTTCGACGGAAGGTAAAAAGCCTAGGTCGAGCATCTCATCGGCCTCATCTAACACCACCGTCTTAACCTGGGTGAGGGTGAGCGCACCGTGCTGGTACAGGTCGATCAGACGTCCGGGAGTGCCGACCACAACTTCCAGTCCCTTGGTGAGTTGCTCGACCTGAGGCTCGTAGGGAACACCGCCGTACAGGGTTGCCACGCGAGCATTGCGCAGTTTAGAGGCTACCGCTAAATCGTTACCCACCTGAATTGCAAGCTCGCGGGTGGGTACCAAGATAAGTGCCTGAGGTGCCCCCGGCTTCTGCAGTGAACCCCACTGATCGTCGTCACGGCCCACCACACGCTGAATCGTGGGGAGACCGAACCCGAGGGTTTTACCGGTACCGGTTTTTGCCTGCCCAATAATGTCATGCCCGGCGAGTGCGACCGGCAGGGTCATTTCCTGGATGGGGAAGGGGCTCACAATGCCCACAGCGGCGAGTGCATCGCTAATATCTTGGCGAACCCCAAAATCGGCAAAGGACTTGGGGGAAGACTGTGGTGTTGAGGAAGGCTGGGCCTCATCGGTCGTCGCGTTTTGAGCGTCGGTCATCTCATATCTTCCTGCCCTGATCGGGCGGTTTGCGCCGCGCCCGTACCTGTGCGTGAGTGTGCACAGGTGTTATGCCGTGTAGCTGCCCGAGTACTGCGGGGAGCACGGTGTATTCACAACGCCGGGCTGGCGCGAGGTGAAGGAAGCCGATCGCGGGAAATTCATGTTCCGAAGCCGAGCTCTTAAAAATGTACCTGCTCTAAAAGAACTTAGGCTCTCGGAAAGACGCGGTGTCTGGTATATCAAGAACGACCGGGCATCCACTTAACCCTTAAATCTTAACCCGTCTTGGCGTCAGATGCACCCTTACAGGTCGATATGTCGAGTATGCGTACTGCCATAGGAACGCTCGAAGCCCGCATTCATACGGCAAAACCGTGAAATGCGGGCTTTGTAAAAATTATTGGGTGTACCCCTGCTGTTAGGCGCCGACACCGAACCCAACGCGGCGCTTCTCTTCGGAGCCGAGCTCAACATAACCGATCTGCTCACCGGGTACGAGGGTGGTTGCTCCCTTATCGTCGGTGATTTCAAGGAGGGAACCGTTCGTAATGGCGTCAGCTACCTTGGTGCGGATAGTCTCGACGCTTTCCTTGGTTTCGAGCGTAACTTCGCGGCTAATGTGACGAATACCAATTTTGATTTCCATGATGACCCTTCAAGCCGTCAGCGGTGTTTTCTTCTGGATTTAGTGTACCGTGCCTGCCAGGCGGATGCCGTAAGGATGCGCGCATGATTCGCCTGTGGCTTAGGGCTGCGGTGGAATAAAGCGCAGCGTGCAGAAGATTATCCCGCAATTAGCGGTCGTCGATGGTGATTCCGTAGAGCGTTTCGAGCGCCGCAATGTAGTCGGAGGTTCGCCCCTGGGTTGCGAGCTGTTTCGCGCGTATCGTGGGGGTGTGCAAAAGGGACTTCACCATGCGGCGCATTGCGAGTTCGAGCTGCTCGGTGGCGGCTGTACAACCGAATTGGCTGCGTACCTTATCGAGCTCTTCGTCCAGCACCTCCATAGTATGAGAACGAAGCGCCACGATCGCCGAATCAATATTGCGGGTCTTTTGCCGTGCAGCAAAGGCCTGAGTCTCAGACTCGACGATGCGCTCGGCGGTAGCGACCGCCTCCTCAGTTTCTTCGGGGGCGGCCAAGCGCACTGACTCTAAGGTAATAAGCTCCACCTGCGGCAGATCCGCAATAGCGGGGTCAAAATCTCGGGAGAGCGCCAAATCAAGGATCGTATGATGCCCCGGTGGAATTTCGGCGGGGGAGAGCGGGTCAGATCCGCCCGAGCAGCCAACAATCACATCCGCCTGTTCCATGGCCTTATACGTTTCACCTTTGGGAACCGCGCGAACATCGCGTTTTGCGGCAAACTCCGGGGCGCGGCCCGAACGGGAGTTAACCCAAATGTCTTCGCATCCGCGTTCACGCAGGGCTGCAATAGTAGCACCCGCGTAGGCACCCGTTCCGAAGACGAGAGCACGGCGGGTTTTCCAGTCTTTCTCGGCGACCGCATCCGCCAAATCCAGGGCGACCGAGACGATTGAGCGTCCCTGTGATCCGATAGTGGTGTGCTGCCCAACCTGACGGGCAGTGTGTGCCGCATGCTCGAAAAGCTGTACAAGCTCCCCAGGAACCGTGCCTTCTTCTTGGGCGTAGGCAAGTGCACGGCGCACCTGCCCGGCGATTTCGCGCTCGCCGACCACGGCGGACTCCAGCCCTGATGCCACTATAAAGAGATGTTTGGCGGCCTCAAGGTTTTCGTAGATTTCAAAACTGCCCGCAATAAGCTCTGCATCGAGCTCAGATTTTTGCGCAATCTCGGCGTAGAGCATATCGCTAACGGGACCTAAATGCTCGGCCACTGAGAGCTGCACATAAATTTCGAGGCGGTTGCAGGTTGCCAGCACAATAGTGCCGGTAACGCCCAAGTTTTGCGCGGTTTCGGTACGAAAAAGCTCGGGTATGCCAGCTGCACCGTTGCTCAGTAGAGCGACGGTGGTGAGATCGATGATCCTGTGTGATGCAACAAATGAGTACGTAGCCACTAGACAATAATCATAAACACATTTTTAGTCGGTGAGTGTAACCTAACGTGAGCTGGCTCCCAATAGTGTGAGTTTGTGTGAAAAGGTCCGAAACTATGCCCAACAAGGCCCAGCAAAGGACCGGTGTATGAAAACTTAGGGTAAATAAATTTTGAGATAGCTAAAACAGGTTTAAAAATAAGGTAACCCTACACCAAAATTTACACGGGTTACGAAGCGGCACTTTATGACACCGTGTCATAAAAACAGGCGCGAAAACCTGTCAGACTAGAGGGTATGACCGAAATCCAGCAGCCCCAGCGAGCCGCCAATGGTGCAGATTCTCAGCAGTCGCGCTCTACAGTGGGTAACCACCCGAGAGATCGTCAGCGCGATTTGCTGACCGAGGCGCAGCTGTCGCGCCTGAGCGCATCTCACCCGCTGCGTGCCGCTCAAACCGCAGATTCTCCGATGCTGCAGGCGCTCACCGGGCGCGCATCTGAGCATCGTCCGGTCTGGTTTATGCGCCAAGCGGGGCGTTCGCTGCCTGAGTATCGCAAGGCGCGCGAGGGAATTCCCATGCTGGACGCCTGTTTGACACCCGAACTTGCCGCCGAGATTACCGTGCAGCCGGTGCGCCGTCACAAAGTCGATGCCGGTATTTTCTTCTCGGATATCGTTATCCCCATGAAACTTGCGGGCGTAAACGTCGATATTGTGCCCGGTCGCGGTCCCGTACTCGAACATCCCGTGCGCACGCTTGATGAAGTGCGTTCCCTGCCCGAACTGACCGATACGGCACTTGACCCCATTCGTGAGGCAGTCGCAGCAACCGTCGACATGCTTGGTTCCACCCCTCTTATCGGTTTTGCGGGTGCACCTTTCACCGTTGCCGCCTATATGGTTGAGGGTGGTCCCTCCCGCGATCACCTGCGCCCCCGCACTATGATGCATGCCGACCCCGTTGCCTGGCGCGAGTTGGCGCAGTGGGCCGCGCGCACCTCGGGGCAGTTTTTGCGGGCTCAGATTGAGGCGGGTGCATCCGCCGTGCAGCTCTTCGACTCCTGGGCTGGTTCGTTAGGCGAAGCTGACTACCGCCGGTATGTGCAGGAACACTCTGCCGCCGCCTTGAGTATGGTCGAAGAATTTGGGGTGCCGCGCATCCACTTTGGTACCGGAACCGCCGAGTTGCTGCCCGCCATGCATGAAGCCGGTGCCGATGTGATCGGTGTGGACTACCGCCTGCCCCTTGATGAGGCGAACCGCAGGCTCAACGGTGCGGTGCCGCTTCAGGGGAATATCGATCCCGCGCTTTTAGCTGCTGGGCGTGAGACTCTATATGCTCACGCGGATGAGGTACTCGCCGCCGGGGCGAGCGCCCCCGCCCATATCGTGAACCTGGGGCACGGGGTACCGCCTACAACGGATCCGCAGGTGCTCACCGATCTAGTGACATATCTTCACGAACGCACTCGACGCCCATAAAACGGATACTCTTAAGAGAGGCAGTTAGAACCGAAACATTAACGGGGATGAATATGGTACATCAGCACAAGAATCATCATGCACCAAGCGCCATCGTAGTCGGCGGCGGCATTTCTGGGTTGTTGGCGGCGCGTCGTCTTACCGATGCCGGAGTGAACGTGACCGTCCTAGACCAGAACGATTATCTGGGAGGCGCCCTCGGCGCGCATAAGGTCGCCGGTTTGGTGTTAGATTCCGGTGCGGAATCCTATGCGACCCGAACCCCAACCGTGACAAACCTCGTCAAAGAGCTTGGTTTAGACGACCAGATTGTGCATCCCAACTCCCACGGTTCATGGCTGTATCTGCCTCAGGGTGCCCGCAAAACCCCGAGTACTGGAATTATGGGCATTCCCGGCGATCTTTCCGATAAATCTTTGGCTGGTGTGCTCGGTAAAAGCGGTTTGCGCCGCGCCCGTATGGATAAGGTGCTGCCTGCTTCGGTTGGGGTAAACGCAAAGACGCTGGGTGAACTGGTACGTGCCCGTATGGGTAAAAAAGTACTCGATAACTTGGTTGCGCCCGTGGTCTCCGGGGTGTACTCGACCCACCCGGATATGCTCGATATTGATGCCGTTATCCCCGGCTTACGCGAAGGGCTGAAAAAACATAAGTCCCTAGCTGCCGCTTCCGCCGCGATACGCGCTCAAGCACCCGCGGGCTCGCAGGTCGCTGGACTTTCTGGGGGCATGCACCTGCTGATCGAACAGCTTATCGAGAAGATGCCCGCACCCGTGCGGTACATTCCCGAATGCGGCGTGATCGCGGTGGATCGTGACCCCATCACCAATGAATGGGTGGTAATTCGCCGCCGCAGCGATGGTGAGAAAGCTGCCTCGGTGGGTGCCGATTATTTGGTGATTGCTACCGATGGTTCCACCGCTGCGCGTCTGCTCGGACCGCATATTAAGGGAAGTTCTCTGCCTAATATTGACCCTGGCCCCGAGGTTGCTCTCGTAACGCTCGTCGTCGATCAGCCCGCGCTTAACTCGAACCCGCGTGGTACGGGTCTGCTGGTTTCCGAAGCCGTGACAAACGTGCGCGCCAAAGCGCTCACCCATGCCACCGCTAAATGGGCGTGGGTAGCCGAAGAGGCGGGTAAGAACCGCCACGTGGTGCGGCTTTCCTACGGCCGCGGGGGAGAACAGAGTACCTTCTCCGACGTTTCTCTTGACGAAGACCAGCTGATCACCCTCGCCTTGCGCGACGCCTCGAAATTGCTCGATGTACCCATTACCGCCCAAAATCTTGTGGATGCAGATGTGGTTCGCTGGAACGGCGTGCTGCCTCTCTCAACGCCCGGGTACCGCGAGCGGGTGCAGCTTTTCCGCGAACGCGCGGCTGAACTCGATACTGTCTGCACGGTTGGTTCGTGGGCCGCAGGCTCCGGGCTCGCCGCTGTGGTGCGCGATACCCAGGAACAACTGGATCAATTCATTGCACACATAACGCAAAAGCATGTCTCGAAGTGACGAAGATACTTGCGGCTGCCCGCGCAGTGCAGGCACCGTGTTAACCAAAGAAAGCAGAAGACAAAACCTCACGAGTGAGGAACATAAACCGCAGACAGACTAAGATCTGTTTGGCTGAGACTCGCAGGTGAACAGGAAACATTCAGCGAATCTTGGGCGGTTTTCACCGAAAGGAAGAAAATGTCTCACGAAGAACATCAGAATGCGGCTCACGGCTCTCATGGAAGCGGGTACGGGGGCGCGCCTAAAGGATATGCCGTGCAGCATTCCCCAGCCGATGAGAACAAACGCGGCCGTGAAGAAGGCGAAACCCTGCACTATACCCTATACACCGTCTTCGCCCGTGCCGGGCAGCGTGCCGAAAGCGCATCCTCGGCGGAAGCTATCGCAGAGTTTGAGCAGCTCATCGAAGAGCTCAAAGCGGACGGCGTAACGCTGCGCGGACTCTATGATGTTTCCGCTATGCGCGATAACGCCGATGTTATGGTGTGGACCCACGGGCCGACTCCCGAAAAGCTGCAGGCAGCCGTGCGCAAGATTCGCCGTACCGCGCTCTTCAGCGCGACCACCATCGTTTGGTCGACTATGGGCGTGCACCGCGAGGCAGAATTCACCCGCAACCATGCACCCGCCTATGCACGCCAGAAGGCACCCGAGGCATGGGTATGCGTGTACCCCTTCGTGCGTTCCTATGACTGGTACTACATGAATCCCGAACGCCGCGCCGAAATGCTCAAGAACCACGGCATGAAGGCTGTCGACTTCCCGCAGGTGCTCGCGAATACCGTGGCAACTTTCGGTCTGAACGACTACGAATGGGTACTCGCCCTTGAGGCTCCCGAATTGGTCGATCTGGTCGATATGATGCGCCACTTCCGCAATACCGAGGCACGCCTGCATGTGCGTGAAGAAATTCCCTTCTACACCGGTCGTCGTGTGAACGCCGCCGATGTCGCCGAGGTGCTCGCGTGAGTGAGACCGTACGCGCAGGGTGCTGCGGGAACATCCCGGACGATGTTTGCCCGAACGCTACAGACCCCGCGAATACCGCTTCTAACGGGCCAGCAGTGCTTACCCCCGAGACGCTAAAGTCGTACCAGGGGGAGTGCGGTATTACCCGTTCTCGCACCGCCGTGCCCGCCCCCTATGACCTGGTGATTCTTTCTTCCTTTGGCGGGCCCGAAGGACAGGAAGACGTGATTCCCTTCCTGCGCAACGTTACGGCGGGGCGCGGCATACCCGATGAACGTCTGGAAGAAGTCGCCACCCACTACCGCGCAAACGGTGGTATTTCACCTATTAACGAGCAGAACCGTGCGCTTTTGGTAGCACTTCGAGAAGTCATGCAGGAACGCGGGCCGCATATTCCGATCGTGTGGGCAAACCGCAATTGGAAACCCTATGTGACCGACGTAGTACAGCAGGCTTATGAGGAAGGGCACCGCAATATTCTGGTGCTCGCCACCAGCGCCTACCCCGGGTACTCCAGCTGCCGCCAATACCGCGAAGACTACGGCGTGGCGCTGGAGAAACTCGGTCTTCAAGACCGCATGCGCATCGATAAGATTCGCCAATTTTTCGATGCCCCCGGGTTCGTTGAGGCCTTTACTGAGGGCTTAGAGAACGGGCTGAAACAGGTTCGCAATACCGTGGCGGAGCGCATTGCTGACGGAACGGCGGCCGCAGGGAATGGGCGTATTCGCATTATGTTCTGCACCCACTCGGTGCCGACCTCTGCTGCTAATGAGGCGGGCCCGCGCGGAATCGACTACGAGGGCGGTTCTGCCTACGTAGAGAAACACCTGCAGGTGGCGCGCGCTATTCTTGCAAAGATCCGTGAACAGGACGAGAGCCTTTTGGACAGTACCGACTGGGAGCTCGTCTATCAGTCGCGTTCCGGCTCACCCTCCACCCCCTGGCTAGAGCCCGATGTTAACGACGCCATCGACAAAATCGCTGGTGACGTAGACGGCATCGTTATGGTTCCACTGGGATTCGTCTCTGACCATATGGAAGTCCTCTGGGACCTCGATACCGAGGCGATGGAGACCTGCCGCAACCACGGTATCGTGGCGGTGCGCACCCCCACTCCCGGCGTGCACCCCGCCTATGTGGAATCGCTGCGCCGCCTGATTGTCGAGCGTATGGCCGAGCCCGCAGAATCCGATCACGACAGGCGTGAAAGCGTTTTCGGGGAGTCCATATCCGGCGAACTCGGTTGGTTCGACGAATGCGACCCTGACTGCTGTAAACCCCTGCGCGGTCAAGAAAAGCCTGTAATTGCGGAGTACACCCCTAAGGAAGACTGCGCCTGCTGCAATGAGCGCGTATAAGCGCTGCCGTATGTGCGGGTTCATCCCAACCGTACTGATGAGTCCGCACATACGTTACCCATGAAACCTGAGGAGAACCATGAGCGACCCCTATATTCTCGGCACCCGAGGCTCAGCCTTGGCGCTCACCCAGAGCACCCTTGCCGCCGAACACATCGTTCAGGTGTTCAACACTCACTCCCGCGAACACGGCGCCGAACGCACCCTATCCTTTGACATCACCACCGTCAAAACTGACGGGGATGTGCTCACCGGGCCGCTCGCAACCCTCGGCGGCACCGGAGTCTTCGCCGCCGCACTGCGCCAGCGCCTTCTCGACGGCGATACCCCCGACGGAGTCGATGTTGCGGTGCACTCGCTCAAAGACTTACCTGCCGAACCGTGCCCCGGGCTCGTCATCGCGGCAATTCTTGAACGTGAAGACCCGCGCGATGCCCTGGTAGCGCGCGATAACCTCACCCTCGATACCCTGCCTACGGGCGCTCGCGTCGGTACCGGGTCACCGCGTCGCGCCGCACAAGTACGTGCTCTGCGCCCCGACCTTGAAATCGTCGATATCCGCGGCAACGTGGGCACTCGCATAGCCCGCGTGAAAGGGCTCGAAGAACACGGAAACCGCCAAGTCGTCGTGCGTGACAGCACCGAAACCGACGAAGCCGCACACCGTGGAATCGGTACCGAAAACACCGGTGATTGCGATGCCGTCATCCTCGCCGTTTCGGGGCTCAAACGTCTCGGCAAAGAATCCGTTATTACCGAATACCTTGACCCCTCCCGCATGCTCCCGGCCCCTGGGCAGGGCGCGCTCGCTATTGAGGTGCGCGAAACAGAATTTGTTAACCCCGATACCGCGACTTTATTCGACCCTGAAATTTCCCAGCCTGTGCGCACCCTGGGGGAAGCTCTTATTGCTGCCGACCACTTTGAAACCCACCTTGAGGTCACCGCCGAACGTCGTCTTCTGCGCCGTCTTGAGGCCGGATGCGCCGCTCCTATCGGTGCCTATGCCACCGTCAAAGACGGCGATCTTGTGCTCACAGCAGTTGTCGCATCGCCTGACGGTACCGAAAGCTTGCGCCACACGTCCGCCACCGGTGAGCTTGATGTTCCCGGCGCTGAACGACTGGGTATTCGCGTTGCCGAAGACCTGCTTCAGATGGGCGCCGCAGCCCTTGCCGGTCTTGAGGTGAAATAGAAGCGTGGCTCGTGTTCTGCTGACCCGCACGGCGGCTCAAGGCGCGCCTTTTGAGCGTGCTTTGAACGATCTGGCTGCGGAGCGAGGCATTCCGAAGATTCAGGTGGATTTTGCGCCCATGCAGCTTCCCCGTACAGTTGCGCCTGAGTATTCGCTGTTTTCCTTGGTGAGCTTAGCAGCGGAAGGAGCCTTCCTCTGGGCTACTTTCACGAGTGCGAATGCGGTGCGTTCCTGCGCCGAGCTCTTTGGCACCTCCTTTGCGTGGGCGCTGCGCGATGGCGGAACCCGGATCGCTTGTGTGGGGTCCGCAACGGCACGGGCGCTACGTGAGATCGGTTTGGAACCCCATTTCATGCCCGAAAAGCAGGATGCTCTGGGTATGCTCGCAGAATTTCCTACCGAGGGTGCCAATCCTGAGCTGGGCATCCCTGAGAGCCTGCGTAAGCCGCAGAATACCCCGGAATCTGCTGCATTGGGCTGGGACGATATGCTTTCTGCGCAGGCGAATGTACTCGTCTTTGAAGGGGCAAACGCCCGCCCAACTCTGCGTGAAGGGCTGGTGGGGTTAGGCTTCCGTGCTGTGCGTGTGGTGGTATACGAGATGGTGTCGGCGACCGCTTCCGCACTTGAGGCGGGAGAGCTCTCTTGGGTGAATGCGCGTGAACTTATTGCCGGTATTGGCTCGAATTCCGCCGCGGTAGACGTTATTGTTGCCACCGCCCCGTCAAGGCTCAAAGAGCTGGTGGGGGAGAACCCAAACCCCGAACGAATCCCGCCGGTGGCGGCTATCGGCCGCACAACAGCCCGCACCTGCGAGGAACTGGGGCTGCGCCATAGGATGGCCGATTCTCCCACCCCGGAGGCCCTGGCTCTAGCAACCGTTGAACTGCTGCATTCAGCCTAGGCGCTAAATAATAGAAGTATTTTGTGAAAGGTTATGTCGATGAATCTTACCCGACGACCCCGCCGACTGCGCACCACCGCCGCGATGCGCGCCCTCACCGCCGAGACCGCGCTGCGTCCCGAGCAGCTGATTCAGGTGTTTTTCGTGCGCGACGGCATTAGCGAACCACAGCCGATTTCGTCCATGCCCGGGCAGTACCAGCACACTCTGGAGTCCCTAATTCCTGCTGTGCGTCAGGCCGCGGAGGCGGGCATTAAATGCATCGACCTCTTCGGGGTTCCGCTGGATGATGATAAGGACGAAGTAGGCTCGGCGGCTTGGGACGACAGCGGTATTTTGAACCGGGCTATCGCTGCCTGCCGTGCCGAGTTTGGCGACGAGATTGTTATTATGGCCGATACCTGCCTGGATGAATTCACCTCTCACGGGCACTGCGGCGTGCTTGTTGATGACGGTTACGGCACCATGATTGTCGATAACGATGCAACCGTGGAACTGTACTGCAAGATGGCGGTTTCCCAGGCACGCGCCGGGGCGCACACGGTCTCTCCTTCAGGCATGATGGACGGGCAGATTGCCGCGATGCGCGCCGCGCTGGACGAGGCCGGGTTCCAGAACGTCTCTATCATGGCGTATTCGGCGAAGTATGCCTCCGCGTTCTTTGGCCCGTTCCGCGATGCGGTGGAGTCTAGCTTTACCGGGAACCGCAAAACGTATCAGCAGGATCCGGCGAATCGCCGCGAATCTCTCCTAGAGGTGCAGACCGATATTGACGAGGGCGCCGATATGGTGATGGTCAAGCCTGCCGGAAGCTATCTCGATATTGTGCGTGAGGTCGCCGAATTTTCACCTGTGCCGGTGGCGGCGTACCAGGTGTCGGGGGAGTACGCCATGATTGAGGCCGCCGCGGCAAACGGTTGGATTGACCGCCGCGCCGTGGCGTTGGAGGCACTGCGTTCGATTCACCGCGCGGGTGCAGACATGATTCTCACCTACTATGCAGCCGAAGCCGCCCGCTGGCTGCGTTAAGGCTAACCCTAGGGATACTTTATTGGGGAGTAAACCGGGCAAGGACCATGCGGGTACCAGACGGCAAGTTCCTAAGGGCACTGTTGATACCTCGCGGTGACCAGGAACGCGCATCCAATGAACCATCAGGAACATGGGAATATGGTAGCTCCAGACGGTAGCAGGCACGATCTGCGAGCCGCCGGATAAACTCGCTTATCTGCTGATGCCACACTTCCCGGCTCTCAGGTGAATTATTCTCTTTGCCCCAGCCACAGACAATTGGCGCGTGCGGGAACTCGGTAAGTACTGTCTCTAATTCGGCAACCGCATGCTGGTCTAGGGAATAATCTATATTGTGTGCATTTGGTTCTACGAAGGTAAATAGATTAATAAGTAGCACTGTACGGGCGTGCAGCAATGGTGCAGAATGCGCGGGATCGAGAAAACGACAGGTTCCCAGCATAGCCTGAGTTAGAGCTTTTACCGTAGGATCGGAGGCTCTAAAGCTTCCGGCTAAACTTGGGTTTAACCCAATGAAAATAGCGGGTTCACCGGTTCCGTGAGTGTTATCAATTCTATAGCGGTATCTATGGAATCTTTCTATAAGTAGCTCAGAACTCCAGGTAATACCGTCTTCTAAAATACCCTGGCGCAACAATTTGGAGATTTCCATCGAGTTCCTTTTTTAAGTATATGTATTAGCCTACAGTTTTTGGAAATCCCCGCCAGCGCATCCATCATGAATGTACCGGCGGGGATTAATACGGCTAGGAAAGCAAAATCTACGAGTTATTTCTGGGCTTGCTTGCGGGTAATGCTGTCGATAATCCACCCTGTTTCTTCATAATGAACGGTGAGCGTGTAAAGATTATCGGCATAGTTGGTATTCCTGCTGCGCTTATGCCGCCCATCTGCGCCTACGGTGATGATATAGGACCATCCCACGAAGAAATCCCAGGAATACACGCCGTTACCCTGGTGAACGGGGTCATTTCTGAAATCATAAGAGCGCTGCTCACCGCCGATAATCCAGCCACCGTCGTGGTACAGTTTTGCATCTGCGTTGTAAGCATTAATCTCTTCGACGAGGTTTTTAGACACAAACTTATATGCCTCGGTGTAATCACCTGTCTGCATGCCGTAATTGCGCCATTGCGTCCATGCCTTCATGCTTTTCATCATGCCGTCAAGGGTGGGTTCGGTGTAGCCAGGTGGATTTGTGGGTTTAGGAACATTCTGCGCTGGGCCGTAAATATCGGCCGCTCGGAACTCTCCCGCAGGAGCTTTAGACTTGCCGGAATACTTAGGGCCGGATGAGCTGGGTGCGGCACTGGGTGAATCGGCAGGTTCTGGAGGCTCGGTTTCAGGCGCGGCGGCGCTGCTGGTTGTCGTGCTGGGCCGTGCCCCGGGCTTGTCCTCGTCGTCGCAGGCGGTCAAGAGCGCTACCAAAGACGAAGCTCCTAGAAAACCGAACGCGGCTCGGCGTGTACAGGTGGTGAAGTTATTGCTGATGCTCATCGGTGAATTGGCTTTCTGAGTTGTAGTGGTTGGTGAATAGTCGGAAGTGATATGTACCCCCACAGAAGAACCTCAGCGCTGCACAGCAGGCGAGCTAACCGACGATGGTGTGACGCATACTCTCGGCCTGAATTAGCCGATCCGGAAGGTTCGCGCCCAGCCGCAGAACGTTGTGATCTTCTTTAGGGAAGGTCAAGGCAATCTTTGAGGATTCGCCGAGTACCTTGCGAGAGCCGCGTCTTATATCCGCATTTCATGGTGCGGATGCGCAAAACGGTACGCACGATACAGGGCAGAAGATCCTCAAAAGAGTACCTCTAGTGCAACTGTACGACGAATAAGCGTTTTGTGCGAACCAATCACAAAGTTTACGTAAAAAATATTTAATTTAATAGAATATTCTCAGAAAACCGTTGAAGAAATGTAGAAGATTTACTTTACTGTCATAACTTTTAGTGCCGGATTGAGAAGATATCGGCAAAAGCGAAGAATATTCAAAGATAGGCTCTCCATAAAACGTGAAACCAGCATTTCTGCGATAGCGTCACGACA